>Ga0190338_1000040_pt1 | contig 28269 bp, 38 predicted proteins | sample 4872041112_MG_FD_163434 | JGI IMG/M metagenome (GOLD analysis project Ga0190338, IMG submission 163434) | Hydrothermal vent sediment bacterial communities from Southern Trench, Guaymas Basin, Mexico - 4872-04-11-12_MG | ecosystem: Environmental > Aquatic > Marine > Hydrothermal vents > Sediment ... | reverse complement strand
CTATCCCCACCGAGCGGTCTATCGGGGCATCGGTATCGGCTCTCCCTGCCCCTAATTTATTGACCACCACTGCCAAACGGTAAGAATCTATCCCCGAGATATAACCATCAGTGGGGCTCACTATCTCTCTTCCCGCTTTTGGCTTGGGGAGGAGAGAATAATCGTCCACCGCCGTTTCATCTCCACCCTGGGCGGCGATGATCTCCCGCATCTTAGAAAGAGCCTCCCCAGAGGTAAGCTTCTCCTCAAGGATCAACTTGGCATCCTCTTTATTCTCGACAGCACCGGCAAGGAAAAGCATCTCCGATCCTAAGGCAAGGGTGAGTTCCACCACATCGGAGGCACCTCGCCCTTTAAGCGTCTCAAACGCCTCGATCACCTCAACCGCGTTCCCAATGGTCATCCCTATTGGCTGATCCATCGCGGTTATCAGGGCGGTCGCCCTTTTCCCCATCCTTTCGGAAACGGAAACCAAAGAGTAGGCAAGCACCCTTGCCTCCTCCAATGTCTTCATAAACGCTCCCCTGCCCTGCTTCACATCGAACACATAACCATAAGCTCCCTCTGCCAGCTTCTTGCTAAGGATGCTCGCAGTGATCAAAGGGATACTGTCCACAGTTCGGGTGGCGTCCCGAAGGGCGTATAGCTTCTTGTCGGCGGGAGCGATCTCCTCGGTCTGCCCTGCTATTACCGCTCCCACCTTTTCCAATTGATTGACGAACTCCTTCGCCGAGAGATTGGTTCTAAAACCGGGGATGGACTCCAGCTTGTCAAGCGTCCCCCCGGTATGACCCAAGCTCCTTCCCGCCACCATAGGCACGAAGATACCCACCGAGGCAACCAAGGGCGCTAAGACTAAGGATATCTTGTCCCCCACCCCTCCTGTTGAGTGTTTATCCACCGCGGGCCGAGGAAGGAAAGAAAGGTCGAGCACCTTTCCTGAATCCATCATCTCCTTGGTGAGACGAAAGGTCTCCTCCTCGGAAAGCCCTCTAAAGTAGATCGCCATCAGGAGAGCTGCCATCTGATAATCGGGTATCGCTCCGGCAACATAACTCTTTATAACCCGCTTTATCTCTGCCGGGGAAAGCTCCTGTCCCGCCTTTTTCTTCTCTATCGCCTTCAATATCAACAAGGCTTTTTCCTCCTTAGATCACCTTTGAAAGAAAACTCTCCCCAAGAGGAAGGGGAGTGAGACCGAAATTCTCCGCGATGGTCTGTCCCAAATCGGCAAAACTCCTCCTCACCCCGAGATTAACGCCTTGCTTAACCCTTTCCCCCCATATAAGGAGGGGAACATATTCCCGCGAGTGATCGGTGCTCTCAGTAGTAGGATCGCAACCATGATCAGCGGTTATAACCAAAAGATCACCCTCCTCCTTTCTTTCCTCAAGCCTCGGAAGAAAGGCGTCAAACTCTTCAAGCGCCTTGGCGTATCCTCTGGGATCGTTCCTATGCCCATAAAGCATATCAAAATCGACCAGATTTGTAAAGATAAGTCCCCTATCCACCTCCTCCATCACCTTGAGCACCGCCTCCATCCCCTCCCGGTTATTACCCGTATGGACCGCCTTGGTAATCCCACAACCAGCAAAGATATCCTTTATCTTACCGACACCCACCACCGGAAAACCAGCCTTCGAAAGGAGACCAAGGAGGTTGGGCTCAGGAGGAGCAATGGAGAAGTCCTCCCTTCTCTCCGTTCTCCTGAAGGAACCTGGTTTCCCAATAAAGGGGCGAGCGATGACCCGGACCACCTCGTCATCACCACGAAGTATCTTTCTCGCTTCCCGACACATCTCATAGAGCTCGGGAACCGGGATGATCTCCTCATGAGCGGCGATCTGAAAAACGGAGTCGGCAGAGGTATAGATGATGGGGAAACCCGTTTTTAAATGAATCTCTCCTATCTCTTCGATTATCACCGTTCCCGAGGCAGGGAAGTTCCCAAGCACCCTTCTTCCTATTCTCTCCTCAAACTCCTCGATCACCCTACGGGGAAAACCGGAGGGATAGGTGGGGAAGGGCTTTTTAAGCTCGATACCGACCATCTCCCAATGGCCGGATGTGGTATCCTTGCCCGGTGCCAACTCCGCCATCTTCCCATAGGCAGCTATCGGTTCCCTCTCTGGCGGTACGCCGGGGAGGGGAATTATATTCCCTAAACCCAGTTTGGCAAGGTTGGGGAGATGAAGCCCTACACTCTCTGCAATATGAAGCAAGGTATTGCTTCCCTCATCACCGAAGAGGTGGGCATCGGGAAGTTCCCCTACCCCCACACTATCCAATACGATGAGGATAACCCGGGAAAATGCCTTATGTCCCAATGATCTTCAACCTCCTTGGGAGCACCCATATAAACAGAAACTTCACCACTATGATAACACCGATAAGGAAAAAGAAAAGGAAGCACCAATCGGCACCTACTATCAGATGAGGAAATGCCTTGCTCCGATAGGGAGTTCCTCCAAGTTTGATCTTCTTCTCAATAGCCAGCCTCTCCGCCCTTCCCCAGGACTGATCTGTTGCGAGAAGGTAGGGGAGGTAGAAATCCATAAGGATCCGATCCTCGAAATAGGCGGAATAAAGGTCCCCCTTCTCCTTAAACTCGTTTCTTATCCTGGTATGTGCCTGAGCCTCAGTTAGGTAATAGTCCTCCCTTTCCCAGACCGATCTCCTCTTACCGAGAAGCCTCGGTTTGAATCTCTCCTTTGCGGAAAGCCACAACCTTCCTCTCTCTTTTGCCAAAAGAACCAACCTCTCTTTGGGGAAACGGGAACGAAAGAGATAGCCATCACCCCTCACTACATAGCCTCGCTCAGCAAAAAAGGCGAAGAGGAAAAAAGATAAGAGAAGGATCGGAATGAGTAAGCTGATGAAAAGGAGAAAGCGGGAGCTTCCCTTCCCTCGAAAGGAAGAGGAGGTCGCCACCAAAGTCAAACCACACCCAGCAACGACGGCAAAGAAATTGAGGAGAAGATCACGAAGCTCTCCCACCCGCGAAGAGACGAGGAATTGAACGGTTTCATCAGCTAAAGAGACGAGAAGCGACAGGGAAACAGCTGCTACTATTGAGAAAATCCCCCTTTCATCAGGCTTAAGGCCAATGATAAACAAAAGGGTTAGCACCCCATATTCGATGAAATGAACCCCCTCGATCAACCCGATATCAGGGATGAAATAGAAAGATAAAATAAGCGCCCCCGCCATCAGGCTAAGCCCGATTAGGGAAAAGCGAAAACTTCTTTTGAAGCCTCTAACCAACAAATAGGAAACTACCGCTCCGGCGATGGAGAGAAAAACGAGGAGAAAAAGGTCAAAATAACCACCGAGATGAAAGCGGAGATAGCTCCGGATAAGGGAGATGTAAGGGGCTGAAAGGGGTAGAAGAAGGGAGAAGAAAAGGGCAATATAAAGCACAAAAACGCTCTTTCTTCGTTTATTCATTGCCTCTTTTTTCATTTTACCTTATTATAGGGTAAGCCAGAAGATAAAAACTCACCTTCTTGACAAGGAAAAAGGGGCGTGCTAAATTAGCTTGTTTTCAAAAGCGGGAAAGGCGACGAAGATGGGTAAGAAAAAGGATTACAAGGAAACACTCAATTTACCAAAGACCGAATTTCCAATGAAGGCAGACCTTCCGAAGAGGGAACCTTTGCTCATAGAGCGTTGGGATCGAGATCGTTTATACGAGAAGATACGGAAAAAAAGAAAAGATGCTCCAACCTTCATCCTTCACGATGGACCTCCTTATGCTAACGGGCACATCCACTTGGGAACAGCGCTCAACAAGATACTCAAGGATTTTGTAGTAAAGTCAAAGACGATGCTTGGCTTCAACTCCCCATTCCGGCCCGGTTGGGACTGCCATGGCCTTCCCATCGAACATCAGGTGGATAAGCTTCTGGGAGAGAAGAAGAAAGAGCTATCCCAACTTGAGGTAAGAAGGGAATGTCGGAAGTTCGCTGAGAAGTTCGTAGCCATCCAAAGAGAGGAATTCAAACGGCTGGGCGTTCTTGGAGAGTGGGAAACTCCCTATCTCACCATAGACCCCGATTACGAGGCAACTATCATCCGTCAGTTCGGGGAATTCGTCGCCCGGGGAGATGTATATAAAGGATACAAACCGGTCCACTGGTGCTCCCACTGCAAAACCGCTTTAGCCGAAGCGGAGGTGGAGTACCATGATCATACCTCCCCGTCAATATTCGTCAAATTCGAAGCAGGGGAGGATGTTAAAAAGAGGATACCCGCCCTCGAGGGCAAAAGGGTATTCGTCCTCATCTGGACCACTACCCCCTGGACCCTTCCCGCTAATTTAGCCATTGCCTTCCACCCAAATTACGATTATGTCGCCTTTGAGGTGGGCGATGAGGTCTATATAGTTGCCAAGGAACTGTTGCCAACGGTCACGAGCGAATGCGGTTTTACCGACATCAAGGAGATCGTCTCTTTCAAAGGAAAGGAGCTCGAGGGGACCGTTTGCCGCCATCCCTTCATTGAGCGAGATTCGCTCATCGTGCTCGGTGATTATGTCACCCTGGAGCAGGGTACTGGATGTGTCCATACCGCTCCGGGGCACGGTGCCGAGGACTATGTGGTGGGGACGAAATACGGGCTCAAGATCTACGCTCCAGTAGATGACGAGGGGAGATTCACCTCCGATGTAGAGCACTTCGCCGGGCTCAATGTATTCGAGGCGAATCCGAAGATCGTGAAGCTCCTTAAGGAAAAAGGAATGCTCCTTTCCGAGGGGGAGATCACCCACTCCTACCCCCACTGCTGGCGGTGCAAGAACCCGGTCATCTTTAGGGCTACCGAGCAGTGGTTCATCTCGATGGACAAGAACAAACTTCGGGATAAGGCAGCTGCGGAGGTCTCCCGGGTGCGTTGGATCCCTGCCTGGGGTGAAGAGCGGATAAGGAATATGATCGTGAATAGGCCCGATTGGTGTATCTCCCGGCAAAGGAGCTGGGGGGTACCCATCCCTGTTTTCTACTGCCAAAGCTGTAACAAACCTCTGCTTAGCAAGGATGTCGTTGATTTCGTTGCCGATGTATTCTCGAAGGAGGGTTCCGATGCCTGGTTCGCCCGGGAAGCGGATGAACTCCTTCCTCCGGAAACCCGTTGTCCCAACTGTGGCGGGAAGAGCTTCACCAAAGAGCTTGATATCCTCGATGTCTGGTTCGAATCCGGGGTAAGCCATGAGGCGGTATTGGGGAAAAGAGGGGACCTCCCCTGGCCCTCGGACCTCTACCTGGAGGGAACGGATCAGTACCGAGGATGGTTCCAGAGTTCACTACTTACCTCAGTAGAGGGCCGGGGCGAAGCGCCATATCGCACGGTCATCACTCACGGCTTCGTGGTTGACGCCGAGGGGAGGAAGATGTCCAAATCACTCGGCAACATCATCTTTCCCGAGGAGATAATCAACAAATACGGCGCCGAGGTTCTCAGGCTGTGGGTGGCGATGATGGACTATCGGGATGACATCAAGATCTCAACCGAGATAGTGGAGCGGATCGCCGAAGCCTATCGCAAGATAAGAAATACCTGCCGTTTTATGCTGGGGAACCTCTACGATTTCGATCCGAAAAAAGATAGCCTCCCCTACTCTGAGCTTACCGAGCTCGATAGATTCGTCCTTTATCGGTTCTACAAGGTGGCAGGGAGGGTGGTAAAGGCTTATAAGGATTACGATTTTCACATCGTCTACCACTCCCTGGTCAACCTCTGCACCGTCGATCTTTCTGCCTTCTATCTCGATATCATAAAGGACAGGCTCTATGTCTCCCATCCCAACGACAGGAAAAGACGAGCGGCACAGACCACGATCTACGAGATCACCAAAGGGTTATCCCAGATAATGGCTCCTGTCCTCTCGTTCACCGCTGATGAGGTCTGGCAATATCTTCCGGGCGAAAAGGAGGAAAGTGTCCATCTATCTTCATTTCCCAAGGAGCAGGAAAAACCGGATGCTGATTTCATCGCCCGCTGGGAACGGGTGCTCGCGCTTAGAGATGAGGTATTAAAGGCGCTCGAGATAGCGAGGAAAGATAAGAAAATAATCAACCACTCCCTCGATGCCGAAGTGGTGATCTCCGCTCCAGAAGGGTTGATCAGCTCGCTTTCGCTATCTACCCCGGAACTTGAGGACATCTTCATCATCTCCAAGCTCACCTTCGCTCCTCTCAAAGAAGCCCTCTATTCTTCGGAAGAGATAGCTGGTCTTAAGATCGATGTCCGGAAGGCACCAGGGGAAAAATGCCACCGCTGTTGGAAGTATTCAGAGGAGGTGGGTAAGGGGGCGAAATACGAGGATGTATGCCCTCGTTGCCACCAGGTGCTTGAGGAACTTAAAGGATAGCTTAATTTCAAGATGCTCAAGGGCAAAGGAAGCTTCATTTTGATAGCCTTTTTCTCCTTTATCCTCGACCAGGTGAGTAAACTCCTTATAGATCGTTCTCTATTCCCCGGGGAATCGCGGGTAATAATCAATGGCTTTTTGGACATCACTTATGCAAAAAACACTGGAGCCGCTTTCGGGCTCTTTTCTCAGTCAATTTCTCCCCTAAAGCCGATACTTTTCTACCTCTTCTCAATCGTTGCCATTGCGGTGATCATTTACTACATCCTAAGGTTTCCCGCGAGGGAAAGGGGGATTCAGCTCGCCCTCGCCCTCATCTTCGCTGGGGCTTTGGGGAACTTCCTCGACCGGTTGCGGCTGGGATATGTCATCGACTTTATCGACATCCATCTCAAGGGCTACCATTGGCCCACCTTCAACATAGCAGACAGCGTCATCTGTATAGGGGTAGGAATACTAATCTACAAGATGATAACCGCTCCTTCGGAGGAGAAAAAAGAGGATGCATCCGATATTATTTAAGATAGGTCCTCTAACCATCCATACCTATGGCGTTTTAATCGCCACTGCCTTTCTATTGGGCATCCTCTATGCGATGCACGAAGCGAAGAGGGAGAACCTTCCCCCTGCTCGCATCCTTGACCTCGGGCTGATAATCGTGGTGGGCGCCCTCCTTGGTGGAAAACTTCTCCTCATCCTGGTCAACCTGAGGTATTACTTCAGACACCCTGGCGAGATATTGAAGAGCCTTCGTTACGGCGGAGTCTATTACGGAGGGCTCCTTCTTGCCACTGCCTTAGGCATCTGGTATATCAAGCGTGCTTCATTACCCGTCGGGAAAACGGTCGATGTGCTCGCTCCAGGGATCGCCCTGGGACAGTTCATCGGCAGGTGGGGTTGTTTTTCCGCTGGTTGTTGCTATGGAAAACCCCTTACCTTCCCCCTGTTCAAGGTAGTAACCAACATACCCTCCTACTTGAGCTACTGGTATGAAAAACCGGCGAGGGTTCCCTGGGGACTTACCTTTACCAACCCCTATACCCATAGGACGATAGGAACACCTCTAAATATTCCTCTTTACCCCACTGAGATACTTCACTCCTTGGCTGGGCTGATGATACTTCTCATCCTCATTCTTATGAAGCGAAGAAGGACTTTTTCCGGAGAGCTCTTCTTGCTTTATCTTATTTTCTATTCTGCCTCGCGGTTCTTCATCGAGTACATGAGGGGCGATCCGCGTGGCGCGCTCTTCGGTGGGGCTCTTTCCACCTCTCAATTCATCGCCTTGATCGTAGGACCGACCTCCCTCGCCATCTTCATTTACAAAAAAAGAGCCGCTTCAAACGCGGCTCCCAATAAATAATTGCGGTAAGAAAAATTATTGGATAAAGGTTCGCTCCTTGGTGAAATAATCCTTGGTGACCTTTCCTACCACCCCGCTTAAGAGAATAAGCCCGATCAGGTTGGGCACCGACATAAGGGCGTTTGCCATATCGCCAACATTCCACACTATTATCAGGTTCTCCTTCTGAAGGATCGCCCCAATAAATGTCAGGAAGAGGTAGACCATCCGATAGGGTTTGGTTATCTTGAGACCGAAGAGATACTCGAGACACTGCTCACCGTAATAACACCAGCCAATAACTGTACTGAAACCGAAGAGCGCTGAACTCAAAGCAACAATCACCCCGCCAAAGGGAATGGTACTGTTAAAAGCGGATATAGTGAGGGCGGTACTGTCCAACCCCGAAGTCCAACGGCCGGTAAGGATAATGACGAGAGCGGTCATCATACAGACGACAATGGTGTCGATGAAGACCTCCATTATGCCGATCAATCCCTGACGAGCAGGATCGTGGGTTTTGGCAGTTCCATGGGCAATGGGTGCGGAACCAAGTCCTGCCTCGTTTGAAAGCAGCCCCCGGGAAACCCCTCTTCTTATCGCTTGTCTCACGGTAGCACCGATAAACCCACCCATCGCCGCCTTGGCAGTAAATGCACTTTTTATTATCAACCAGATCGCCTGAGGTATAGCGGTAAAATGTACTAAGATAATGAACAACCCTCCACCGATATAGAGGAGAACCATAGTGGGAACCAACCTTTCCGCCACCGTGCCTATTCGCTTTATCCCACCGATAACCACCAACCCAGCGAGAAAGGTCATCACCACACCGGTAAGCCAGAAGGGGATCTTGAACTGGGTATTAAAGGCTAAAGCCACCGAATTCGACTGCATCATATTACCGGTACTGAAAAGGGAGGCAATAGCCCCAGCCACAGCAAAGGTAATAGCCAGTGTCTTTCCAAACGATCCGCCGATTCCCTGCTCGATGTAATACATCGGACCACTCGCTATGGTGCCATCTTCCGCCTTCCTTCTAAACTTAACACCCAAGGTCGCCTCTGCATACTTGGTCGCCATTCCTAAGATAGCAGCGAGGAACATCCAGAAGGGAGCTCCTGGTCCTCCCCAGTAAATAGCAGTGGCTACTCCAGCGATATTTCCATTGCCGACAGTAGCAGCTAACGCGGTGGTAAGCGCCTGGAAGGGGGATAGATCTCCCGTCTCCTTCTCAAACCGATCCTTCCCCATCGCCCCGCGCAACATCAAACGGAAAGCCAGAGGGAACCTCTTTATCTGAACGAACTTGGTTCTGATGGTAAGGAGAATACCTGTCCCGAGGAGAAGAGCAAGCATCCAGGTCCCCCAGGCATAAGCATTTCCCGCATTGGTCAACTCAACCAATTTTTGAAGCATATGCCTCACCCTCGTCTGGTTTTATGAGTTTAACTGATGACCTAAAACTCAATTAGGAACAAACTCGAATTTAATGTTATAGTAAGGAGGAAAAGGTTGTCAATTGCGAATCTTGCACTTAATTTAAGAGAAAAGAAGATGAGCTTGAGAAAGATGGAAGAAATAGAGGTGGTGGTCGGTCCTGGAGAAACGGGGACGAGGCTCGACATCTTTCTTATGCGTTATTGCAAGAAGCACACCAGGGCACAAATACAGCGACTGATAGATGAGGGACTGATCCTGGTCGATGGAGAGGTGAAAAAGCGAAGCTACCGCGTAAAGGAGGGGGAGCGGGTAAAAGGAACCCTTAAACCTCCGCCAGCTATAAAACTCGAGCCGGAGGAGATCCCTCTCCATATCGTCTATGAGGACGACGAATTGGTGGTGGTGAACAAACCTCCGGGAATGGTGGTTCACCCTTCATCAGGCCATTTCAAAAGCACCCTGGTAAATGCCTTGCTTCACCATTGCACAACGCTCTCTGAGGGAAGTGATCCTGTAAGACCGGGTATCGTCCATCGGCTCGACAAGGGAACATCTGGGCTTATGGTGGTGGCGAAGAACAACTTCGCCCACAAGATCCTCGGGGAACAGTTCCAGCAACATCTGATAAAGAAGGAGTACTTCGCCCTCTGTTGGGGTGAACTTAAGGACGACGAAAGGAAAATAGAGGCACCAATAGGGAGAAACAAGAAAAACCGAAAGAAATACGCTGTCATTCCCGAGGGGAAAGAGGCGATAACTATCGTTAAGGTGAAGGAGCGTTTCTCCGGTTTTACCTTAGTCTCCGCCTCACCCCTCACCGGGAGAACGCATCAGATCCGAGTTCATCTTTCTCATATCGGCCATCCCTTAGTAGGGGATCCCCTCTATGGTGGAGCGCGCATCAAGGGCAAGGTGGAAGAGAAGCTTGCTCAGATAATAAAGGACCTCAACCGCCCTGCTCTCCACTCAGCCAAACTCGGCTTCTATCATCCGGAAAGCGGGGAGTATTTAGAATTCTACCAACCCCTACCAGACGATATGAAAGGATTGCTCGACTACCTTAGGGAAAGACGAGGCATTTGAATTTTTCGTTGCCATAACCTCGCAATTATGGTATTATTTTTTCCGTTTAAAACTAATGGAAAGAAGGGGATGGAGTGATGAAGGATTACGACATCAAGAATTTGAGGAATGTCGCTCTAATAGGACACGGTGCATCGGGAAAAACCTCTCTCGCCTCGGCTATACTGTTCGACACCGGGGTGGTGAATCGCTTGGGGCGGGTCGAAGAGGGAAATACGGTAACCGACTACGACCCGGAGGAGATAGAACGAGGGATCTCGCTAAGCACCGCCTTATGCTTCAGCGAGTGGAAAAACCATAAGATAACCATCATCGACACCCCCGGTTATGCCAACTTTATCTCCGATGCCTATGCAGGCATCAGGGTAGCCGACTCCGCGGTGGTTCTCATCTGTGGCGTTGCCGGGGTAGAGGTCCAGACGGAGAAGGTATGGAAATTCGCCGATAAGGAGGGGCTTCCCCGTCTCATCGTGATAAACAAGCTGGACCGGGAGAGGGCAAGCTTCTCCCGGGCGCTGGAATCGGTGACGAAGAGATTCGGTCGAGGGGTGGTTCCCATTGCTCTTCCCATTGGGGAGGAGAAGGAATTCCGGGGAGTGGTGGACCTCATAAAGAACAAAGCATATCTTTACTCTGATGATGCTTCGGGGAAATTCGAAGAGAAAGAGATTCCGGACGAGCTTGCTTCTCTGGTTGAGGAAAAGCGGGAGAATTTAATCGAGATGGTCGCCGAGATGGATGAGGAGCTGATGGAGAAGTTCTTTGACGCTGGCACCCTGAGCGAAGAGGAACTTATCGCCGGGTTAAAGAAGGCAGTTCTTGAGGGGAAGATCTTCCCCGTGTTACCCCTTTCCGCCACCAAAAACATCGGGGTGGAACAGCTTCTTTCCGCGGTGATCGACTATCTACCTTCTCCCGCTGATCGGGGTGAGGCAAAGGGGAAGAATCCCGAAGACGGCTCGGAAATGACAAGGAAGCCGTCCCCGGATGAACCATATTCAGCCTTCGTCTTCAAGACGATGGCTGATCCTTTTGCCGGGAAGATAACCCTTTTCCGGGTGTACTCGGGAACGATAAAAGCGGACTCCACCATCTATAATGTGAACAAGAAGAAGAACGAAAAGCTCGGCTCCCTCTTCTTCCTTCAGGGGAAGAACCAGGTGGCAACTGCGATGGTAAAAGCAGGGGAGATAGCAGGGGTGGCGAAACTGAAGGAAACAGCCACCAACGACACCTTAGCTGATCCCAATTCCCCCATCATCTACCCCCCGATTCCCTTCCTCAAGCCATCGATATCGTTCGCCATCAAACCGAAAGCTCGGGGGGACGAGGAGAAGATAAGCAATGCCTTGAACCGACTCCTCGAGGAGGATCAAACATTTACCTTGGAGCGCGACCCGCAAACCAAGGAGCTCATCATCTCAGGACAGGGACAGCTTCATGTGGAGGTGATCGTTGCCAAGCTAAAGAAGAAATTCGGGGTGGATGTCCTCCTCGCCCAGCCCAAGGTTCCCTATCGGGAAACCATCACCGCCAAGGCGAAAGCCCAAGGGAAATACAAAAAGCAGACCGGCGGTAGGGGGCAATATGGCGATTGCTGGATCGAGATCGAGCCACTCCCCCGGGGCAAGGATTTCGAATTCGTGGACAAGATATTCGGTGGCGCTATACCCAAGAACTTTATTCCCGCTATTGAGAAGGGGATCCAGGAAGCAAGACAGACCGGAGTATTGGCGGGATACCCGGTGGTTGACTTCAAAGTAACCCTCTTCGATGGGTCATACCATGTGGTCGATTCCTCAGAGCTCGCCTTCAAGATCGCTGGCTCTTTAGCCTTCAAGAAGGCGATGGAACAAGCAAAACCCGTGCTCCTCGAACCGATAATGAATGTGGAGATAACCGTCCCTGAGGATGCGCTCGGCGATGTAATGGGAGATCTAAACAGCAGGCGAGGTAAGATAATGGGAGTGGAGGCACAGGGAGAATATCAAGTCATAAGGGCTCAGGTACCGATGGCGGAGATGCTTTCCTATGTGCAAGACCTAAACTCGCTTACTGGTGGAAGGGGGGTGTTCGAGATGGAGTTCTCGCATTACGACGAGGTTCCCGCCCACATCGCTCAGAAGATAATAGAGGAAGCCCAAAAAGCAAAGGAAGAGGAAAAGGAATAGAATCTCAGGTAGAGAGAGTATAAAAAAAGAAAAAAGGGAGTGTTTTTCACTCCCTTTTTTGTTTGTGTTGTGTTTAAACGGATAAAGACAACTCTAAGTGGAGGTTTTCTTCTTTTTCTCTTTCTCCTCCCGTTTTTTCTTCTTCTCTTCCAACTTTTCCTTCCAATTACTCCCTAAGATCTCCAAAACCGCCATCTCCGCCCGATCACCCTTCCTTGGCTCGGCACGAAGGATCCGAGTATATCCTCCGTTTCTCTCGGCGAACCGGGGGGCAATGGTATCAAACAACTTAGCCACCACTTCCTTCTTCCGTACGAAGCGAAGCGCCAACCGCCGAGAGTGAAGATCATCCCTCTTCGCCAAGGTGATCATCTTCTCTGCAATGGAGCGAGCCTCTTTAGCCTTGGCTACCGTGGTCAGGATCCGCTCGTGCTCAAACAAGGAGGTGACCAGATTGCGAAGCATCGCCATCCTATGGGCAGTGGTTCGCCCCAGCTTCCTCCGGGCTACTCGGTGCCGCATCGTCCCATACTCCTTTCCTTAAAATTACGAAACTGCCTTTTTCTTCAACCCCTTGAGCTTCTCCGGATCGATCTTCATCCCCAATTGCAACCCCATACTCGCCAGGATCTCCTTTATCTCGCTCAGCGACTTCCTGCCGAAGTTCTTCGTCTTGAGCATCTCCTGCTCCGTCTTCTGAACGAGATCTGCTATGGTCTTGATATTAGCGCTCTTCAAGCAGTTATAGGACCTTACCGATAGTTCAAGTTCATCCACTGGTTTCATAAGATATTGCAGGATCCGATCCCCTTCCTTGTCCTCTTCCCCTTCCTCCTCTTCAGCAGGTTCCTCAAAGTCAATAAATATATTGAGATGCTTTCTCAAAAGCATCGCCGCCTGCGCCAATGCGTCCTTAGGATCTAAACAGCCATTGGTCCAGATCTCGAGGATCAGTCGGTCATAATCGGTGGTCTGCCCTAAACGAGCGTCCTCCACCAGATAACGGACCTTCTTCACCGGGGAATGGATGGAATCTATCGGGATGAACCCCGGCTCTAAATCCTCATCGAAGTTGCGATCGGCGGGAACATACCCTCTGCCCCATTTTACCCGCATCTCAATGCGGAGGCTCCCTCCCTTGCTAAGGGTAGCGATGTAGATATCCTTATCCACTATCTCAACATCGTTTCCAGTCTCTATATCCCCGGAGCGGATCTCTCCCGGCTTGTCCGCTTCGAGGTATATTGTCTTCGGTCCTTCCGACTTGAGCTTGAGAGGTATCTGTTTCAGATTGAGGATGATGTCGATCACATCCTCCACCACCCCAGGAAGGGAGCAAAATTCGTGGGGCGCCCCCTCTATCCTAACAGCGGTAATCGCTGCCCCTTCGATGGAGGAAAGGAGCACCCGGCGAAGGGCATTACCGAGGGTAACCCCAAAACCCCGCTCCAGGGGCTGGGCGATGAAACGCCCATAGGTGGAGCTAAGTTCATTGGGGTCAAAATCCAACCTCTTTGGACGCTGAAAGCCCTTCCAAAGTAGCATTTTTACCTCACCTTAAGGTTAAATTTCATTGAGAGCTTACTTGGAGTAAAGCTCCACGATGAGCTGTTCCTGGACCGGAAAGTCGATATCCTCCCGAGAGGGATACTCTACCACCTTCCCTACCAGGTTATCGTAATCCACCTCCAGCCATTTGGGTACTGGCCTATTCTGGGTGAGCTGCATCGCCTGGGTGATCGCTTCGAGCTTCTTGCTTTTTTCCCTCACCGCGATCGTATCTCCCTTCTTCACCAGATAGGAGGGGATATCCACCTTCTTCCCATTCACCTCGATGTGTCCGTGACGAACCATCTGCCTTGCCTGAGGCCGAGAGCTGGCAAACCCCAGCCGAAAGACCACATTATCCAGTCTCCGCTCCAGAAGGGAAAGAAGGTTCTCGCCAGTGATACCCCGTTTTCGCTCCGCCTTCTTGAAATAGATGCGGAACTGTCGCTCAAGCACCCCGTAGATCCGTCTTACTTTCTGCTTTTCCCTTAGCTGAAGGCCATAACCGATTATCCTCAGCCTCCTGGCTCTGCCATGCTCGCCAGGAGGATAAGGTCTTTTTTCAAGGGCACACTTATCTGAGAAACACCTTTCCCCTTTAAGGAAAAGCTTCGTTCCCTCACGTCTGCAAAGACGACAAACCGCCCCTCTATATCTCGCCACTCCTCATACCTCCTTAAAATAACTTATAACCCATAGAGATTAGACCCGACGCCTCTTCGGTGGGCGACAACCGTTATGGGGAATAGGAGTGACATCCTTGATCGACTTTATCTGGAGCCCCACCGACTGAAGCGCCCGAATAGCCGTTTCCCTACCAGAACCAGGACCCTTTACCCGAACATCCACACTCTTTACCCCATGCTCCTTTGCCTTATTCCCCGCCGCTATCGCTGCCTGCTGAGCAGCGAAGGGGGTTCCTTTACGCGATCCCTTAAAGCCCACCGTTCCCGCACTCGACCAGCAAAGGACATTTCCCTGCGGATCGGTTATGGTAACTATCGTATTGTTAAAGGTCGCCTGAATATAGGCGATTGCTTCGGGAACATTCTTCTTGACCTTCTTGGGACCTCTTCTTCTCCTCTTTTTTCCCGCCATTGCTCACCACCTCATTTTTTCTTTCTTCTCATAGAGCTGAGTCGTGGACCCTTCCAAGTACGGGCATTGGTGTGGGTCCTTTGGCCACGAACAGGTAACCCCCGCTTGTGCCTCAATCCCCGATAGCAGCCGATCTCTATCAACCGCTTAATGCTTAAGGAAACCTCTTTCCGCAATTCCCCTTCCACCTTTATTCCACTGTTATCAATAACCTTCCGTATCCGGCTTATCTCCTCTTCGGAAAGGTTCTTGACCCTCTTGCTCGGATCCACCCCTGCCTTGGCTAAAATCATCTTGGAAAGAGTAGGACCTATCCCATAGATATAGGTTAAGCCCACATCGATCCGTTTTTCTCGGGGAAGGTCAACACCAACAATTCGCGCCACTTCCCTACCTCCTTAAGAGATTAACCCTGACGTTGTTTATGTCTTGGGTTCTTACAGATAACCCTTACCACGCCTTTTCTCTTTATAATCCTACACTTATCACAGATCTTCTTTACCGATGCTCTGACCTTCATCGGAAACTCCTTCCTCCCTTCTTCTCCCCTACCTTACTTATACCGGTAGACTATCCTCCCCCGAGTAAGATCGTAGGGGGAGAGCTCCACCTTCACCTTGTCCCCGGGCAGAATGCGGATGAAATTCTTCCTCATCCGCCCAGAGATGTGGGCAAGGACCTGGAGCTTATTCTCCAGCTCCACCCGGAACATAGCATTCGGTAGGGGCTCAATAACCGTACCTATTACCTCGATCGGCTCCTCCTTAGGCATACACTAACCTCTTCCTTCTTTTCCCTTAACTCTTTCTAGAACAGAAATGATCGAGCTGAATACTTCCTCTATCGATCCCTCACCATCTATATCCACCAGTTTGCCTTGATTCCGATAGTATTTGATAACCGGTGCTGTCCTCTCCGCCGCTACCTGAAGCCTATGCCTCACCACCTCTTCACTATCATCACTCCTTCGCACCAACCTGGTTCCGCAGCCATCACAGATCCCCTCTCTTTTTGGGGGGGTAGTAGATAGATTATAACATCTACCGCAGGAGGGGCAATAGAGTCGATTAGAAAGCCGGGAGACGATCTTATCCTCGGAAACAATGAGGTTCAAAACCACATCGACCGCCAAACCCCGATTTTCAAGCATCTTATCAAGCATCTCCGCCTGGGGCACCGTGCGGGGGAAACCATCGAGGATGAAGCCCTTCTTGGCATCAGGGTTCTCAATCCGTTCTGCAATCATCTCGACGATCAAATCATCAGGTACCAGCTCCCCAGCATCGAGATACCCTTTAACTTTCTCTCCCAGATCGCTCCCTGAAGCAACCTCAGCTCGCAACATATCACCAGTGGATATATGAGCAAGAGAAAATCTCTCCTCGATAAGCTTCGCCTGCGTTCCCTTTCCTGTGCCCGGTGGACCTAAAAGCACCACTATCATCTATCCCCTCCTTCCCCTGATCCTCGTCTTCCTCATAAATCCTTCATAATGTCGCATAAGGAGCTGAGATTCTACCTGTTGCATAAAGTCCATCGCTACCCCAATCACAATGAGAAGGGAGGTGCCGCCGAAATAGAACCTCACCCCCAACCCCTCAGTTACCCACATCGGCAGATGAGCATCAAGCCAAGGACCGATCACGGGAATGGAACCCACCTTGAACCCATACATCAGAAATGTGGGAAGAACCGCTACCGCCGATAGATACAATGCCCCGCCAAAGGTTATCCTGCTCAGGATGAAATCGATGTATTCCGCCGTCCGCCTCCCGGGACGGATCCCAGGGATAAACCCCCCGTATTTCCTAAGGTTGTCGGCGACATCAATGGGGTTGAAGATAATGGCGGTATAGAAATAGCAGAAGAAGATTATTGCGATAACATAAATGAGCTCATAAAGAGGCTCACCAGTCCGGAAATAGCTGGCTATCGTCTGCGCCCAGGGCTTCTTTATGAAGGTAACCACCATCTGAGGAAGCATAACGATGGAAACGGCGAAGATGATGGGGATGACGCCACCGGTATTCACCCTTAGAGGAAGGTGGGTGCTCTGCCCGCCATAGACCCTTCGCCCCATAACCCTCTTGGCATAGGAAACCGGTATCCGGCGTTGCCCCCGTTCAACGAAAACAATGAAGGCGATCACCAATACCATAAAGAGACCAATAAGAAGAAACTTGAACAGGGAAAGGTTTCCTGAACGGAGATCGCCAAAGGTGGTTATAACGGCGTTGGGCACCCGGGCAATAATACCGGCAAATATAATAAGAGAGATACCGTTTCCTATACCCCTTGCCGATATCTGCTCTCCAAGCCACATAATGAATATGGTACCGGTGGTGAGGGTGAGCACCGTCATTAATCGGAATGACCAACCGGGATGAGAAACAATAAGAGCACCGGAAATAGGACCACGCATCTTCTCCAACCCAATGCTTATGCCCAAAGCCTGAATGGCGGATATGAGGACGGTGCCATAACGGGTGTACTGATTAATTTTCTTCCGTCCCAGTTCCCCCTCCTTGGAAAGACGCTCGAGATAGGGCCAAACTACGGTCAGCAATTGAAGGATGATCGATGCGCTGATATACGGCATAATACCGAGGGAGAAGATGGTGAAATTCCTCAGAGCTCCCCCGGAGAAAAGATCCATTAGCCCAAACACACCTCCCTTAAACCGCTCAAAGAACTCAGCTACCGCCTCTCCATTAACCCCAGGGGTGGGTATGTGCGCCCCTACCCGGTAAACCGCAAGGAGGAGAAAGGTAAAGATCAACCTCTTCCTTAAGTCAGGAATACTAAAGATGTTTCTCAGACTCTCAATCATCGTTCGATGACCTCAACCTCTCCCCCGGCTCCCTTTATCTTCTCTATGGCTCCCCGACTGAACTTGTGGGCAACCACCTTCAGGGGCCGGTCTATTTCACCATCACCCAATATCTTAACCCCATCCTTCACCTTCTTTATTATACCCCGCTCGAGGAGCAACTCCGGAGTGACCTCGGTATTCGGGGGGAAATCCGCCAACCGCTCAACATTTACCTCCGCATACTCCTTGCGGAATATGTTGGTGAACCCCCGCTTGGGCACCCGGCGATGGAGGGGCATCTGCCCTCCCTCAAAACCAAGCGACTGATGAAAACCGGAACGGGACTTCTGTCCATCCCTACCCCGGCAGGAGCTCCTTCCATGACCCGAACCTATCCCCCTACCTACTCGCTTCTTCCTCTTTAATGCTCCCTTAGGCGGTTTCAAATTGGCTAAAGTAATCTCCTCCATCCCTTTACTCCTCAATGATCCTCACCAAATGAGGTATTTTCTTCACCATACCCCTTATCTCCGGGGTATCAAGACGAACCACTACCTGATTGAGCCTTCTAAGACCCAAACCCCGTAATACCTCTCGCTGTTTCTTTGGATAACCTATGGCACTCTTTACCTGCTTAATCTTTATCGTCTTCCCCTTTTTCTGCTTGGTGACCACTTTCCTTCACCCTCTTTCTGCTACTCTCTGTTAACTATATCCTTACCTCTTATCCGAGCCACCCTCTCCGGATCCTTGAGCTTGAGTAAGCCATCAAAAGTGGCCTTGACCACATTGTGGGGATTATTACTGCCAAGCGACTTGGCAAGCACATCCTTAACCCCACAGAGCTCAAGCACCACCCGCACCGCGCCACCAGCAATGATGCCAGTACCCGGAGAGGCAGGCTTCATAAGCACCTTACTAGCACCAAATTCCCCCAGCACAGCGTGATGAAGGGTAGTATTATTAAGAGGAACCTCAATGAGGTTCTTCTTGGCGATTTGGATCCCTTTATTTATCGCCTGAGGTACTTCCCGAGCCTTACCCAAACCATAACCAACATGACCCTTGCCATCACCCACCACCACCAAGGCGGTAAAGCTCAGGTTCTTACCCCCTTTGACTACTTTAGTGACTCGGTTTATATAAATAACCTGATCGGTAAGCTCAAGCTCGTTGGCGTCTATCCGTTTCCTCTTAAGCAACACTTCCTCCTTTCTCCCTCACTTAGAACTCAATACCTCCTTCTCTCATCGCTTCGGCAGCCGCCTTCACCCTGCCATGATACTTATAACCTCCTCGATCAAACACTATCTTCGTGATTCCCTTCTCCTTAAGCTTCGCTGCCATAAGCTCACCCGCCAGCTTCGCCGCTGCTATGTTGCCTCCATAAGTCATCTTCGATTTGAATAAGGGATCGAGCGACGAAACCGAAGCTATGGTAACCCCTCGGGTATCGTCTATTGCCTGAAGATAAATATGTTTAAGACTTCGAAAAACACAAACCCGAGGACGCTCTTTGGTACCCTTAACCTTTTTTCTTACCCTTAAATGTCTCCGCTTTCTCGCCTCTTCCTTAGTTAACTTCATCGATCATCGCCCTCCAAGAATCATCACTGACCACCAACTCCGGCTTTACCAACCTTCCTTCGAAGGACCTCACCTTTGTACCTTATCCCCTTACCTTTGTAAACATCGGGTTTCCTTAAACTCCTTATGTTCGCCGCTACCTGACCAACTAACTGCTTATCGATACCGGATACGGTGAGTTTCGTTCCTCCCTCTACCTGAATGGAGATGCCTTTTGGAATGGAGAATTCGATGGGATGAGAATAACCGAGCTGGAAGATGACTTTATCTCCCTTATGCTCCGCCTTATAACCCACCCCCACGATCTCAAGCTCCTTAGAGAACCCTTCACTAACCCCCTTTATCGCGTTGGCAAGCAAACTCCTTGTGAGACCATGAAACATCCGTTGGCTCCGAGAATCACCGGAACGCTCAACAACCGCCACCGAATTCTCCGCGCGCACCGTGATCCCCTCAGGAAGGGGGGTACGAAGCTCCCCCTTAGGACCCTTGACTACCACCTCACTCCTGCCTATCTCTAAATTAACCCCAGCGGGAATGGATATCGGTTTCCTTCCTATCCTCGACATTTGCAGCCTCCTTCCCCTACCACACCTCACAGAGAACTTCCCCTCCTACCCCCTTCTTCCGCGCTTCAGCATCGGTAAGGATCCCTTTGGAGGTAGAAAGGATGGCAATGCCCAACCCGTTCAGTACCCTGGGGACCTCCTCCTTCCCACAATAGACCCTTCGCCCCGGTTTACTCACCCGCTTGAGACCGGTAATAGCCGGTTCCCCTTCCGGGGTATATTTGAGCCTGAGGGTCAGAATACCCTGCTTTCCGTCATCCTCAAACCGGAAGTTCTCCACATAACCCTCTTCCTTCAAAATCCTCGCTATCTCGAGCTTCATCTTGGAAGAGGGGAGGGATACCTCCTCCTTCTTCGCCATAAGTGCGTTTCTGATCCGGGTCAGCATATCAGCAATGGGATCGGTCATCATCTTTCCGCTACTCCTTTCCTAATTAAAAACTACCAGCTCGACTTTATCACTCCAGGTACCTCCCCCCTTAAGGCGAGGCTTCTGAAGCAAATACGGCAAATGCCAAACTTCCTCAGATATCCACGGGGCCTACCGCATAGCCTACACCGATTCCGCTGCCTCACCTTGAACTTTGGGGGACGCTTAGCTTTCTCAATTAACGCCTTTCTCGCCACCTTCTTATAACCTCCTATCTTCTCCTGAAGGGGAAGCCAAGGAGCTCAAGGAGCCTTCTTGCCTCTTCGTCAGTATTAGCGGTGGTGCATATGGTCACATTCATCCCCTTTATCTTCACTATCTTGGAGTAATCGACCTCAGGAAAGATCGACTGGTCCCTAAGACCTAAGGTATAATTGCCCCTCCCATCAAAAGAACGGGTGGGAAGACCCCTAAAGTCGCGCACCCTGGGGAGAGCGATATTGACCAGCCGATCGAAGAATTCCCACATCCGTGTCCCCCTGATGGTCACGGTGCAACCCACTGGTTGCCCTGCCCGTAATTTGAAGGCAGCGATCGACTTCTTCGCCCGCCTTATGGCAGGACGCTGTCCCGTGATCAACGCCAGATCGTTCATCACCCCATCAAGGATACGAATGTCCTGCGTCGCCTCACCTACCCCCATATTGACCACAATCTTCTCCAACCGAGGCACAGCCAGCTTGTTCTTATAGCCAAACTCCTTCATCAACTTGGGGACTATCTCCTTTTCATAAAGCTCCTTCAATCTCGGTATTATCTTCGCCTTGGCTATCATCTATCCAACACCCCTTGGCATTTCTTGCACACCCGAACCTTCTTCCCGTCCTCGAGAAAAATATGACCTACCCGGGTGGGCTCACCACACTCGGGACAGATAACCATCAGGTTGGAGATATGAATCGGAGCCTCTCGCTCCACTATTCCACCTTTTATGTTCTTCTGAGGATTGGCTCGGGTATGACGCTTGACCATATTTACCTTCTCAACAAGCGCTCTCTCCCGCTTGGGAAAGACACGGAGCACCTTCCCTTGCTTCCCCCGATCCTTTCCCTGAATAACGAGCACTATATCGTTCTTCTTGATAGAGACCTTAGCCATCTCCACCATACCTCCTATAACACCTCGGGGGCTAAGGAAACGATCTTGGTGAACTTCTTCTCCCTGAGCTCACGAGCTACCGGTCCGAAAACACGAGTTCCCAAGGGCTCCCCATACTTGTTTATAAGCACCGCAGCATTCTGGTCAAACCTAATATAGGTCCCGTCCTTCCTCCTCACCTCTTTCTTCGTCCTCACGATCACCGCTCGTACAACCTGACCTTTCTTTATGTTGGAGTTCGGCACTGCCTCCTTTACCGAAGCGGTTATCACATCTCCTACCGTAGCGGTCCTTCCTACCCCAGAACCCACCGGAAGGATACAGGCGATCCTCTTCGCCCCCGAGTTATCAGCCACCTCCAAGATCGTCCGCATCTGAATCATCGATCATCCCTCCTTCTCTTCAGGAACCAAATCCGTCTCCTCACCGGGAGAAAATCTCTCGCCGCCTCTCATCAATATTTTCTTCACCACCCAGCGCTTATGCCGACTTAATGGTCTTGTTTCCTCGATGAGGACGACATCCCCTTCCTGACATCTATTTCCCTCATCGTGAGCCATAAACCTCCTGATCTTCCGCATCGTCCTCTTATAGAGGGGATGCTGAACCAAGGTGTCCACGCGAACTACCACCGTCTTATCCATCTTGGAGCTGATGACGGTGCCCGTTCTCGTCTGCCTCCTCCTCATAATAATCCCTCACTTTTTGACTTCTCTCTGAAGCTCGCGTTCCCTCATAACCGTCTTCACGCGAGCAAGATCCCTCTTGAGCAACCTGAGCTTCATCGGGTTGTCCAACTGACCCGCCGCCAACTGGAAACGAAGTTTATATATCTGTTCAGCAAGCTCCCGCTCCTTATGAAGGAGCTCTTCATCGGAAAGTTCGCGGATCTCAGCTGGCTTCATCCTCAGACCTCCTCAAACCGGGTTACAAACTTCGTCCTTATCGGCAGTTTATGGGAAGCGAGCCGCATCGCCTCCCGGGCGAGTTCCTCGGACACCCCTTCGATCTCATAAAGGATCCTTCCCGGCTTCACCACCGCCACCCAAGCCTCAGGGGATCCCTTACCCTTACCCATCCGGGTCTCCGCTGGTTTCTTGGTGATCGGCTTGTCGGGAAAAATCCTTATCCACAGCTTGGCACCTCGTCTTACGCAGCGGGTAATAGCGATCCTCGCCGCCTCTATCTGACGGGCAGTGATCCAACCCGGCTCAAGTGCCTTCAGCCCATACTCACCGAAGGAGACGGTGGAACCAGCAATCGCCTTCCCCTTCATTCTGCCCCGCTGTTGCTTCCTATATTTAACCTTCTTCGGCATTAACATTGGAACTCCCCCCTTCTATCGCCGACCGGAATAGAACTTATCCAGAATAGCCTTCCTGACATCAAGGATGTCGCCATGATAGATCCAAACCTTCACTCCGATAACCCCGTAAGTGGTGAACGCTTCAGCAAATCCATAATCTATATCAGCCCGAAGCGTCTGCAAAGGAAGCCTGCCGTAGAGATACCATTCAGAACGAGCGATCTCCGCCCCGTTCAATCTCCCGGAACAGCGGATCTTTATCCCTTTAGCACCAAACCTGAGAGCGGAATCAACCGCCTTCCTCATCGCTCGACGAAAAGCAACCCTCTTTTCCAGCTGGATAGCAACCGACTCGGCAACGAGCTGGGCATCGACCTCCGGGGTTTCAACCTCTTGAATATTTATAAAGACATCACGGCCCGTCCTCTCCTGAAGCTCCTGATTCAGCCGTTCCACTTCAGCCCCCTTCCTTCCAATGATTATGCCGGGCTTTGCGGCAAGGATATTGATCTTCAACTTGTCTGCCGCTCTCTCGATCTCGATGCGCGAGACCCCGGCATGGGCGAACCGTTTTTTCAGATCCCTCCGGAGAAGAACGTCCTCATAGAGGAGATCCTTATACTCCTTAGTGGCGAACCACCTTGAATGCCAGGTTTTGGTATATCCCAGCCGGAACCCATGAGGATGAGTTTTCTGACCCAATTTGCTACCTCCAGTTTTTATTCCTTGGACTTACCCTTAGCGACAGTTGCGGGAACCAATTCCGAAAGCTCCACCGTGATATGGGACATCCTCTTCAGTATCCGATACACTCTGCCCATCGCCCGGAAACGGTACCTCTTCATCGTAGGACCCTGATCCACATAGGCACGAGAGACCACCAACTTATCCACATCCACATTCTCCAACTTCTGCTCCGCATTGGCTATCGCTGAAAGGAGCACCTGCTCTATCTCCTTTGCCGCCCGCTTCTTGCTGAAACGGAGGATGGTAAGCGCCTCGGATACCCTCTTCCCCTTTATCAGATCTATAACCAACCGCGTCTTCTGGGGAGAGATCCGGATATAACGACCGCTTGCCTTAGCTACCACCATGGCACCTACCTCCTCACCTTGGTCTTACCCGACTTAACCGGATGCCCCCGAAAGGTACGAGTAGGAGCAAACTCACCCAGCTTGTGACCAACCATATTCTCCGTAATGTAAACCGGAAGAAACTTCATACCATTGTGAACAGCGAATGTATGACCCACCATTTCGGGCACTATGGTGGAACGCCGGGACCAGGTTTTGATCACCTTCTTCTCCCCGGTTTCGTTCATCTTGCGCACTTTCTCAAGAAGCTTTGGGTCTACATACGGACCTTTTTTAATTGACCGAGCCATCTTCCTACTTTCTCCTCTTCAGGATGAACTTATCCGATGGTTTCTTCCTCCGCGTCCTATACCCCTTGGTGGGCTTACCCCAGGGAGTACAGGGATGCCTTCCGCCATGGGACCGTCCTTCACCACCACCTAACGGATGATCCACCGGGTTCATCGCCGTCCCCCGAACATGAGGTTTAAAGCCGAGCCAGCGCATCCTCCCCGCTTTTCCGATAACTACATTCTCATGATCCAGGTTCCCCACCTGGCCGATAGTAGCGTAGCACTCCTCATGGACCATCCGCACCTCACCCGAAGGAAGCTTCACCTGAACATATTTCCCCTCTTTGGCAACAACCTGGGCGGCGGTGCCGGCTGCCCTAACCAACTGCCCTCCCTTACCCCTTTTGAGCTCGATATTGTGAATAAATGTACCGAGGGGGATCTTCTTCAGAGGAAGGGCATTCCCCACTGCGATCTCGGCATCGGGTCCCGACATAACCTCATCCCCTACCTTAAGACCAAGGGGAGCGATGATATAACGCCATTCCCCATCCCGGTAGGAGATGAGGGCAATATTGGCGGAACGGTTTGGATCGTACTCTATCGAAACCACCTTTCCTGGAACACCTATCTTATCCCGCCTAAAATCTATTATCCGATATCTCCTCTTATGCCCTCCTCCCCGGTGCCAGGCAGTGATCTCACCATAGTTATTCCTCCCCCCAGTCTTGGTAAGCCCCTTAACCAACGGCTTATAGGGCTTCTCCGTGGTGATCTCCTCCGACTTGAGCACCGTCATAAACCGTCTCGCCGGAGAGGTTGGCTTGTACTTAATTATCGGCATCTCATCCACCCCAATGGTTTACTTATCCTATACCCCTTCGACATACTCCACCCGTTTTTCACCCTTCACCAATTTGACATAAGCCTTCTTCCAATCAGGCCTTTTCCCCTCAAACCGACCGAGCCTCTTCTTCTTACCCTTTACATTCACTATCCGCACCTCCTCTACCCGCACTTTGAACAACTTCTCCACTGCTTTCTTTATCTCTATCTTGTTCGCCCGAGGATCAACTGCAAAACAAAGGATATTATCCCTGTCTTTAAGCTCGGTCGATTTCTCAGTAATGATCGGATGAAGAATTACCCTATACTCCTCACTCACTTGCTCAACTCCTCTGAAAGTTTAAGCACCGCCCTCTTCGAGATCAACAGGGTATCGTGCTTCAGAAGCTCATATACATTCACCTGCGTCGAGTCGAGGAACTTCACATAAGGAACATTCCTCGATGAAAGGATAAGATTAATATTATCGCGAAAATCAACCACCAATGCCTTGGAGTCTATCGAAAGCCGTTCAATCGCCGCTACGAACTCCTTCGTCTTGGGCGAGGGGAGAGCAAACTCATCGATGACCACGATCTTGTTCAGCTTGTTCTTCTGAGAGAGCGCAGAACAAAGGGCAGCCTTTATAACCTTCTTCGGCAAACGATAATAATAACTCCGCGGTTTGGGACCAAAAACAACCCCCCCTCCTCGCCAAATGGGGGAACGAATGCTCCCATGGCGGGCGCGCCCCGTTCCTTTCTGCCTCCAAGGCTTCTTTCCTCCACCAGCGACCTCAGCTCGGGTCTTGGTGGAAGCGGTTCCTCGACGCAGTTTAGCCAGATAATGCTTCACCGCCTCGTAGATGAGATGAGGCTTCACCTCGGCGGCAAACACCTTGTCCGATACCTCTACCTTCCCCACCTCTTTATTCTCTAAGTTCTTCACGGTAAGCGTAGCCATCTTCTTCTCACCCTTCCTTACTCTCTTCCTTTCGGCTTCCTGATTATCAGATAACCACCAGGAGCCCCAGGGACAGCCCCCTTCACCAACAAGAGGTTCTTTTCCTCATCCACCTTGACTATCTTCAGGTTCTTCACCGTGACCCTTCTGCCTCCCATTCTTCCTGGAAGCTTTTTCCCCTTAAAAACCCGCGAGGGGAAAGCAGAAGCACCGATGGAACCAGGTGCCCGATGAAACATCGAGCCATGGGAATTTCTCCCCCCTCGGAAGTTCCACCGCTTGAACACCCCGGCAAAACCACGTCCCTTGCTCGTTCCGATGACATCAACCGCCTTTTCCTCAGCAAAGATGGCCACCGAGATCTTGTCCCCAGGCTTTACCTCCTCACCTTTATTGAGGAGTTCCACCTCACGGATAAACTTGACCGGAGGAGCTCCCGCCTTAGCCAGATGGCCTGCCAGTGGCTTGGTAAGCCTCTTCTCCTTCACCTTATCCTCGATGAGCCCGATCTGCACCGCCCGGTAGCCATCCCTCTCCTCCGTTTTCACCTGAAGGACGACACAGGGACCTGCCTTTATCACGGTCACCGGGATCGCCTCCCCCTCAGGGGTGTAGATCTGGGTCATACCTACCTTTTTCCCCAAAATACCACCTATCATCTCTCGCTCTCCTTATTCCCGCTCTGGTCCGTAAGCCTTGATCTCCACATCCACCCCCGCAGGGAGATCGAGCTTCATCAGCTCATCCACCGTCTGAGCATTGGGCTCCAATATCTCAAGAAGACGCTTGTGGGTCCTGATCTCGAACTGCTCCCGCGACTTCTTATCCACATGGGGAGAACGATTGACGCAGATCTTGGTGATCTTGGTGGGAAGAGGAATAGGACCCACCACCTTCGCCCCGGTCCTCTTCGCTGTCTTCACTATCTCAGAGGTAGACTGATCAAGGATCCGGTGATCATAAGCCCTCAATCGTATTCGTATCTTCTCGCCAATCATCGCTTCCTCTGCCTTTCCACTAATATAGCTTTTACCTAAAAACCAAAACTACTTGATTATTTCGGTGACGGTGCCAGCACCTATCGTCCTTCCACCCTCACGAATAGCAAACCGTAACCCCTTCTCCATCGCTATCGGCGTGATCAGGTCTATCCGTAAATTCACATTATCTCCCGGCATCACCATCTCCACACCCTCAGGCAATGTCACTACTCCAGTAACATCCGTCGTCCTAAAGTAAAACTGAGGACGATAACCACTGAAAAACGGCGTGTGTCTTCCACCTTCCTCCTTCGTCAACGCATATACCTCAGCCTTGAAACTCGTGTGCGGCGTTATACTACCAGGCGCCGCTATCACCATCCCCCGCTCAACCTCCGTCTTCTCCGTACCACGTAACAATAATCCAACATTATCCCCAGCTACCGCCTCATCCAATATCTTCCTGAACATCTCTATGCTCGTCACCACCCTCCGCTTCGTCTCCCTTATCCCCACTATCTCTACCTCATCCCCAGCCTTTATCCTACCTCGCTCTACCCTGCCCGTAACCACCGTACCCCTTCCTGATATGCTGAATACATCCTCTATCGGCATCAAAAACGGCTTGTCAACATCCCTCACCGGTAACGGTATATACTCATCAACCGCATCCAATAACTCCATTATCGGTCCACACTTCTCACACTCACGCTTACCACAGCCACACTCCGCCGCCTTCAACGCCGAACCCCTCACCACAGGTACATCATCACCCGGAAACTCATACTTCGTTAATAACTCCCTCACCTCTAACTCCACTAAATCCAATAACTCAGGATCATCAACCATGTCCACCTTGTTCAAAAATACCACTATCGCAGGAACATTCACCTGACGCGCTAATAATATGTGCTCCCGCGTCTGCGGCATCGGTCCATCCGCCGCACTCACTACCAATATCGCTCCATCCATCTGCGCCGCACCAGTTATCATGTTCTTCACATAATCCGCATGCCCAGGACAATCTACATGCGCATAATGTCGCTTCTCCGTCTCATACTCCACATGCGCTATCGCTATCGTTATCCCTCGCTCCTTCTCCTCCGGCGCCTTGTCTATCGACTCAAAAGGACGATACTCTATCTTCGGATTCAAACTGTGTAAACACCTCGTTATCGCTGAAGTCAACATCGTCTTACCATGATCCACATGACCTATCGTCCCTATGTTCACATGCGGCTTCGTCCGCTCAAATCTCTCCTTCGCCATTAAACCCTCCTT
>Ga0190338_1000039_pt1 | contig 29025 bp, 29 predicted proteins | sample 4872041112_MG_FD_163434 | JGI IMG/M metagenome (GOLD analysis project Ga0190338, IMG submission 163434) | Hydrothermal vent sediment bacterial communities from Southern Trench, Guaymas Basin, Mexico - 4872-04-11-12_MG | ecosystem: Environmental > Aquatic > Marine > Hydrothermal vents > Sediment ... | reverse complement strand
CAGATGTCGAAGGGATAATAATAACCGATAAGGGAAAAATCTATTTTTCTTCAGGGATGAGATGGTTCCACCCCTCCCTTTTCCCGCCAGGGGTGATATCGGTTGCCGAGGAACGAGGAAATAGATAAAATCGATTCGAGAACAAAATGAAAAAAGACCCGCTTTATTATACCAAAGAGATACTTGAGCAGAGGGAAGAGGAGCTACTCGCCCCCTATGCGATGAAGAGCGCCAGAGCGAAAAGGCGCTACCCGGAGGAGGTGGAGGGAAGAAAGTTCGATTACCGCACCTCCTTCCAGCACGATCGGGATAGAATCATCCACTCCCGCGCCTTCAGGAGGTTGAAGCACAAAACCCAGGTGTTTGTCCCCTATGGGGGTGATCACCATCGCACTCGTCTTACCCATACCATCGAGGTGAGCCAGATAGCGAGGACCCTGGCGAGGAGCCTAAGACTGAACGAGGATTTAACAGAAGCAATAGCGTTAGCCCACGATCTCGGGCAGCCTCCGTTCGGGAAAGCAGGGGAGATAATCCTCTCCGCGGTTATGGGAGGGAAAGAGACACTCGGTGTCATTTACAAGGAGAGCCTCAAAAAAGCAGGAGGGTTCAAACACAACTATCAAAGTCTGAGGGTGGTCGATATCCTCGAGAGGCGCTACCACCATCCGGGGCTCAATCTAACCGATGCGGTGAGGGAGGGCATATTGAAACATACCCCCTTGGAGTCAGGGATAACCTACCCCGATCTATACGAAGGAGGGCTAAATCTGGGAATGCCTCCCTTCTTTGAAGCACAAGCGGTAGCCATCGCTGACGAAGTCGCCCAAAAGATCCATGACCTTGAGGATGGGATGAGGGCAGGAATAGTCGAGCTCGCCAGGGTGGAGGAACTCGCTATCAGCCGGGAGGTGATCGGAAGGGTAAAGGGAGCATACCGCAACACCCCCTCCAGATTTTTAAGGGAGAATGTCCTCATAAGGGGAATGATCCATCTCCTGGTGACCGACATTATCTGCGCCTCAGGAAAGAGGATAGACGAATGGTGCGAACGAGAAGGAGTGAGGACGAGCGAAGATTTCTATCAGAAGAGGGAGAAAGTGAAAGAGGAAACGGTGGAGTTCTCCCCCAGGGTGAAGAAGCTCTTTGGCGAACTTTCCTCTTTTGTATCCCGGGAGATAATAAACTCCCTTACCGTGAGCCGGGCGGATTACCGGGCAAAAAATGTGATAGCCTCCCTTTTTGCCACTTATTATAAAAATCCGCTCCTCCTCGAGGATTATGTGCTTCTTCGAATGAAGGAGGAGGGGGGCGTTATCTTCATCCGTGATCTCCCAAGGGATAAACTTACCCGGGAGATCAAAAAATACCAGAGGGATGTTAGGTTCATTCGACTCCTCGCGGACCACATCGCGGGGATGTCGGATGAGTATGCCCTCAAGGAGTATGAACGATTAACCACTTCAGCATCGGGAAGAAACCCTTTCTGAAAGGAGGGAAGATGAAGATAGTAATTGGTGCCGATCACGCCGGCTTCCGGTTGAAGGAGTATATAAAAAGCTTTCTTCTCGAGTTGGGGAATGAGGTCATCGATATGGGAACCAACTCCGAGGAGCGGGTCGACTATCCGGTCTTCGGGGAGAGGGTTGCTCGAGCGGTTGCCGAGGGGAAAGCGGACCTTGGGATCCTCATTTGCGGCTCGGGCATCGGGATGTCTATGGTAGCGAACAAGGTACCTGGTGTCCGTGCTGCCCTCTGTCACGAACCATTTTCCGCCCGCCTTTCCCGAGAACACAACAACGCCAACATCCTCTGCATGGGGGGTAGGATAATCGGAAGGGAGATGGCGAAAGAGATCGTCCGTGTCTTCCTTGCTACCGAATTTGCCGGAGGAAGGCACGAAAAAAGGATCAACCTGATGCATCAATTGGAAGGAAAATAAGGAGGTGGAGATGTTAAAAAACCTATTTACTGTAGACCCTGAGGTGGCTAAAGCCCTTCACAACGAGGTCATTCGCCAGGCTACCACCATTGAGCTGATCGCCTCGGAAAACTTCGCAAGCGAAGCAGTGCTTGAGGCTCTGGGTTCTGTATTCACCAATAAGTACGCTGAGGGCTATCCTGGGAGGCGCTACTATGGGGGCTGTGAAAACTACGACATCGTGGAATCGCTTGCCATCGAACGAGCGAAGAAACTCTTTAAAGCGGAACATGCCAATGTACAGCCCCATTCCGGAACCCAAGCAAATATGGCAGTTTACTTCACCGTCCTCAAGCCGGGGGATACATTCCTCGGGATGAACCTCACCCATGGAGGGCACCTCTCCCACGGACATCCGCTCAACTTCTCCGGGTTTATGTACAATGTGGTCGCCTACGGGGTGGATCCGAGAACTGAGGAGATAGATTACGACCAAATGGAGGACCTGGCGAAGAAGCATAAGCCGAAGATAATTGAGGTGGGGGCAAGCGCCTATCCTCGGATAATCGATTTCAAACGGGTACGGGAGATAGCGGATAAAGTAGGGGCATTAGTTATGGCGGATATTGCCCATATCGCGGGGTTGGTGGTAGCGGGAGAGCATCCAAGCCCGGTGCCTTACGCCCATTTTGTCACCACCACCACCCATAAAACGCTCAGGGGACCGCGTGGGGGGATGATTCTCTGCCAAGAGGAGTTCGCCAGTGAGCTCGATAAAAAGGTCTTTCCCGGAATACAAGGAGGACCGTTGATGAACATCATCGCAGCGAAGGCGGTCTGCTTTAAGGAGGCGGAGAGCGAAGAGTTCCGGGAGTACCAGCGGCAGATAGTAAAAAACGCCAGGGCACTTGCTGCCCGGATGATGAAGAACGGCTTCCGCCTGGTGTCCGGGGGAACGGACAACCATATGATGCTGGTCGATGTCTTCGAACGAGGTATTACGGGTAAAGAGGCACAGAATGCCCTGGAAAAGGCGGGGATCACGGTGAACAAGAATACCATCCCCTTCGATAAGAACAAGCCGTTCATCGCCTCAGGGATAAGGTTAGGTACCCCGGCAGTCACCACCCGAGGAATGAGGGAGAAAGAGATGGAGCTTATCGCCGATCTAATCACCGAAGTCCTTAAAGACCCGAAGAACGAGCGGAAGATAGCTGAAGTAAGGGAGGAGGTGAAATCGCTCTGCGCCCGTTTCCCCCTCTACGAGCTTCGGATAAAGGGCTGTGATGGGGTGAAGCGCTGTTTCCAGCTCAACTGAGGAAGAGGAGATGGGAAGACCCTCGTGGGATGAATACTTTATGGAGATAGCCCATTTAGTGGCTACCCGGTCCACCTGTCTGAGGAGGAAGGTAGGAGCGGTGATAGTGCGCGATAAGAGGATCCTCACCACTGGCTACAACGGTCCCCCAACCGGTCTCCGTCACTGTGAGGAGGTTGGTTGCTTAAGGGAGAAACTCGGCATACCCTCGGGGCAAAACCAGGAGCTTTGTCGAGCGGTTCATGCGGAGCAAAACGCTATCATCCAGGCGGCGATAATGGGGGTGGTGCTCAAGGGCGCTACTATTTACACCACCAACTTTCCCTGTGTCATCTGTGCCAAGATGCTCATAAATGCTGGCATTAAGAAGATAATCTATGCCCAAGGGTATCCCGATGAGCTATCCAGAGAAATGCTTGAGGAAGCGAAGATGGAGCTCGTCCATATGAGATACAAGGGAGAAATAAAGCTCACCGACGAAGATGAATAGAGGACGGCTCTATGTGGTGGCAACCCCGATAGGAAATCTCGAGGATATCACCTACCGGGCGATCAAGGTTCTCTCCAAGGTATCGTTCATCGCCGCCGAAGATACCAGATGGACGAAGAAACTCCTCAATCATTACCAGATAAAAGCGAGGCTCATAAGCTACCACGAACATAACGAAGAAAAACGAGCGGAGGAACTGGTAAACCTCCTCCTCAAGGGGGAAGATATCGCCCTTGTCTCCAATGCGGGAACACCGGGAATATCGGATCCGGGTTACCGCCTCGTCCGAAGGGCAGCGGAAACTGATATTGAAGTCATCCCCATTCCTGGAGCAAGTGCGGTAATCGCCGCCCTATCGGTATCCGGACTCCCTACCGACTCCTTTTTCTTCTCGGGCTTTCTCCCTCGAAAAAAGGGGAAACGAGAGCGACGGCTTAAGGAACTAAAGGACCTCGCATCAACCCTGATATTCTACGAAGCACCCCATCGGATCGAGCGGACACTCGCCGAGATGGAGGAGATACTCGGCGATAGAGAAATGGTGCTCGCCCGGGAACTCACTAAGCTTCATGAAGAGGTAATCCGGGGAAGGATTTCATCTATAAAGGAGAAACTGGCTGGGAAGAAGGTAAGAGGAGAGATAACCCTCATCATCAGAGGAGCAAAGAAGGAGGAAAATTCCTCTTCCTAAAACTTCTTGTCTTTGATATACTAAATAAGGGGGAGTAGGGGCGGAAATCAACTAACAAGGCGATTGAAATGAATAATTTGTTAATCTATGTCGCCCTTTTTGTCTTCTTTATCTTCATATTCTGGGCTTTCCGGGAACTTCTTACCACCACCAAGAAAATGGGGATAAAAAATATAAGGGATAACCAGCTTAAGAACTATGTCCTTTTCATCGTCAATTACAAAAAGGGAGAAGCGGCAGAGGCACGGGGGGACAAAGAGGAAGCGAAATCATATTATGAGCGAGCGCTATCCTTCCTCCTTCAGGATCGAAGGAAGGATGAATTATGTGAGAAGAACATTTCTGAACTCAAGAGGAAGATAGCCGAACTTAGGGGAAGTTAAATGTAGGCTCGAGTTTGCCTTCTATTTTAATATTTGATTCATCAAATTTTTTTTATCACTCAGGAAAAATGTTATTTACATTACATACTCTACAGTGGTATTATATATGATTGAAATGGTTTCCTTTACTGAAAAAGGGCAATCTTCCCGGAAGGGATGACAAATTGATTTATTTAATTGAAATTAAGCATTCTTGACAATATCTAACTTGAGAAGGAGAAGATGAAATGAGAACGAGAAGAAGGAAGAACGCCCAGTTAATTAAGACCAGAAAGAAGGTAGGGAAATTCCTCCAGCGCCGGAGGAAGGACTTGGGTCTCAATCAGGACCAGGTAGCGAAGATATTAAACTATAAGGATAAGCAGGCAATATCGAATATAGAGCGGGGGGTAGCACCTCTACCCTTTAACCGTATTAAGAAGCTCGCTAATCTCCTCAAGCTGGAGCGGAAGAGATTGGCTAAATTAGCCTGTCTTGATAAAGACCCTGACCTCTTCAAAGACATCGAGTTCGTCTATATAAAACCCCCCGAGGATGAGGAACAGATAACGGACGAAAGCAAGTTTATGATCCCGGTTATCACCCCAGCGATGTGCGCCAAATGGAAGGATTTTTCCAACCTTTCTTTTCCCCGGGAGGTAGCAGAACAATATGAGCTCGGGGAATCAAATGATCCAAACGCCTTCTACGCCCTGATGGAGGGGGAGACCGAGGCGGAAAAGATCATCCAACCGGGAGACCTTCTTTTGATCGAGCCGAATCATCCCATAGGAAACAAAGACCTGGTACTGCTGGTGACCAATCGTGGATTCAAGGTCAGAAAATTGGTCAAAACCCCGCATGGAGATGCGCTTCAACCGCTCGATTCCGACTACGATGCCACCTGTTACGAGGAATCGAAAAACAACGCCCTGTTCTTCATCAGGGCACTCAAAAGAAAGGTGAATAAGGAGAGACTGGATTAACCAGCCCCAATAATCCGGGAAAGTTTATCCCTCACCTCAATAAAATTCTCATAGAGGGAGAAGGGAATTTTGTACTCCTCAGCATAGTGGGCAAGCTTTCCCTTGGCAAAGATAATATTGGCATAGCGGGCAGCACAGCGATCGGTGTTCCCATCTCCAATATAGACGGTGCTTATCCCTTTTTCCTTCTCTTCCCAGAGATGGCTCGATTTGCAGTGATTGCAGGAGAAGCAATCACGCCAACCGCCATAAGGTATCACCTCCCATCTTCCATCGAGAACAGTCACCTCATTAGCGAAGAACTCGATTTCGGAAAGACCAAATTTACTTAGGATATGGTTGATTATAAATCGAAAACCGCCTGAGAGGATGGTTAGGGGTATTTCTCTTTCTCGACACCATTCCCAAAAGGAAGGGAAACCTTCGTCGATGGTGATCGCCTGATCGAGCGCAGCAAGCACCTCCTCCTTACTTGCTCTAACGGTGGCGAACTCAAGCCTTAAGCCATCGATCTCATCGATCTCGCCCCGGGAAACCGCCTCCTCTATCTTCCGCCAATCTTTATCCCCAAAGGTATCGAGTATATATTGCAGAGTATCGGTTTTGGTTATCGTGCCATCGAAATCAACGAAGATATGATAGCCCATTAGCTTCCCTCATCCATCCTCAGTATCACCTTAAGGCTATCACGCTCCTTTGCCAGGGAGAAGGCTTCGATCGCCCGCTCAAAGGGCAATACCGCGGTTATCAACCGGCGGACATCGACCAACCCCCTTTTAAGAAGACGAAGAGCCGGGGGGAGGGGACCACATCGGGAGCCGATCACCGTTAGCTCCCGTACTACCAAATCGGTTACATCGAGCATCGCCTTATCAGAGGAGAAGGTGCTCTTCACCACCACTTTCCCCCGCGGTTTGGCTAAGGAACAAGCTAGGGGGAGCCCTTTGGGAGAACCGGTCGCTTCGATGACGATATCGTACTCTCCGCTCGGGGTGTCCGAGGTAACGGTGATCCCGAGATCGCGAAGGAGGGCGAGCTTTCGTTCATTTCTGCCAAATACGGTAAGCTCGGCACCGGAAAGGGCAACCACCTGGGCGATCAACTGCCCCAGCTTCCCATCGCCGAGAAGAGCCACCCGGGAGCTCGGGCGAAGGTCAACCTCCTCCATTATCTCCAAGGCAGCAGCCAAGGGCTCGGCGAAGACCGCCTCCTCATCCGAGACCTCGTCCGGTACAAGATGAAGGTTTCTTGCCGGGAGGGTGAGGTAATCCGCCATCGCTCCGGGATGATCCTTTATCCCAAGGACCTTCCTCCCTGGACAGTGTCTGGGATCACCGGAAAGGCAACAGTCACATTTACCACAGCCGATATTTATCTCACCTACCACCCTCTTCCCGATGAGATGTCCCTCCTCAGCATCCTCCACCCTGCCGACAAACTCATGACCTATTATCCCGGTAAAACCAAAATATCCCTTTGTTATCTCGATATCGGTGGTGCAAATACCAGCAGCGATAACCCGGACCAAGGCATCCCCCTTACCCCTTTCCGGGAAAGGGACCTCGGCGATCTCGAGCTTCTCGCCGTCGAACACCAACGCTCTCATTCCACTCCTCCTCTTCTCCCCAACCCTTCCTTGGGAAGGGAAAATCTTTCACCATTAGAATATTGGAGTTGATAGAGTTTGTAGTATATCCCCTTCTTCCTGAGGAGTTCCTTATGAGACCCCACCTCACGGACCCTCCCCTTGTGGATCACGATTATCCTATCCACGAAGCGAATAGTGGAGAGTCGGTGGGCGATGATGATGAGCGTCCTTTCCTTCGCTAACCTCTCTATGCCCCGCTGAATAAGGGTCTCGGTATCCGGGTCCACATTAGCGGTAGCCTCATCGAGGAGAATCACCTTGGGGTTTCTAAGCATCATTCGGGCAAAGGCGATGAGTTGACGCTCGCCGGCGGAAAGCTTCAGCCCTCGTTCCCCTACCTCTGTATCATATCCCTTAGGGAGCCTCCTGATGAACTCATCCACCCCCAAATATTGAGCGACACGGACTATCTCCTCTCGCGAAGAAGGAGAGCCAAGCCTTATATTCTCCTCCACTGTTCCCGTAAAGAGGAACACATCCTGGGTCACCACCCCCACCTCCTGACGAAGGAAGGACTGGGGAAGCTCTCTTATATCCACACCATCGAGGAGGATCCTTCCCCGGTTCACCTCGTAAAACCGGACCAGAAGACTTATTATCGAGGTCTTCCCTGCCCCGGTGGCACCGACAAGCGCCACTTTTTCTCCCGCCTGAACGGTAAAGGACACATCCTCAAGGACCCACTCTTCCGGCTTATAGGCAAACCAGACATTCTCAAAATCGACCCTCCCTGAGACGGGAAATGGAGGATGGGGCGCTGATACATCCCGAATATCAGGTTCCGTATCGAGGAGACGGAACACCCTCTCTGCCGCCGCCATCGCCTGCTGGACAATGCTATACTTTTGGCTCAAATCGCGGATGGGGAAGAAGAAACGCTGAGCATACTGAACAAAGGCGACCAGGGAGCCGAGGGTGAGCGCGTTCCTAATAACCTCTCCTCCGCCATACCAAATGATGAGGCCCACTGCGGTGGCACTTATGATCTCGACCGCGGGAAAGAAGACGGCAAAGTAGAAGATCGTCTTCAGGAAGTTGGTCCGATATTCGCGGGCAAGCTCCTGAAAACGGGCGAACCTTTCTTTCTCTCTGGTGAAAAGCTGAATGATGCTCATCCCCCCTATCGTCTCTTCAAGGAAACCGTTTATCTTCGCCGCTAACCTCCGCAAGGTGCGGAACGATCGTCTTACCTTACTCCTGAAGGTAAAAGCAGCGACGAAGAGAAGGGGGATAACGGTAAAGGTGATGAGCGCCAGCTTGAGGTTCATAAGGAGGAGGATAACGGTGATGCCGATGAGGGTGAAGAGGTCTCCCAATATGGTAACCAAGCCTGAGGTGAAGAACTCGTTGAGCTCCCGCACATCCCCCATCACCCGGGTCATCAATCTCCCCACCGGATTCCCATCGAAAAACGACAAAGGGAATCGAATGAGATGGGAAAAAAGTTTCGCCCTTAGATCAAAGATTATCCGCTGACCCAAATAGGAAACGAGATAGATCTCCAAAAATTGGAAGAGGAACCCAAAAGCAAGAACGAAGGCGAAGAGAACAGCCAATCGGCTCAATCCGACGAGGTCTCCCGCCTTTATGTAGCGGTCAATGGCGATCTTGGTGAGATAAGGAGCAGCAAGTTGAAACAACGAGACAAGAAGAAGCAAAAAGATCGCCGCCACCAAATAGGGCGCATACGGCTTCACATAGCCAAGAAGCCTCTTAAGGAGCCTTATATCGTAAACCTTAGCCTCTTCGGTGTAGAATTGATGACGATGCATCAGCTCACCTCGAGCTCAGAAGCGATCAGCTCCTTCCGATAGAGTTTGGCATAAACCCCCTTCTTAGCGAGGAGCTCCTGATGCTTCCCCTTCTCCACTATCCTTCCCCCCTCGAGCACCACGATGAGGTCAGCATCCATAACCGCCGAAACCCGGTGGGTGGCGATGATGACCGTATTCAACTCCTTCTCCTGAGAAAGGCGGGAGATTATCTTCTGCTCGGTAGCAAGGTCAACACTGGAAAAGGGATCATCGAGGAGGAGGACCCTCGGCTTTATCAAAAGCGCCCGGGAAAGCGCTGTCCTCTGTCTCTGACCACCGGAAAGGGTTATCCCTCGTTCCCCCACCTCGGTATCGTACCCCCTGGGGAAGGTAGCGATATCCTCAGTAAGACCAGCAAGGAAAGCTGCCCGGACGATCTCCTCTTCGCCAGCAGTCTCGCTTCCGAAGGCGATATTCGCCCTTATCGTATCCGAGAAGAGAAAACCCTCCTGAGGGACATAGCCGATGTTACTCCGGAGGAACCGAAGGGGAAGATGTCTCACATCCACCCCGTCTATCAGCACCGCCCCTGAAGTAACATCGTAAAGTCGGGGTATCAGGGCGAGGAGGGTACTCTTCCCCGATCCTGTCCCCCCCACTATAGCCACCTTCATCCCAGGGGATATCTTAAGGTTTATATCCTCAAGGACATAGACCCCCCCCTCTTCGTAAGCAAACGACACCCCTTTGAACTCTATTTCCCCCTTGATTTCCTCAAGGATTACAGGCGATTCTGGGTCCTTTATCGCTGGCTCCTCCCTCATTATGGTGGAGAGCCTTCCCATCGAGGCAGAACCCCGTTCAACGAGGCTTATCACCCAGCCGAGCGCCATCGAGGGCCAAAGTAGCATCATCATGTAGCCCCCGAAGGCGACGAAATCACCCAGGCTTATCCGTCCAAGGATGACCTCCCGTCCTCCGAGCCAGATGACGATCAGCATCCCCGCACCTGCACCTAGGAGAAGAAGAGGCATAAAGACACCGAGCACCTTCGCCATCCGCATATTCTTTTTGAAGAAGTCGTGGGCAAGCTCTCGAAACCCTTTAGCCTCGTGCTCCTCGAGAAGAAGTGACTTCACCAGTCTTATCCCGGCAAAGCTCTCCTGCACCTTGGCGCCCAAGGAGGCATATCCTCGTTGAACCTCCTCGTAGCTCTTATAGATCAACCTTATTAGCCGATAAATGGCGAAAGCGATCACCGGAATGGGGAAAAGGGCATAGAGGGCGAGCCTTTTTTCTATCGCAAGCATCATAGTAAGCGCCGCCACCACTACCACCGTGGTGTTGGTGAAGTTCATAATCCCGGCTCCCACCACCATCCTCACCGCTTCGATATCGTTTCCCGCCCGGGTCACCAGATCACCCGTCTTGTAGCGATAAAAGAAGGACGGAGGCTGGCGAAGAAGATGGGCGAAATAATCACATTTGAGATCGTATTCTATATACCGGGATGTCCCAATAAGGGTTCGCCGGGCTAAGAAGCTGAACACTCCCTGAACCACCGTTATCCCAACTATCGCCATCCCATAGAGCGAAAGCAGTCTCCCATTGAGCCCGGAGGATAGGCTATCCACCGCATACTTGAGCACCAAAGGGACGCTCGCCCTGAAGCCGATGCCCATAGCGACGAAGAACATACCGAGGAGGATCCTCGATTTATACCTTTTTAGATAAGGGATAAGCGGTTTAAGCCCCTTCATCGAAAAATCCTTTATCATAAATCAATTAAGAGATTAAATTCTGTCATAAGCGGGGATCAAATTCAAGGGGTTTCCCCAGATTGACAGGGAAGAAGAAAGCCGGTTACCATTTAACCGGGAGGGACACCATAGATGAAAAAGAGGGTTTTCGTCATTTTTCTAATAATTTCTCTCGTCTCCCTCCTTTCCTGCAAGAAGGGAGAGGAAAGGAATAATGGGTTCAGGGTGATCCTGGTAACCGATGCCGCGGGCCTTGGTGATAAGGGGTTCAACGACGCTGGCTGGAGAGGGGTGGAGAGAGCGGAGAAGGAACTCGGTATAAAGGGCTCGTTCATCCAGTCCTATGAGCAGGCGGACTATATCCCAAATCTCTCCTTGGCGGCGAAGAAGGGTAAGGTGGTGGTGGCAATGGGCTACCTTATGATCGACGCGGTGAACAAGGTGGCGGATGACTTCCCGAAGACCGCCTTCATCTTCATCGATGGAAAGGTGGAAAAGCCAAATGTGGCGAGCTATGACTTCAAAAGCGAGGAGGGGGCGTTCTTAGCCGGGATCATCGCCGCCTATACCACCAAAACCGGGATCATCGGCGTGGTTCAGGGAATGGATATCCCACCGGTTGAGGCTTACGAGACCGGTTTCCGTGCCGGGGTGATTACTGGAGGGAAAAAGAGGGGGAAGAAGATAGAGGTAATCACCGTCACCGCCGGCGATTTCAACGATCCAGCCAAGGGGAAATCGCTCGCCAAGTCGCTCATCGCTAAAGGGGCGGATGTGATCTTTCAGTTGGCGGGAAACACCGGGCTCGGGGTCATCGAGGCAGTAAAGGAGGAGAAAGGGGTTTACGGTATAGGGGCAGATATAAACCAGGATGGGCTCGTCCCGGGTAGGATACTCACCTCGGTTCTCAAAAGGATAGATGTCGCGGTCTATAACGGAATAAGGGAAGCCTATGAAGGGAGGTTCCGGGGAGGACACTACTTCATCGGTCTTGCTGAGGGCGCCATCTCCCTTACCGATATGAGGTTTACCAAAGATAAGATCCCTCCTTCCGCACTTCGCTTGGTGAAGCTCGCCAAGGAGAAGATAGGAAGAGGGGAACTCATCGTTCCAAGGACGAGTGAAGATCTCAAAAACTTCACCCCTCCTCGGTGGTAGAAAAAGATATGGGAAAGGTACTTGAGTTAAGGAGAATAACCAAAAAGTACGCCAGTGTCATCGCCAACAATGAGGTAAGCATCGAGGTAGAAGCAGGGGAGATTCGGGCGATAATCGGGGAAAACGGTGCGGGAAAAACCACTCTCGCTGAGATCATCTACGGATTAAGAAGACCGGATTCCGGCGAGATAGTGATCAACGGAAAAGGAAGAAACCACCTAACCCCCAAGGAGGCGATATCCTTGGGCATCGGACTCATTCGCCAGGAGCGAATGCTTATTCCCGGGATGAGCGTCCTCGAAAACATCGTGCTCGGAGCGGAACCGGTGAAAAGAGGTGGCGAGATCGACTGGAGAGACGCGAAAAAACGGGTAAAGGAACTCCTACCCCTTCTCGGCTTCTCCCTCGATTTAGCAAAGCCGATCTCCTCTCTAACTCCTGGGGAGAAGCAATTGGTGGAATTGATCAAGCTCCTTTTCCGAGGAGCAAGCCTTCTCATCCTGGATGAGCCCACCTCACATCTCACTCCGAACGAGGTTAGCTCCTTTTTATCCCTGATCAAACGGCTCAAGGAGGAAGGGAAAACGGTGCTCTTCATTAGCCATCGCCTTCCTGAGGTGCTTGCGGTAGCTTCCCGGATAACGGTTATGCGGCGGGGTAAGGTGGTGGGGACCATCTCCCGGGAGGAGGCGGATGAAGAAAATCTCTCCCATATGATGATGGGCGAGTCTTTCCTCCCTCCTCTTGAGAAAGAAGAGGTTACCCCGGGGAAAGTTGTTCTCAAACTTTCTGGGGTGACGGTCACCGCTGAGGATGGACGCCTGCTCCTCGATAACATCTCCCTTACCCTGCGCGAGGGAGAGATCGTGGGAATAGCGAGTGTAGCGGGGAACGGGGAGAGAGAGCTCGCTCTGAGCATCGCCGGCTTCCTGAAACCGAAAGCTGGGGAGATAGAGATAGGGAACAGGCAAGCGAACTTTCTCCCTCCAGAGGAGATAAAAAGGCTTGGGGTAGCGTTCATCCCTGGGGAGCGGGACGAGGAAGGGCTTATCCTCGATTTCACCCTTGCCGAAAACCTCATCCTGGGCTATCATCGCCTCCCTCCTTACTACCGCTTCCCTCTCCTCTCTATAAGGAAAGCGTCTCAGCAACTTCTCGATCTTTCCTCCCGGTTGGGTATCGTCCCTCTGGATCTTTCTCTTCCTCTTAATCTCTTTTCCGGGGGAAACAGGGAACGGGTCATTATCGCCCGGGAGCTCTTCCACGACCCTTGTCTCATCATCGCGGAAAACCCCACCCAGGGGCTCGATATCGCTGGTGCTCGGCTGGTAAGGAACCTTCTCTTAGCCGAGCAGAAGCGGGGAGCAGGTATCCTCCTCATCTCACCCGAGGTGGAGGAGTTGATCGCCCTTTCCGATCGGATAGTGGTCTTGAGGCGAGGGCGGATCGTCTCCGAGCTCAAGGCGAGGGAGGCAACGCCGAAGCTACTGGGTAGGCTTATGACCGGAGGAGGCGGATGATCCCCCTTCTTAAGAGAGCGCGCCATCTCCTTTTTGTTCTTCTTATCGCCCTTTTTCTCTCTGGCTTCATCGTTTTTCTTTCCGGGGGAAGTCCGCGTCTTTTCTTCCTTCTTCTTTACACCGGCTCGATGGGGGATAAGGAAGTCTTCCTCTCAACCCTCATCAAGGCGACTCCGCTCATCCTCACCGGGCTTTCGGTAGCCATTGCTCTTCAGGGAGGTCTTTTCAACATCGGAGCGGAAGGTCAGCTCTACCTCGGTGGTCTCGCTTCTGCCATCGTAGGGGGGCTTGCCCCCCTACCACCCCCCATCCATCTTCCCCTCGTCCTCCTCTCCTCCTTCGCTGCAGGAGCGCTCCTCGGTTTTCTCGCTGGCTGGCTCAGAGCAAGGCGAGGGGCGCATGAAGTAATAACCACCATTATGCTCAACTACATCGTGATCTACCTGACAGGCTACTTGGTAAGGGGACCCCTCTCCGCGGGAGAGGCGATCCCGAAGACGAGGGAGATAGCCTCCTCCGCCTCTCTCCCCATCATCGCCGAGGCTGGCTCTTCTCAACTTTCCTTCGGGTTCATCATCGCCATCGTAATCGTCTTCCTCGCCTATCTTTATCTCTTCAAGACGCCCTTCGGCTATGAGGTGCGGGCAATGGGAAGAAACAGGAGGGCAGCCCAAAGGGCAGGGATCGATGTGGGGAGAAGAATGATCTCGTTGATGGCGCTTGCTGGGGGGCTTTCCGGCCTTGCCGGTGGTATCGAGGTCGCCGGTCTTCATCACACCTTTTACAGCCAGTTCTCCCCGGGCTATGGCTACGATGGGATCGCAGTAGCCCTGCTTGGGGGAAACCATCCTCTCTTCGTCCCTTTTTCCGCCCTTTTCTTTGGGGCGCTTCGCACCGCGGATAGGACCCTTCAGCTCGAAGGGGGGATCCCCCGGGATATAGTGTTGATCGTTCAGGCGTTGGTGATAATAGTAGTCTGCGCCAGGAACTGGCGCTTCTTTGCCAAGCTCATCAGGAGGAGAAAAGGTAATGAGATTGCTTCCTCTAATTGAACTTTCGTTGATCAAAGCGACCCCGCTCGCTCTCGCTGCCCTCGGTGGACTCTTTTCAGAGCGGGTTGGGGTGGTGAATATCGCCCTTGAGGGAATGATGCTCGCCGGAGCCTTTGGGGCGATACTCGGCGCCTATTTCACCGGCTCGCCCATTATCGGGGTGATCATCGGTTCAGCTTTCGGGATGGCGCTTGCCCTCATCCACGGGATAACCTCGATAACCCTTAAGGGAGATCACATTGTATCCGGAGTGGCGGTGAACATCCTCGCCCTTGGAGGGACCGGTTTCCTCCTCTATCGTATCTTCGGGGTTCATGGCACCTCCCCTTCTGCCCCCAAGCTCGGTTTTATCAGGATAGGAGGTGATTTTTCCCTCTCTCCTCTATTCCTCCTCGCCCTTTTCCTCGTTTTTTCTTCCCTCTTCCTCTTCTATCGCACCCCCCTTGGCTTGAGGATGCGAGCGGTAGGTGAGGACCCTGAGGTGGCGCGCAGTTTGGGGATCGAGGTGGCCAAGCTTCGTTATTTAGGGGTGATCATCTCCGGTGTTCTTTGTGGTATTGCCGGTGGTGAGCTTTCGTTGGTGGATCTCTCCCAGTTCGTCGAGAGGATGACTGGAGGAAGGGGGTTCATCGCCCTTGCCTGTCTTATCATCGCCTCCTGGCGTCCGGGACGGGTGCTTGCAGTTGCCCTCTTTTTCGGTGTTGCCGATGCCTTAGCTGACTCCCTCCAGCTCACCAACCTCCCCCTTCCCTCGGAGTTTTTCCTCTCCCTCCCTTTCATCCTCACCATCATCCTCCTCGCCGGTTTCGTCCCCGGGGTGCGTCCGCCTGCCTCGTTGGGCAAACAGATCAGGGAGGACTGAAGTGGCGATAGAGATAATCAGAGGGGAAAAGGGGTGTCTCGAGGCGGCACGGAGAAGGGGTATCGCCATAATTGTCGATGCGCTAAGGGCAAGTGCCACCATCACCTCATTCTTCTCCGGGGGTGCTTATGAGGTGATCGTAGTCTCCGAGGTGGAGGACGCCTTCTTATTGAAGGAAGAACACCCCGATGCAGTCCTCGCCGGCGAGCGAAATTTCATCAAGGTGGCTGGCTTCGACCTGGGAAATAGCCCGGCAGAGGCAGCCTCCTTTCCCCTATCGGGAAGAAGGGTGATCTTTACCTCCACATCCGGGGGAAGAAGGATAATTGAGGCGGAAGGGGCGTCATCCATCCTGGTAGGAAGCGTAATAAACGCAAGCGCAGTCGCAGGTGTTGCCTCCACCTTAGCTAAAAAGGGGAAGAAGGACATCATAATCATCCCTGCCTGCCTTTACACCGACGAAAGCTTCATCGCCGAGGAGGATATAATCGCCTCGGTGGTCATTCTAAAGGAGTTGGGGGAAGCGATCACTCCTCCCTTCGCCGATCATCTTGAACGGATCGAGAAGCTTGGCATCGAAAAACTATTTAGGGAGACGGAAAACGGAAAGAAGCTCGCCTCAATTGGATTTACCGCCGATATCGCCTACTCTTCCCAGCTGAATATCACCCGCATTGTACCTTTGGTCGTGGAATTCATCGCCCTTGATACCGGAAGGAAGGGGGCAAAACTTTCCCCAAAAAGGGGAAAGTAAACCGAATTAGGAATTTTTCTTGAAAAAATTTTACCTTCTCGGTTAAAATGTAAAAAAGCTTGAAGAGGAGAGAAAAGATGAAAAAAAGGTTTCACCTCTTGATGGTTTTAGTAGTAGGGGTTTCACTCGTTATCTCCCCGGTAGTGCTCGCTAAAACGGGGAGCTGGAAGTTTAAGCTGAAAAGGGATATCGTCTATCAGGGCAAGACCATCTCCCAGGGGATCTATACCCTCTCCTTAATCGAAGAGGAGGGGAAGCCCTATCTGGTGATAAAGAAAAAGGACGAAGTACTGGTGAAGGAGCTCGCCATCGTGGTTCAGGCGAAGAAGCGGTACCCTGCCCCCATACTGATGCAGACCACGATGACGAAGGATAACAACCCCCTGTTCCGCATCCAGCTCCTCTGGGGGGACAAGATCTACAAAGCCTTCTTCGAGTATGTGAAATAGAGGGTATATCTTCCCCACCCCCTCTTTTTACATTTGAGCGAAGAGGGGGGTTTATTTTTTTAAACCAACGCCGAGGAAAAAAGGAACTTCCGATGAAAAATGACCCAATCCTCTGCTCGTCAGCGTTCCGCGGTGAGCTCTACCCCCTTGAAAGAAGACTTAGCTCAAAACGGAAAGAGGGTGAAATCGTCTTTGGAGAACTTTGGGAAAAGCAGGTAGCTTTCCTCCCTGTTGGGGTGGGACCTGAGGTGGCGGAGAAAACGGTATCTGCCCTTCTCCCCCGGATTAAGCCTCGCCTTCTCATCCTCGCTGGTCTTGCTGGCGGGCTATCTCCGGATCTCCCTGTCGGCGAGTTGGTCTTGGTCGATGGGGGTTTCTCCCTTTCAGCTGAAGGGAACCTGAACCCTGTCTTCACCGTCCAGGGGTCGCTCATAAAGCTTGCCGAAAAGGCTCTCGTTGACAGAAACATCCCATTCACGGTAGGAAGCTCGATAACCCTTGATACCCTCCTTCTTTCCTCCGAGGAGAAGCTCTCCTTCTTCAGGAGGTTTCCCCAACTCTCCATAGTCGATATGGAGGATACCGCGGTGGCTAAAGCAGCGATGAGCTTCAACATCCCCTTTTTGATAATAAGGATCGTCTCGGACAGCGCCAAGGAGGACCTAAAGCCGGTACTTTCCCTCTACCATTCAAAGAAGGGGTTAAGCCGTGCCCTTATCTTCCTTAATCCCTTTTCCCTATTCTACCTCTTCTCCATATGGCTTCGGGGGATAAGGCTTTCCTCCCCCCTCTCTCAGGCGGTTTCCGCCATAATCTCAGCCCTTTAGAGGTCTTGTCAACTTGGAGAAAAGGGGTTAAGATAAAAAAGAAATCTGATAATGGTATCGCTTCCGCAATATAAGGGGTAGAGATATGGCAGGCCATTCTAAATGGGCGCAAATAAAACATAAAAAGGCAAAAGAGGATGCAAAGAGGGGCAAGATCTTCACCAAGTTGATCCGGGAGATAACGGTAGCTGCCCGTCTCGGTGGGGGGAACCCGGACGCAAACCCCAGGCTCCGCCAGGCGATTGCGGAGGCAAAAGCGGCAAATATGCCAGCGGAGAATATCAAGCGGGCGATTATGCGGGGCACTGGAGAGCTCCCGGGAACCAGCTACACCGAGGTGGTCTATGAGGGCTACGGTCCTGGTGGGGTGGCGGTGCTCGTCCAGGCATTAACCGACAACCGCAATCGGACAACCGCTGAAGTACGCCACCTTTTCAGCAAACACGCCGGCAATTTAGGAGAAAACGGTTGCGTCTCCTGGATGTTTGAGAAGAAGGGATACATCGTGATCCCCAAGGATAAGGTGGAAAGCGAGGACAAACTTATGGAGATAGTCCTCGAAGCAGGGGCGGAAGATATGCGGGACGACGCCTCGAACTATGAGATAATCACCCCGCCTGAAAGCTTGGATCAGGTGGCAGAAGCACTCCGGACAAATGGCGTGGAGGTGACGGTTGCCGAAGTTGCGATGCTACCCAAAAATACGGTGAAGGTAACAGGAAGCAAGGTACGCCAGCTCCTCAGCCTCCTCGAGGGGCTTGAGGAGCTCGATGATGTCCAAAAGGTGTGGGCGAATTTCGATATAGATGAGGCGGATCTGCCAAGTTGATTGTGAGGCGGTGATAAGTTGCGGATATTGGGTATAGACCCCGGCTCCCTCAAGACCGGTTATGGCATTGTGGATTTGGTAGGGGAGGAGCTTGCCTTTATCACCTGTGGGGCGATCGTCCCTCCGGCAAAAGCCTCCTTTCCCGAGAAAATCCTCCTGATAACAAGAAAGATAGAGGAACTAATATCAAAATATCAGCCGGAGGCGGTGGCACTTGAGGATCTCTTCTACGCCAAAAACGCGAAAACGGCGATAAAACTTGGCCAGGTAAGGGGAGGGATCCTTTTTGCCGTTGCGAGCTCAGGGGTTCCTTTATTCGAATATAGCCCACTCGAGGTGAAAAGCGCGGTGGTGGGCTATGGAAGGGCGGGGAAAGACCAGGTGAAGCAGATGGTAAGCGCTCTCTTATCGATCGATCCTCCGCCCTCCTCACCCGATGCCACCGATGCCTTAGCCCTCGCTATCTGCCATGCCCACTCCCTCCGTCTGAAACGGCTCATCGAGGGGGAAAGGCTATGATCGCCCGTCTTTCCGGAACCATCGCCAAGAAGGAGCCGAACCAGCTCATCCTCGATGTAGGAGGGGTGGGTTATGAGGTCCGCATTCCCCTTTCTACCTTCTACGAACTGCCGGAGGAGGGAGGAAAGGTAGCGCTTCATATCTACACCTATGTCCGCGAGGATGAACTCTCCCTTTACGGTTTCCTCACCGAGGTGGAGCGGGAGGTATTCTCCCGTCTGCTCAGCATCTCCGGAGTTGGTCCTCGAGTGGCTCTCATCATCCTCTCCGGTGTTCCTGTCCCTGAGCTACTTTCTGCGGTTCGAGATCAAGATGTGTTCCGCTTATCTGCCATACCCGGGATCGGGAGGAAGACGGCGGAACGAGTCCTCCTCGAGCTCAAGGACAAGATGCGGGACCTGGTGGAGAAAGAGGTGGGTGTCAGCACAATGAGCATTCCCTATGCCAAAACCAAAGGGGAGATAGTCTCTGCCTTGATAAACCTCGGCTACCGGCGGGGGGAAGCAGCTGAGGCGGCTGAGGCGGCGTTAAAGAAATATGGAGGGGATGCTCCCCTTGAGGCTCTGCTTCGGGAGGCGTTAAGGGTACTCGGGAGGGGAAGAATATGACCGAGGATGAAAAAAGGGAAGAAAGGGAAGAGGAGGTTACCTCGGTAGAGCCGATCGGCGACGATAAAAGCTTCGAGACCACCCTCCGTCCGAAGAGCCTCTCCGAGTTCGTGGGGCAGGAGAGGATAAAGGAAAACCTCAAGGTAGCGATCGAGGCGGCGAAAAAAAGGGGGGAACCGCTCGACCATGTGCTGATATCCGGTCCTCCGGGGCTGGGCAAAACCACCCTGGCGCACATCATCGCCAACGAACTCGGGGTGGGGATAAGGGCGACCTCTGGACCCGCCATCGAACGACAGGGAGATTTAGCCGCCATTCTCACCAACCTCTCCGAGCACGAGGTCCTCTTCATCGATGAGATTCACCGCCTAAGCCGGGTCATCGAGGAGATCCTCTACCCGGCGATGGAGGAATATCGGCTCGATCTGGTCATCGGGCAGGGACCAAGCGCCCGCACGGTGAAACTAACCCTTCCCCGATTCACTCTGGTCGGGGCAACCACCAGGACCGGGCTTCTCACCTCGCCCTTAAGGGGAAGGTTCGGCATCGTCCATCGGCTTGACTTCTATACCCCGGAGGAGCTATCCGCCATCATCCGCCGTTCGGCAAGGCTACTTAAGGTAGAGATAGAGGAAAAGGCGATAGGGGAGATAGCCAGAAGGTCTCGGGGTACCCCGAGGATAGCCAATCGCCTCTTAAGGAGGATAAGGGATTACGCCCAGGTAAGGGCGGAGGGAAGGATAACCCATAAGGTGGCACTTTCCTCCCTTGAGCTACTCCAGGTGGATAGCTACGGCTTCGATGAGATAGATAGGAGGATACTCCTGACCATAATAAAGAAGTTCAACGGGGGACCAGTGGGACTGAACACCTTGGCGGCGGCGATCGGCGAGGAGAAAGATGCCATCGAGGACATCCACGAACCGTTCCTCCTCCAGATAGGGTTCCTCGATCGCACTCCGAGGGGAAGGAAAGCCACCCCGTTAGCCTATCGTCACTTCGGCATCGACGCCCCCACCCTTGACTTCGGATCTTCTTGACCCCGAAGTCTTCAATACCCTCCCTTTACTGTTTTTAACCAAAGGTGTAAAATTTTTTGAACAAAGTATAAAAATCAGCGTATATGATTTATGAGAAGAGGGATAGGTTGAAAGAAAAGCGAGGTGGCAGATGACAGTCTTGGAGATAAGAGAGGTATCAAAGAGCTACGACCATTTCCTCGCCGTGGATCGGGTCTCCCTAACGGTGGAAGAGGGCTCCATCTACGGTTTCTTGGGACCGAATGGGGCGGGGAAGACCACCACCATCAGGATGGCATTGGACATCATCGCGCCCGATTCCGGGGAGATCCTGGTCTTCGGCGAACCATTAACCGACCAGATAAAGGATCGCATCGGCTACCTTCCCGAGGAAAGAGGCCTCTACACCAAGATGAAGATAGGAGAACTCCTCTATTATCTCGCCCGGCTAAAATCTCTTCCCTCCAAAGAGGCGAAAGAAGCGGTGGACTACTGGCTTTATCGAGTGGAGCTTAGTGATTACAAGGAGAAGAAGGTGGAAGAGCTCTCTAAGGGAATGCAGCAGAAGCTTCAGTTCGTAGCCACGGTGATCAACAGACCGGAGCTTCTAATACTCGACGAGCCATTTGCAGGCCTCGATCCGGTAAACACCAACCTGCTAAAAGACATCATCCTGGAGCTCAATCGGGAAGGGGCTACGGTCATCTTCTCCACCCATCAGATGGAGCAGGTAGAACGAATGTGTCATAACATCTTCCTTATAAATAAGGGGAAAAAGGTGCTCGACGGTCCCCTTCATGAGATAAAGAAACGCTACGGAAAGAATACGGTGGTGATGTCCTTTACCGGTAATGGTGAATTTCTCAAATCGCTTCCCGGGGTAGCGAAGGTGAACGATTACGGGAACTATGTTGAGCTTACCCTGAAAAAAGGAACCGATCCCAATGCGATCCTTAAGGAAGCGGTCTCTCGGCTCACCATTAACCGGTTTGAGCTGGTCGAGCCGTCGCTAACCGATATATTCATCGACCAGGTGAAAGGAGAGGGATGATGAAGAAGACACTTCAGATAATATGGCGAGAATACTTCGAGCGGGTGAGGAGAAAGAGTTTCATCCTAAGTACCCTTCTCGGTCCCATCCTTATGGCGGGATTGATCATCCTTCCTGGATACCTTATCACTATGTCGGTGGGTAAGGAACGGAAGATAGCGGTCGTCGATCTTTCAGGGAAGATCTATCAGCCCCTTTACAAGGTTCTTGACGAGAAGATAAAAGGAGGGAAAAGGAAATACCAACTCTCCCTGGTACCAGCAAGGGCGGAGGAGCTTTCTTCAGTGAAGAAATCTTTAGCCAAGGACATAGATAAAAAAAGGCTCGATGCCTATATGATTATCCCTGCGGACATAATAGAGCGGGGAAAAGCGGAATACTACGCCCGAAATGTAGGCAACATAACCGAAATAAGAAGGATCGCCACCGCTTTGAACGAAATAGTATCGGGAGAGAGGTTGAAAAGGGAGGGCTTGGACCCGGCAAAGATCAAGAAATTAATGGCCCGGGTTGACCTCAAGACGATAAAGATAACCAAGGGGAAGGAGAAGAAGAGCTCGTTTGCCAGTGAATACGTTGGGACGATGATCTTCGTGGTGATCCTCTATATGACCATACTAATGTACGGGGTCGCCATAATGCGAGGGATCATCGAAGAGAAATCGAACCGGGTGGTGGAGATACTCCTTTCCTCGGTCAATCCCAACCAGCTGATGATGGGGAAGGTCCTCGGCGTAGGGGCAGTGGGGCTCACCCAGTATCTGGTCTGGGGTCTTGCAGGGCTTCTCATCATCAAGTTCGGTGCTGGTTTGATCGCACCGGGCACCGCCTTAATATCGGCGACAACCATCGTTTTCTTCGTCATCTTCTTCATCCTGGGCTACTTCCTCTTTGCCACACTGTACGCCGGGATAGGCGCCCTCTGCCGAACGATGGAGGATGCGCAGCAGCTTCAGTTCTTTGTCATCGGCTTTCTCATAGTCCCGATGATAATCGCTCCCTTCTTAATCCAGAACCCAAGCACCCCAACAACCGTCGCCCTTTCCATCATTCCCTTTTTCTCCCCTATGGTTATGTTTATGAGGGTAAACACGGTGATGCCTCCGCTCTGGCAGGTACTTCTTTCCATCGGGCTCCTGATAGCTACCATCTTCCTTATGATAAAGCTGGTAGCCAAGATATTCCGGGTGGGGATATTGATGTACGGGAAGAGACCAAGTTTAGTTGAGGTGATCCGCTGGTTCCGCTACAGCCGTTAGAAGAAAATGATCAGAAAATATCGCATTTCTTCTTTTTAAGCCCTCGATATCGGATTAACTCCCTTCCTTCTTCCCTTAAGGAGTGTTTCAGTGTATAATTAATAACATAATAATATTGAAATTGTTTTCTATATTACAGTTAGCTTCTCTCTCTTCTGTTATAACGGGAGCAGGCGGAAGATCCAATGGGGAAAAGGGTTTTATTCATTGTTATTGCTCCTTTTATTATCTTTCCCCTTCTTTCTCAGGGAAAGAGGATAAAGAAGTTCCCTTCTCACCCTGCTTTCTATTTCTTTACCGAAACGGAGCAGAAGATATTCTCCTCCCTCACTCTAAAGACAGAAAGGGACCGATTCCTCAAAGAATTCTGGTGGCTTCACGACCCCGATCTAACCACGGCGATAAACGAGTTTAAACTGGAAGTAGAAAAAAGGATATCCTTCGCCAATCGCTATTTCAGTAGGAAGGGACTTCCTGGATGGAAAACGGATAAAGGTCTGGTATATATCCTCCTTGGTCCCCCGAGTGAGGTGGAGAAAAACCCAAAAGCAGGATCTAACGCTCCGAAAGAGGTGTGGATTTATCGGACTACAATTGGGGGATACAACCATCTCGCTTTTAGCTTTTTCGACCCCTCTGGCACTGGAACATTAACCCTCCCTTCCATAACAAAGAAACGGCTCCTCTCACTAAAAAATGCTTTTTTAGAGGATTTACTTTCGATCGGGAGCAGATGGCGGGGCATAAAATTAACTCATTACCCGCGAAGAGGAGTAATAAATCCATCCTTAATCAACCGAGTTTACGAAGAACGAAGGATTGCGAGCGAAATTCACATAAGCCGGTTGACCTTGCCTTTCCCTCTGCCATTGGGCAAACTTCTCTCTCCTCCTTATCAACCATCATCGGTAAAACCCTTACTTGAAAAGGCTACCTTCCAACTAAGAAGGAAACTCTCTCTAGCCCCGATCACTGTTGGCGTCTATTACCGCGATTCTCTCTATAAACTGAGGGGAAGGATGAATTACGCCACTCTCGATATTCGCCTTTTGGTGAGAGATAAAAGGGGGAAGATCAAAGCAGAGGATGGGGTAAAGATCTCCTACGGGCTTTCACTAAGGAGGTTCCGCAATTTGACGGATGAACTCCTCTATGTTCAATTCCCTCTCGTTCTCCCACCAGGGCGGTATAAGATACTTCTTTTAGTAAAAGACTGCCTTTCCAATCGATTGATATATCAGACGGAAGAAGGATTAAGTGTACCGGATTTTTCTAACGGAAAACTTGCCATAAGCAGTCTCATCCTTAGCCGGGAGGCAAAGGAGATAAAGGTGCTCAGAGAAGAAGGGGAGAGAAACGAACCATTTACTCTTTCCAACTATAGGATTGTCCCCAATCTGCGAAGGATCTTCTACTCTCGAGGTGAATTAAACCTATTCTACGAGATCTACAATCTTCGTTTAAACAAAAAAACGGGGAAGACATCCTGCCGTATCGATTACATATTTTTCCGGAATGGGAGGTTTTACTCCAAAGCACCTGCCTATTTCCTCCCCTCATCTTCCCAGAGGAACCGAAGCGTGCTCACCCGTTTTCGACTGCGCCATTTCCAACCCGGGAACTACACCCTCCAGGTGCTGGTGCAGGATAAAGTGGGTAAAAGCTCTGCTTCAGGGAGGATAGATTTCGTTATAAAATAAGGGAAAAACGGATTGACATTCCTCGTTCCTTGTGCTACTTTTATTACTCTCAAGTTAACCTTAAAGAAAGGCTTTTATGAGTGAGGAGCTACCGCTAAAATCAAATGAACGGTTACATACCGAAAAAGGCTTTTCTCACCAAGGGTGTGGGCAGGCATCGCCAAAGGCTAACCTCCTTCGAGCTTGCCCTGAGGTCTGCGGGTATCGCCCATTGCAACCTTGTTAAGGTATCTAGCATCTTCCCACCAGGCTGTGAATTAATCTCCAAAGAAAAAGGATTAAAACTCCTAAAACCGGGACAAATCCTTTATTGTGTGATGGCAGAGAACTCCACCAACGAGCCCCATCGTTTAGTCGCTGCCTCCATAGGATTAGCGAGGCCTAAAAACAAAAACCTCTACGGCTACATATCAGAGCACCATAGCTTCGGGGAGAAGGATAGGGTGGCAAGCGACTGTGCCGAGGAGTTAGCAGCAGAGATGTTGGCAACAACCCTGGGTCTCCCCTTCGATCCGGACAAAAGCTGGGATGAAAAAAAGGAGATCTATCTCATCTCAGATAAAGTGGTTCGTACGAGAAGTATAACTCAAACCGCGGTGGGCGACAAAAATGGCCTCTGGACCACGGTAATCGCCGCCTGCATCTTCATCTGACTGAAGGAGGAGGAAATGGAGGAAAGATTCAAGCTCACTCCTACCCATCCCATCGAGGTGAAGGAGGGGGCTAATGTAGCGGATCTCTTAAGGAGAATGGAGGAGATATCGTTTCAGGGAAGAAACTTAGCTACTGCTTTTCGCGTCTGGGAGAAGATGCTTTCCGGAGAGACCACTATCTTCTTCGGCTTGGCTGGGGCAATGGTTCCTGCGGGGATGAGGCGGGTTATATCCTTCCTGGTAAAGAATAGATTTATAGATTGTCTCGTCTCAACCGGTGCCAATCTCTTCCACGACATCCACGAGACCTTGGGGCGATATCATTATCTCGGCTCACCCAATGTAGACGATGAACTCCTTCGGGAGGAGGGGATCGACCGAATCTACGATACCTTCGCCCGGGAGAAGGAATTCCTGGCTACCGATGAAGAAATAAAAACCTTCAGCGCCACCCTTCCTCAGGGAAAACCGATCACCACCAGAGAGTATTTTTATCGTCTTGGGGAGTACCTTGCGAAAAAAGGCGTGGAGGAAGGGATCGTTCGTTCCGCATACGAGGCGGGGGTTCCCATCTACTGCCCTGCCATCGGTGATTCCTCAATCGGGATAGAGATCGCTCTAAACCGCTTCCGGGGAACGCTCGATGTCGTATTCGATGTGATAAGGGATGTGGTGGAGACGGCGGAGATAGCCAAGAATTCGAAGGAAACAGGGGTGATCTATATCGGCGGAGGCACGCCGAAAAACTTCATCCAACAGACCGAGGTAACCGCAAATTATATGGGCGATGGACCAACCCCGGGCCATAAATACGCCGTTCAGATAGTAGCTGACCCACCCCATTGGGGAGGGCTCTCCGGTTGCACCTTCTCCGAAGCGGTCAGCTGGGGAAAAATAGCTAAGGACGCGGACAAGGTATCGGTCTACTGTGACGGAACCATCGCTCTTCCCATCATCGCCCACGCATTGGCAACGGCCCATCCCGAAAACAGGAAGAAGAGAAATTTCCCCAGATTCGAGTTCGGAATGAAGACGAAGGTCGTTTACAATAATGGCTGAGCTCTCTTTTCTCCCGGGAAATTTCGCCGCCCTTCCTCGGGAGCTTTCCGATTATCAGCGTTCCCGGGTGGTGATCTTTCCCATACCCTACGAATTCACCTCATCCTACCTTCCGGGTTCAAGATTTGCTCCAAGGGAGATAATTGAAGCCTCCCGGTTTATGGAGCTCTACGATGAGGAGCTCGAGAAGACTCCCGCTGATGTCGGTATCCACACCCTCCCTGAAGCGGAGCCGATAGCCGAGGGTCCAAGGGCAATGGTCGAGGCGGTATACAAAAGAGCGCAGACGCTTCTTTCCGATGGGAAGTTCGTGGTAGGACTCGGCGGGGAACATTCCATATCCTACCCCCTGATCCGCGCCCATAACGAGGTATATGCTGAGCTCTCCGTCCTCCAGCTCGATGCTCACGCCGATCTCAGGGATAGGTATTACGATACCCCCTTCAGTCACGCTTCGGTGATGCGTCGGGTGGTAGAGCTATGTCCCCTGGTTCAGGTAGGGATAAGAAGCCTTTCCTCTGAAGAAGCGAAGGCACTCCCCAAGTTAAACACCAGGGTCTTCTGGGCAAAGGATATAGTGGGCGCAAGGAAAGAGGATTGGGTGGAAGAAGTGGTAGAAAGCCTCAAGGATAAGGTCTATATCACCATAGATGCCGATTGCTTCGATCCTGGGGTGATCCCAGCTGTCTCTTCCCCTGAGCCTGGAGGGCTTTCCTGGTACGAGGTCCTCCTCCTCCTCCGCAAGGTAGCGGAAAGAAAAAGGATCGTCGGCTTCGACTTCGTGGAATTAAACCCAAGGGGAGAGTCTACCGCCTCTTCAAGCTTCACCGCAGCAAGGCTTGTTTACAAACTTATCGGTTATTCCTTTTTCTTAGGAAAGAGCTGAGAGGGAAGAGGAGCCTTTCCCTTTTTCCTTATAGTAGGAAGACCAGTTTCAGCAGCGATAAATATCCATTCGTTGTAGTGATTCTTCCCCTTATATATCCGCACCGAACGCTTCTTCGATCTGCTCGCCACTCCGATGATGCCTTTGCTCTGTAATGGCGATTTATCCTCGACTCCCCGGATCAGCCCGGTGGGAGTGTAATAGATGACATCCCACTTCCCATCCTTGGTCATCGGGTCGGGATAAAGGCGACGGAGTGCTTTAGAGGATACAAGCTCATCGAGGGTGAAGGGTAACCTCCCATTCTTCCGCCAAAAGCGGACTATCGCCTTCCTATACGCCTCTCCCCGGAAGATAAGCTCTTCCTCCCGCTCCCGGGTGATGATCCTACTCCACAGGGGCAAAGCTACCGCCACGAGGACACATATCACCCCTACGATGACCATCAAAGCAGCTAAAGTATAGCCTTTTTCTTTCTCCATCGTAATTAAGAGGTTAGCTCATCTCTCTTTTCTTGTCAACCAACTCCCTCTTTACCCCGAAGGTGGTTTGTGCTATAACATTCCTCTAACTTAATTATTAATCCAAACAAGGAGAGAAAGATGAAAAGGGTATCTCTTCTTTCCGCTTTTCTCCTTATTCTCCTTCCCTTTTCCCTCATCGGGTTTCAGGGAAAACTGATCGAGGGGGAGCTGTGGAAGAAGATAGCCGAGGAGTACTCGGGCGAACTCGCCAAATACCATGTGCTCAACATAAGCCTCTACCACCGCATCCGAGGGGGAGGACCGGAGTACGATGCCGCCGTCAATTATGTCGTCGCCCGGGCTAAGGAGTATGGGCTTGAGGAGGTAAAGGTAGAGTACTTCTTAGCCGATGGCTACAAGACCTACCTCCGCTGGCGCTCTCCGGTCGGTTGGCGGGTTAAAGGGGCGGAGCTCAGAATGGTGAAACCTTATGAGAAGCTACTTTGTCGCTTCTCCGACATCGCGGTCTCCCTAATGCCTTACAGCAACAAGGCGGATGTGACCGCTGAACTCATCGATGTGGGCAGGGGGACATCACCCTCCGACTATGAGGGAAAGGATGTAAGGGGGAAGATCGTCTTCGCCACTGGCCCTGGGGGGACTGTCCATCGAGAGGCAGTGATAAAGCGGGGAGCGGTAGGGGTGGTCTGTGCTCCCTCGGGAAGAGAGGATAGGCTGACCTTCCCCGATCTCTTCGAGATGCACCGGCTTATGCCAAAAGGCGAGGAGCGGGCGAAAGCGGGCTTTGGCTTCGCTCTTTCGGAAAGGGAAGCGCGGGAGATAAGGAGACTCCTCGCCTCCGGTAAAAGGGTAGTCCTTCACGCCAAGGTAGATGCCGAGCTATTCGACGGAAAGATGCCTGTAGTAACCGGAATCATCAAAGGAAGGGAGCTTCCCGATAAAGAGGTGATAGTGATAGGTCATCTCGACCACTACCGCCCCGGGGCAAACGATAACGCCTCTGGCTCAGCCTCGATGCTTGAGGTCGCCCGGACCCTGATCGCCTTAATCAATAGGGGCGAGATAGAAAGACCGAGAAGGACGATCCGCTTCCTCTGGGTGCCCGAATACCACGGCACAATGGCTTATCTGGCAAAACATCCGGAGTTTGGCAAGAAGGGGATAGCGGGGCTCAACCTCGATATGGTGGGGGAGGATCTGGGAAAAACGGGTTCCATCCTCGTCCTCACCGAAACGCCTTTCTCCGCACCGAGCTATGTAAACGATGTGGTAGCTTACGCCTTTTCCCTGGCTGATGCTACTTCCCTCTTTTCCCCTCGTGGTTCAAGGCTACCGATGAATTATCGTATCTCGGAATACTACGGCGGAAGTGACCACGAGCCCCTATCCGATCCCACTATCGGCG
>Ga0190338_1000038_pt1 | contig 29048 bp, 29 predicted proteins | sample 4872041112_MG_FD_163434 | JGI IMG/M metagenome (GOLD analysis project Ga0190338, IMG submission 163434) | Hydrothermal vent sediment bacterial communities from Southern Trench, Guaymas Basin, Mexico - 4872-04-11-12_MG | ecosystem: Environmental > Aquatic > Marine > Hydrothermal vents > Sediment ... | reverse complement strand
GAAGGAGGAGCTTTCCCATCAGCTTATCGATCTCTCGGTGCTCGCTACCAGGGTAGAGGAGGCATCGTTCCTCATCAAGGAGGGGTTTGCCCCTCAGGATGAGGAGCGAGTGCGGTGGCTGGTGGTATCCGAGAAGAGGAGAAAAGTTGAGCTGAATTCATCCCCCCTCCTTATCGCTCCGGAGATGGTGGAGGCGGTCTACAGCCGATTCGGCACGGTGATAATGACCTCAGCCACCCTAACCACCGGGGGAAGCTTCGGGTTCATAAAGGATCGGCTGGGGCTTGACCTCCTTAATAGGGAGAGGGTTATCGAACTTCTTCTTCCCTCTCCTTTCGATTATGAGAAGCAGACGATAATCGGCATCCCGGTCGATATTCCCTCCCCCAAGGTACCCGGTTATCTTGAGGCGGTGAATGAGTTCCTGCTCGAGGCGCTTAGGATAACCCGGGGGAGGGCGTTTGTCCTTTTCACCTCCTTTTCTCATCTTGTTTCCTCTTTTTCCTCCCTTGAGGCTCTTCTTTCAGAATTGGGGATCGTCTCCTTTAAACAGGGGGATGAACCCCGCCATAAGCTCCTCGAGAGGTTCAAGCGAGATATTCATTCGGTTCTCTTTGCCACCGATTCCTTCTGGGAAGGGGTCGATGTCGCTGGGGAGGCGCTTTCCTGCGTGGTGCTTACCAAGCTTCCCTTCCGCGTTCCCACCGATCCGGTGCTCGAGGCGCGAATAGAGTATATCGAGCACCAGGGAGGAAACCCCTTCTTTGAGCTCTCGGTTCCTCAGGCAGTTATCAAATTTCGCCAGGGGCTGGGACGGCTCATAAGGAGGAAGTCCGATCGTGGAGCCATCCTCATCTTGGATAGGAGGATAGTGGAAAAGAGTTATGGCGCTTTCTTCCTTCGTTCCCTTCCCCCCTGCCGTATAGTAAAGGGGAGTAAGAAAGAGGTCCTTTCCGCCCTTTCTCGGTTCTTCGGCGATGGTTCATAAAAGGCTCTTGAAACGATTGAGGAAAGATTCTAAGATAAAATCACTATGAGGAAGAAAGCGACACCAACGATAACAGTAATTTTCACCCTTTTTCTGCCAGTTGCCATTTCCTTGAGCCAGGGGTTTTCCTCTCCCGCCATTACCTTTGAGCGCTACAAGCGGGCGATAGCGAAAGGAGATGTCGAGGCTTACCTTAAATGTCTTACCCGGGAGTCCCTTGCTTTGCTTCAGGGGAATAGACCTCCCCGTTCTCTCCTCAAGAAGGAGTACAAGAACATCGCCGGCAAGGAGTATTTCATCCAGGTGAAGGAGAAGATGGCGATCGTCCTTTTCAAAAGGAATACCCCTTATGAGGCGCCGTATCTCCTCCTTAAGGAGAACAACGAATGGAAGATAGATTTAAAGGGGATGTCGGAGAAGATCTTCTTTGATGCGGAGAAGAAGTGGCATCTCCTTGGCGAAGAGAAGATAACGGTAAAGATCCCTAAGGAAGAGGATAAGAAAGAAAAGAAGTAGTATGGGGGGCATTCGGGGCGTAATCTTCGACTTGGATGGGACCATTACTAAGCCCTGCCTTGATTTCAAAAAAATAAAGAAAGAGATCGGGATGCCAGAGGGTGAACCCATTCTCGAATACCTCGATCGTATATCGGATGAGGAGAGAAAAAGGGCAGAGGGGATACTCGAACGGCACGAGCTCGAGGCAGCGGAGAACTCAGAGCTTAACAAGGGGGCGAGGGAACTTCTTTTCTTTATTGCTGATCGGGGGTTGAAAACGGGGATCATCACCAGGAACTCCCGCCGCTCCTGCGAGATAGTTCTTTCCAAGTATAACCTCGCCTTTGATGTCGTCATCTGCCGTGAGGATGCGGAGCCGAAGCCGTCCCCGGAGCCGGTTATAACAGTGAGCCAGAAACTTGGCATCCCTCCAGAAGAACTTTTGGTGGTGGGGGATTACGCCTTCGACATCTTGGCGGGAAAGAGGGCAGGGGCGAAGACGGTCTATCTCACCAATGGAAAGCCTGTCCCTGAGGGTGTTCCTTACGATTATCTGGTAGATAGCCTGGAGGGGATCATCCCCATTATCGAGGAGCTTTCCTCCTGAAGCCTTTCCCGGATAATCTTTTTCTGGTATAATCTTCCCGTTGCCCATCTAAATCGAGTGGAGGGAAAGCTATGGAATACGAGGTGGTAATCGGACTTGAGGTCCATGCTCAGCTTCTCACTAAATCCAAGCTTTTCTGTGGCTGTAGCACCAGGTTCGGCGACCCTCCGAACACGAACACCTGCCCCATCTGCTTGGGGATGCCCGGGGTGCTCCCCGTTCTCAATAAGAAAGCGGTGGAGTACGCGATAAAGGCGGGGTTAGCCTTAAATTGCCAGATAAATGAGCGCTCGATCTTTGCCCGGAAGAATTACTTCTACCCCGATCTGCCCAAAGGATATCAGATATCCCAGTACGATCGCCCCCTGGCTGTGGACGGTTATATCGAGATAGAGACGGAGGATGGGAAGAAGAGGATCGGGGTGGAACGACTCCATCTTGAGGAGGATGCGGGAAAGTTGGTGCACGAGGGCTTCCCCGATTGCGGGAGTAAGAGTTATGTCGATTTCAATCGCTCGGGTGTTCCCCTGATCGAGATCGTGAGCAAACCGGAGATGAGCTCCCCGAAGGAGGCGTATCGTTACCTAAGGGAGCTCAAGATGATCCTCGAATACCTTGGGGTATCGGACTGCAATATGGAGGAGGGCAGTCTCCGTTGTGATGCCAATATCTCCCTTCGCCCAAAGGGATCAAAGGGGAAGGGGACCAAGACCGAGATTAAGAACCTGAACTCGTTCCATGGGGTGGAAAAAGCGTTAGCCTACGAGATAGAAAGGCAAGGAAAAATCCTCTCTCAGGGGGGAAAGGTGGTGCAGGAGACGAGGCTCTGGGACGCTGATCGCGAGGAGACCCGTCCTATGCGCACCAAGGAGGAGTCACCCGATTACCGTTACTTCCCGGAACCAGACCTTCTCCCCTTATCGGTGAGCGGAGAATGGATCAAGGAGATTGAGCGGACGATCCCTGAGCTCCCGCTGGCGAAAAGGGAGCGGTTCATCAAGGAGTATCACCTTCCAGCCTACGATGCTGGGGTTCTCACCGTAGATAAGGGAGTGGCTGATTACTTCGAGGAATGCGCTAAGCTGTCTGGAAACCCAAAGGCATCGTCTAACTGGATAATGGGGGAGATATTACGGGAGCTCAAGCGGGATGAGATCGATATCAAGGAGTGCCCCATCACCCCGGCTCATTTGGCAGAGATGATAAGGCTCATCGATAAGAAGGTGATAAGCGGGAAGATCGCAAAGAGCCTCTTTTCCGAGATGTATAAGACGGGACGCTCCCCGGAGGAGATAGTAAGAGAGAAGGGGTGGGTTCAGGTTAATGATCCTGATGAAATAAGGAAGATGGTCGTCGAGGTACTCGAGGCGAATGAGGAGAATGTAACCCGCTACCACAGGGGGAAGAGGGGCCTCTTCGGCTTCTTCATCGGCGAGGTGATGAAGAGATCACGGGGGAAGGCAAATCCGGAGATAGTGAACAGGCTCCTTGAGGAAGAGCTTAAGAAAAGGGAGCCCTCGTAAAAGGGACAAGGTGGTTTTCTTCATAGTCGCTTTTTTTGCCCTTATTCAGGGTGGAAACTTAGCGCAAAGGGAGAACGCCTATTTTATCTTCCGTTATCCCGAGGAATGCAAGTTGGCAGAAAGAACCTTGGAGCAGGAGTCGATCCCCATCCTGAAGAAGATCGCTGGAAGAATAGGGATGAGAGCCCTACCTCCAGGCAAGGTTCGGGTATTGATCCTCCCTCCTTTCGCTGAGGACAAGGGACGGGAGGAGAGGATAGGAGTTCCCGGCTGGGCAGCGGGTTTCGCCTCGCCGGGTCAGAACCTGATCGTCATCCGCACCGCCTCCTTTTCCGATCTGGAGCATAAGGGGCTCATCGTCATCTTCCGCCATGAGCTTACCCACCTCCTCCTTTATCAATATCTCGGGGCGAACTATTATTCCCTTCCTACCTGGTTCAACGAAGCGGTAGCGATGTGGCAGGCTAAGGAGTGGAGCTTTGACGACGGCTATCTTCTCTCCCGGGCGCTAATCTTCCACTCGCTCATCCCCTTAGGAGAGCTCAAGGCTTCCTTTCCCGAGGACTATCAGCGGGCGAGGCTCGCTTATACTGAGGCGCTCAGTTTCTTCCTCTATCTTAGAGACAAGAAGGGTGAGGAGGGAATAAGGAGGGTTCTCCGCTATCTCAAGGAAGGGGACGATTTTAGGACTGCCTTTTATCGCGCTTTCGGGGAGACGCCCGAGAGGTTTGAGGAGCGATGGCTTTTGAGCCTTAATTTCTGGTATAAATGGATGCCCACGGTGACGAGCGCTTTCGGTATTTTCTCTCTTATTACTCTCCTGTTCCTCATCGCCTATTTGAGAAAGAGGGCGAGGGCTAAGGAGCTCCTTCGTCGGCTTGACGAGGAGGAAACCTCAGGCGACTGGGGTGAGTTCCGATGATCCAGATGTTTCATGTCTATAAGAGTTATGGGAAGACCCCTGCCCTTAGGGATATAAATGTCCACATAGAAAAGGGAGAGTTCGTTTTCCTAACCGGACCGAGTGGGGCGGGAAAGACGACATTCCTCCGCTTGGTGTATCGGGAGATACTCCCTACCCAGGGGCAGATCCTGGTTTCGGGGAGGAATTTAGCCTCGATCCCGAATAGAAAGGTCCCTTTCCTCAGGCGGGAGATGGGGATAGTGTTTCAGGATTTCAAGCTCCTTCCCCACAAGACGGTTTTCGATAATGTTACCTTTGTCCTCAAGGTGCTCGGTGTCCCCTTGAAGGAACGAAAGCACCGCGCCTACCATATTCTTCGGATGGTGGGGATGCAGGATAGATTAAAGGCGTATCCCCTTCAGCTTTCCGGGGGGGAGCAACAGCGAGTGGCGATAGCGAGGGCGTTGGTCAATAACCCGAGCCTTATCCTGGCTGATGAGCCGACGGGCAATCTCGATCCGGAGATGTCCCTCGAGATTATGAGGATATTCGACGAGGTAAACAAGAAGGGAACCACGGTGGTGGTCGCCACTCACGACCCCACTCTCATTCGGTTTCTCAACCGTCGGGTCATCGCCCTGGATAAAGGGCGGCTCGTTCCCTATAGAGGTTGATGATGTTTCGTGCCCTTTTTTACTTTATCGAGGAAGGATTTGCCGGTTTAGTAAAACATAAATCTGCAAATCTACTTGCCATTTCGGTTATGGCGATCTCCCTTTATGTGGTGGGTATATTCCTCCTGCTCAATGCGAACCTCTCCTTGATCGCCCATCGCTGGCAGAAGGAGGTTCAGATGAATGTCTTCCTCAAGCCGGGGCTAAAGAAGCAAAAAATCGCTAAGATCGAGGAGAGGATAAAAAGAAGCCCGATCATCGCCAGCTATCGCTTCATTTCGGAGGAGGAAGCGCTTGCCCGGTTCAAGGAGTTTTTCCCCAGCCTCGCTCCGCTTATTTCCGATCTGGGAAAGGTTCCCTTCCCCGCCTCTTTTGAGATAGCAATAGACCCAGAATACCAGAAGCCGGAGTTTGTCGAGGACCTCATCCGCACCTTCTCTCGCCTTCCCGGAGTGGATGAGGTCGCCTGTGATCTCACCTGGATAAGGAGGCTTCAAGCGGTCATTGGGCTTCTTAAACTGGCGGGCATCTTCTTCGGCGGGGTGCTTGTCCTCGCTGCCATCTCCACTACCGCCAATGTGATCAAGCTCCTCGTCTACGCAAGGAGGGAGGAGATCGAGATAATGCGCTTGGTCGGTGCCTCAAACGCCTACATCAAGGGTCCCTTTGTGGTTGAAGGTATGGTTCAGGGGGTTCTCGCTGGGGCGTTTGCCCTTCTCTTGCTTTTCCTCTCCTACCACTTTGTTCGTCCTTATCTCGCTTCGTCGTTTATCTCCGAGTTCTTAGTGGCGACATTCCTCTCAAAAAAAGCGATCTTGGGGATAATAGCAGGAGGCGGAATGGTGGGGATGATAGCCAGTTTCTTCTCTTTGGGAGGACTTCTTAAGATCTAAAAGCGATAGATAGCCCCCTGACGGGCAAGCTCGAGCTTCGGGTTTCCGAGGGCGGAAAGCTCTTCTTCTATCTCTTTGATATACTCCGGCTTCTGATGGTACACGATGATCCGCGGTCTATGCTGAAATTTCTCAAGCTCGGCAGCGAGCCCAATAGGGGTGAGGTGACCGCTTCTATCAGCGAGCTCTTTTAGTCTGTTGGGGAAGGAGGTTTCAATAAAGAGGACATCTATCTTCCTTCTCCCATTTGCCTCTTTCCATATCTCCTTGGTAGCTTTGGTATCACCGACGAAGATGGCGGTCTTATCCCCTTTATCTATCAAGAAACCCATCGTGGGGATGATGTGGTTTACATAGATTGGCGTGACGGTGAACTCTCCGATGCGAAACTCCTCTTTCTCTTTTATCTCGACGAAGTTTAAGAGAGGGTTCTTCTCAGGGATGAGGGTGAAATCGGGCCAAGAGGAGTTGTTGAATAAGTGCTCCTTTAGAGCAGAAATGGCAGCTTTGTGAGAATAGATAGTTATCTTGATCCCCCTTTCTTTCGCCCGGCTGAAGATGTTGTCGACGAAGAAAGGGAGAGAATAGGTGTGATCGATGTGGGTATGGGTGAGGAGGACATAACGGAGTTTTAACTGTTCCGGAAGAGTCAAAGCCAATGATATGGCGCCCCCATCTATAGCTATTTCCTCATCGAGGAGGAAAGAGGTGGTAAATTTTCCTGGCATACTACCGCCATAACAGCCAAGGACCCGGAAGTTCATCCTTTTTCCTTGAGAGGTCTCTTTAATGCCGGAGCCTGAAGTAAAAACCACATTATAATAACATAGATTTACCCTTCAGTCAAGAATGTCTTCACCTTTACAGCGGTTAACTCAAAATTGATGTTCTATTTCAATAGATGAGGAGGTCGCTTAAAATAGAAGGTTTTTCGTAAGACCTCTTGGTAGCGGGTGTTATAGATGATCGCATTAAGTGATGAGAAGGTAAGTTCTACGAGGGCGAAGGTCGCTTCCCTCCCTTTATGGCTCTTCTCCTTAAGATGCCCCGGGTTGATAAATATTCTCCCTTCTTTCTCATAAAGGGCAAAGTTGTGGGTATGACCGTAGAGTATCACATCGCCCCCTTCTTTCAAGTCCTCGAGCCGATGAACGAGGACGATCTTCTTTCCCAGGACCTCATCCTTCACTATTTTGGGAAGGGTTCCTCTGATATACCCCTCCTCGAAGATACCGGGTACCCGCAGGAGGACTATGCCCCTTTTTAAGAGGGGATCAGCATCATAATAATTATCACCCAGATGGTATATCTTTTTGACGGAGACAATATCGATGAGATAAGAGGAGGCGAGGGTGAGAAGTTCTTCATTCCCGTGGGTGTCACTTATCACCCCCAGCTTTATCTTGTCCTCCATTTTTTCTTACACTTCTTCTTTGGGATAGCCGTAAAGCTCCTTGAGGATACGGTTAAAACGGGACTGATAGATTATCTCGTAGGTTCCCTCCTTTTCCGGGAAGAGCTTCAGGGCAGCCTCCTTCGTGCTTTTAACCAATTCGAGGGCTTCAGATAAGGGTAGGTTGCTCTGATAGAGGATATTGGTGGTAAGATCGACCAACATCCGGAGATAGAATATCTTTTTATTCTCCTCCTTTATCGCTTTTTCTCTTTCTTCTTCCATTAGGTAATCTCTCCTTTTAAAAGCCGAGCTCCTCAGCCAAGATGACCACGCTCATCCTCCCAGAGACCCTTTGCCCCTCGATGATGGTGGTGATGTTGCAGATCCGCTCTGGAGGAAAGCAGGCGCTCTCGTTGCAGAAGCCAGTTTTACTACAGGGGGTATTGGCTCCTACCCTTACCGTATTTGGGGGAGCAGCTACCTCCTTTATCCTTCTTATCCCTTCCTCGACATCCCTCACTATTTTGTTATAGCCGGCGATGATGATTACCTTATCAGGACCGTAAGCCATTGCCGCCACTCGATTGCCAATGCCATCGATGTTGACCAGCTTCCCATCGAGGGTGATGGCGTTGGTTCCGGAGATGAAGCAATCGGCAGTAAGCCCGGCAAGACGCATCTTGGCTACCTCTTCCTTCGATATTCCCGGCTTATAGCGGTCGAGAAGGGTGATCCCCTCCTTCTTTCTTAGGAGATCGAGAAGACCGGTTTCGATGAGGGTGACCGATCCTCCAAGGGCGACGGTGGCTCCCTTGGGTATCATCCCTAAGATAAGTTTGAGCGCCTCCTCCCTGTTCTTTATGAAGTGAGCATCTATGTTTCTCTTTCTCAAGGCGGAAACCGCTTTCTCCGCCCGTTTTTCCATAACCTTAGCCTTCAGCTCGTTCACCTCATCACCTCCCTTTTCTCTGATAGTATAGACAAAAAGAGGAAATGGGGCAATGGGAGCAGAGTGACTTTTTCGCCCGGCAAATTGTCCTTCCCAGGTTGATGAGATTTAGATGGAGGGAGTAGGATTTTCCTTCAGGTATCTTTCCCTTGAGGAGACGGAAGGTCCTCTCTGCGGTGGCTCGCTCAGGGACGATGCCCAGCCTTTTCATAATCCGATTGATGTGGGTGTCCACGGGAAAGACCTCCTTGCCGCAGGAAAAGAGCATCAGGATGGCGAGGGTCTTCGCCCCGATACCGGGAAGCCTTCCCAATCTCTCTTCCAGCTCCTCAAAGCTCAGCTTACATAGGGGCGAGATATCGAAGGAGGGGTAATTCTTCCTCACCCATAAGAGGAGGTTTTTTATCCTCTCCCCTTTTTGGTTATGTAAGCCACCGGGGCGGATGACGCGGGCGATCTCGAAAGGAGAAGCATCTGCTGCCTCCTTCCAGGTTGGAAACCTCTTCTTAAGCCCCTCGTAAGCGGTGTCCCGGTTCTTGTCGTTCGTATTCTGGGAGAGGATGGTTTTTATCAGCGTCTCTAAGGGGTCCTTTCTTTCCCTTTTCGGGATGCCGAACTCATCCTCGAGGATTTTAGCGATCCTCTTTAGTTTCTCCTCGGAGGTCATTTTCTCGCTCAGTTGTAAGAGGAGCTGATCCTCCGCCTGATAAGGGAGATAATGGTTCCCTTGGCTTGTTCCACCGTTATCACCTTAGCCCCTATTTTCTCTATAAGGGTGAACCGATCTCCCACCTTGAAGAGGGTATAAGGGGTTTCTTTAAGGAGAAGCGCCTTAGGATATCTCCTTTTTACCGCCTCCCTGTATAATGAGGCGAATTCCTCTGCTTCTTTTTCGGAGTCCCATAGGGTGATGGCGAGAAGGAATGGCTTCCCCTCCTTAGTTTTGTAGGTGAAATACCTTCCTCCTCCCCAGCCGGAAGCACCCTTCCTTGCCTCTTCTTCGGGGAGAAACTGGGATAATACACCGTAGATCCCAAGTTCCCCTAAGGTGTCGCTGTAGATAAGCGGAAAGGAAAGCCCTGGTTTTTTCACCATCTTTGGTGGGTCAAGCCCATATTTTTCCGGATGGATGATCTGTTCCGTTGAGGGGGGCAGATGGGTCAGGAGGTAAACCCAATTCCCTCTTTTAGTTTCCTTTTGGGCGTAGCTCCTGATGAAAGAACATCCAGAAAGATAGGGAAAGATGAGCCTGAGCTTCAGGTAGCGGGGAGCATTGGTGAAAGCCTTGTAGCTGGTGAACTGGAGGGAGAGAAGCCCCGCGCTCATCCTGGAGAGGTCCGGTAGCTCGGTGATCTTCTTTCCCGAGATGAATTCAAACATTACCGCTGTTGCTTGTCCCTCGATTACCGATTGCCAGGCGAGGGCGAGATCGTCGTTGTCCTTTGTTTTCTCCTCGAGCTCTTTCAGGCTTATTGTCTGGTCCTGCAGGGCGTGGACGAGCTCGTGGATGACGATTATCCGCTCGATCAAAGGGTCGTAGCCCTTTATCAGAAAGAGCTTGCCTGCCTTCGGGTCGTAATATCCCCCTGCCTGTTCAAGGAGAACGGAGAGGAGAAGCCTCCGCAGGTCCACCCCTTCTGGGATAAGCCCAAGTAGCGCCCAAGAGGTGGATATTGCCTCCGCTTTCTTCGGTGGTAGCTCGGTATCGAGCGTTTTTTTGAGATAATCGAGGAGTTCAGTCCGGCTTTTTTCACCAAAGGAGACCGGATGTTTCAGGGGAAGCCCGGATAGCTCGCTCGCCTTGGTAAGAAGCTCGGGTATATTTAGTGAGGGTGTTTCGGCTTTTTTTTCTTGAAACCCGAAAAATATACCGACGATGAGCATTAAGGGCAGGATAAACTTCCATCTCTTAAGGTTCATATTCCCTCCTTTTCCTTAAGAGCTTATTTCATCTTTTCTTCGATTTCAATCCTTAGCTTAAGATGTTGATGGGGTAGGGGGTATTTTGGGGAGAGTTATGGTGAAAGTCGTTCCCACTCCCTTTCGGCTTTCTACCTTTATGTCTCCTCCATGCTGTTTGACTATGTTGTAGACAATGGAAAGGCCGAGGCCTGTCCCTTTATCTCTTGGCTTAGTGGTGAAGAAGGGATCAAAGATGTGAGGAAGATCCGTCTTTGATATGCCACAGCCGGTGTCGCTTATCTTTATTACCACATTCTCCCCCTCTTTCCTGGTGGTTATGGTTATCTTCCCTTTCTCCTTTATGGCTTGGGCGGCGTTTAGAAGCAGGTTCACGAATACCTGCTCCAGTCTCCCTGCTGCAGAAAGGATCTGGGGGATATCCCCATAGTCCCTTATTACCTCTGCTTTATATTTGATCTCATTATGGAGGAGCGCCAGAGCAGTGTCGAGGCAGGCGTTGACATCGGTGGAGATAAGCTCTCCCCGATCCATCCGGGAGAACTTCCGTAGATCGGAGATAAGACGGATCATCCGCTCTGCTCCTTTAAGCGACTGAGAAGCAAGGAGAGCGATGTCGTCTATTATCTCTTTGAGTTTGTTTTCCCTCAAGAAAGAAAGGGCTTTTTCTCCCTCTTCCTTTCTCTTAGCTTCTATGAGTTTTTTCGCTCCGGATTCGCAAATTGAAACAAGCTCCTCTAAGATCGGTTGGTATTCGGTCAGTGCCCTTAAGTTGGCTGAGATGAAGCTTATTGGGGTGTTCAGCTCATGGGCGATGCCGGCAAGTAGCTGTCCCAAGGAAGCCATTTTCTCCGCCTGAATGAGCTGGTCTTGGGTCTTCTTGAGCTCCTTTAGCGACCGCTCGAGCTCCTTGGTGTATCTCTCCTTTTCCTCTGCGAGCTCCTTCTCTTTGGTTATGTCATGGGAAACGCCCATCACACCGATTACCTCTCCTGCCCGGTTTTTGAGACAGGAGGAGCTTAGATAGGAGTAGAATATCGCCCCATTTTTTCTTTTGTTCACCACCTCGCCTTCGAACCTTCCCTTGTTCAGAGTGGCTTTAAAGATCTTTTCTCCCACTTCTTTCTCAGCGTAAAGGATATCGCTGGATTGCCCCAAGACCTCAACCCGGAGGTAGCCGAAGGCTAACTCAGCTGCCCGGTTGAAGGTGACAATACGGCGGGAAAGATCCAGAGTGATGATGATATCGTGGGAGCTCTCGATGATATTTTCTACATAATCGAGCGCCTCCTTGAGCTTCTTTTCTAACAGCTTCCGCTCGGTGATATCGATTATGGTGCCAAAAAAGCGCCGGGCTCTCCTCCCTTCCTCTCTTATCGCCGAGCTGAAAAGAAGCGAATGGAAGGTGGTACCATCATTCCGCTTGAATGAAGCTTCGATACCGCTCACTTCCCCCTCTTTCTTTATCCTCTCTTCTATTCTCTGGTAGGTTTCTCTGTCTACGGAGTGGTTCAGGAGAACCTTTTTCCTTATCACCTCTTTCTTTGATTGGTAGCCAAAAAGTGAGATGAACCCGGGATTTGCCTCGATTATCCTTCCCTCTTCGTCTGCGATAAACACCCCTTCCCGAACATTTTGGAAGAGGGTGGAGTATCTCAACTCCGTCTCCTTAAGTTTCCTCGTCCTCTCCTCCACTTTCTCCTCGAGCTTCTCCGCATACTCCTTGAGTTTTTTCTCCATCTCCTTGAGATGGGTGATCTCGGTGAGCACGGCGACCGATCCCGTTATCTCCCCCTTTTCATTGTAAAGTGGCGCAGCAGAGATGAGTAGATGGACCCTCCTTCCATCTTTAGTGAAGCCTTCCGCCTCATAAGTTGAGGGGAGTCCCTTTAATCGTTTCTTACTCATCTCATTTTTTATTCGCTCTTTGCTTTCCTCGGTGAAGAAATTAAGGGCGCTTCTACCCAAGACCTCTTTCTCCTCATACCCCGATAGCTCGATCAGCTTCCTGTTGAAACCGGTGATCGTTAGATCTCGATTGAGGATTGCCAAACCTTCATTCATCGTGTTTATTATCGTCTGCAACTCCTCTTTTCTTCTCTCTATCTCCTTTGTCCGCTCCTCCACCTTTCGCTCCAGCTGGTGGGCATATTCCTCGAGCTTCATCTCCAACTGTTTCCGCTCAGTGATGTCGGTTATCGTACCTTGATACTCTATGATTCTCCCCGTCTCGTCCCTTATGGCGACGCAGGATTCGAGACAATAGATTATCTTCCCGTCTTTCCTCCGATAACGGATCTCGTAGTTCTTTATCGCTCCCTTTTCTTCAAGTATCTTCTTGAATTTCTCTCTTTCCTCAGGAGAGACATAAAGATCCGCTATGTTGACCTTGAGAAGTTCCTCTTTAGAGCTATAGCCGTCTATTCTCACCAGCTCCTCATTCACCTCCTTGAACCTTCCTTCTGGGGTGCTGATATAGATCCCCTCGCGGAGGTTGTCGAGCAATGAGCGGTATCTCTCCGCCATATATCGCAGTTTATCCTCCAGCTCTTTCTTCTTTCTTTCGAGTTCCATCTGGGTTATCGTTCCTGCTATGATCTGTTTCGCCATAGGGATATCTATTGGTTTGGGGAGATACCCATTAGTCCCCAGATTCAGGGCGGAGATGGCGCTCTCGAGGGAGGCGTAGGCGGTGATGAGGATGATCCCTGCCATAGGAGCAACTTTCTTTATCTCCGGGATGAGGCTAAGGCCATCGGCATCGGGAAGCACTATGTCGAGGAGGATTAGGTCGAATTCCTCCTTCCTTAGAAAGGAGAAAAGCTCATCAGCGGTTCCTGCGGAGTAAACGGAGTATCCCTCAGAAGAGAGGATAGCGCTTAGAGTGGACCTTATCCCCTCCTCATCATCGGCGATCAAGACCTTAGGTTTTCTTTCTTCGGTCATCATTTCTCCCTAAGGGAAGGGAAATAAAAAAGGTCGTCCCTTTTCCCGGTCTGCTTTCGACCCTTATCCTCCCCTTATGTTCCTCGATGATGCGCTTACATATGGATAAACCGAGCCCTACTCCACGCTTCTTGGTGGTGTAAAAGGGCTCAAAGATCGAGGATATCTTCGCTTTTGATATCCCTTCTCCCTCATCGCTTACCGTAAGGATCAATTCCTTCCCTTTGCTCTCCGCACTTATGGTTACCTTTCCCCCCTTGGGCATCGCCTGACAGCTGTTTAGGATAAGATTTACCAAAACTATTCGCAGTTTTTCCGGATCTCCCTTAAGCTTAGGAAGCGATGAAGGTAGCTCCATCTTTATCTCGGCTCTTTTGCATTCCCCCCGTTCCTTGACCACAGATAAGGCATCTGATACCACCTCACCAAGGTTCACCGGGAGAAAAACAGGAGGACGAGGTTTGGCGAAGCTCAACACATGGGCGATTATCCCATCCGCTATCTTCGTCTCCCGGGATATCATATCGATGAATTTCTTTAGCTCTTCGTCCTCTATTTTCTCCCTCAGGTAATAACAAGCATTGTTTATAACCGCGAGCGGGTTTCTCAACTCGTGGCTTATCACCGAGGCTAACTGCCCGAGCACCGCCAATCTCTCCTGCTTTACCAGCTTCTCCTGGGTTTTCTCCAATTCCTTTGTCTTATCCTTGAGGCTTTTGTTTACCTTTTCAAGCTCAGTTACCGTTTTCTCCAAAGCCTCCGATTTCGCTTTTAGGGCAGAAAGGGAGAGGTTCAACTGACTGACCATCAGATTGAAGGCGCGGGCAAGCTCTCCCAATTCGTCATCCCGTTCTATCTCAATCCGCGCATCAAGATTCCCCTCCGCTATCTTCTTTGCTCCAGCGGTAAGCTTTATTATTGGCTTCGTTAGTCTCCTTGCAGTGATCCAGATTATGGTAGCGAAGATGGCGAAGCCTACGATTCCAAAGGTGATAGTTCTTCTCCTAAGGGCGAAGAGAGGAAGAAGGGCTCTCTTCTCGTCCTCCATCACCACCAACCCTAACGAAGCAGAAGGGATGTGGCGGTAAGAGGCTAAAGATTTACCCTCTTTACTCTCTGTCTCGGTTATCCCCTCCTCTCCCTTTGCCGCGGCAAGGGCTAAACTTAATGGTGGTACCCACCCTTCATCCCCGATCTTGATCAGTAGCCCCCCTCTCCTATCAACCAGGATTATCCGGAGCTCCTCCCCTTCTAAATACCGTCTAAGTAAGGGAAGGAGTTCTTTCTCCACATCTACCGGATTAACCATTACGCCATAGATAGCCCTTTTGAGGATGAAGGGTACCGCTATTATCAAGATCGGTTTATTCTTGGGGCTCTTTCCTTGGGAGAGGATGAGCGGTTTTCTACTTTCTCCTACTCGCTTCAATTGCTTTCCGTATCTTTGGAGAAGACGAAAGGAGGCGGGGGAGGGGATAAGGGGTGATAGTTCTCCGTCTTTTCCCTGGATGAAAAGGTAACAATGCTTCTCTAAATCCTTTAAGTTTAGGTTCTCTTGCTTGATATTTTCGATATATTTACCACCGAGGCTCGCTCCTATTCTCTCTGTTTTCGCCACCGTGCTCTCAATCCAACCTAAGATTATCTTTTTATCCTGTTCCGCTACCAGATTGAGCTGAGAGAAGATGAACTTGGTTATTACCTTCTTTTCTCCCAGATAATAGCTCCCACCAAGGAAGAGAAGGATGGCTAAGAGGATAGAAAGAGAAATGAACAAAACCCTCCCCGTTATCCCCGAAAGAGGGGCAAGAACCCCCCTTTTATCCTTTCCCTTTATCGTCATTGGGGTAAAATCCCCTTTCTTTTCCCCGATCGAGATAGCTCCATCCTCCACTAATATATATATAATCGACAAAAGCAGGGAAAGCTTTTAACATTATGTTTCCCAATAGTGGAATCGATGATGGCCTCTATCAGGACGAGCAAAGAGCTTCACCAGGAGGAGTCCAGCGAGGAAGCCTCCGATGTGAGCGAACCAGGCAACTCCGCCTCCACCGATCATCCCGTTCAAAAGCTGAAGGATGAACCAGAAGCCGATAATGAAGTAAGCGGGAAGGGGAACTATCCGGACGAAGTAGAAGAAAAAGATCAAGGTTAGCACCCGGGCATAGGGGTAGAGGATAAGATAGGCGCCCAATAAGCCGGCGATCGCCCCGCTTGCCCCAACCGTGGGCACCTTGGAGAGGGGGTTCGCTAAGATGTGGGTAAAAGCGGCAGCAAAGCCGCAGATGAAATAGAAGATGAGGAACCGAAAATGCCCTAAGGCATCTTCGACATTATTGCCAAATATCCAGAGGTAAAGCATATTCCCTCCGAGATGGAAAAGCCCCCCGTGAAGGAACATCGAGGTGAGAATGGTTAATCCCGCAGGAATGGAGGATGAAGGGGCAAGCTCCATCCCCTGAGTGAACTCGTAGGGTATCATTCCAAAGCGGAAGATAAACCTTCCCATCCCTAACCCATAGGAAAGCTCATAAAAGAAGATGACGGTGTTCACCAAGAGCAAGGCGATGGTGACATAAGGAGTGGTTTCGGTCGGGTTTTCGTCCTTCAATGGTATCATCTTTTCCGTCCCTTATTTTTAAGCCAACCGCTAAATTTGGGGATGAATCGAGGTACCTCCCTTTTGTATATGAGGTACTCCTCACCAAAACGATGCTCAAGCTCTCGCTCCTCGTAAAAATGGAGGTAGAGGAAGGCGGAAATGACTATCCCCCCTGTAATAGCCAAGAGACTGGTTGAGCCGAGAAAGAGAGAAGAGCCGAGAGATATCAATATCGCCCCGGCGAGCATTGGGTTCCTCATATAGCGATAGATCCCCTCTCGAACCAGGAGCCTCGTTTTCTTTATCGGATTGGGTGTCCCTTTCCCCTTAACTCCAAGAAGATAGCTGGCAACAAAGGCGAGAACGGTGCCCAACAGCGCCAGAGCTCCGCCCGTTATCTTTAATGAGATAAAAGAAAAAGAAGGAAGAGCGAACCGCTTGTCCAGGGAGAGAGCGAGGAGAGGGAATAAAATAAAAAGCACCGCCCCGGATACTATTAAGTGCACTACCGTAAGGAAAAACCTCATCTCCCCTCCGCTTTTTAGGATAGCCTATTTTCCTTAAAAAAGCAAGAGGGGAAACCGCCGGGGCGGTTTGATTACTTCGTTATCTTTCCTTTAGCCATCTCCTTAAGTTCTTGCTTCAGCCTCTCTATCTCAACCAGTTTCTCCTCCATCTTGGTGAGGAGCTCCTTCTGGGTCTTAAGCCCCTCCCCGATGAGGAAGGCAGCACACTCGGATCGGCTCCTGAAGACACCCGCAGCAACCAGGGCGTCGATCTTCCTCAGAGTCTCCACATCGACCCGCACCATCAACACCTTCTCCCTTAACGCCTTGGTGATTACCTCCGCTACCTTTTCCGAAGATTTATCTATCGTTTCCTTGGTTTTCTTGATAAATTGGCTTGTCTTTTCGTGAATCTTATCTTCAAATCTTGCCGTGTCCACCATAGCTTATCACCCCCTTCTTACAAATTACATATTTCACTACTAAATGTAATCGATTGTACTCCAAATGTCAAGCTTTTTTTCGCCCGTTGACAAAATTAAAGACGATGGATAGGATGAAACGAAGAGAGAAACGACGATAAATGGTAGAGGAGCTATGGGTGGAAGAGGAAAGAGTTTTTTCTAACAGGATCGGTCGGCAGGAGGCTCCAAAAAGAAGGGTTTATCTTCAACGATGAAGGATAAATTAACCGGTACCGATCTTCTCATCCTCTGTATGGTTCTCGTTTGGGGGATAAACTACCCCCTCATCAAGCTGGTGCTTTATCAGTTCCTCCCGATGAGCTTCAATATCCTTCGGTTCAGTTTGGCAAGCCTTCTCCTTCTCTTTATAGTGCGGTTGTTTCAACCTAAGGGGTTCAGGTTTAGCCGGGCTGATCTCCCTCGTCTTTTCCTCCTTGCCATCTTGGGAAACACCACCTATCAACTCCTCTTTATCTACGGGATAAATAAAACCACCGCCTCGAGCGCTTCCTTGATTGCAGCAACCATCCCCATCTTCACCGGCATCTTCTCCGCCCTTTTGAGGTACGAACGGATCAGGTTGATAGGTTGGGTGGGGATATCCTGCTCCTTCCTCGGCATCTTTTTGATCATTAAGGGGAAGGGAGGAGGGAACCCCCTTCTCATTGGGGAGACGGTAGGTGATGTGATGATCCTCGCCTCCACTCTATCCTGGGCGTTGTACACGGTGCTCGCCAAACCGATGCTCAAAAAATACCCCCCGCTTATCCTCACCTCCTACGCGATGATCATCGGAACCATCTTCCTTTATCCCTTTGCCATTAGCGATCTTAAGCAGCAAGATTGGGGAAGGATCACCACCTCGGGTTGGCTCATTCTCGGTTATTCCTTTTCCCTCGCCATCGCTTTGGGGTATGTCATCTGGTATCGTGGGGTAGGGAGGATAGGCGGGGTGAGAACAGCCGTTTATTCCAACCTTACCCCAATATTCGCCATCATCTTCTCCTTCCTTATCCTTAGGGAAGAACTTAGTTATACCCAATTGATCGGCGGTTTAGTGGTGGGGTTGGGGGTATATCTGGTTAGATTCCGCAGAGGTATCGAACAGGTTTAACTTTGACCCCTTTTTGCGGTAGAATAGTTTAAAATTGGGGGAGAAAAATGAAACTAAAGATCGGTATCTTGATCTTATCCCTTCTTCTTGCCTCCTCTGCTTTACCTCAGGGGAGCCTCTCCGAGGAGCATAACCGGAAGGGAGCGGAGTTCCTCCGCAAGGGTAAGGTAGATGAGGCGATAGTGGAGTTTAAAAAAGCGATAAAGATAAACCCCTTCCTCAAAGAAGCCCATAATAATCTGGGGGTGGCTTACCTAATGAAGGAGGAGTACGAGAAAGCGGTGAGGGCGATCAAGCTCGCTCTCGAACTCGACCCGAACTACGGGATGGCTCATTACAACCTCGCCATTGCCTACCATAAACTGAAGGATGATGAGCGGGCGATAACGGAGCTATATGAGACGATAAAAGTGAATCCCGATAACTTTAATGCCTACTACAATCTCGCCTGCTACTACTCCCTGATGGGGAAAATAGACGAAGCGTTTGAAAACCTGAAGAAGGCGCTCGATCTCGGTTACGATAACTTCAAGTTGCTTACCACCGATCCCGATCTTAACAACCTGAGGAAGGATCCGCGGTATCGCAAGCTTCTTCGCAAGAAGGGGATAAAAACCAAACAAAAAAAAGAGGATTGAGGCGTCCGTGGATTACGGTTGGCTTTCCCTTCTTCCTCCGCTAATCGCTATTATCCTCGCCATAAAGACGAGGGAGGTCCTTTTTTCCCTCCTCTTCGGCATTTATATCGGATGGGTGATAGTGGAGCATTGGAATCCTATCCACGCAGCTTCCTCTACAGTGGCGGTATTGCTCAAGGTAACGCGAAAGGAGGGCAATACTGAGGTCCTCGCCTTCAGCTTTCTTGTTGGTGCCTTGATTGCCTTGATCCAGCGTTCTGGAGGGCTGGAGGGGTTTGTGAGATTGGTTAAGAGAAGAGGATTGGTCCGGGGGAGGAGAAGCGCTGGTATCCTTTCGTTTCTTATTGGTGTTTTCGTATTCATCGAGTCTAACATAAACGCTTTAGTCATCGGCACGGTGTCTCGGCCTATATTTGATCGCCTCAAGATCCCAAGGGAGAAGTTGGCGTATATCTGCGATTCTACTGCTGCTCCCGTCTGCATCCTCATCCCCCTGAACGCCTGGGGTGCCTATATAATCGCCCTTCTTGCAAACGAGGGGGTAGATAAGCCGTTGTTTTTCCTCCTTCGCTCCATCCCCCTTAATTTTTACCCCCTATTTGCTCTGCTTATCCTTCTTTTTGTGATCCTGACGGGAAGAGATATAGGACCGATGGTTGAAGCGGAGAAGAGAGCGAGGACCACAGGAAAGCTCCTCCGTGATGGAGCAGTTCCCCTTATCTCTGCTGAGGTAACCGCCCTTTCTCCCAAGGAAGGGGTTAAACCGAGAGCAGTAAATATGCTCCTCCCTGTGGTAGTGATGCTTGGGATGATGCCGATAAGCCTTTATATAACGGGCAAAGGGGATATAATGAAAGGGGCAGGGGGACTTTCTGTCCTTTGGGCGGTGGCGACAGCGGTTGGGGTAGCTTCTCTCATCTATTTCGGACAGAGAATATTCAACCTTAAGGAAATAAGCTCCCTAATCGTTAAAGGGATGAGGGGAATGATGTCGTTGGTCATCATTCTCGCCCTTGCCTTCGGCATTGGGGAAACTTGTCGCACTCTTGGTACCGGGGTATATACTGCCTCCCTTCTCTCCAGGGGGCTTCCTCCTTTCTTTGTTCCAGCGCTTCTCTTCCTTACCGCCTGCTTCATCTCATTTGCTACCGGTACCTCCTGGGGTACATTTGCCATTCTTATTCCCATAGGGGTTCCCTTGGTGTCCGCGATAGGAGGGAATCTCCCCCTCACCTTAGCTGCTATCCTTGGCGGTGGGGTGTTTGGTGACCACGCCTCGCCTATCTCCGACACCACCCTTGTTTCCTCGATGGCTTCTGCCTGTGATCATATCGACCATGTGAGGACCCAACTCCCCTATGCGGCGATCGCTGCTTCCATTGCTTTTATACTTTATCTTGTTCTCGGATTTCTGTTCCTTTAAGAGGGATCACGATGGGCGAAGAAAGAAAGAAGAGATTTGGTTGCTTCGGGTATTTTGGGATATTTGTTATCGTTGTGATCATCCTTGGGGTCTTTGCCTTCTACCGGATATTTTTCGTCCCTCGCAATGTGGTAAGGAGTTTCTTAAAATATGTGTCTCAATTGGACTACCAACGGGCTTCCTATTATCTTGCTTCTGATACTAAAATAGGCCAGTTGGACCTCGAGATGCTCGCCAAGGGACTTTCCAAGGGAAAATGGCGCTTACGGATCCATTCTATCAATATAGCTAATTCCAGGGCGAAGATAGAGGGGGTGATAATAAGGGGTGAGGAGAGAGTGGAGGTGAGCTTCTTCTTGAAATTTGAGAAAGGGAGATGGAGGATAGTGGATTTCGATATTCCCCCGCTCAAGGTCCCGGAAGGAGTGATATAATACAGGGGGAGGTGATGAGAGGTGCCGGATCCATTCACCCATTTTCTTACGGGAACCCTTATTGCTAAATCTGGCTTTAGAAGCCGGTATGGCTGGGTCGCAATGATGACCCTTATGATAAGTGCCGTTTTTCCCGATATTGATGTATTTTATCGTGCTGGTGGACCATGGGATGCATTGCGCCATCATCGAGGACTTACTCATTCGTTCATTGGGGCTTGCGTCTTGTCCTTCTTGCTTGGCGGGGTGATCTATCTCCTTACACCCCTTAAAAGGTTCTGGCTTTTGGTGGGGCTTTCTGCCTTGGGTCTTTATTCCCACATATTCCTCGACCTCCTTACCTCCTGGGGAACCCAGATATTCGCCCCGTTTTCTTCCAAGCGGTATGGCTGGGGAATCATCTCGATAGTAGATCGTTATGTCCTCCTTATTCTTCTTGTCTCTATCTTTCTTTCCCTTAGAGGAGGGAAGAGATCGGCGTTCTACAGCAGGGTAGGTATTGCTGTTTTGGCTTGCTACCTTCTCTTCGCCCTCTTTTTCCATCACAAGGCTTATCAGAAATTGGTAGGAGAGCTAAATAAGGAGGGAATCAGGGTAGTACGGGTTACCCCATACCCCGCGATGTTCGGCCCGGTAACCCGATGGTATGGGGTGGCAGAGGGGGAGAGGGCGTTCTACTATTTCCCCAGGGTGGATATATTCAAAGGGGGGAAGGATCCCTATAAGGTCTATCCCAAGATCGGGGAAAATAAATATATAAAACGGGCTCTCGCTGATAAGGCGGGCCGCATCTTTCGTTGGTTCGCCGATTATCTCTTCATCGATTACCGCGAGGACGGAAGGGGGAAGCACATTGTGGAACTCTGGGATCTCCGCTTCGGTGGTCCCGATAGGAAGAGGACGCCATTTCATATAACCCTTATCCTGGACGATAAGGGGCATCTTCTGAAAAAATCGCCAGCACGGTTTTGATCATTAAATAACAATCGATGATACTTGATTACCCCTTTGGCTTGAACCTTCTCCTCGAAGATGCGTTTTTACCCAAGGAAGCTGATTCTTGGATCTCTTTTGGTGAGAAGAGGTAATGAGCGATGAGGGCGATTTTCCTTCTCTTTGAGTCTCTCGGGTTTACCTTACTTCTGTCTATTCTCCTTTCTCAATCCTCTTTTTCTCTACTGGCTAAATTGGTAGGGGGGAGGGGCTATCTTCTCGGTCCTTTTGCTTGGCTCTGCTCTGGTTTCGTAATCCTTCTTTTTGCTTGGCTTCTAAATAGAATAAGACGGGGTAGAGGACTGAAAGAGCTTGGCTTCCATCTTCATAAAGGTTTTTTAGCCGATGTGTGGTATGGGGTTCTTGGGTACGGTTTGATATATATTCTTTCCCTTCCTATTGATCTCGTTGCTTTGTCCCCGAGAGCCAAGATGGCAGAAGAGTTAATTGCTCAGTTGGGATTATCGTCCTCTCTTACCCGGGTTCTCCTCTTAGGTGGTTTTGTGGTCCTCGGTATGGGTTTTTTCACCGGAGCATTCCCTGGGGAGATCAGATTTCGGGGATATTACCAGGGGGTAGGGAGTATGGAGCTTTCCCCCCTTGTCGGTTTTGTCATTGCTTTTATTCCTTTTTCCTTTGGCCATTACTTTTCCCATCCTGAGTGGCATATCAGTCAGGTAGTAGCTACTATCATACCCGGGATCGGTCTTTCTCTTCTTTTCTTTACAACGCTACGGGCAGTCTGGTGGTTGTTATGACCACCCATACCCTATTGAACTGGATTAGTTTCTATCCTCCGCTCGTTTACGCTGCGACCAAAAACAAAGCCCTTTCCCTTAGCTTGATCTTCGTTTTTGCTCTTTTTTTCATCTTTTTGATCGCCATTAGATGGCAGAAGGAAGTAAGAGAACTCTTCTCCGCCACTTCTAAGATGTTTTCTCAGAGTCCGGTTATAAATATTCTTCTCGGATTAGGGATAAGAGGAGCCCTTCTTTCTCTGGGCTCTCTTTCTATACCTCATCTTTATTCCGCTTTGTTGGGCGCTTCACTTCTCGGCATCTCATTCATCAAAAGGAGAAGATAAAGGGAAACCCTGCCTTTGAGGGTGGATTTACTACTGAGGCAGGGGTTGTTTTTTAATCTTCGTTGCTCAGGCGCTCGATTATCTTGGGTATTTCCTTTAGGGAGTGGACCCGGGCATCCGGCTCTTCCTCCTCCCCCTTTGGCTCTGGGTAGCGGTCGCGGAAGCGGAAGAGGATGGTTTTCATCCCCACCCTCTTTGCCCCCAGGATGTCGCAGGCTGCCCTGTCCCCTATCATCACCGCCTTCTCCGGAGCTACCCCAAGGGCGGAAAGCGCCTTCTTGAAGGGAAGGGGATCCGGTTTATTCACCCCCACATCTTTGGTGGCGATCACCACATCGAAGTAGTGCTCGATGCCGAGCCTCCTTAGCGCATCGCGGAGCTCTTTCTCCCCCGATTGGTCGGTGTTGCTTATCAAGCCTAAGCGGTATTTCTTCTTCAGTTCCGCAAGTACTTCGTCAGCATACTCCATCTTGGTTAGCTCCATCTCCCAGAGGGGAATGTTCTTGATATCGTCGTACTCCACCATCAGGGTATCACCGAAATCGAAAATGACCGCTTCGATCATAGCCTCCTCCTTGCTGTTTATGAAACCAGAGGATATGCTACCAGAGGCTAAGTTGCTGTGTCAATTGGAGAGCTCCTTTCCCATCCCGAGAAGCAAAAGGGAGAGGGATAACCAGAGGAAAAACACCCCAGCGAGCCCCACCCCGAAAAGCTGGAAGTACCTCATCCCAATTAGGGATAGAGAGACGAAGGATAAGAGAAGAAATATGATCGCGAGGCGACGGTGTTTTTTAGGGGGGTTAGTTTTAAGAAGGCCATCACCTATAAGGAAGAAGGGGACGATGGCAAGTGGCGGAAGCTGTCTCAGTTTGATCTCTGGAGATAGAAGGAACATAAGGGGGATAAAGAGCGAGAGCTCAAGGAGGGTTGCCCTTCTTCTTTTTACCAGGGTGAAGAATAATGTGAGGAAGAAGAGAAGGAATTGAGTTAGGCTCGTGATCAACTTAACCGAAGAGGGGGAAAGAGATATAAGATGAATCGAGGGGAAGACCTCTCCCCTCCTGCTGAAAAATCGAGTCAATACCGCATTTAACGATTGGTTGGCAGTGGCGGTGATATCGGTTTTCAGGGCGTAGATGGTTCCTCCGCTTTCTGCTCCCAAGTGAGGTAATATCATCTCCTTGGCGAATTTGAGATTGGTGGTTAAACATCCTCTTACCCCGAGGAAGAGAGAGGGGATTATTAAAAGGAAGAGAAGAAAACCGACGAATCCTCCCATAAAAACCCGCCTTTTCGGCTTTAAAAAGAAGTAAAAGAACAGGATGATGGGGATCACCTTTATCGTTGAAGCGAGGGAAAGAAGTATTCCAGCGGCAAACCCCTTCTCCTTCTCAATAAGACTGAAGGAGGTGAGGATAATGAGGGTGATGAGGATATTCACCTGCCCTACCATAAGGTTTTCCCCTACTGCTCCCGCACCGTAGATGATGGTAAAGGCTAAGGGAAGAAGCGAATCCTCGCTCCTCAATCTTAAGAGTAGCCTGAGGGAGAAAAAGAGAAAAACGAGGTTTAAGAGGTACCATACCAACCCCGCCTCCCTCAGGGGAAGTATACTTAATGGTGAGATGAGGATGGCGAAAAGAGGAGGGTAGTTATAGTGCCAACCTCTGCCTGTGGTAAAGGTGTAGAGTTCGTTCGCCATCCCTTTGTTGATGAGCTTTCCTGCCTGGTAATAGACATTGAAGTCGGTTCCTCCGTCCTTTTCTATCCGATGGATGAAGCTTATCCCGAGATAGATGAAGGCTAAGCCGAATAATGCAGCGAAAAGAGGCGAATTGTCCTTTAAAAAAGCGTTTATTCGGAATAACATTTCTTCTTACTCTACTATGGCAGGTTCACTATATCCAGTCCCCGTTTCTATGTCAACCGGCTCTTCCTTGCAATTTATCCTTGGTTGTGCTAATAGCTTAAGGGATGGAGAATAGGGATGAAGATGAAGAAATATCCTCTAATAATTTTAGCTTTGGTGATTCTGGTTTTTTCTGGGGTGGCTTCTTCCTCCTTCCAGGCGAAGAAAAAGGTTGTAAGGAAGACACCGAGGGAGACGCGGGCGGAAAGGGAGGAATACACCCTTATCAAGGGTCTCATCTCAGATGGTATCTATGACCTCGCGGTTAAGAGGATTGAGCTGTTTCTGAAGGAACATCCGGAATCAAGAAGAGTAGAGGAACTATCCTATTATCTTGGTGAGGGCTACTTCCGCCTTCACCAGTTCGCCGAGGCGGAGAGGGCGCTTTCCTCGTTCCTTGCCAAATTTCCCAAAAGCAAACGGGTGGAGGAGGCTTCCTTTCTCCTCGCTACCACATATCGCCTGCTCGATAAGATTGATCAAGCGGAGGCTAAATTTAAGGAGATAGCGAGAAGGAAAGGTTTCTCCCCTGAGGTGAGGCTCGGGGCGAAGAAGAAACTTGCCGAGCTCTACCTGGCTGAGAAAAGGCTTAAGGAGGCTGTCCCCTACCTCAAGGAGATTTACAAGAAAACGAACGATCTCTCCTATGGAGTGAAGCTCGCCCGAACCTACTTTGAGTTGAGAGACTACAAGCAGGCCGAGGGGAGTTATCGCTCGCTTGTAGAAAAGAGCGGGGCTGAGCTCGCTAAGGATGTTTTGAAGGAGGCTTACTACCGCTTAGGTCTTATCGCTTACAGGAGGAAGGATTATAAGAAGGCGGAAACCCTTTTCGCTAAAGCGGTGGAGATTGACCCGAATTTCAAGGAGGGGATCATTGCTCTCTCCTGGGCGCTTCATCGGGAGAAGAAGGATAAGGAAGCATATGAGCTCGCCCTCAAGGTGGCGCCGGAGAGGAAGGAAAGCGAGGCGGAGAGGCTTTATCGTGAAGCAAGGGTATTTCTCTTTATGAACGAGCGGGAAGCAGCGATAAAGGGATTTCTTAAGGTTGTCTCTCAATTCCCGAATGAGGAACCAGCGAAAAAAGCACTTATCGCCCTTGCCGATTGTTATGCTAATGAGGGAAGAATCGCTTCTGCCATCGAGGCGATTGAGAGATTCATCAAGATGGAGGATGATCCCGAACCGCTATATCGCGAGTGGTATCGCTTGGGTACGCTTTACTTCAGGAAGGAAGATTACGAGTCCGCCTCCAAGGCTTTCTTGAAGGTCGTTTCCCTCAATGAGCGAGGTGAGCTATCCGATAGAGCGCTGATGATGGCAGCTCAGGCAGAGCTTAAGGCAGGCAGGAAGGAAAAGGCGGTGGCGCTTCTTTCCCGGTTGGTGAAGAACTATCCTCAGAGCGCCCTTTTGGCTGATTCTTATTTCCTTATGGCGGATATTCTCCGTGATATGGGGAGACTCAACGATGCCGCTTCAGGTTATCTCTACATAGCTGACCACTTCCTCGATCGAGAGATAAAGGAGGAGGCGATATTTTCCTCCGGCAAGTGCTACTACGATGCAAGAAGCTGGGATAAGGCGGTTGCTCTCTTTACTCGTTTCATCAAGGAGTTTCCCCATTCTGAGCGGATAGCCGAGGCTCACTACTACCTTGGAAAGGCTTATTATGCGGAGGGAAAATACGAAGCGGGGGTGCCCCATTTCAAGAAAGCGCTCGAGGAGGCGGTCTCCGATGAGGCGAAAAAGCTCTCCCCTGATGCTTTGTTCAACCTGGGTTTTGGGCAGTATAAGATCGGTGCCTATGATGATGCCTGTTCCTCCTTCTCCGAGCTCGCGGGAAAGGGAGGATCCCCCGAATATCGGGCAAAGGGGCTTTACTTCCTCGGGCTTTCCTATCTTGCTTCCGGGAAGCTTAAAGAGTCAAACGATGCTTTAGCTAAGCTCGTCTCCCGCTTTCCTGATAGCGAACTTGCCCAGCATTCCCTCATTATGCTCGGCGACAACTACCTCGCCCTGAAGAATGAGAAGAAGGCGATAGAGGCGTTTAATAGCTTGCTCTCGAAATTCCCCAGGGGAGAGTTCGCTCAGATAGCGGAGAAGAGGCTGAAGGACATCTATTTGACGAAGGGGGACTATCAATCGCTTCTTTCCTCGATCCCTGAGTTTCGCTTTGGGAACCCGGGAAGCCTGACCGATGCCTCCGATCTCCTCGACAAGGCTAATGCCCTTCTCGCCCGGGGGAGGATAAAGCGAGCAATTACTACCTATAAGAAGCTTCTCTCTCAATTTCCCAGAAGCCCGGTATCCGATAAGGCGAGTTTTGAGCTCGCCGAGCTCTACCGGCGGAGAGGGGTGTACAGCAAGGCGATCCTCTATTATCAGAAGGTGATAACCGACTTTCCAGAGAGCAAGTTTGTCCCTCTCGCTGAGCGGAGGTTGGGCAACATCTACTTTAGAGAGAAGAAGTTCAAAGACGCTATTCCCCACTTCTTGAAGATAGTGAATGATCCTGAATTCGCCAAGGTGCGAGATCGGATCTTCTATCTCCTCGGTTACTCCTATGAACAGCTTGGGGATTTAAGCAGTGCCATCCCCTATTATGAGGCGTTTTTAGCCAATTTAGCCGATCCCAAGGTGATGATAAAGGAGCGGGTGCGCCTCGTGCTCCTTCTTCAGTCGTTCGGACGGTATGAACAGGCAGTTAAAGCCTGTCGCTCGATATTAGCCAATACGAGGAACGAGGAGACAAAGACCGAGGTTCAATTCTACCTCGCTGAGTGTTTAGCCCGGCTGGGAAGAACGGAAGAGGCACTTCTCGAGTACCTCAAGGTGACCTACCTTCATGCAAAAAACCCGATGTGGGCGCTCACCGCCTGTTTCCGCGCTGGAGAGATATATGAAGGCGAGGGGAAATATGAGGAGGCGATAAAACTCTACCGGAAGGTGGCGAAGAGGTTTAAAGGGAGCAAGAAGGGGGATTACGCCCTGAAAAGGATAAAAGAGCTCAAGAAAAAACTCGCTGAGAAGGGGGAAAAGGGGGGTAATCCTTAACTTTTCTTGACATGGGGGTTATAATAAATCTGGTGGTGATGCAAAATGAGGCTTTCCAAAGATCAGATTGAGCTTCTTTCCTTCGAGATAATAAAACATCTCAAGAAGGAGGGGTTCATCGAGATCTCCAAGGATGAGAAATTGATCTTGGAGAAGGTGGCGAATGTCATCACCGAGGAGCTCTCCATCGAAGATCGATTGAACGAGGAGGTACGGGAGATCCTGAGTAAATACAGCGATGAGATCTGGCGGGAGAACGCCGAGTACCACGAGCTATTCAAGATGGTGAAAGCGAAGCTGGCTAAGGAACGGGGGATAATACTTTAGAGGAGGATGCTCGATGAAGCTGAGTCGGGATAAAGTGGTTCATCTTTCCCATCTCATTGTTGACGCCTTGGCTAATGACGACCGGGTTATCTTCCATCAGCCGAGAAACGATGTGAGGAATGAGATCGTCAAGGTGATAATCGCCGAGCTCAAAAAGGATGAGGAAGCGGAAAAGAGGGCGATGGAGAAGATCCGTTCATTAAAGCGGAACATAGTCGAGGGAAGCCCGGAGTGGGAGGTTCTCTTCCGGCGGTATTATCAGGAGGAGATCTCTAAGTTCGGTAAGGTGGAGGAGTAATACCGGAGATCTCGGAGGGAGTGATGAGGAGAGGTGTTTTTTATCTTTTTCCCTTATTTCTCCTTGTATCTTTCCCCCTTTTAGGACAGCAGTTCTATCATTATGGGGCGAGGGCGAAGGGGATGGGCGGTGCCTTCGTTGCCGTAGTGGATGATGCTACCGCCTACTACTGGAACCCCGCTTCCCTCTCCTTTCTCTACCAGCGGGGGGAGATGTTGTTTACTGCGGGGAGGGAGCTTGTTAATCGAGGACAAATGGTAGAACTTCTCTCCCAAGCCGACGGGTATCTCTCTGATTATCCTTCCTCCCTCTCCCCCGAGCTTGCTGATGTCATTGCTGGACTTTCTTCTCCCTACTCCTCCCTTTCTGGAGGAAGTGGCTGGTCCTGGGTTGTTGGGGGAGGGGGATATTCCTTCGGTGTGCTTTATGGCTCGAATGCTCTTCTCTATCCGATTCCCGATGCCGAAAGGATAAGCGGTGATCCGAGCTCTCCCGACTACATCGGGAACAACGAGACCGTCCTCCGCTACCGAGGATTTAAGAGTAAGGAGTATATCTTCTCTTTATCTCTTCCCCTTCTTCCCGATCTCTTCTTTGGGGCGAATGTGAAGTATATCAAGGGGAGGACTTACCTCCTTGAGGAAAGGTTGTTTGGGGAGTATGAGACCGGACTTTCGGCGAAGGAGCTTTATCATCGCGCTTTCACCGGGAGGGTGGAGGAAGAGGGTTCCTTCTCCTTCGATCTCGGCTTCTTAGCGATTTTAAGCCCTCGGGTTCGGCTGGGGGTGGTGGGAAAGGATGTCTCTAAACCGAGCTTTAAGACCGCCATTGGTGATAAGCTTGTCCTCAAGCCTCGGTGGCGGGTGGGCTTAGCCGTTCTTGCCACCAGATCCCTTACCAT
>Ga0190338_1000037_pt1 | contig 30608 bp, 22 predicted proteins | sample 4872041112_MG_FD_163434 | JGI IMG/M metagenome (GOLD analysis project Ga0190338, IMG submission 163434) | Hydrothermal vent sediment bacterial communities from Southern Trench, Guaymas Basin, Mexico - 4872-04-11-12_MG | ecosystem: Environmental > Aquatic > Marine > Hydrothermal vents > Sediment ... | reverse complement strand
CCCCCTCCCCCTCCTCCGCTGCCGAAAGGGCAGAAGCTACCCCCTCCTCCACATCGGAGACTATCTCGAGCTCCCTCAAGCCGGCGAGGATGAGATCCCCAGAAAAGCCCTCACTGAAGAAGGAGGCTATCTCCCGCTTTAACTCCTCTATCCCCTCACCGGTCTTCGCCGAGGTGCGGACCATCTTCTTCCCCTCAGAGAGGGTCTTAAGGCGAGAAAGATCAAGCGCCAGGGGGAGGTCTTTCTTGTTCACCACCAAAAGAGCCTCCTTGTCCCTAAGAAGGGAGAGAATACGTTCGTCCTCCGGGGTGAGGGGCTCGGAGGAATCGAACACAGCAAGGATTAGCTTCGCCTCCGAGGTGGCAGCCAAAGAGCGCTTCATCCCCTCCTCGTCGAGCCGGTTGCGGGGAGAGGCAATGCCAGCGGTATCGACAAACCTTATGGGGATTCCCTCTATCTCCGCCTCCTCCGCCAAGGCATCACGGGTGGTGCCGGGGATCTCGGTAACTATCGCCCGCTCCTTTTCGACTAACCTATTGAAAATGCTGGACTTGCCAACATTGGGGCGCCCGATTATGGCAAGGGCTATCCCCTCCTTGAGAAGTCGACCCCAGCTCATCGCCTCCTTGAGTTCCCTTACCCGACGAGCAAGAAGACGAAGCCCTTCCAAAAGCTCCTTCTGGGTTATAAATTCATCCTCCTCCTCGGAGAAGTCAAGGGACGCTTCCGCTCGGGCAATGAGATCGAGCATAAGCTCATCCACCTCTCTTATGCGCGATGAAAGCTCACCCGATAGTTTGGCTAAGGCTGATTTCGCCTGTTTCTTCGTGGTGGCGGAAATGAGGTCGGCTACCGCCTCCGCCTGGAGGAGATCGAGCCTCCCATTTATAAAGGCACGGTAGGTGAATTCGCCGGGCTGGGCGAGCCGTGCCCCCTCCCTAATCAAAAGAGAGAGGATCTCTCGGAGGACGACCGGGCTCCCATGAGCACTTATCTCGACTACATCCTCTTTGGTGTAGGAACGGGGTGCTTTGAAATAGGTGAGAAGGGCGATATCGATCACCTCGCCCGATTCTGGGTCCACTACCTCCCCCAGTTCCGCCCGGAAAGGCTCTACCCTCCCCCTTCTGGGAACGAATACCCGTTTGGCAATGGAGTAAGCGGTGGGACCGCTCATCCTGACGATCCCGATAGCGCCACGAGCAAGGGGGGTGGAGATGGCAGCAATAGTATCGATATCGCTCATTTAGCCCGATGCTTCCTCGGATAGCCCCGTGCTATCTCCCTCATCCGGCTTCACCAACACCTGCTTAATGAACCCCTCTCCTTGGCTTTCGGTGGTGACGCCGGGTATCTCCTTCACCGTGAGATGTACCAGTCGTCGCTCATAGGGGTTCATCGGGGGAAGGAGTTTCGCTTCCCCAGTTGCCTTTACCCCCTCAGCCGCCTCAAGCGCCATCTCCCGAACCCGATCCTCGCGCCGACGGCGAAACCCATCGGAGTCCAACAGTATGCTATGGTTCCAACCCTTCTTCCTTCCAAAAACCTTGTTCAGAAGGAACTGAAGGGAGGAAAGGGGCTCCCCTCCATTTATGAGGAGGAACCTCCTGTCCTTACCCCGAAGGTTTACAAAGAAGGTCTTCGATCCCCCTCTTACCTCTACCTTAAGGCGGAAACCGAGGCGAGAAAAAATATCCTTTAAGAAATTCGCTATCTCCTTCCGCTGAGAGGCAGCTCTCCCTCGTCTGGTTTCCGTTCTCGCTTCCCTCTTCGCGACGCTCTCTCTTTCCAAAGGAGGATTGGCTTTCTTCCTGACTGTCCTCTTACCCTCCTCTTCCACCTTCTCCTTTGGCTCTTCGGGGGGCGTTTCCTTCCTTTTGGCAACTATCTTTACGCAACCACTTCTTCCAAAAAAGCCTTTCCCTCCTTCCTCAATTACCTGGTAATCGAGAAGGGAGGGATCGACATTGAAGAACAAGGAGGCTTTGCGTAGCGCCTCCTCAAGGGTCTTTCCCTCAAACTCTATTTCTATAGCCATCGCTATCTACCCTTCTTACCCATACCTTTCTTTGTAGCCGATTTACCTTTGGTGGAGCCCAATCCCAATCTCCGGTTCACAATATGCTGTTCGCCAATTGAAAGAAGGTTGTTGGTGAGCCAGTAGATGACCAATCCGCTGGGGAAGGAGAGGAAAAGGAAAGTGAAGATAAGAGGCATCATCCGCATCATCCGCGTCTGCGCCGGGTCTCCCGCTGTTGGGGTCATTCGCTGCTGGATGTACATCGTCACCCCCATAATGATGGGAGTGATGTAATAGGGGTCCTTCTGGGAAAGATCGGTTATCCAGAGGACGAAGGGAGCCTGTCTCATCTCTATCGCCACCATCAGGAGACGATACATAGCGAAGAGGACGGGGATCTGAATGAGCATCGGGAGACAGCCACCAAAGGGGCTCACCCCTTCCCGGCGATAGAGCTCGAGTAGCTCCTGATTCAGTTTCTCCTTCGCCCTGGGATCCTTCTTCATCTTCTTATATTTCGCCTGAATCGCCTTTATCTTCGGCTGGATCTCCTGCATCTTCCGCATCGAGGTGTAGCTCTTTATGGTTAAGGGATGGAAGATAAGCTTTATCATAAAGGTAAGGATGATTATCGCCAATCCGTAGTTCCCTACATAGCGGTAGAGATAATTCAGGATGAAAAGTAACGGCTTGGCGATGAACCCAAACCAGCCAAAGTTTACCACCGTCTTCAACCGAGGATCGATCTTTGAAAGTAGCCGATAGTCCTTTGGTCCCAAAAATAGGCGGAAGTTCTCCTCTCTTTTGGTAAGGGGAATACCTGTGGAGAGGAAACGGACGATCTCCTTTTCCCCGCCTGGTCTGGGAAAGGAGATCCCCTCCTCCATCACCACTGCCTGAGGAAAGCTCTTCCAGGGGAGGAAGAGGGCGGTAAAGTAGTTATCGCCTATCCCCACCCAGTCGATGCTGCCGATGAACTCCTGTTTGAGCCTTCCTCCCGAAGCAAGCTTCCCTTTGAGGCTCCGGAAACGGTAGACCTTTCCTCCGGAAAGAGCCACCCCTGTTTCGATCATAGGTCCAAACCGAGAGGAAAAAAGACCCCCTTTCCGAAATAACGGGTGATTGCCAAAACCAGGACCATAGATTAGATAGGGCTTCTTAACCATCACCTCCGGAGAGAGCTCGAGTTTTACCCCGATCAAATAGCTCTCCCGGCTAAACCAGAAGACTTTGCTTACAATGTGTCCCTCGCCATCGCTATAGGTGAAGCGGATCGTTCCCTGCCTTGCCCTTTCCCTCGTTAAATCAAGTCGGGACTTATCAACCACATAAAGCGCCGAATTAAGTTTGGAGCTTAGTCCCGGATCGTCCTCAAAGTAAAGAGAGAGGGGAAGCCTGTCCCTTATCCTCATCTTCTCCGGAACAAGCTCAAGCGGATTCTTCTCATCATCGAGATACTTCTTTAAGGAAAAACTGAGAATACGAGCCCCCTTGTTCACCAGCACCGCCCGGTAGAGAGGGGTATTTATTACCACCCTCTCCTCTCGTTCTGCCTCCACTCTTTCCTTGGCTTTGGAAAGAACCGGCTTCCGCTTAGGAAGTTCTACTTTGGATATCTCGATCTTAGGTTTAGTAGAGGTCTTCTTCTCCGGCTTTCTCCCCCTTTTTACCGGTGCCTCTTTGGGGGGAAAGAGCAGCTGGAAGAAAACAAGGACCAATACCGAAAGGATAATCGCCAAAATCGCTCTTTTCTCCATAGCAACCTCACTATAGCCTCTTGGGAACCGGGTCGTAGCCACCGGAGGAGAAGGGATGACACCGAAGGAGACGCTTCAGAGAAAGGAGAAGCCCCTTTCTCGCCCCAAAGCGGGAGATCGCCTCTATGGCATAATGGGAACAGCTCGGCTCAAAACGACATCTCCCCCCCAAGATAGGGGAAAGGAGATATTGATAGGCTTTTATAGCGAATATCAGGAGCTTTCTTCCCATAACGGACCATCCATCCCCAGGCTCCTCAAGAAGTAGGTGAGCTTTCTCCTAAACTCCTCCTCCACCCTGGGGGTCTTTACCTCAAGGATCGGCTGTTTTCCAATAGCGACGATATCGAAGGTGAGATTTCCCTTCGGTTTGTTTCTTCGGAACGCCTCTTTAAGCCTTCTCTTTGCCAGATTTCTTTTTGCTATCTTTCCCACTTTCCTTCCCACAATCACCCCGAACCGGTGATAACCGAGATCATTGGGAAGGAGGAATAGGGTAAAAAGTTCACCCGGAATACGGCTACCCTCTTCAAGGACCCGGGAGAATTCTCTCTTCTTAGTTATCCTCTCCCTCCTCCTTAACCGCTCGTCCCTTGTCAAGGCGACCACATTAGACCACCGAAACCCTTACTCTACCCTTTCTTCTCCTCCGAGCAATGACCCGACGTCCTGCTTTGGTCCTCATCCGAACCAAAAAGCCATGGGTTTTTCTCCTGCGACGATTATTCGGCTGATAAGTTCGTTTCATCTATAGTCACCCCTTCAAAAATTTTCCCTTCATCCTACCAAATCTTTTAATCTCAATCAATAGAGAAAAACTGATTTTTGAAATTTTTTCTTGCCAACATCGTCTTCCTGTGCTAATATTCATTTGGTAAAAGTAATTGTAAAATAAAGAGATATTTAACAGCAGGTTGTTGATAAATGGGGTTTCGCTGGAAGGAAAGGGCTAATTTTCAACAGGATATAAGTTTTCCACAGTTTGTGGAAAAATCTGTTGATAAAAACCCTTTATTTTCCTTTAGTTATCTCTAACTTATTATTTTCCTTGTAGTTAAAAATGAACATTTGGAACTCTCTGCTTTCAAAAATTGCGGAAAACCTTGACCAACAAAGCTTTAACACTTGGTTTCGCCCAACACATTTCCTTGGGGAAAAGGGGGACACCATCTTCGTTGAGGTACCAAGCAAGCTCTATAAAGACTGGCTGAACGAAAAATACGGAAGATTAATCGAAAGCGCCCTAAACGAGATAGGAAAGGGAGGGATGCGGGTGAGCTTCATTCTAAAAAAGGAAGCGGGAAAAGAGGATGATACCGGAAGGAGCTCTCTCAATCCGAGATATACCTTCGATACCTTCGTCGTCGGTTCTTCAAATCAGTTAGCTCACGCCGCCTGTCGCTCGGTGGCAGAGACACCTTCAAGATCTTATAATCCCCTGTTCATCTACGGGGGGGTGGGTTTAGGTAAAACCCACCTCCTCCATGCCATTGGAAACTACATTTTGACAAACAAGCCGGATCTCCGAGTAGTTTATATCTCCTCGGAGAAGTTTATGAACGAGCTGATCAACTCCATCCGCTACGATAAAACCCCCGCCTTCAGGGAGAGGTATAGGAAAAATATCGATATCCTTCTGATGGACGATATCCAGTTCTTAGCAGGAAAGGAGCGAACCCAGGAGGAGTTCTTCCACACTTTTAACGCCCTTTATGATTCTCAGAAACAAATCGTCTTAACATCCGATTCCCCACCCCGGGAGATACCCACCTTAGAGGAAAGGCTTCGTTCCCGATTCGAGTGGGGGCTTATCGCCGATATCCAGCCGCCAGATTTAGAGACGAAGATAGCCATTTTAGAGAAGAAGGCGGAGATAGAAGGGGTAAAGCTTCCTGACGATGTCCTCTTCTTCATCGCAAGCAATGTGAAGTCCAACATTAGAGAGCTCGAAGGTTGCCTTATTAGGTTGATCGCCTTCTCCTCACTTACTGGAAGCAAAATAAGCCTTGAGCTCGCCAAAGAGGTGCTTCGTGATGTCCTTACCTTGAGCGAACAAAAGGTGAGTATAAGCAAGATAAAGCAGTTCATCGCTGACTATTACCATCTCAAGGTCTATGAGCTTACTGCCAAAAACAATTCAAAACGAGTAGCTTTCCCCAGACAGATAGCGATGTATCTCGCTAAGGAGCTAACCAATGCTTCACTTCCTGAGATCGGCAGAGAATTCGGAGGAAAACACCACTCAACCGTAATACACTCAATAAGAAAAATACAATCTTTAAAGGAAAAGGATCAAAATTTCAACAAGCTCATTAACACCTTTATTAGTTCTTTAGAGGGGGGATAACAGTAATTATAAAAATTACCCTGTTGATGGGTTGTTAAGGAATTTAAATTTTTTCACTATTGGTGGTGGATTGTTGATGAAAGTGGATAATTTAAAAAAGATTTCATCGGAGTAAACCAATGAATTTAAAGAGGAAAGGTTACTTTTCGTTATTATTAACATCGTTACTATATACGACTACATTTAGATTTTTAATAAATAAAGTAAGAAAAAATAATGAGGAGTAGCTATGCTTATCACTGTTGAAAAAAGCGAGTTTCTTAAAGAACTTCAGTTGATTCAAACAGTTGCGGAAAGGAAAAGCACTATTCCTATCCTTTCCAATGTTCTTTTAGAAACAGTAGGTGATAAGATCAAATTAGCAGCTACCGATCTCGAAGTAGGATCCTCAAGTTTAGTTCCAGCTAAAGTGGAGAAAGAAGGTTCGCTTACCGTTTCCGCAAGATTGCTCTATGACATAGTGAGACAACTTCCTGAGGCTCCGATGAAGTTGGAGCAGGTCGATAGTTTCCTCTCCATTACCTGTGGAGGGGCTCAGTTCAAGTTGGTCGCTCTTTCCAAGGAAGACTTTCCCTCCTTTCCCAGCTACGATTTTGAGAAAGGACTAAAGATTGAAGCCGATCTTCTCAAGAATATGATAATAAAAACAGCCTTTGCCGCTACTGAGGAAGAAAGTCGTTTTGCCTTAAATGGTGCTCTTACCACCATTTCTTTAGGTGAAATGAAAATGGTGGCAACTGATGCGCATCGACTCGCCATCTTCTCAGTTGGGCTTCCTGAGCTTGCTCCTTCTTCCGAAATTAAGGTGATCGTACCTAAAAAGGCGCTTTACGAGATGAAGAATGCCATTTCCGATGAGGGGGATGTAGTTCTTGGAGTAAGTGAGAACCAATTCTTTCTTAAGGCTAAGGAAAGGATGATATTTTCCAGGTTGATTGAGGGACAGTTCCCGAATTACGAGCGGGTCATTCCGAAAGATAGCGATAAGAAAGCGATCGTTCCTCGGGAAGATTTAGTGGGAGCCCTTCGTCGGGTGTCCCTCCTTGCTAATGAACGTTCTCGAGGGGTCAGACTCTTCCTTGAAAAGGGAAAGCTTGAGATATCCTCAGCCAATCCAGAGCGAGGTGAGGCAAAGGAAGAGCTTGCGGTAGATTATAACGGTGACTCGATCACCATCGGCTTTAATGCTCAATATCTTCTTGATTTCCTGAATGTTATAGATGAGGACAAGGTAATCGTTGAGCTGAAGAACGAATCAACTCAAGGTCTTTTTTATCCCGCCGGTGAGACAGGGTATAAATATCTCTATATCGTAATGCCAATGAGGATTTAGTATTTTCCCTCTTAGTGGTAGTGAAAGGGGGATTTTTTTTGGGTAATAGTGGGTGAGGTTTCAATATGGAAAGGGAGGAAGTGAAGAAGAAGGTGGAAAATCCAATAGAAGAAGAGCGCTACGACGCCTCGAAAATAAGGGTAATTGAGGGGCTTGATGCAGTAAGGAAGCGCCCCGCGATGTATATCGGGGATACCGGTATCTCCGGTCTCCATCAGCTCGTATTTGAGTTGGTGGATAACTCGGTCGATGAGGCGCTTGCCGGCTACTGCACCAAGATAAAGGTATTCATCCATGTGGATAATACGGTTACCGTGGTGGATAACGGTCGGGGAATCCCGGTCGACATCCATCCTACGGAGAAGAAGCCCGCCTGTGAGGTGGTGATGACCACCTTACACGCTGGGGGTAAGTTCGATCGGAGGAGCTATAAGATATCCGGTGGACTTCATGGGGTAGGGGTATCGGTGGTGAACGCCCTCTCCGAGCATCTCGAGCTTGAGATAAGAAGAGAAGGAAAGATCTACAAACAGGTTTACGCCAAGGGGAAGGCGATCACCCCGCTTAAGGTGATCGGTAATACGAAGAAACGAGGCACAAAGATCACCTTTAAGCCGGACCCCACTATTTTCGAGACCACTGAGTTCAACTTCGACATCCTCTCCCAGCGATTAAGGGAGCAAGCCTTCTTAAATAAAGGTCTTAAGATTGTCGTCATTGATGAGAGGACGGATCGCACCCACGAGTTCCACTATACAGGAGGGATCGTTAGCTTCGTCGAGCATCTAAACGAGAATAAACGCCCCCTTCATAAGCCGATTTATTTTGTCGGAAAGAGGGATGATGTCGAGCTCGAGTTCGCCCTCCAGTACCACGATGGCTACACAGAGAACATCTTTTCCTTTGCCAACAACATAAACACCAAGGAGGGAGGAACCCACCTCGTCGGTTTCAAGGCAGGGCTTACCAGGAGCATAAATTCCTACGCTATGGCGCGCAACCTTATAAAAAATAACAGCTTAAAGATAACAGGAGATGATGTTAGAGAGGGACTGACCGCAGTGATAAGCGTTAAGCTATTCGAACCTCAGTTCGAAGGGCAGACCAAGGCGAAGCTCGGTAATTCGGTGGTGCGGGGGTTGATGGAGGCGTTCGTGAACGAGTCGCTTACCCGCTATTTCGAGGAGAACCCAAAGGTGGCAAAGGTGATCTTGGAGAAGGTGATCGATGCAGCGCGGGCGAGGGAGGCAGCGAGGAAGGCGCGAGACCTTACCCGAAGGAAGGGGCTTCTCGAGGCGACCTCGCTTCCAGGTAAGCTCGCCGACTGCCAGGAACGGGACCCGGGCAAGGCGGAGTTATTCCTGGTAGAGGGAGAGTCGGCTGGGGGGTCGGCAAAGCAGGCGCGGGACAGAAGGTTCCAGGCGATACTACCTTTAAGAGGTAAGATCCTCAATGTGGAGAAGGCGCGGTTTGATAAGATGTTGTCGAACGAGGAGATAAGGACGATAATCGCCGCCTTGGGAGCAGGCATCGGCAAGGACGAGTTTGATTTAGCCAAGCTTCGCTATCATAAGATAATCATAATGACCGACGCCGATGTCGATGGCTCCCATATCAGAACCCTCCTTTTGACCTTTTTCTTCCGTCACTATCAGGAGCTCATCGAACGGGGTTTCCTCTATATTGCTCAACCCCCCCTCTATCGGGTGAAGAGGGGAAGAGAGGAGCGATATATCGATGATGATAAAGAGCTTGAAAAGTACCTTCTCTCCCTGGTAGTGAGCGAAGTCAAGGTAAAGAACAACGAAGGGGGAGAGTACACGGGAAGGGAGCTTTCCCGCATCCTCACCAAGATGGCGAATCGCCGATATTTCCTCGATCGGCTCGAACGGAGGGGTTACGCCTCCCTGGTGGTTAAGTTGCTTCTTTCCTTAGGGATGAAGGACCCGGAACTCCTATCCGATAGGAAGAAGATATCCCAGCTTGCAAGGAAAATCGCGGAGAAGGGGTTTGCTGTCAGCGAGGTCCTTCCCGATGAGGAGTACGGTGGCTTTGCTCTTGAGGTGAAGAACGCCTTGGGGATGAACGGATACCCCACCAAGATACACTATTCACTGATCTCCTCACCCGAGTACCGTCAGCTCATCGGGATAGAGAGGGAGCTCTCCTCCTTTGATCACCCTCCGTTCACCGTGATGGGTAAGAAGGGGGAGTTTGAGATATCTTCCAAGGATGAACTATTCTCCCGGCTCCTCACCCTTGGAAAGCAGGGGGTTTACATCCAGCGATATAAGGGGCTTGGCGAGATGAACCCGGAGCAACTCTGGGAGACCACGATGAATCCGGAGACGAGGAAGCTCATCCGGGTCACCATCGAGGATGCGGTAGAAGCGGACAGGATATTTAGTCTCCTTATGGGGGGCGAGGTTGAGCCGAGGCGGAGGTTTATCGAGGAGAATGCCCTCTTTGTCCGCAACCTCGACATTTAAGCCTGAGATTTTCCAAGTTATGATCTTTTCTCAAGAAAGGAGAGGAAGATGCCCGAGCGGATGATCCCGGTCGACATTGAGGACGAGATGAAGAACTCGTTCCTCGACTATTCCCTCTCGGTGATAATAAGCCGTGCCCTTCCCGATGTGCGGGATGGGTTGAAGCCGGTCCATCGGCGGATCCTCTATACCCTGCATGATCTCGGTCTCTATCACGGTAAGCCCTACCGGAAATGTGCCAAGATAGCCGGCGATGTCTCAGGAAATTATCATCCCCATGGGGAGGGAGTGATCTATCCCTCACTCGTCCGGCTGGCTCAGGAGTTCTCGATGCGCTATCCCCTGATCGACGGGCAGGGGAACTTCGGCTCGATAGATGGTGATCCTCCGGCAGCGATGCGTTATACCGAAGCACGGATGAGCAAGATCTGCGAGGAGATGCTTGCCGACATCGAGAAGGAAACGGTCGATTTCGTGCCGAACTACGACGGTTCCCGAACCGAGCCGGTGGTCCTTCCCGCTCGGATACCGAACCTGTTGATAAACGGCTCCCAGGGGATCGCAGTGGGGATGGCGACCAATATCCCGCCCCACAACTTGGGGGAGGTGGTGGATGCCTTGATCCACCTCATCAACCACCCTGAGGCGGATTTAGAGGAGCTTATGGAGTTCATCAAGGGACCGGATTTCCCCACCGGTGGTATCGTCTATGCCGGAACGGGGCTGAAGGAGGCTTACGCCACTGGAAGAGGGATAGTCAAGATCCGGGCTCGGGCGAGTATCGAGGAGACGAAGAAGAAGGAACGGGAGCGCCTCGTCATCACCGAAATACCATATATGGTGAACAAGTCGAACCTTCTCTCCTCGATAGCTAAGCTCATCCAAGAGAAAAAGATAGATGGAGTGTACGATCTCAGGGATGAGTCCGATCGCGAGGGGATAAGGATCGTCCTCGAGGTGAAGACGGGTCTTTCCTCCTATATCCTGAGCAACCTTTACCTCCACACCCAGCTTCAGGTGAGCTTCGGCATCATAATGCTCGCCATCATCAACAATCAGCCGAAGGTGTTCACTCTGAAGGAGCTCCTCACTGCCTACCTTGACCATCGGCGTGAGGTGATAACGAGGAGGACCCTGTTCGACCTGAGGAAGGCGGAGGAGCGAGCTCATATCCTCGAGGGGCTTCTCATCGCCTTAGCCAACCTCGACGAGGTGATCAACATCATCCGCCGGGCAGAGAGCCCGGAGAAAGCAAAGGAAAAGCTCATAAGACGGTTTTCCCTCACCCCGGTGCAGGCGCAGGCGATACTCGATATCCCCCTGAAGAGGATAACCAGGCTGGAGCGGGAGAAGATCGAAACCGAGCACAAGGAACTCAAACTGAAGATAAGGGAGTACGAGGAGATACTCGCCGATCCGAAGAAGGTGGAGGCGATAATCACCGCCGAGCTTACAAGGATCAAGGAGGAGTACGCCGACGAGAGGAGGACGATTGTTTCGATGGAAAAGGTGGAGGAGGTTACCATCGAGGATACGATAAAGGAGGAGGATGTGGTGATCACCTGCACCCACGGGGGTTACATCAAACGGACACCGGTCTCCTCGTACCGCAACCAACGGCGTGGTGGAAAGGGAAGGATGGGGATGATCACCGCCGAGGAGGACTTTGTCGAGGACATCTTTATCGCCTCCTCAAAGAGTTATCTCCTCGTAATCACCAATCAGGGAAGGCTTTACTGGCTCAAGGCGTATGATATCCCCGATGTTGGTCCTGCCTCGAAGGGGAAGGCGATCGCCAACCTGATAAATCTGAAGGAGGGGGAGAAGGTAGCGGCGATGGTCTCGGTTCCCGATTTTTCGCCGGGGAAGTACCTTTTCTTCGTCACCAAGCGGGGTTTGGTCAAGAGGACCGAGCTTACCGCCTTTGCTAAGCCGCGCTCAACTGGCATCTTCGCCATCTCGATAGATGAGGGGGATGAGCTTCTGGCGGTAAAGGTGACCGATGGAGAGAGGAAACTCCTCCTTGGAACCAGGCTCGGGATGAGCATCCTTTTCTCCGAGGATGATGTGCGGGTGATGGGAAGGTCTGCCCGGGGAGTGAAGGGGATAAGCCTTGCCAAGGGCGATCTGGTGGTGGGCGCGGAGGCGATCGCTGGGGATAGCGGTTTCATCCTCTCGGTAACTACCCGTGGTTATGGGAAGAGGACCCCTGTTTCTGAGTATCGGCTTCAGTCTCGTGGTGGGCGCGGTCTCATAAACATCAGGATAAAGGAGAAGACCGGCGAGGTGGTGGGCGTGAAGTGGGTCTCCGAGGAGGATCAGGTGATGGCGATAACCGCACAGGGCAAGGTGATCAGGATGAAGGTGAAGAGGGAGGTGCCGATTTATCATCGTTCATCCCAGGGGGCGCGTCTAATCCATTTAGCTGATGGCGATTTTGTCTCCGCCATCGCCTCTCTCCGCGAAGGCGAGGAATAACTCCTCTCGGGGAAGATTTTTGATATGCCTAAGGGAACTTTGAATAAAAGGCTTTTCGAGAATTGTTATGAATTAGCAAAAAGCAAGCTATTTGATACTGAGACTATAGATGAAAAATGCAGGAGGTTGCAGGAGGAATTTGGGGTTAAAGTTTTAAGTAACCGCATTCACTTGGGCAAACTCATAAAGTTACTTAAAAAAGAGCTTATAGAGAAATTTGGCGAGGCTGCCAAGGAATGTTTAATCAAAGCTGTGGGTAGAAAATCGCTTGGTGAGTTGTCCGATGAAGAATTTGAAGTATTTAAACCTGAATTTGGAATTCAAGTTAGCGAACTAAGGGGTAAAGCTTGGGATTATTTTTGTAAATATTTCCAACCTTCCCTTCCGGAATTAATGTCTGTTGCTTATTCTGAATTAACTAAGGCTGGGGATGAGCTTGTGAAGAATGTTGAGAGGGAATTTATCGTCTTAAAAGAAGAAGAAGAAAAAATGAGAGATGGCTCTCCTAGAAGGAACAGCTTTTCACAGCACATGCCAATCCCTTTGAGTGAGGAGGAGTTAGAGCGGGAATATCTAAGCACTTTGGAAAAGGAGTACAAAACTTCTCCTAAGCATCTGGAGGAGCTCTTAAGTTTTATAGAAGACCAAGAGTTGCGAAAGTTAATAAAGCAGGATTTGAGAGAAGCAATTATCTCTCTTAGACTAGGGCTTACTAAGGCACCAATGGTACTTGCGGGTGCGGTATTGGAAGGGATTCTTTTTGCGCGATTAATTAAGGAAGAAAAATACGGTTCAGAGGAGGAACGAAAGAAACTTAGGGAGAAAGATTTAGACCGGCTTATCAGCGAGTGCTCGAACCTTAATATATTGCCTGGAGGAAAGGTTAGTTTTTATCATACAGTAAGAAAATTTAGAGACTATATTCATCCTGGCAGGCAGTTAAGGGAGGAAGAAAAGCTCGATTATCATTCCGCCAAGATTGCCTGTCAAGCTATCTTCCAGGTATTAGAGGAATTCTACGAAGAACTTAAAAACAAATGAAGAACTTAAAAACAAATTAATGGGGGGAATGGACCTTTTAAAGATTAGATTGTTCCGGCGTCTCCTAAAAAGTCCCCTTTTCCCCTTAATACCACGGATAGTCCTCCTAATCGTATTCCTCATCATCGCTTTCTCCGCCATTACCGTCAATACAAGCGATATGAGCTTCGCCAAGGTCCTCAGGAATACCAACCTCGACAACCTCCTCATCTGGGCTTACTGGTGGCCCCTGATGGTGATAATCGCCATCCTTTTCGGGCGCATCTGGTGCACCGTTTGCCCGATGGAGCTCGTTACCTTCCTTTTCTCCCGAGTTGGCTTGAAAAGGAAAGTCCCCTCCTTCCTTCGATCTGGCTACGGCATCACCATCCTTTACGGCATTGTGCTTCTTATAGGTGTTCATACCTTAGCCATCCATCGGGTGCCGATGCGGATGGCGATTTATCTCCTTTTCCTCCTTGGGCTTGCCTCCTTTGCCGGCTTTATCTTCGAGCGGAGGGCTTTTTGCCGATATCTCTGCCCGGTAGGTTATCTCCTCGGTCTTTACGCCCACATCTCCCCCTTTGAATACCGGGTGCGGGATGAGAAGATATGCGAGCAATGTAAAGATAAGCCCTGTATAAGGGATGAGAATGCCTATAAACTCGTGGGAAGGTCCTGTGGTAATTTCCTCTATCCTCCGAAACTCACCCATAATGGGGATTGCATCCTCTGCGGTGAGTGCTATAAGGTCTGCCCGAACGATAACATCCGTTTCTCAACCCGCCCCTTGGGGAAAGACCTTTTTGCCCGGAGAGAGCTCTCCACCCCCGAGGCGATCTTCATCCTCATCGTCTCCGGCTTTATAATCGATGAGCTAATAGGTGACTGGGAGAAGGGAGGAAAGGTCCTCCACGCAATTCCGGGGGCGATCCTTTCCTTCCTCAAGGAGGGGATGCTGAAAAGCTTCGCCGATGGGGTGATACTTTTTCTCGTTATCCCCTTTATCCTCATCGGGATACCCGGTATCTTCTACCTTTTAAGGAGAAAAAAGGCGACCTTTGGCGGTTATCTGAGAAGGTATAGCTTAGCCTATCTTCCCATCGTCGCCTTCGCCCATGGGACTAAAGCACTCCTCAAGATGACCTCGCGCCTTCCCTACATTAAATTGGCACTCGCTGATCCACGGGGTATGGCAACGGCGAAGGCGATCTTCTCGGACAAGATGAGGCTCGGTAGCGGTATAATCTCCCTTGTTTCTCCCTTCACCACTATTCTTTCGTTTCTTTTCATCGGTGTAGGTGTCTTTTTATCTTTGTTCATCGCGGTGCGTCAGGCAAGGAGGGAGGAGGAAGGGTTCGCCCTCGCTCCGGTACTCGGGGTGGCGGTCTATTCCGCGCTATTCGTCTTCTATCTTATTATGTCCCACCTTTAAGGAAGGGGAAGATTCATCCCATCCCGGGCGGAGATCACCTCTTGCCCGAGCTCGCGGGATAGCTTCTCCGCGAGTTCCCACGGCTTTGCCCTTATCATCGTCATCCCGAAGTGGGTAAGCACCGCTTTTTTCGGCTTCACCTCCGCGATTATCCTCCTCGCATCCTCGAGGTTTAGATGCATTATCTCCGGTCCTTCAGGCGAGTTTGGCTTGAGCCTTACCGTGTTGATGATGAGGATATCCCCCCGGTAGTGCTCGGTGAGCTCGGGGAAGAAGAGGGTGTCGGCGATGTAGGAGATCGTCCCTCCGGAGTAGTGGATGTTCAGACCATAGGTCATCACCTGATGCCGGTGGCGGATGGGGGTCTCGAAGGTGATGGGAGGAAGTTCGTATCTTCCTCCCTCCTTCATTACCTCTATTCGCGAAAGAAAGGGACGGAGGTAGCGGAGTACCACCGGCTCTTCCCCCTCTAAGGCGTCCTCTGGGGCGAGAAGAAGTCCTTTAGGCTTGAACCCGCCGTTGGTCATCGCCTCGATCATAATGTTCACATCGTTTGAATGGTCCAGATGACGATGGGAGAGGATTATGGCGGAGAGATCGGCGGGTTCAAGCCGGGGTCTCGCTGATGCTGCTCTTACCAAGGTGCCAGGACCAGGATCGATCAGGAATTGAACCCCATCCAGATGGAACCACATCCCTCCGGAAGCCCGGAGTTGACGCATCACCACGAACCTGGCGCCAGCGGTGCCGAGGAATTTTACGAAGTTCCCTTCCTTAACCACCTTTTTCTTCCTCCTTCAGGATGGTGATGAGAAAAGAGGCGTTCTTCGGGGCGTATGCCTCTGGGTCGTTGTTGAAATAACAGTAGATCCGCTTCACCTTTCCCGAGATCCCCTTTATTACCTTCGCCCACTCCCTAAGCTCCTTCTCCGAGTAGTTGTAATGATACATCCGCGTCGCTCCGTGAAAGCGGAAGTATTTATGGTGGGCGATGGGGATGGTGAAGGGTTTTATCCCTGGTCCACTTATTGCAGCGAAATCGGCGTTTTTCGCCTTGAGCAAGGAGATCACCTCCTCATTCTCCCAGCTTGGGTGGCGAAACTCGAAGGTGATGTCGAACTCATCATCGGGGAGAATGGCGAGGAAATCGGAGAGAAGCGAAGGGTTAGCGGGGAAGTTTTCCGGAAGCTGGAAGAGGATGGCGCCGAGCTTTCCCGTCTCCTTTAAGGGAGAAAGCAGGGAGTAGAACCTTGCGAAGGAACCGGCGACATTTGACAGCTTCTTCAGGTGGGTGAAGAGCCGGTTTGCCTTGATGGAGAAGAGGAATGAGGCTTTGGTCCGCTCTATTAACGAACGGATCATCTTCTCGCTCGGGAACCGATAGAAGGTGGCGTTTATCTCCACCGTGTTGAACTTCTCTCCATAGTAGGGGAGCATCATCTTCGGGGAGGTCCCTTTGGGGTAGAACCTCCCCACCCAATCCCGATAATAAAAGCCGGAACAACCTATGTAATATTCGGTCATCTTTCGTTATTGGTGGGGATGCCGTATCGGGTGAGCTTGCGGTAGAGCGTTTTCCTCCCGATGCCGAGTATCTCTGCGGTTCGGGTTTTGTCGTTTCCGGTAGCGGCTAAGGTCTCGAGGATGAGCCTCCGCTCCGCCTCCTCGAGGGAGACCCCAAGGGGAAGCTCGAGGGTGCGCTCCCCTTCTCCTGCTCTTCTTATTCGCTCAGGCAGTTCCTCTACCGTGATCATCCTCCTTCCCGCCATTATCACCGCCCGCTCGAGGGCATTTTCCAGCTCGCGCACATTCCCGGGCCAGGAATAAGCCCGAAGGAGCCGCATCGCCTCCTCCGATACTCCTGCTATGTACTTATTCGCCTTCTTCTGATAGACCTTGAGAAAATGGTCGACGAGGAGAGGAATATCCTCCTTCCGTTCCCTCAACGGGGGTAGGGTTATAGGATAGACATTAAGCCTGAAGAAAAGGTCCTTGCGAAACCTTCCTTGGGCAACCGCCTCCTCGAGATCGACATTGGTCAGGGCGATGACCCGAACATCCACCCTTATCTTCTCGCTTCCTCCAAGGCGAGTGAATTCCCCTGTCTCCAGTACCCGAAGGAGCTTGACCTGGGCAGAGGCACTCATCTCGCCGATCTCATCGAGGAGGAGCGTTCCCCTATGGGCGAGCTCGAATACCCCCTTTCTCCGCGTTTTCGCATCGGTGAACGCCCCCTTCTCATGTCCGAACAGCTCCGATTCGAGCAGGGTCTCCGGGATCGCTCCGCAGTTTATCTTTATGTAGGGTTTGTCCTTTCTTCCCGAATTCCTCTGGATGAGATCGGCGAGGAGCTCTTTGCCCGTTCCGCTCTCCCCCTGGATGAGCACGGTGGTATCGCTTTCGGCGACATTGAGCGCCATTTCCAAGCACTTCCTTATCTTTGGGCTCCGCCCAATGATGATCTCGCTTGCCCGCATCCCTTTAAGCTCTCGGCGAAGAGCGGTGAGCTCGGTGGAAAGCCTTTCCCGCTCGAGGATGACCGATGCCTGGCTCGCTATTCCCTCGATCAGGGAAAGCTCATAGGGGCTGAGCTCCTTTTCCTTCCGCCAGATGAGGATAAGAGCACCTAAAGGGTTCCCTCCGCTCGTTATCGGAGCGATTAGCCCTGTTTCGCTGGAGAAGGTTCGCTTGAGGAGAAGATTGGCGAGCTCTCCTCCCTCTCCCTCCTTGATGGGGATCGCCCTTCCCGACGATAGGTAGTCGTTAAGCAGTGGAGCTTCCTCAATCGAGATTATGGGTTTTTGAAGTAGTTTCTCCTCTCCCCCCCTTCCCCTTACCGGGCTGAAGGCGAGCCTCTTTCCTCCATCCTCAAGGATGCCGATAGCGCCGTAGTCAGCCTTTAAAAGCTCGAGGCATTTATCAATGAGGAAGGAGGTCATCTCGGCGAGGTCGAGCTTGCTGTTTATCTCCGAGGCGATCTCGAGAAGCACCTTGGCCACCCTCACCTCTCGTTCTTTCTCCATATAGAGCTCGGTATACTTGAAGCCGATGGCGATCTGGGAGGCGAGGGAGCGAAGGATGTTTACTTCTTCTTGGGGAATTTCCCGGCTATGGCAGAAGTGGAGCCCTATTATCCCGAGTAGCTCCCCCCGGAAGACAATAGGGGTGAGGAGGAGAGAACGGGTTTTAAGCTTTTCGCAAACGATTTCCCTGAGCGATGAGGGAAGAGGAGAGGAAAGGGTATCCGTTATCACTATAGGGTTTCTTCCCTTAAGGCTTTCTTTGTTCAGGAGCTGGTCTATTCCTGTTAGGGGAAGGTTGAGTGAGCTCGGAACCTCGGCTGAAGCGCGGTACTGATAGCGGATGACGAGCTTTCCTCCCTCGGAGAGGGCGAGATCACAACGGTCTGCCCCCATCATTGCTCCTACCTTATCCACCGTTGCCTGAAGGAACTTATCGAGGTCGATCACCGAGCAGACCTCAGGGCTTATCCCGGCTATTATCGCCTCCCACTCCTCGTACATCCGAAGTTTTCGGAGGAGTTCAGCTAACTGTTTGTTCATCCCTTTATCCTGTTCCTTGATGGGGGTATGATATATCGTCTTCTCCTTATCTGTCAAGGAAGGAGAGGAATTTTTGTTTCTTTTTGGCACATTATTTTAGTTCATCCCAGATTTATGTATCATTTTAACACAAAACAATCGAGTTTTGCGAGGGTGCTGTGTCAAAAAGACACAAAAGCGCCCCGCTGACGATGGGGAGGATTTTCTCCCCGAGGGACCTTTGGGGAAACGGTTCTATTTAAAGCGGTTTTTCGCTCTTCGGGTTTTCCACTTAATGGCATATTTTTTGCTTAATAAAATGAGGTGGATAGGTTCGGCAATAATTTCCTGAGAAAATAGATATTTAGGAGCGAGGTGAAATGGGAGTAAAGATTGGGATTGATGTTGGCTCAATAAGCGTTAAGTTGGCGGTCGTCGGCGATAAGGAGGACCGCAGCTGGTTCTCTGATCTCGCAGCCCGTCCCTTTTTCTATCTCCCGAACGGTTCCCCCGAGGTGGGCAAGGAGGAGAGACCCTTCCTCGTCACCTCCTATCAACGGATAAAGGGGAGTCCGGTAGCGATAGTTGAAGACCTGCTGAAGGAGCTCTTTCAGGTCATCCCGCGGGAGAAGATAGAAGGGATAAGGCTCACCGGCTCTGGGGGTAAGTTGATAAGCGAGCTTCTTGGTGTCGCTTATGAGAACGAGTTCAAAGCGATAGCCAAGGGGATGGAGTTCCTCTATCCCGATGTGCGTACCGTCTTTGAGATGGGGGGCGAGGTCTCGAAGTATCTCCGTCTGGAGCCAGATGAATCATCGGGTAGCTTGGGGATCGTTGATTACGAGAAGAGTGGAGACTGTGCTGCCGGCACCGGCTCGTTTATGGATGTGCAGGCGATAAGGCTCAAGTACAAGGTCGAAGATATTGGAGAGATCGTCCTTTCCACCGAAAAGGCAGCGAAGATAGCGGGAAGATGTTCCGTCTTCGCCAAATCGGATATGATCCACGCCCAGCAGAAAGGATACACTCCACCCGAGATACTTAAAGGGCTCTGCGAGGCGGTGGCGCGGAACTTCAAGGGGAGCATAACCAAGGGGAAGAAGGTAGTGCCTAAGGTGGCAATGATCGGCGGTATGGCGGCGAATAAAGGGGTGGTAGCAGCGATTGAGGATGTATTCGATATCCCTCGGGGAGAGCTTTTCATCCCGCCTTATTACGCCTGGATAGAAGCGATAGGTGCTGCCTATATGGAGGCGATAGCCACATCCCGGGCTAATGTGCTTGAGGATTTCGGCAGGCTGAGGGAATACATCGAGCAGGTGGAATTCAACTTCCCCACTCAAGAACCGCTTGACAGGAAGAACCTTATCCTCTTAAGGGAGCGGGTTAAGCCTTACTCCTTTGAGGGGAAGAAGGGGAAAGTTCCCGCTTATCTGGGGATAGATATCGGTTCGGTCTCCACCAATTTGGCGGTGATCGATGAGGAGGGTGAGGTTATAAAGACGATATATACCAGGACGAAGGCGCGCCCCATCGAGGTGGTGGCTGAGGGACTGAAGGAGATTGAACGGGATATAGGAGATAAGATAGAGATAAAGGGTGTCGGCACCACTGGTTCCGGCAGGGAGCTTATCGGAAAGCTCATTGGTGCTGACACCATAAGAGACGAGATAACCGCACACAAGACCGGTTCCTTCTTCATCGGGAGGAAGCTACTCGACCTTGAGCCGGATACCATCTTTGACATCGGGGGGCAGGATTCAAAGTACATCTCCCTTGATAAGGGGATCGTAGTCGATTTCACGATGAACGAAGCCTGTGCTGCTGGTACCGGTTCCTTCCTTGAGGAACGGGCAGAGGAGCTTGGTATAAACATCGTTGGAGAGTTTGCCGAGCTTGCTTTCCGCTCCAAAGCCCCCATCCGTTTGGGTGAGCGGTGCACCGTGTTTATGGAGCGGGATGTGAACGCCTATCTCCAGAAGGGGGCGAAGGTAGTCGATCTCGTCGCCGGGCTCGCCTATTCGGTGGTCTATAACTACATCAACCGGGTAGTCCGGGGAAGGAAGATCGGAAAGGTCATCTTCTTCCAAGGAGGAACCGCTTACAACGATGCGGTTGCCGCTGCTTTCTCCAAGGTGCTGGGGCAGAAGATCATCGTCCCTCCTCACAACGGGGTTATGGGGGCAATTGGAGCAGCACTCCTTGCTAAGGAGAAGGTGGAAGCTACTGGAGAGAAGACCAAATTCCGCGGTTATGACCTTTCCAAGGTGAAATACGAGCTCAAGGAGTTTACCTGCCATGGTTGCACCAACTATTGCGATATCCAGATGTTTGTGGTGGAGGGAGAGAAGACTTTTTGGGGCGATAAGTGCTCTGAAAGATATCGGAAGGAGGTGAAGCTGGAGCGGGAGCCGGTCATCCCCAACTTGATCAAGATGCGGGAGGAATGGCTCCTTGAGGATTACGATCCGAATCACGGGGGAGAAACGGTAGTCGGCATTCCTCGGGCGATGTACACCTACGATTGGTTCCCCTTCTGGAACGCCTTTTTCTCCGAGCTCGGTTTCCGGGTCCTTCTTTCCGATCCTACCAATAAGAAGATAGTGAACGAAGGGGTGGAGGCGGTGGTCGCCGAGCCCTGCTTCCCGATAAAGGTGGCTCATGGACATGTGAAAGTGCTTCTTGATGCCGGGGTTGATTTCGTCTTCGTCCCCAACTTAGTCAATGTAGAGACCAAGTTCACCCACACCCAATCCTATGTCTGTAATTGGGGGATGACCCTGCCCTTTGTCCTTTCCGCTTCCCCGAGGATTGAGCCCTATAAGGACAGGATCTTCCATCCCACCCTCCGCTTCCGGTTGGGTAGGGAGCATATCGAGGAGGTGCTCGCGAGGGAGATGAAGCGGTTCGGGATCAGACGGAAGAAGATTAAGCAGGCGCTCGATGCCGCCTATCGCGCCCGTGAGCGGTTTAACGAGAAGCTCATCGAAGCAGGGCGGGAAGCGCTCCGCATTCTTGAGGAGAAGGGAGAGCAGGGGATCATTCTCGTGGGGCGTCCCTACAACATCTACGACAAGGAGCAGAATTTAGACATTCCGGGCAAGCTTCGCGACTATTACGGGGTCAATGTTATCCCTTATGATTTCCTCGATTTAGAGGATATAGACATTCGGGATGTGAACCCCAATATGTTCTGGAACTACGGGCGGAGGATCTTAGCTACCGCTAAGTTTATCAAGGACAAACCACATCTTCATATAATCTATATCACCAACTTCAAATGCGGTCCCGATTCTTATGTGAAACAGTTCGTGGATAGAGCGTCGGGGCGACCTTTCCTTGCCCTTCAGTTTGACGGACATTCGAACGATGCCGGGTTCATCACCCGGTGTGAGGCATATTTAGACAGCAAGGGAGTGCTCAGATGGTGGAAGAAAGAAGAGAGACCGAAAGCCTCTTAGTGGGAAAGAAGGTCTATGTCCCCAGGATGACCTGGGGGGGGGCGATGGCGTTTGCCGCCGCCCTCCGGGCGATAGGGGTGGATGCGGAGATATCTCCGGAGTCGGATAAGAGGGCGATGGAGCTCGGGGCGAAGTTCACCTCGGGCGATGAGTGCTATCCAGCAAAGGTGACTATGGGAGAGTTGATGAAGGTGACTGAGCTTCCTGGCTTTGTTCCGGAAAAGACGGTTTTCTTTATGCCCACCGCTACTGGTCCCTGCCGTTTTGGGCAGTATGCCCCTTATCTTCGGAGGATTCTCAGGGAGCTTGGATACGAAAAGGTGATCGTCTTTGACCCGAGCTCAGAGAACGGCTACGATGAGGTGGGAGCTCAGGCAGGGGAATTGATGCGCACCGGTTGGTGGGCGCTCGTTGCCTCCGATTTTCTCAGGAAGATGCTCTTAAAAACTCGTCCTTATGAGATCCACAAAGGGGATACCGATGCGGTCTATCAAGAGGCGATCCACGATCTCTGCCGGGTGTTGGAGCAACCCGGAGTGAAGCTCAAGGTGAAGTTCAACAATATATTGGAATCCCTTACCCGCTCTCGTGATAAATTCCGGATGATTCCGGCGAAATACGACCCTACCCGGCCTCTTATCGGGGTAGTGGGAGAGATATTCTGCCGTCTAAACCGGTTTAGCAACGAGGAGCTGGTACGCAAGATCGAGGAGCATGGAGGGGAGGCGTGGCTCTCCGATGTGGCGGAATGGATCTGGTATACCAATTGGGAGCAGCAGAAGAACCTTCGGATGATGGGGAAGCGGTTCTCGAAGGATATGCTTTTTGCCAAGATAAAAGCGTTCGTTCAGAAGCACGACGAGCACAGGCTGAGGAAGCCGTTTGAAGAGGATTTCGTAGGCTACGAGGAGCCGGAGGCGGATGAGCTAATGCGCTATTCCGAGCCCTATCTTCCACCGCAGGGATGCCTTGGGGAGATGGTTCTCTCTATAGGAAAGACGATCTACCTCTATCATAAAGGGGCGGATGGGATCATAGACATCAGTCCCTTCACCTGTATGAACGGCATCACTTGTGAAGCGGTTTATCCCTCGGTGAGCCGGGATTATGATGGGCTCCCCATCCGCAACTTTTACTTCGATGGAACCCAGTACGACATCGACCGCGATTTAGGGATCTTTATGGAGCTCGCCCGAACCTATCAGAAACGGAAGAAGAAGAGGAGGACCTATCCTTTCTACTTCAAACTGGATACGGGTGCTACCGTTCACTGAGGGTTATTCTCTATTGAGACCAGTTTGATCACCGGCCGGAGGAGATAGCGAAGGTTATCTCCTCCGGTTTTTGTTATCTTAACCGATTTTTCTGCATCGAAATCGAGGAGAATGCTAATCGTCCCTCCTTCTTTTACCTCGAAGGGGGTAGGGATCATCACTTTATCGCTTGGCACTTCCAGAGGGTAACTTTCACCTCCGTCTACCACTGTTCCGGAGGAGATTTCAAGCTTGATGTGAGTATAGTGCCCTGCCGGCACCTCTCCCGAGGAGAGAAGCACCTCCCTCCCTGAGAGGGAAAGCAGGTCGATAGGTCCTTCCGGCGGGGGAAGGATGACCGTTCCCGCCTCAGCACCTGTTTTGGCTGAGCGGTGCAGTTCGATAGTGGATATGTTCACCTTTACACTGGTTACCCCGTTTAGGGGGGAATCGGTGAGGAAAAGAAAGACGCTCCCCTCCCCCATAGGACCAGTAACTGACCCCTCACAGGCAAAAAGGATCAACCCCATTGCCAAAATGATGAGTAGAAATCTCTTCATCTCCACCCTCCTTAATGCTCTCGGAGGAGGGGAACACTTGATGGAGAAAATCGCCTCATTTCTTGGCGAATATGTTGTAGAACAGAGCGATCAAGAACCCTCCGATGAACCCATCGATGAACCCGTAGATGAGCCCAATCACCGCTCCCAGGTAGCTAACAGTGTAGCCGATGTAGAACCGGTTGAGTAACCTAAGGTGTTCCCCTCCCTTCCCTGAAGCAGTGATCCAGATAGTAGCAACAAATACCGCTAAACCCCAGACGATACCCAAAGAGATGCCCAAACCTACCTTACTTAACTTCATCGCTCCCTCCTATATTAAGGTTGGTTAAATATTAAGTCCTCTCCCCTCGGGTTTGGGATTTTAACCCCCAATGATCTTTTCTAAAAGGTCGCTATTTATACTTATCTTTATCTCCTCTCTTAATCTGTTTACCAAGGAGGTAAGAAGAGCAAGCTGTCGTCTGTTGGTGAGCTCCCGGGCAAGTTGCTCCCTTACCGCTAAGAACTCTTCAGAGGAAGGTTTTTCCTTCTCCTCTATCTTGATCACTACATATCCCTTATCGACAGGAATAGGTCCCCCTATCTCCCCCACATTGAGGGAGAAGGTATTCTTGATAAGGATCGGGGCGTCTCCCAATTCTCCAAATCCCTGATCCCTGGTGGCAGGACCTACTTCCTTCACCTCTTTACCTAAGGGGGTTAAGTCCCCAAATCTCTTCGCTTGTTTCGCGAGCTTCCTCGCCTCGGTCTCGGCGAGTTTCCTCGCCAAGGAGAGCCTGAAGTCCTTCTCAACCCTTTCCCTTACCTCACTGAGCCTCGGAATGTAGGAGGGCTTTATATCGAGCACCTTTACAATGGCATATCCATTTCTCAAAGGGATGGGTTCAGAGAGAGCCCCCTTTTTTAGGGAGAAGGCGACCTCTGCTGCGGGGAAGGCTATTCCCATCTGTTCGATGCTTCTATCCTTGCTGAAGAGATCGGTTGTCTCTACCTTTACCCCCGTTAGGTTAAGAGACCTAACCGCCTTGGCAAGATCTCCTTTTTTCTCCTTTGCTACGGTGCATATCTCCTTCGCCAAGTTAGCGAGACGAGCCCTCCTCTTCTCCGCCCTTATTGCCTCCCTAATAGCGCTTCTTACCGCTGGATCATCCACCGATTTATAGGAAGGGCGCTTTATCTCGTTTAACTTGAGGATATGATAGCCCGCCTTGGTCTTGATGAGATCGCTCACCTCACCAAGCCTCATGGTGAAAAGTGCCTGGTCGAGCTCAGGAAGGAGCCTTCCTTTTTCGACGAGACCGAGGTCACCGCCTAAGTTCTTCGTCCCCTCATCCTCAGAATACCTCTTGGCAAGCTCAGCAAAATCGCCCCCGGCACGGAGCTTGGCAAGTACCTCCTCAGCTCGTTTTTTCACCTTTTCTTCCTCTGTTGGTGAAGCGCCCTTGGGAAGGCGGAAGAGGATCTGGCTGGCTCTTCTTCTCTCCGGGGTGCGGAAGTTTTCGATGTTCCTTTCATAATAACGCTCTATTTCATCGTCGTTTACTTTGGGTTGGTAGGATAGACTCGCAAGGGTAAGGGTAAGGAAGGAAAGCTTCCTCCTTTCCGGGATACGATACCGCTCTTTATTCTCCTCGAAATAAAGGGCAAGTTGTTTATCCGACACCTTGACTTGGGAGAGGAATTCCTCAGGAGAAACCAGGATGTAGCTGAACTTCACCCTTTCGTTTCTCCTCATAAACTCCCGCCTAACCTCCTCCGGGGTAACCACCACTCCATCAAGGAGGAGGTTCTGAAGCTTGTTCACTAAAATCTCCTTCTTGACCGCTTCCTCAAATTCGGCCACGGTGTAGCCGTAGCGCCGAAGTATCTCCGCATACTGTTTTTCCCCAATAAACCTCCCGTTTACCTTGAAGCCATAATCGTTCAATATCCGGTCGGTAAGTTCCTCTTGGGTGACGAATAGACCGAGTCTTTTCGCCTCGGCAACGAGTAGCTCTTGATTGACCAATCCGTTCAATATCTGGGAGGCGACGATCCTCTTGATCAACTTCCCCTGTTCCCCGGAAAGGGAGCCTCGAATGCGGGAGAGTTGATTCCGATAGAGCCGGGTGAATGTTTGATTGTTGATCAGGGTATCCCCTACCTTGGCTACCACATTGGGATTCCCTGAAATGCCCGCTCGCCCCTTTCCCCAGACAAGGAAGATGGTAAGGATGAACGAGGCAACTACACCCCAGAGGATCAACTTTATCAAGAACGACCGACTGTGCTTCCTTACCGTTTTAAGCATTATCCTCGCTCCTTCAAAATTGAATTTCTCTTACAGTTAATTTTAATTAAAATAAGAGGAGGAAAGCAAGTAATTTGTTTTGATGATATGCTTTCTCCAGAAAATGATATTGAAATCGTTTCCCCTTTTTGTTACATTACAAACCAAGGATAGCCGAGATGGAGGAGAAGAAGAGAAAGGTTTATAAAACAGGGGGTGTCTCTATTGACTGGTTCACCGTCTCTTACCGTACCATTATCATCTGGGTGGTGGTGCTCTCGGTGATTCTGGGGGGAGTGGGGTATGTCTTTTATCGTTCCCATATGAGAAACTCTCCCAAGATGCGTGCCCGCAGGGAGATAAGAGCGGCAGCAGAGGCGCTCGATCAATTGAAGAGGATCAAGGAAGCGGAGAGCTATTTGGGTAAGCCCCAAGAGCTTCTACTCCGAGCCCAGACTGCTTATAAGATTGAGGACTACAAGAATGCTTTTGAGTACGCCAAAAATAGTCGGGAAGAAGCAACAAGCCTCCTCGCCAGATATGGAAGAGAAGGTGGGGGAGGCTTCGCCTATCTCACCTCATTTGAGGGTAGGGTTCAGGTTAAAAGGAAAGGGGAGGTGGCTTGGGAGGAGATTCGAGCTAAGAGGGCGCTTCCCTTGGCTCCCGGGGATATGGTGAAGACAGCAGCCGGTTCCCTGGCTCAGGTGCTTTTTTTCGACGGTACAAGTTATACCATTCAACCGGATTCCTTAGTTGTTATCCAGAAGAGCTACGAGGACCCGGTATCCAAGAGCCGGGAGGTATCGGTTAAGTTGAGCTCGGGTACGGTGGATCTTGCTACTGTTAAAGGAAGTGGCGCTGGTTATTCGAGCATTGTTTCCGATGCAGCGAAGACGGTGGTTACCGGAGAGGCGAAGGCGCGGATGCGGTTCAATCCGGCAAGGAAGGAGGCAGAGGTGGCTGTGTTGAAGGGGGAGGCTGAGGTAGAACACAAGGGGAAGAGACTACTTCTTTCTTCGCTCGAGCGGGTTAAGGTACTGGTAACCAAGGGTTTTAGCGGGAAGAAGAAGATGCTTCCTCCTCCGATCCTCCTTTCTCCAGTTCATGAGCGCCAATTTTTAGGGAAGGAGGGTGAGATAGGGAAGATAAAGGTCAACTTCAGCTGGCAGGAGGTTCTTGGGGCTAAAGGGTATATCCTCGAGGTATCGCGGACCCCCCTGTTCTCCAAGCCGGTGATAAGGAAGCGGGTGCAGAACAATTGGATAGCCCTCTCAGGTTTTTCCCCGGGACTTTACTATTGGCGGGTGGCAGTGATAGGGGCGAATGGAGAGATGAGCCCGTTCAGTGATGAGTTGAAGTTCAGGATGAGGAAGGCAGAGGGGAGCTTCTCCAACGAGGATAAGACCCCACCCGTCCTTTCAATTGATGAGCTTATTCCTTTCGGGAATATCTTCCTCGTTACCGGCAAGACGGAGCCAGGGGTACTGCTTACGGTGAACAGTCAGCGAATAGATGTGGATGAGGATGGCGGTTTTAAGGATTTTGTCACCCTGTACAAGGTGGGGAAGAACAAGCTCGTCTTCGTGGCTCAGGACCCAAGCGGGAACAAGACGGTGGTGACCAAAGAGGTATATGTAGAGGTATATTGAGGCTTAAGCCCCCTATTGGTAAATAGAGTAAAGGGGGCTTTTATATCCTTAGAAGGGAGGAAGTCTTTGTTCTCTTTTCTTGCTTCAGAGATAGCGATAGATTTGGGAACTGCTAACACCCTGATCTATGTCAAGGGGAAAGGGGTAGTTCTCTCTGAGCCCTCAGTGGTGGTGGTGAATAAGGAGACAGGCAAACTGGAAGCGGTTGGTGCCGAGGCAAAGGAGATGCTGGGTAGAACCCCGGGACGGATCATTGCCGTTCGTCCTTTAAAGGATGGGGTTATCGCCGATTTTGACCTCACCGAGGAGATGCTTACCTACTTTATCAAGCGGGCATACCGGCGGGGACTTTGGGTTCGCCCTCGGGTGGTTATTGCTATCCCCTCGGGGATAACCCAGGTAGAGAAGAGGGCGGTGCGGGATGCGGCGCTTAAGGCGAAGGCATCTGAGGTCTATCTGGTGGAGGAACCGATGGCGGCAGCTATTGGCGCCGGACTTCCCGTTGATGAGCCGACCGGTAGTTTGATCGTCGATGTTGGAGGCGGTACCACCGAGGTGGCGTCCATCTCCCTCGGTGGTATTGTAAGTTCCACCTCGATCCGAGTAGCCGGCAACGAGATGGATGAGGCGATAATCAACTATATTAAGAAGAAGTACAACCTGCTCATCGGCGAGGTAACTGCCGAGCGGGTAAAGATAGAGTTAGGTTCCGCTTACCCCTTTGAGGAGGAAGGTCGCCTTGAGATAAAGGGGCGAGACCTTCTCGAGGGGATACCGAAGACGGTGACCGTATCGGATGGAGAGATAAGGGCAGCCCTTTCCGAGACGGTCAACGCCATTATTCAAGCGGTGAAACACACCTTAGAGCAGACCCCACCCGAACTCGCTGCCGATTTCGTTGATCGGGGAATAATCCTCTCTGGAGGAGGCTCCTTGCTCAAGAACTTTGATAAGAGGCTAAGGGAGGAGACTGGGCTCCCGGTCTTTTATGCTGAAAAGCCCTTGGAGGCGGTCGTTTTGGGAACGGGGAGGCTTCTTGAAGATCAGGCGCTTCTTAAGAGGATTGCCGTCAACTGAACATCCGGAAGAACTGTTAGATGAAGCTTGAATCGTTGAAAGAAAGGCGGTTTTTTTTGTTCGCTCTTACCCTTCTTTTTCTTCTCTTTGTCATCTCGATATCCAAGGAGGTGGCTGATGGGGGGTGGCTTTTCTCCCGACTACTCCTTCCTCCGATAGGTAGATTAGGAGAAATGACTCATTCCGCTTTAGCCCGATTGGTTGAGGTAAAGGAGAGGTATTTAGAGGGAAGGAGGGTTTATGAGGAGAACCTCCTTCTTAAAGCGAGGGTAAAGGAGCTCGAGGAGAAACTTCTCCTTTTCGACGAGATAAAGGCAGAGAACAGAAGACTTACCTCATTGTTGGGTCTTAAACAGAAGATTTTAGGAAAGACGGTTACTGCCAGAGTCATCGGAAGGGGAGGAGGTGTGGGGAAGACCTTCATCATCGATCGTGGTATAAGGGACGGTGTCCGGGTTGATATGCCGGTAATCGCCCCTCGTGGGGTGGTAGGGAAGGTGATCAGGGCGAGTTTCAGCGAGGCGGTGGTCCAACTGATCACCGATCCAAATAGTGGGGTAGCTGCCCGGATTAGCGAGGGAAGAGGTATGGGGGTGGTTTTGGGAAGGGGACGAAGGTTGCTCACCTTCGCCTATTTTTCGGGAAGGGAGGAGGAGTTGAAACCGGGAAGGCTGATCCTCACCTCAGGACTTGATGGGATATTCCCTAAGGGACTTCCCCTCGCTCGAGTGGTAAAGGTGAGGAGAAGAAGGGGAAAACTCCTTCCTGAGATCTTTCTTCTTCCGCTTGTTGACCTCGATAGGCTGGAGGAGGTATTGATTATAGTGGAAAGGGAGGGATGATCCGTTCAGTTTTATACCTGGTGGCGATTTTCTTCGTCGCCTTTACAGCTCAAATTGAGCTTCCTATATTTCTCCATCCCGGTTTTGAGCTCCTTAATATCCCTTTAATCGCTCTTTGCCATCTTTCCTTGAGGAAGGGAGCCCTTTCTGGTCTCTTCATTGGACTTTTTGTAGGCTTGACGGCTGATATCTTAGGGAGCGGTTTGGTCGGGGTTTACGCCTTTTCTTACGCCACCATTGGCTTTTTGGTGGGGGAGCTCGGGTATCGCTTTTTCCTCACCAAGCCTTATTTGGAAGGGGTGGTTGTCGGTGGAGCGGTGATGCTCAACCTCCTTTTGGTGAAATTCCTTTCGCTCATCTTCTCCTTTGCTACTCCTCACTTCTTCTCTTATTTCCTCCTCTTCCGGTTCCTTCTCAATGGGCTTTTCGCCCTTTTCCTCCTCTTTGTCCTTGAACTCTATCGGAGGGGAAAGGGATGAGAAGAGATTACGAGCTCCGTTTCCGGCTTATCTTTATCTTGATTCTTCTCCTTTTTGGCTTTTATTTAGCCAATTTTTGGTACCTGCAGTTGATAAAGGGGAGATACTTCCGGGAACTCTCCAAGTACAACTATCTTCATCGGGTCCCGATAAGGGCTCCCCGGGGAGAGATACTCGATAGGGAAGGGAGGGTGCTTGCCGGTAATCGTCCTTCCTATAACATAGCCCTCTTTCGTCATAGCTACCGTCTTCCTCGAGGAAGGGTGCTGAGGCTTGCCCGGGAGCTAAATATCCCCCCATCTTCCCTTTCCAGTCGTCTTGCCCGTTACCGCAAGGTCCCCCTCTTCCTTCCGGTGATCGTCGCGGAGGATGTTTCCTTAAGGAAGCTCGCCTACCTCGAGGCGAGGAGGCATCTTCTTCCTGAGCTCATCGTGGATGTTGAGCCGAAGCGCGATTATCCTTACGGCGAAGCCCTCTCCGCGGTCCTCGGCTATGTAGGTGAGGTATCCGCTTCCCAACTTAAGAGGAAGCTCTTTCCCAAAGCGAAATTTGGGGATTTGGTGGGGCAGGCGGGGGTGGAGCGGTATTATAACC
>Ga0190338_1000036_pt1 | contig 30818 bp, 49 predicted proteins | sample 4872041112_MG_FD_163434 | JGI IMG/M metagenome (GOLD analysis project Ga0190338, IMG submission 163434) | Hydrothermal vent sediment bacterial communities from Southern Trench, Guaymas Basin, Mexico - 4872-04-11-12_MG | ecosystem: Environmental > Aquatic > Marine > Hydrothermal vents > Sediment ... | reverse complement strand
CAGAAAGGGAGGTTCGCAGCAACGTATGTTCGCAAGTACCTGTCCTGGGAGGCAGCTTTGGGCAGGATGTGCAAGCTGTTTTCGAAGATACTGGAGGATGACGACTACTTACAAAAGCTGCAAAGTTTTCCTCTGGAGTTCCTGCCGGCATACTTCTCCTAAATGAACTCCTTATGTTTGGGGTTGTCCAGGACGAGGTAAGCTCCAAACTCGTTTTTGGCGTCCATCCAACAGGGTGGGCACTCTTTGGCTGGGTCTATGTCCCTTCTCTCCCTCCAGATCTCCCAGATCGGCCTCCTTATCAAGTTGCCATACTTCCCTTTCTCGCCCCTGTTTATCCATTCGCAGCACCTGTACGCGAAGCCATTTCCTGAGATTGCAAAGACGAGGTCGCTGTAGTAACAGTGATGGTACTTTTTTGGCTGCCAAATCTTCAGTCTCTCCTCTAGCGTGAATACTCTAAAGTTTTCAGTCTCCTCACGCTTTGCCTCTTGAAGTTGCTCCCGCAACTCGCCAAGTATAGGTTCGTAATAGTCTGGAGAGGGTAGGTCGTGATTATAGCTGAAGCGGCAGTTGTCGAATCCCATTTCTTTTGCCCATCTTGCAAAGGCGGCAATCTCTTTAACGTTCTCTCTGATAACGACAAAGCTGGCTCCAACTATGGGCTTTTGTATTCTTCGCACAAGGGAAAAGTCAGGCATCTCCACTCCTTTGATCCTTTTGTAGGTCTGTGGGGAGTGGGCATCAATGGAGATTCGAATCCACTCATACTCCTCGAGGAGGTCTTCAAAGAGGTGCAGCCTGCTCCCGTTGGTGATGAGTGAGAGCTTAAAGCCCAGATCGATAAACGTTCTGTGGATTTCCCTGAAGTCCGGATGCAGTGTCGGTTCCCCGCCTCCTGTGACTTCTATCGCTAAGATACCAAACTCCCTGAGCTGTTTCGCTACTCTTTTGACATCCTCCAGCTTCCACTGATCTGCCCGGTTGTACTCAGGCTGATTCTTGTTGGTGCAGAAGATGCACCTCATGTTGCACCTATGAGTGATGCTCCACTGCACAAAGACAGGCCTTCTTTCCTTCAGCCTCTCCCGGAAGTGCAGCATCTTGTAAGGAGAGTATTCCTCATACATTCTTCCACCTCGGTACGCTGCAGAATCGTAAAGGATTTTCCCTCAAGTAGCCGATGTAATCACTGCCTCCCTCAATCAAATCCCTGAAGAACGGAATCATTCTTTTCAGGTTTGCATCCCAAGTCAGATTTTGGCTAACGTAATGTGAAGCAGCTATTCCCTTCTTTCTCGTAAGCTCTCTATTCTCATACGCTGTTCTCATCATCTCAACTAGATGCCCTAGATCCGGAACCCTCCATCCTCCCTCGTATGGGTGGAACCCTCTATGTGCGGGGTTTATTGTTGTGTTGGAGAGTCTGACAAAATACGCAGCAGTTTCAGGAAGCAGGTCCCTGAACCAGAGGTGCCGTGGTGCAATTATCGGGAGACCTGTGGCTAAAGCCTCAAGTGTTCCGATCGAGACGCAATCCGAAAGCGCCGGCCGCACAAAACAGTGGGCGCCTCTATAAAGCTCAATCATTTCCTCCTTGCTTCTCCTCTGAGTCTCAACAACAATCCTTTTGTCATGGCTGTATTGCTCCCTCAATGCCTGGAAACTCCCCCGCTCACCCCCACAAAAGATTATGAGCCTCACATCGTCCTTTCCGGGAAAAGCTAGCTCGAAGGCTTGAGGCACCTCCCACGCTCCCAAACGATCTGTTGGTGCACCTGTAAAGAGGAAGGTGAAGGGTTCACTCTCATAATCCCTCTCAAGATAGCTGAAGGCTCCGCCGTCGTACCCGACTGGGAAGACGATAACTGGCTTGGTTGTCATTGTTTCGAGCCAAATCTTTACTGTTGGGGAGTCCGCGAAGACGAGGTCGACGGAATCCAATCCAGCCTCAGAGCCGAAGATGTGATCCCATCTGATCATGTCCGAAAAATGCTCAGGCCAGCCAATAAAGACTTGCGCATCGGAGTGCCTTCTCACATCCCAAACAGCACCTCTATATATTTCGATCCTCTCGTTGATATCGCCGGGCGGAGACTGGTCATGTGTGTAGAAGATGATGTCGATGCCCAGCTTCTTCGCAGCGTCCACGAATCCTCTTGCTAGAGGAACCCAAGCCTCCTGGTACTGCACGCCTGAGAGGTAAGAAAGCGCGAGCTTAATCGAGCTCATCAGTCCACCTCCCGTACGGAAACTCCTCCCCTAAAATAAATATCACGCCTCGAAGGAGGTTTGACGAGTGAAAGGATTCGCAGCAGTGAACTTTGACGTTTCAGACTTAGTGGGATTTAGAGCCTTGTAGGACCTTGAAAACCGTTGTTTTCGCTCAGGAGGCGTGGAATGATCAAAGCAAGCACCCTGCTAAAAAGACCTTCTTTGATTCGACAAATACAGTTGGGTGGAAGGGACGCTGTGATTGATGTCCGCACAGTTGACGAGTTGAAGTTCCTCTTTTCGGAAGGGTTACTCCAACGAGTACGGCTTCACCTCCATGACTTCAGCTGGCAAGACTTCTTTGAGAGTGCGGATACATGGGACGAGAAAGAGCTTCAGACATGTGTGAACAACGGGAGCTTTCGCTGGGCCCTACTCAAGCACCTCCAGGCCCTGAGGAACACACTCACCGCAGAATTGCCTCCTAATCTCATTGCCGCACTCGTCACTTGCCACCCAGAAACTATCAAGGTCCTCGCGCATACGCTCAATCCCGACTCCTTGCGTTGCCTCTATAGGATGACAAGACGTGAGAGTGGTTTGACAGAACTGGCGGGTCCGTGGATCTTGGAGAGAGTTATCGAGCTGGCGCAGGTGCAGAATAGTTACATCCTCCCCTTGAAAAACAAACTCCTAGACCTTGCTCTGGAAATTCTTTCTGACGAGGAGAGACTTCTGGTGAATTTGAGAGTTCTTGTTGACCTGGTGTACGAAGACGATCTCCAATACATGCAAGGACCTCTTCTAGAGACATTCACTCGACTCTCGAGCAGAGAAGACGCGGTTGGTCTACTTGCAATGATGCTTCTACCGGAGGAGAAAATGCGAGAGTTTGCAGACTCTCCAAATCCTCTCAAGAGAGCAATTGTAGCGAGCAGGAGCAAGGACACGACTCTACTCGAAAAGCTCTCCCGAAGTGCAGATATCGAAGTGCAGCTACCTTTACTCGCAAGAGGGCGTTTCGTGGAGGTCGCGGTTGAGCGTATTTTGGGAAGGAGAGACAAGCTGGCGGAAATAGTGCTTCCTATTATCTTGCGGAAGGCTTTGAAGTGAAGGAGGTGAAATGATGAAAAGTTTTCTGTTGCTTTTTGCGGGCGCGGTGGCAATTGTTGTGAGTGTAGCATCTATCTCCCTCCTTCCTCTTGCGGAGTTCTCCGCCCTCTCAAGGGCTCTTGTTTGCGTCCTCTACGTGCAATCGGTGGGCTTTGGAGGTATGCTCGCCTGGATGGGAATGGAAAAGATCTAGGCGTCTGAAGCTTAGATGTATTATAATAACTCTTGGTCGAAGAGACCCTAGGGCTGGACCGGCCCGAAGTTAAGCCTCTGGAGAGGAGGGCCTCTGTGTGAGTGTTTTCACACATTCACATAAGCCGCCTCGATGAGGGAGAAAGCCCGCTTAGCGGGAGGAGGTCATAATATTTGAAACTGACATGCCGTCTTAAGTGGAGGAGGTTGTGATGTCTGCGCACTCTCGCGTGTCTCCTCAGATGTGCGCATCTCTCGCTGCGGAGCTGATACTGGGCAAGCGCCCGGTTCTCAGTGTCAAGCGGCTCGTTGAGGACAAGGAACTATTGCGCGCGACGCTTTTAGGTGATCGCGTGCCAGCAGTGTCTATAGAAGACGAAGAGGATTTGAAACTCATAAAGCAATACAATCTTCGAGGGCGCATTTTGATCGTGCGCTCACGATTGCCTAAGGAGGTTGAATGATGGGCTTGGATTGGACCCTTTTACCAAAACCTAAGGAAGGATTTGAAGAGGAGTTTAATGCCATTTTGGCACGTTTGGACGCGAGGGACTCTTCGGAAGAGTTACTCGAGAGATTCTACGAGATTTCGGTTTCTCCTGAAGAGACCCTTGGCTGCCCGCGCATCGGAATCGATGAGGAGGCAACAAAGTACTTCCTGGAAAAGATCGTCTCCTCACACAGAGAGGACCCCGACCATACACCTTATTGGGACCAGTCGGATGAGGACCTCGTTAAGGACAACTATGGCAAGTTCGTGCCCGACCTCATCGAGTACGACAAGTCAACGTTTACCGCTTTCGGACCTTTCAGAGCGCTGGCAGGGTACTTCTCCTTTCGTGGCAAAGTTGTTGCAAACAGTCCGCTACTCCCTCAGACGCTCCGCAACTTAGCCTATACGAGGATGGATCCGGAGCGGATGCGAGAGTATGCTAGGAAGATAGAGAACGCTGCTATCCTAAACTTCTCGCTCACACGCAATGTTGACGATCCTAGAGCAGCACTGCAAGAGAAAGTTCGCGAGTACATAGAGCAGAAGCGAAAACTGCTCGAAGAGTTGGACGGAGTCGCACTCGAGAGCGATCAGGAAGTTTGGGAGTACCCTATCTTTTTCAGCAAGCACAGCGAGGAGTACGACGAGAAGCTCGGCTGGTTCGATGAGTGGATGCAGCTCAAAGCAGTTTTAGATGCTGCGGAATGGTTGCGGTTTTGGGCTGATAAAGGACATACCATGGAGCCGTGGTACTGAGAGGGGTTTCCTCCCCTCTCAAAGGAGGTTGCAAAGATGTCTGAAGAACTGCGTAAGTTGCTTGAAGCACTCGAAAACTTCGAAACTACCGATCCGGAAGTGAAGGAGCTTGCTGATAGGTTGATCTCAAAACTGTCCAAATGGTTTCGCTGCGAAGTTGAGGTTAAGGTGTTTGTTGATGCGGAAACGATCCCCTTTTCGGCGATGCTCAGGGGGCAGAGCATCGACGTAGAGTCACAACTCGTGACCGCTGAGATGACAATGTCGATCGTTGTCTTCGTGCAAGCCGCAACTGCTGCGGAGGCGGAAGCGAAGGTGCGTAAACTAGAAGGAACTACATTTCCAGCATTTGCACTCAAAATCGGCGAAAATACTGTTGGTGTTGGGTTGGACGAGATCGAGAGGGTCAGGATACTCGAGGTGAAAACAGAAGAGGTAACCGCTGTCGAGGCTGTTCGTAAAGGTACCTCATACGAAGCACGCTGTCCGTTCTGTGGCAAGGTTTATAAACGCTTCCTTTACACCATGGGGTGCCCGCATTTTGTCGGCAAGCGAACGTTTCTTGGTCCACCGTCGAAAACGCTCATTTTCTTTAGTGAGAGAGGCAAATAACAGAGTTGTGGAAGCGCGGTTTCCGCTTCCACAACTTTCAGGTTTTAACTTTGAAGCTCCGCCCTCCTATGATAATCCTATCAAAATCGAACGTTGGTGTAGCTGAATGGCTTACGAAAATCCCTCCTACTCAGTTCCAAACCGCATTCCGCTTCCGGGGCTTGGGTCCATCGTCTGGGGTGTGGATTTCAACTCCAAGGAATTCAGGCCTTTCAAGCTTAACAGCATCGGCGCTCTCAGCGTGGATGCCGGTCTCCTGCGGTTCGAGGACGGCACTGTTGCCATAGTTCCTCGCCTCTTTTATAAGATTTGGGCTGGACAGGCCTTCAGCGCCTCTTACATTTTCGAAGGAGTCGCAGATGATGACGCTGCAACTGCGTTGTTCGAAAACCCAAGTGACAGCGGAAAAACTGCCACGATTATCGCAATAGAGACTGTCTCTTTCGGACAGGCACATGTAAGAATCTACCGCAACCCCACTATCGCTGCTGCAGGAACAGTAATGCCAACTATAAACCTAAATATGTCCTCAACAAACAGTTGTATCTGTAGCGCTTACCAGGGGACATCTTGGAGCGGCGGCGAGCTTGCACACCAGACAGTGCTCCCTGGAGGCTCTCGCCCTAGAGCTGTGGGAGACTTGGCCGAAATCGGCGAGAGCGTTGTGATCCCTCCTGGCTTTACCTTGATCGTACAAATTACAAATAAATCAGGAGCTGCAACCGACATGAGCGTGCGCTTCATCTGGTGGGAAGAGTGACCTCCGCAGTATAATACTTTTGACGCAAAAACCTTAGGGTGTCGGTGTAATAGCTTTTGATCGAAAAGAGCCGGGCTGCCCCGAAGTTAAGCTTCGTTGAAGCATTTCAGCAGAGGGCAGGAGTCGAGACATTCTTAAGGAGGTGGAAGAGTGATTCGCATTTACTTCCTCAGGGAAGTCGCTCTAGAGCAGTTTGACGGCGACTTCTTTGGCGAAGCGACGATCGAGGGGCGGAACTACCTCACGCTTGAGGTTGACGTAGACCCTCATTCCGGCAGAGAAACGTTTCCGGAGGGGCTCACGAAAGACGACGTGGCTCCCTTCGTTGTTGGTACATATGAGGTGTTTATCGAATGATAGTTGTTGGCGTGTTGCTGTTTCTGATTGACATTGCGACGCTCCCGGCGGCAGCATTTCTGACGAGGCACCCCGTTCTTGCTGCGATTTCAGCGACTATCATCTACATACAAGCCGTCATCCTTTCTGCTTTCCTGATCGCTTTGGGCCTGACAAAGGAGGACTAACGGATTGGCGCGCTGCCGGGCTAAGTAGTGTTTTACCTGCAAGTTCGGCACCCTAAACATCACGAGGCAGGCGATGTTGAAAGTTCTTGATCTTGCAAAAATCAGCGAGCTCTTTAGCTTTGATAGCGATGAGGAGCTTTACCTCCTCGTCGCTATGGCGCGTCGGAAGCATAACCCTCAAATGTCACGGTACAAGGACCAGATAGTCCTAAGGAAGGTTGTGCACTCTCCGGATGAGTGGGAAACGAAGATGGAGCATCTCCTAGCGGAAACTCGTTGTCACCCGTACCTCTTTCAGCTTTACGTTCGCTTCAATCCTGCTTCTTCGAGGAAGGCGTATAGGCTTTTGAAAGAGAAGTTCGCTGAGTGGGATTTTCGAAATGATATCGCTAAGATCAAACGAGTTGACTCTCAATGGGTCTCGCTTTTACAGAAACCAGAAGCGACTGCACGTCGTCAGTACTATTTGATAGACGTTGACGATCTCGGCGTTTTGCCTGCTGTAGAGGAGACGCTCAAGTCTCTCGACGTGAGAGCAGAATTTCCCACCCCTTCGGGGAAGCACTACCTTGTACGCCCTTTCAACGTCACTCTCTTAAAGGTTGAGGGAGTGGAGGTCAAAAAGGACGCACTATTTGCAATTGGTTTTGCTGGAGGAGGGAAAGATGGATAAGCTACTTTTCGGTTATTTGGTTTTCGCTTTAGTCGTCAGTTGTATTTTTAACCCTCTAGCCATTTTAATACTAGTTGCGCTTGGAGGAGTGTCTGATGTCTGCGACTATTAAATTCCCCAAAGGGAACAGAATCATTTATTGGCAGGACTTTGGGCCTCACTACGGTGTACCGCATGACGTGGAGTTTGAGGTTGAAAAGGTTTGCGACACTTACATGGTTCTCAAAGGTCCGGGTTATGGTGGAAAGCCGTATGGCAACGGTAAAATTTATGTCCCCTTCCGGTCTGTGAAAGCGGAGGAGGTGTGAAGGTGGAAAATCTCGAAAAGATAAGACAAAGGATCGAGAGGCTCGATGAAGAGCTCAGGGCGTTGAAGTCAAAAGCGGCAGAAATCGAGGACCAGCTCGAGAGACAGCGTGTAATTGACTCAATCTTGCTGTGGTCTGAAGGCGACCTGCAGAAGATCGAGAAGGCACTCCAGGATGATGTGGCAGTTTGCCTTGAGTGTGGTGTTGTTCCGGTGAGGCATGAGTTTTACGGGGCGATGGTAGTGGAAGTTAATGGGAAGCTGGAGCTGCAAGACTGGGAGTCTGAGGATTACGTTTGTCTCAACGATCCGTCCCATGAGGTCGTTCTTCCGAGCTGGTACGAGATAAGGATGGAGGATTTCCAAGATGCCGAGGAAGAAGAAGAAAGCTGCGAAGAGTGATAGCAGCGGCGATATGGTAGTTCCTGGTTTGAGGGTATAAAGGTCTACGAAAGCCGCCAGGAAAGCCCGCTCTTTTAAGGGTGGGATGGAAGGTGAATTGTTTATCTTCAGTTGTGGTATAATACCATTGGTCGAAGAGACCCTAGGGCTGGACCGGTCCGAAGTTAAGCCTCTGGAGAAGATGGCCTCTGTGTGAGTGTTTCACATTCACATAAGCCGCTTCGATGAAGGAGGAAGCCCATCTCCTTGTAGAGGTGGGAGGAGGTCACATTTGACTCTCACCATTGACACCCGCGATAATATTGAGCGTCGCGAATTTCAAGGCTCCTAAAAGGAGGCTAGGAGATGAAGATCTTAAAAGCACCCGAAGAAGTACGGTCCGTCGAGCGTCCCCTTCTGTTTCTTTCAGGGTCCATCGAGCAGGGGCGCGCCGGGAAGTGGCAAGACAGGCTCATAAACGAGCTCTCAGATGTTGCCGGCACGATTCTCAATCCGCGACGGGATGACTGGGACTCGAGTTGGATCAATGAGATCGACTCGCCGCAGTTCCGGGAGCAGGTGCTTTGGGAGCTTCGTGGTTTGGAAAGTGCAGATGTTATCGCTATGTACTTCTCTCCGGAGACGAAGTCTCCTATTACCTTGCTGGAGCTCGGCCTCTTCGCACGCTCCGGCAAGCTTGTTGTTTTTTGCCCTGAAGGCTTCTGGCGCAAGGGAAACGTTGACATAGTTTGTCGTCGCTACAGAGTGACAAACTGCAGCAGCTGGGACGACTTTGTCTTGGAAGTTAAGGAGAGGTTAAAGGACACGAGGAGATTCACCTGATCTTCAAAGCTTTCGTCGCGTCTTCCTTCCCAACAGTTTCTGGAAGACGCGACACTCTTCGAGATGTCTTTGGGGGGAGGTGAGATGAAATGGGTATGTACGACACTGTAAAGTGCAAGTACCCACTTCCGCAGCACACTGAGGTGCAGGACCACACGTTCCAGACGAAGGACTTCGATTGCGCCCTCGATGAATACACTATAACAGAAGACGGCAAACTCGTACTGCACGAGAAGATCTGGGAGGTAGTGCCTGAGGAGGAGCGCCCTTACTATGGCACTGAAAAGTGGAGCAACCCTCTTTACAGGCTTTTTGGTTCTCTGCGCACACGGTATCTAGGGGATCGCGTTATCGACTACCACGGCGATTTGCGATTTTACACGGTTTCCAGGAACAAACTCTTAACGTTTAAAGCACGATTCACTCACGGCGAGCTCGAAAGCCTCACACTCGAGAGTGTTGAGGATTGCCCTCTCGGGGAGGTGTGATGTGCCTTATAAAGTTTCGACACTGCGAAAGCGAGCGTCCCTTCTCCGCAAGATACTGTTAGGGGAGGCGGATATAAATGTTTGTGTCTCTTCGTATGAGGATGCAGAGTTCCTGAGGAGATCAGGGATTTTGGACAGGGTCGGGATCTTTAAGATTGAAAACGTAGACCCCGCGCTTTTAAGCGACTTTCCTGACCCGAGACTGCGGGCGTTTGCCGCGCAAAAAACTGAGGATCCCGAGCTTCTGCGCCGGCTTGCTGCCGACGAAGACGAGAGCGTGCGCGCGGCAGTTGTGATTAACAAGTGCACACCTTCTGACGTTCTCGAGAGGAAATGTAAGGATCCTTCGCAAGTAGTGAGATACTGGGCAGTGAGGCTTGCTCCAACCCTCCCTCTCGAAGCGGTGAACGACAGCTCTGCTCGAGTACGTGCGGCTCTTTGCTCTCGGAGTGATTGCCCGCCGAAAATTCTCAGAAAGCTTGCGGATGATGAAGCGTCGGTTGTGCGCGCGAGTGTTGCGCAACACCCAAACACCCCGGTCGAAGTTCTTGTTCGATTTGCGGAATCCCCCGATCTCGTATTAGCTCTCAAAATAGCGCGGAGGCCTGACCTGCCCGAAGAGGTCGTGAACCGCCTTCTCAAGCGCGACGACATGGCAGGAAAGATCGCACGCGACGTCTTACGAAAGCGTAAAGTAAGGAAGAGCGCTTGAAAATTCTAGAACAAGAGGGCACGGAGTTCGTGCCCTCTCGAAGGGGGAAGAGAACCGGCATTTTCATCGTGAATAATTATGCTGCAATTGAGTGGGGCAAGGCAAGAGGCATCCTCGCCTGCAAAACCAAAACGTTTGACTACTATCGACTGTATCCCTTAAAATCAAATAGGAGGTGAAAGGATGTCAGAGAAACTTTCGAGCATACCCAGAGTCACAAAGCCAAGCGTTCTCAAGATGCTGATCAAGATGCACTGGCGAGCGCGAGTCCCCCTTTGCATCTGGGGGCACGGCGCTATAGGCAAGTCGCAGATCACGCAGTGGACGGCACGCGAGATCGCGGTTGAGAACGGCTGGACCGAAGAGGACGGTAGAGCATACTTGGCAGATGTCAGACTAGCCGGGTATGACCCGGCTGATTTGCAAGGCTTGCCTTCAAAGCTGGAGCTGGGAATCGTGCGAAGGACAAGCTTTCTGCCTCCGGATACGATGCCAATCGGGGAGGATGCGTCTGAGCTCTTTTACGACGTTGGAATTCTTTTCCTAGACGAGCTCAACCGAGCGGAAACGCAGGTGGTGAACGTCGTCTTCCAGCTTCTGACGGACCGGAAGATAGGACGAGCGCCGCTGCTACCCGGTTTCGGCATTGTCGTGGCAGCAAACCCCACGATCGGCTACGATGTCAACACGATGGACCCAGCACTGCTGAAGAGGATGACTCATGTCGTCTACGTGCCATCACATCCAGATGCTACGGACGAGTGGGTGCAGTGGGCAACAAGAGTTGGCCTACCACCGGAATTCGTACAGTTTGCCGCATCCAACGCAGATCTGCTTTGGGAGTCGGCAAAGGACGATGATTTCGATAAAGCGATCGGTTTTATGATCGAGCCTTCACCGCGGACGATGGAATTCGCAGGCAGACTGCTGAAAGTAGCAAAAACGCTTGAGGAGCAGCAATGGGCTTTGAGAGTAAGTGTAGGACAACACGCAGCGTTGAGGTGGGAGCAGTTTTCGCCGCGCTATACTCTTAACGACATCATTTCTGGTAAGAAACCGCCAAGAGATCTCTCCAGAGAGGAGCTGCTAGGGCTGCAACCCGCTTTAGCGGCACTAGGAAAGCCAACAGCGAAAGTCGCGAGAAACGTTTTCGGGTTTATCGAGATGGTCGCAGGAGTACGGGAAGGTCTCGACTCGCCCGCAAGGGAGATTGCTGTAATGATGCTCCGAACGCTTGTGAGTTGCAACAGCGGCTGGTACAGCAACCGCTTCTTCCCCGACTCTCTGACCGAATTTTTGAAGGAGATTCTGAGCTAAAATTCGAGGTGTTTGATGGTGCGCTCTAGACTCATCCTCGCTGCTTTGGGAGGGGCAGAAGCGACAGTTGTGACCCCGCAGAATTTGGAAGAACTTGATCTCGTTTTGCACCTCCCGAAGCTTCCGAAGCGAATAAAACTTCACAAGATTCTCCAAAATGTGACGCCCGAAGTTCACGAAAAGTTGCGGCAGCTTCTCGAGAGAGCTGCCGCTGAGGGGCGCTCCATAAGGCCCCTACTTGGAAGTCCGGGCGTCCCCTCAGATCTTATTGATGAGTTTGCAGAGTTCGCGCCGGATTTGGCATTGTTGAATCCTAGCACTTCGCCTGAAACGGTTAAACGGCTGTGTAAACTGCCGAAACGCAACGTGCGGCTCGTTCGCGCTAAGTTCCTCGTTGCGGTTGAGCGCGGATTCGAGATACGACCCAAACGGCTGAACACGATAGCCCAGGCTGTGAGAGAGCTCTTTCAGGAACACTCGCTCTCTCTTGAGCGCTTTAGCGGAGATCCTCTCGGCCTGTATGCTTTCGAAACAGACATCCTAGAACGCAGGGTAAAAATAAGCGGATTTTGTCGAGTTGTGCTCAAAGGTCTTGAATCATGGGATCAGCGTCTCGTTTCGTTTATACAATTTTCGCCTGAAACGATAAAACTCGTTCGTGACGGCAGTGAACAGGATTACAGCGCTGCCAACTACAGGGCAATCTGGCTTGCTTTGCAGCGGCTCTACCTGGCGGGTCTTATTGATCATGTGAAAAGACGCGTTTTCGTCGCATCTCGGACGAACAAGGATTTTGTAGACCTTTGCCCCAAAAGACTTAAGTCCTTGATGGAGCTTTGAGGAGAGAGGATGATGAAAGTAACAAGGGAAGCAGTGGAAAAAGGAATAGCACGTTTGATCACGAGACGAGAATCCTTCGTCTACGGTTTGACACTTGTCAAGGCAAGGGTTGTAATGGAACACATAGGGCACCCGCTTGCCGTTACGTTCCAAAAGGGTCGCCCCGTTCTCATCTACGACCCTGAGGCAGAGACCTCTGTGGAGACTGTCGATGACGTTGCGGAGATACTTCGCCACGAAGCAACACATCTGCTCCTTCTGCACCCATACCGCGCTCCAGAGTACGTTCGCAGGCATGCCAAACCAGGAAGAACAGTACGCGACCAGTTCTACAACACTGCAGTTGCAGCGGCGATCGACGTATCTCAAGAGCACATTACGAATGAGATGATACTTCCTTCGCCGTACATCGAGGAACACGGTATCCTCCTAGAGGAATTCCGCGGTCAAGACATGACGGCAGAGGAGATCGCGAACACACTTCTCTCGCGCTTTGAAGTTAGTGACGATGAGATCAGTTACTCCGGAGTTCCGGTGGAGGGAGCAGGAGGTACGAGCAGATCGTCGGAGCCAGGAGGTGCAGCAAAACAGGGAGATGCGCAAGAGACTGCCTCAGAGGGAGCGGGCACGAACGTGTCGCCGGAGCAAGGTCCAGCAAAACAGGGAGATGCGCAAGAGACTGCTTCGGAAGTAGCAAGTGAACGGACGAGTCAGGGAGTAACATACATTCCTTCTCTCAAGGACTTGCTCGTGCAGGTGATGGCAAGCGGTGAGGACTTCACGATTGACGTGATACCCGTTAACGACTCCGAAGTCGAGAACGAGGAGATTGCTAGAGAGTTCGCTAAAAGCGTCATGCAAGACGCAAAGTCGAGGGGTCTTCTGCCGTCGAATCTTGATGAATATCTTAAGTCGATCTCCGACAAACGTTTAGGACTGGAGTTTGTTGTACGGCGCGCTCTGCAGCGCCTCGTGAGAGGTATCCCTCGCTCGACTGTACCGATTCGAACGAGACCTTCACGGCGGTATCCTCCAGGTATAGGCTGCGGCAAGCTCAAGAAGCCCGATTCAGGAGTCATCGTTGTTACGGATACATCGGGATCGATGGAAGATGAAACTCTCCAAGTTGTTTTCGGTGAGATCGAAAGGATCGCGAAGAGGTACTCTGTTTACTGGATTGGGTGCGACGCTGACGCCTACGATGCAAAGTTGTACAAAAGAGGAATGTGGAGGCAACTAGGGCTGAGGCGAGGTGGTACTGATTACGAGCCAGCAATAGCTGCGGCGCAAGAGAAGGGCTTCCGCAAGATCGTTTACATCACTGATGCAATCTGCCCGGCGCCGAAGAATTTAGAGCCGGACACCGAGGTACTTTGGGTTGTGTTTGGGGATGCCGATGCAGAGCACTTACCTGGGGAGGTTATCAGGGTCACCGACTTTGCGTAGGGAGGTGGGCAATGAGTATCAGCAAGGATCTGCGCGTCTTCTACGCTCTCAAGGAGATTTGCGAGGATCTGATAGACGAGGCGTATTCCGAAGCGCCTGATGAGTACTTCCCGACGCTGCAAAGAGCGTCGGAGATTGTTGCTAAGGCCGGTACGGTCGAAGACCTACTAAAGGTCTTCGACCTGATTGGAATGGGCAGGGATCATGCCTACGCCTACCTGCGATCTGCAGTTGAAAGCTGAAGTCTCGGAGGTGGCGACGATGCATTACACGAGGGAGGAGGTCAGAGACCTCCTCGACATCCCTGACGTAACGAAGGATGAGTTAGACCTCGCCTTTACTCTCTGCAATCGCGAAGGTCGCTCGCCACAAGATGTCAGAGAAAGGCTGCTCGAAAGAAGAGGCCCGCGGAAGTATGAGGTTACACTCCTGGTCCACGTCAGCTGGCAAACTCGCGGCGCGCAGCTCTTACACATTCAAAGCGAGCTTTTCCAGGGATTCCGGCGCTGCCCCATTTTACCACGCGGCGGAGATGCCTTTTTGCCTCTAAAGTTCACCTGTGAGGCGAGGAGTCGAAGAGAAATCGAGGAGAAGGTCAAGGGGAAGTGGAAGGTCAGATCGTTTCTAGACGCTCACTCCGATATAATTGATGTGAACGTCGAGGACGTGTTTGTCCTGTCCATAACGCCAGTTTTGGAGGTGTGAAAGGTGTACATCACTGTCAGAGTGAGCAAGAAACACTACAGGCAAATCCAGGAGTTTGCCGAGCGGAGGGGTCTCTTCCAATGTGAGGCGACGCGTGAGATGCTTAGGTACGGTTTGCTCAAAAGGGCCGAAACAACACTCCCCTGTTACGTTTCCGTTAAGCTGACACGAAAGCAGATGGCTTCTCTCGAAAAACTTGCGGAGCGCTTGGGTGTAGAGAGAGCAACTGCTGCGCGCATGCTCTTAGTCGGCTACTTGGAAAGCTCGCCTTTTGAGAGGTTTATTGCACACTTTAAACTTCTTGGGCGAAAGATTGGAAGGATGCTGAGGTGAGAACCGTGAGAGTTTTCTGCCCAAATTGTGATTGCGAGGACGTTGTCAAAAAAGGCTTCGACTCGCAAGGCAACCAACGGTACTTCTGCAAGAGATGTCGCACGAGCTTTGTTGACCGAAGCAGCGTGCCCTTTGATGAGGACGACCTGGAAGTGCTCAGGAGCGCGGTACCCTTAACTATTGATGTCGCGCTCGTCACCGCAGCGTTCGAAAACCCGAGCGCGAAGGTCAAACGTACAATGTCTAAGCTTGTGAGATGCTCTTTCGCTTCAGGCATTTCGACGTCGGATTTCGTCAGGGTGCTCGCACAAATGCTTAGAATGCCAACCAACCGCCTGTACCTCATGATATACGAGGCGCTTCGCGAAATTGAACTCAGTCAGTAAGCTTGCTCCCGTGTTTTGGAGTAAAATAATCTTGTGAAAAACCGAGGAGGTGAAAGCGATGAAACGTCTCTTCTTTCTCTCTACAGCGGCGAGAGTGTCGCTAGATCAGGAGACTTTAAACTCTTTCAAAGAAGTTTTGATCAACGGCAGAAAGTTTTATGTGTTTGAGACACCGCTCGAAAATGGTGAGGTGCAGTGGGAGTCGCTCGACTTTGCCTCTAAAATCCAAAAATATTGTGTTGGGATCTACGACACGGAGTGAGAGAAATGAAAATGTCGACAATCAAGAGGCAAAAGGCGCGGCGAGTGAAGATACTCTTGGGTGAGAGCGATGCCCAGAAGGTTTCAGTCGAAAGTGTAAGCGATCTCGAAGGTGTTGATGATATCATTCCTCTGGTGAAGCTCGACCTGAAGCAGAGCTTCGGCCTTGAGCTACTACAACTTCCCCTCGAGGAGCGCAAGAAGGTTGTGAGGAAACTTGTGAAGGCGCGCGCCGTAAGAATTCCTCTTGCGGTGAAGATGGCGATCTCACCCCTCTTGAAGGATTTGCAAAAGGAACTTCTACAAACCCCGCTCGAATCCCTGCTTGTTAGCGCATGGGATCTCGATGACGAAACTTATCTGGCGCTTGCAGACGAGCATCTGCACCGCTTAGTAACGAATCGCGGTCTCCCTCTAAACGTTGTGCTGGAACTGCTAGAGAGAGCGTACAATGGTAAAACACCAATCGCTCCCGGGTATGTCATTCCTGAACTTTTATCTCTTTTAACCTCGCGGCTGTGGAGCGAGGCATTCCGTCTGTCGGGGCTGCCTGTAGGGGAGCGGAACAGGAGAGTGCGGGAGATATCGTCCAAACTGAAAAGCCTCAAAGTTCTTGAAAGTGATATACCAGAGGGATTCAAACTGCTGATGAAATTGGCGGAGGAGGACAATGCCGATCAAGATCTCGCGGAGTCGTGAAGTCCTCCTACTCCTCGGAAAGGGGGATACGATTGTTAACGTCGCTCGAGATGAGGATGTCGAGTTCCTGCAAGAAAGAGGATTGTTTGGCGCCGTTACGGTTGTTCCGGAGAAAGACAACAGACTGTCCGCAGAGGTGCTGATGCTGTTGGCCAAGAGTAAGAAGCCACTAACGCTCTTCGCTCTCTCCCGCTTAGATTTGCCTGAAGGTGTCGCCATGTTTGTTGCGAAACATGGTACTCGCGCGGCAAAGATCAACCTCGCTTCTAAAACGTCGCATCCAAGGGTTTTGGAGTACTTGGCTGACGAGAACTTCTTTGTGAAGTGTAAAGTTGCGCAAAATCCGAACACACCGCAGCACGTTCTCGAGCGGTTTCTGCAAGAGGGCAACACAGTTTTGAAGGAGCTTGCGTCAAGGAACGCGAATCAATTAGAATGTTTCGGCTGAGCGAAAGGAGGTGAGGCTGTGTGGTATGATGAGTGGCTCGGTATGCCTGCTGCCCGGTTCCTCTCTCTTTTGTCCTCGAGACCCGAAAGGATGCGAAAGGCGTTGAGGGATTTTGTGTTTTCAGGCAGCGTCGTTGCGAGCGAGGCAAACAAGATCTCCCGAACTACACTCTCCGTTTACGCTGCTGAGGTGGCTGCTCTTGAGGGAGATCTCCCGGTGCTCCAACGAAGATTCAGAGAGTACAACGTTGCACCCCCCGATGTGTTTGCTCCTATAGCGTATCACATGTGGAAGATACGAAAGCTCTTCGGTATCCCTTTGGGGTACTATAGCACGAAAAAACTCTTGCAAAGTAAGGGTATGCGCTGGTTGAAGGTTCCTTTCAGATCTCCGAAGGTCTTGCTCGACGAATACGAGGAGAGGTTTTTCAGCACGTGTGATCTCTTGGAGGCTAAAGTCGTGAAAGACGCCTCCCTGGTTGGTTTTAGCAACTTCAAGGTTTTGCAGGAGAAATACCAAGGAGTGAGACCGCACGCTGTAATCAAAAGGTTCAACTCCTCCTGCGTTTTCAGGAGAAACAAAGGAGGCCTCAAGAGACTGCACAACGATGTTGAGGAGATAGTGAAAAGAAACTCGGGAGTGTCTGTTAGAGAGCTGCACCAGTCCCACAGGGGTATGGCTGCGTCCTCAACATTTTTCCGCTACTATGGTTTCCATGTAAGTCGGCCTCCCCTTGTGCAGGAGACAATCCACGCGCTTTGCCGTCTAACTATGGAAGATCCGTTGTTCGTGCTGAACAGCACTTCGGGTGAAATAAAGAGCAGGCTCGAGGAGTGCTTTGGTTTCTCCCCTTGCGCGTCGTATATAAGTGCTCTTCGCTCGCGCATACTCCATCTTTTTAACTTAGCTGCAGGAAGGTCGCGCTTGCCGAAGAAAGCACGTATAGTTTTGACGTGCCGGTTCGACAGAGTGAAGCCTTATACTTTAGCAAAAGAGTCACTGTACCTGTACGCTTCTGAGTCGAAGACGGTGATCGAGTTTGAAGCCACATGCAGGAGTCGGTGTAGCCTGCTCTGGCTCTTACATCGGGAGCTCGACGAGCTTTTCCCAGGCTACGCCCTCGAACCTCTGCAGGTGGTGTTTGAGGAGGTTTAAAGTGGACAAAGTCGTTTTGATCTACTCAGGGGGAATCGACTCCACCGTGCTGCTCTACAAACTGCTGCACGAGGGTAGTGAAGTTTTCCCGTTAGGTTTCGACTATGGGCAAAGGCATGTGCGAGAGCTTCTGCACGCGAGACAGATTTGTAACTCTTTAGGATTGCTGTACGTTACAGTTAAGCTTAATGCTCTTCGCGATTTGTGCGACGCCTCTCTTCTCCGCCAAACGGGTAGTATCCCTGATGGAAGGGCAGCAGTCGTTCCGAACAGAAATGCTGTGATGCTCTCTCTTGCAACAACTTTTGCGGTGAGCAACGATATTGATGCGGTCGCTCTAGCTGTGCACAAGTCGGACTATGCTGACTTTCCCGATTGCCGTCCGGAGTTTCTCGAAGCCTTCGAAAAGGCAATGCAACTTGCTACAGAAAGGCCGAGTTTTCGAATACTTGCACCATTTCTTTCACTTACCAAAAGCGAAATCGTTAAAATGGGCGTCGAGTTGCGGGTTCCTTTTGAGAAGACCTGGACGTGCTACAACCCTAGGTTTCCTGGGCTGCCGTGTGGCGAGTGTCCTGCCTGTCTTGAAAGGCGCAAAGCCTTCGAGGCAAACGGTATCAGAGACCCACTTCAAAGCTTAACCGAGAGGTGAGTCATGTTGGAGCTTCCTCTGAAAGACGCTGTTAAGTCAAACATTCTCGTTGCCGTCCTTTTGGGGGAAGCTCCTATTTCCCTCGTCTTAGAAGATTTGAGCGATCTCCGATATGTGAGGGAGATCCCCAAGTCCTGCCTCAAACCGTCCTCGCACTTTAACGACGCAATAAGCTCCTTTGCAAAAAAGAGGCCCGAGAGAGTGATGCAGTTTGTCGAGTATCTGCCGGATGCTGCGGCAGTTTTTGTTTACTCTTCCCTCCCCAAAAGATTTCTGAAAAGACAACCGCTCGAGTTTGTTGCTCGCATTGCGGCGATGAACAACGGAACACCGACTAAGATGATTGTCGAAGGCCTTAAGAGAGGTCTTCTTTCGAGGAATGCGGCTGCTGCGAGCGAAGCGGCTCCGACCGAACTTTTTGAGGGCGACCTTAAAGACCTTCGCGTTTTCAAGGAGAGGATGCGCTCGCGCTTTGGTATAGAGGAGTGGATGGACGAGGTTGCAGCAGGGAATTGCACTTTAGTTTACGCGATCAGGCACTCAGAGGATGTCAGAAAGACGCTTCTCAAGAGCGTTTTGGAAGGGTCTGCTCTTGATCCTTCTGCACTTGCAGCTCTCGTATCGACGATCTCCCCTTCTGCCTTACCCTCCCTCTATCGCGCTGTCGGGAGCGATGAAGCATTGCTCGAGATCTTCGCCCGACGTTTACCTTCTTCCGATTGCGAGGCTCTTTCGGATTGTTTGAGGCGCTTGGGGGCTAAAAAGTCGATACGTATACTCTTGGAGAGAGGGGATCTTGATGATGTTTTCGGCGAGCTTTATGTCCGGTCCTCCCCCGCCTTGCAGGAGGAGCTTCTGAAACATCTTAATTTCAAGCGGCTACGCCAAATTTTTAGGTTCCTGCCTAAGTCGAAACGCTTGTTTCTGCTTTCGTCTCTGTCCAGAAGGTGGAAACGTCACCCCCTCCCTTAGGGGTTGATACTCCCCCTTGAACCGGGGTAAAATAATCTTGTGAAAAACGAGGAGGTGTCCTCAATGAAGGCAAGAGAGGCGACTCTGGGGCAAGTCTATACAACCCCAGAAGGGCAACGAGTGAGAGTAGTTTCACTCCTCACTGACGGCGTTGTTGTCAGATACTTGACAACACACAATCTGAGACTCCTTCCCAACGATTTCGAACTTAATAGTGAAGACGCAGAAAAATCTGAGCAGACAAAAACTTCCGAAGTCAGTGAAGCTCAAGTTGAAGAAGCAAAAGTAGACAGTGAAGCTCAAGTTGAAGAAGCAAAAGTAGACAGTGAAGCTCAAGTTGAAGAAGCAAAAGTAGACAGTGAAGCTCAAGTTGAAGAAGAGAGGGAAAAAGTCGAAGAGCAAGAAGTGCTCCCTGCTGAGCCTATTGATCTTGAGGCTGAAAAGCAAGACAGCGAGGCTCAGGAGGGGGCAGCTGAGACACAAACGGAGAATCAGGATGCTGCGGTGCTTAATCAGGTACTTTCGAAGGTGACGAGCCCTAAGGGCGTGAGCACGAAAGACCCACAGTTTCTGCAGATGCTTCTTGAGGGCAAGAGCGTTTCCGAAATAGCAAAGGCTCTAGGCAAAGAGTACCGTCGCGTGTATAACGCTGTGAGAATGTTGAAGAGGAGCGCAGAGAAGAAAGGCAAGGACTTCAATACCTTCTTGAGCGAGCGTCTGCAGGGAGTGACAAAGTGAGGGAAATGACTCTTATCCGCGTGCCTTCTCTGAAGCAAGCAACTATATCTCAACTTTCACCAGAGGAGGCCGCGGAGCTCCAGAAGCGGTTCGGCGGAACCGTTGACGGTGACACTTGGACGGTAGGTGGGCTACGTTATCTGGGCTTTGTTCAAGATAACGAGACTCTTGAGCCCACGCTGATCTTTATGCTCGGAAGCGTGTTAATATTACAAGACGACGATCTTGTAATTGTGAACACGTGAGGAGGAAAGGATGAAGCTCTGCGGTATCAAGGCGATAAGGGCGATTGTTGGACGGAAATACGTCGCCCTTAACAAAGCCACCGTAGAGGTCCGCGCTAAGCAGCAGGGGAGCGTGCTTTGCTACTTCGAGAATACAGGGAAGTTAGCGTGGATCTCAGGCAGCACGACGCTGTATGTACCCGTCAGCGACAAGGGGGAGCGAATCCCCCTTGCTGAAGATCAAACTCCGGACAAAATACAAGCGAACGGTTTCGTTGGCGAGGGCGAGCGCCTAGACTTGACGAAGGCGCAGTTTAGGGTGGAGCAAGCTACGGATGCTATGGTGATAGCAACCTTTGCAGGGTACACAGTTCTTCTACCACCAATCTTCGCAGTCTCTCCCGGCGATGTGATTGAAATGACTGTCTTTCAAGGTAATAGACTTTCGATGTATCACAGGAAGATCGTTGACGCTGTGCTCAACGACCGCCCTGTCAGCGAGGTTGCTAAGGAGATGGGACTCCCCTATCGCATGGTCTACGCCAAGATCAAGAGCTTGAAGCAAGCCATCGCGAAGAGTGGGCTCAAAGCTGAGGAATTCCTAAGGAAACGAGGTGTGGAGCTTTGACGTTGCGAGTCCTCGGAGAGGAGCATAAACTTCCTGAAGAGGCTGCTGTCGAAAACGCCTTGTTGTTGCTGGAGACAAGGCATTGCTTTGAGGTCTTTCGTGAGGTTGAAGTTACACATATAATAGGCATCTGTGACGAGAGGGAAAAGGTTTTGGCTCTCCTGGGAGAGCTACCTTTTCCCTCTCTTGTCAGGTCTTGGGGCGACATTGTCGAGTGCTTTTGGACAGAAGAGCTCGGCAGTGTTAAGGAAACTCTCTTTGGAAAGGCTCTGATCTTCGACGTCACCATCAAGTCGCGAGGTGCGTGATGTTCGTTATAGCAGATTTGAATCTCGGAATCATTTTCGGCGAACCTATAGATGACTTTTTCGTTGCCAAAGCGATCTGCGACTCGATACCTTCGCTTGGCTTCGAGATCGGCGTTGTAAAAGTGGAAGGAGAGTGTTTAGACGTGAAAAAAGACCTTCTTTGGTCGAAGAGCAAGAGGAATAAGTGGCGGCGTGTTGCCAAAAGGAACAGAAGAAGGGAGGGTATCCATGTTGCTCGTAGCCTTTGAGGGAATTGACGGTTCGGGCAAGACAACGCTTGCTGAGTACGCCGCTAAGGAGCTTCGAGCCCCTCTGCTCTCTCACTTGACTTCCACTCCGGTTGGTCGGTTCGCGAGGGAAGCTATTTTGTCGAAGAGTCTGCATCCGCTTTCTGAAGCTTTGTTGATTCTTTCTGCTTTCGCGGAGTTAGAAACACTCTACGACTTGCACGACCTGATAATTGCTGATAGGCACCTACCTTCCTTTCTCGCCTACCAGGCGGCTGTAAACGGCCACGATGTTCGCTTCTTGAAGAAGTTGATTCGAGCTCTCAACCTACGCTTACCCGACCTGGTCATTTACTGTGATGTACCTCTTCAAACAGCCTTCAAGCGGCTGCGGAAGAGGGGGAGAGTTTACGACATCGAAGCACCAAAGGTGCAAAGCAGGGTAGCTGCTGTGTACAAGAGGATACTTTCCTCTTTCAAGGTCAGGAAGGTGCCCACGGACACGTTCCTGACGAAGTCCATAGCGTTGGCAGTTGATGCAATACGTCAAGAGAGGGAGGCGAGGAGATGATAACAGAATTTCTAAGTTATTGCAGCTTCACCTACGACGGTACACAGCTTTCACCACTCTTCATTAGGAAGACAACAGGTGTCTTTAGCGACGCTGTCGTTGCTTGGGTAGGACCTTGCGATGTCCTACCGTCAGCAATGGTTGACCTGGAAGATCGTTTGCAGAAACAGGAGATCAGAAGTCGAAAAATGCTGCACCTTGTGGGGGAGCTGTTCGACCTGGACCTTTACGCTACCATAGCGTTGACACGTCTGCTAGCGGCGTTGCTGCAAGAGCACCTTCAAGAATTTTGCGTCAAGACACATCGAGATGGCGACGATGTTTACGTCGTCGAAAGCGGTAGGTTCAAGAAGCTTACTGTTTCGATAGCTACTGCGACGCCGGTGTCGACACTCTTTCATTTTGGTATCAACGTGATAGGAAAGGGAGCTCCTGTAGATGCAATCGGCCTTGAAGAGATCGGCGTCACCGATGTTGAGAGGTTCGCGCGGCGTTTGCTAGAAGCACTTAAGCAGGAGTTTTTGGGAATCAAAATTGCAGCGAGGAAGGTGTTGTCACATGACCTCGTCTCAAGAAATCCTCTTCCTTCTGGGGGAGAGCGATACGATTACAACAAAAGAGCAACTTGAAATAGCCTGCTCGAAAGGAGGTGAGTTCAGCTTCAGCATCGCATCTCTAAGCTTCGATGTTAGCGACTTGGAAGGAAAGCTTCTTAAGAGCAGGTCGAGAAGTTTGAGACAGCTTTTGGCAACCTTAACAACAAACAAAGAAACATTAAAACTTCTAGCTCGCGACTCCGACCCTGAAGTCGCCAGAGTCGCGGAAATCAAACTAAAACGTGATAGGAGGTTTCGAGATGGCTGAGGTTTTAGCAAAGGACGCCGAAATCGGCAAGGTCTATCAGAGCCCAAGAGGCGTTAAGGTCAAGGTAATCGAGAAGAAGGAAGAAGGGCTGCTCCGAATTGTAGCGGAATCGATCAAGACAGGCAACCGAATCCTTCTTCCGGATGATTATCTGCTCATCGAGACAGATACAGAGGAGTCGCCTAAAGCGGAGGAGAAGCCTGTAGATGCAGAGGTTGAGCAGGAAACTGCAGAGGCTAAACCCGAAGATGTTACTGCAGAGGCTAAGCCTGAGGACGCGTCTGCAGAGGCTAAGCCTGAGGATGCGTCTGTAGAGGCTAAGCCTGAGGATGCGTCTGCAGAGGCTAAGCCTGAGGACGCGTCTGTAGAGGCTAAAGAGGAGCCTGAAGCGAAAGCCAAGCCGAGGCGTAGGTCGCGGTCAAAAGAAAACGGGGAGATCAAGCAAATGCTCCTTCAAGGTATGAGCGTCTCTGAAATAGCGAAGGCGCTCGGTGTGAACTACAGAACGGTTTACCCTAAAGTCCGGAGGCTTAAGGCCGCGGCAGAAAAAGCTGGAATGTCGCTTGAGGATTACCTCAAGAGCATCGAGTGAGGGGTTTAACCCCTCACTCCTTGCGGAGGTGAATTCATGTACGATGCTGCGACAACCCTTGATGAGTTCACGCTCTACCTTGCTTTGAGACTAGTGGAAATACTGGAGGAGATCTACGATGTTGAGAGCGACGGCTTTTGGTCGAACACAACCCTGCCTGACCGGGAGGGTACTCACCCCATAGTTTTGATTGACCTCCTTGACGAGACCGATTTTGACCCCAAAGCGATGCCTGAGGACCCGCAATTTGTTATTGTCCTCAAGCGCGCTAGAAACCCGTTTCCAAAGTCGCTCAAGGAGGGTTTTGAAGTAAGGTTCTTACACGTTATGGAAGGTGGTACGCGGGAAATTTATCTTCTTTCGAAAAGAAAAGGGGGAAGCACTGATGACGTATAGCTTTGACTACGGAGAGGTCGAGCTAGACCTCAAAGTCAACGTGGACAGCGCCACTCTCGAGGGCAAAATTGAAAACGAAAGTGTCACGTTGACGCTAATACCGGGAGCTTTTGGCGAGCCAGCGTTTCCTGTCGGGGCTTATAGAAGTCTTGATGTTCCACAAAAGGTCATCTCCTTTTTTGACATTTTGGAAAAGCTCATAGCGTTCAGAGTCGCGTTGGAGCAACTTGAGGGGATGCAAATCAAGGTGAAACGAACGAAGGACACACCACCTGCAGGACCTCAAACCTTTAGTGGTCTTGTCTACGAGCTCGCGGAGGATCATCTTTGTATCTTCACAGACTCCTTCGATAGGGTGACAATAACTTACAGAGGAGGTGAGGGTGAGTGATTTTCCTTGCGTCTGCGACGCTGCTGCTTTTGGGTGAGGTACTCCTCTTCGAGATTTGGCGTTCAAGGGTTTTGAACGCGTATACGCCAGTTTATTCTCTGCGTGGTAATTGCTTAGGCTTTCGAGGCGATGGGTATAACCGCTATATCACCGGAGCGAAAGCTCTTCTACACTCCCCTTGTGAGGGAGAGGCCGCTTTGGAGGCAGCGTCTAAAGCTTTTAGAACTCCCCTTTTCATCGCTCCCGTCTCGTACACTGCAGTACTAATGATAGAGACAGCTTGTTACTTTCTAAGTCTTCCGATTTCCGGTCTCCTCCTCTCTCTTGCCAAGACACCGCAATTGTTTTATGTGAACGCAGCCTTCGGATTCCTTTACGTCTTCCCTTTTACCAGGTCGCTACGGCAACTCCTCGGTGGTGAGTACTGCAGCGTACTCAGACTCCGCGGCAAGAGGGTGCCTTTGAGGGTAACGGGTCTTATCGAGATGTGGAGGATGAACGAGTACACCTTAGGTACTGTGCTTGCGGGAACGGCAATACCTCTTTGCGTCTTTTACGGCGCAATCTCCGCGTTCGTCGCGTTCGTACCCATGTTCTCCCTCTTCGTTATCGGGATGACGATGCGTGCGGAGGCAAGAGTCAAGTTTAAAGGCGAAAGCATGGCATCGGCGATCGCAAAAGAGGGCGCAATAGTTGCGATCGGCAGTCTCATTGCCGCAAAACTACTCTCAACGCTCCGCGGGCGTAGCGGTGAATCGCAGTGATCGCGCTTACCAAGGTATAGTTGAAATTCTTGCGCTGCTCGATGAGCAGGAGCGTGCTGAGGTCCTCGAAAGACTCTTCGAAAATTACGGTCGTTTTCCGAAGGGTGGCAGGTTATACGGCTCCAATGGTTCAGGAGAGATTTCTCTCACTCCTACATGTGTAGTACGCTTGACGCTCTCCTACATCACGAGAAGGAATCCAGTGCCTGTCGACGAGCTACTCTCGTTCTTCATCGAGCACAGCTTTTCTCAAGATGAAGTTCTCGACGCCATCGAGCTCTTAAGGAAAGGAGGATTGGTGGAGTTATCTCAAAACCTCCTTTTCGTCCGTGCCCTCTTCTGAGATTGCCACCTATAATATTTAGGGACAGAAAGTTTTCCTAAGGGGGTTGACCTTGTTTGCTGAAACGCTTCAAGGACACCGCTTGAAGATCGAAAAGGTTGAACCTAGTCGAATTATTGCTCGGGTGTGTAGGAGTGGTCTCCTGGTTTTGCTCCCTCCGGATTACCCTCTTAAGCCGTGCCCTCCAACAGAAGTTCAACACCCTGTCGTTTTGGAGAGAGTGAACACACTCATCGGATCTCCTCTCTCGCGATCGTTGTCTACTTACGACAAGGACTTCATCCGCATGCTTTATGAGGGTAAGAGCAACCAGGAGATCGCAAGAGCGTTGCGCAAAAGTCCTCGTACTGTTTCAACGCGTAAGGTTAACCTCTTTAAGAGGCTGAAGAAGCTAGGAAAGACGCTGGAAGAATTCGCGAAGGAAATCGGAGCGATATGATGGAACTTGAAGTCAAAAACTTCAAGGGTATAGAGCATTTGAAACTAGAGCTCTCTCCAATTACGGTTTATCGGGGAGACTTCAAAAGCAGCCTTTTAGAAGCGATACTCATTAACTGCTACGTCGAACCATCCTACCTTTTTACTGCAGCGCAAGGGCGGGTAAAACGCTGCGAACCATGGAAGTATCTGTTTCCTTTCGGCGATTGTAGCAAGAGAATAAGTATACGATTAGGGGAGCGTCTAGTCGAGATGTTCGTTGAAACCGCTGTGGTGCAGACGCTCGAGCTCCGACGAACGTTTACCACCGTCCTGAACGAAACAAAGAAGTTCAGGGTCTACTACGACGACAGCAAAAAGCTTTTTGTTTCTGAAATGCCAGAAAGCTTTGTCGACGAGGACTTGGTCTTCGTACACTTAACAGATGGGGTTTTCTCGTGGAGAGAGATCGCTGCGTACCTACCTCTCGCGCAAGGGTTTGCGGAGCGGCTTCAGGAGTTCAGCGGTTTGCGAATAGGAGAGATTACGGTTGAGGAGTATTTGGGAGAGCTTCTTCCCTTTGTTGAGGTTAATGGCTTCAAAGCTCCCGTCACATGTCACGGCAACAGGTTTGCGCTCCTCTTCGATTTCGTGCTCTCACTTTGTTTGCCAACTAAAGTGCTTTTAGGAGACGAAATCGAAATAAACCGAGACCTTCTTCCTCATGACCGTCTTATCGTTTTAACCGAGGGAGAAAGAAAATCGTAAGTTTTGGGTTCGGCTCAGGGAGGTTAGGTGAGTACCGAACACCCGTATTATCGAATGATCGCCTCTATACTCTAAATCTCCGACTTTTGCCAGAGCTCGTATTTTGTAAGCACCCGGTTCGTCCAACTCATCGTTACGCACGAAGTAGATGTAGGTACCCAGGATCTTCGCGGGTATCGTCTTCTTTTGTGCCCCCTCAAGTATCACGAACGCTTCTGTGACCTGCTCAAGTCTAGCGCCTGTTTGTAGTTTTATGATGGTACCTCTTTCTCCCGAGAAGAGAATAGCAACATCGGATGTTCTCCCTGTTGTAAGAGACGCAGGTTCTAGACGCTGCAGGCGAGACCAAAGTTTCACCACGTGGAAAGGTGCGACGGCGTAGCTTGAAGGGGGAGAGCTGCCAACGAAAGACTCGCTGTAAAGAAACAGCAAGTCTTTTGAGCGGTTGTTTTTCAGGTTAAAGGAGAAGACGAAAGTGTCGATCATTTGTTAGCCTTCATGGTCGTAGACTTTTATTTTTATAGGTTCAAGGATTTTGATGGTTTCGTTAGATCGCAACTCGACGCTCAGCGTGTAAATTCCTCCCGTGTTGAAGTATGCGGAGGGTAGACACGTCTCTACCCGATTTTCGCTCGAGAACCCCTCAGCTTTGAGTTTCTTCCCTGTCGGGGTCGTGATAAGGAGTGTAGCCTCGAAGCCTGTGTGATCCTCCTCTGTTATTATCCTTACCAGTATAAGCTCCGAACTTGTGACGAATGGGTAGTAAAAATCATACCCTTGGTAAAGCGTCAGTACTGCAATCCATGTTACTCTGTTCGTGAATGTAAGACTCTTTCCAATCACACCGGAAGCATTATAGAAAAATTGTAACGCTCTGAAGAGAACTCCGGCACTCACATACGTGTATGAGAGGCTGTTGGAAACAAAATTGTCGATGTTTTGGGTGAAGATCAGATTTTTGGTTGCAAAAACGCCGATTTTGTAGGAAATTTGGAGTACTTGCTCGCGAAACTTTAAGCTGCTGTAATTGAACAGTAATAAGACGGAGAGATTTTTTCTAACATCGTAGGTGCAAGAAACTTGCTGCGCAACCGACTTGTTCAAGGCGTAAAGGTGTTGTAGACTTTCGCTTGTAAGGTTGCAAAGATTGAATTGACTTGAAAGCGCCCGAGATGTGAAGACATAGATGTTGCAAGAGTGCGCGAGGCTTTTACTCGAAATTACATTGCAGGAATGCACGAAGACAAGGTCCCGCTGTCTTGTAGCAGCACTGTCGTAGAGAAACTGCAAGGCTCGCTGGAGACATCCGCCGCAGTTGTAGCCGTAAGGAATTTCGCTAGCAACAAGGTTGCTAATGTCTTGTGAAAATCTCAAGTCTATGATTAAAAAGGTTCCGATGTCGTAAACACTGCAGAGATCTTCCCTGAGAAATCCTACACTGTAGATGCACGGAAGTGATTTGGAGAGACTTTCTTTGACATCGTAGTGGCTAGTAAATTCTTTCTCTAAGAGTGCTGCGTTGTTATAGTAAAACAACAACGAGTTGAGAGTATCTTTCCTGACATCGTAGTGGCTAGTAAATTCTTTCTCTAAGAGTGCTGCGTTGTTATAGTAAAACAACAACGAGTTGAGAGTATCTTTCCTGACATCGTAGAAGCAAGGCAGCGGTTGTTCGACAAATCCGGCTATCGTGTAAAGGTATCGCAAATCATTCCCTGCGAAGCTATGGAAATCAAACTGATAAGGAAGTTCTCGAAAAACAGACGTGAAAACACTATAAAGGTAAACAAACTCTTTCTTTGTGAGCTCGTAGGAGTAAAGGAAAGAAAGGTCTCGCTCCGCAGTGTTAATAATACTGTAGAGAGAGGAAAGGTCGCGTATCGACGCAGACTCGATCGCAGCGGCGATGGTGAAGGTGACTCCTTTAAATGTAGGGCGTCTTACCACACCGTGTATTGTCAGAGAAGACTTGTGCCGAGGAGCGCTGCTTATTGTTCCGCGTATGGTAAACGAGAGTTTTCCCTGAGAAATGAGATTATAGAGGAAGAGGTTATCGTTGCTTACCAAAGACACTTTTTAAATCAAACCTCGTCGTACTCCCAAACGATTACCTTTGCAGGTAGAACGTTAGGGTTTGCCTCTGTTGAAACGCGCAATTGCAGGATCACATATCCATCTATGATCTTTCCCGTTGTTGTTGTTGACCCTGTGAGAGAAAGCGGCGTGTCTCTCGTGTAATTGTTGATGTTCACCATCGACGGGGCATCCGGGTGATCTAAAGTGGCAAGATTGCCTGTGACGCCGCGCTCGCCTGTGGCTTGAGCGTAATTTGAAACAACTCCGCAAAGCACCGAACAGCCTTCCCAGTCTATAAGGTCGCTCACATAGAGCTTCACATTCGAGATTTCGCTCGACCCCACAAGATCGACAACGTAGGGAGCAACTTGTTTCCAAAAAGAGTAGTAGTACCCAGATGCAGGTTTCATTACACCGGGGTCGGGGTCATTAGTATCGTCAGTGTTGAAATACAGACTGAGAGTAAGAAGTTCTACCGGTGTACTCCCAAGGTAGAGGCAAGTTCTCACGTCGGCGTAGGGAGTCTGCCAACTACTATCGATGGCCACGTCGTCTGCGAAGAGGTCATGCACTGTTTCGCTAAAACCTTCCATGAGATACACTTTGGAAGCGGAAAAGTCGACTATCACTAAATCTGTACCGGTCCACGCTAAACCGGCCTGGTTTTCGCCAAAAGAGAACGAATCAAAAACTGACGAAGAAAAGCCTTGGAGCTTTATAATTTTGCCGATGTCTCTTGCACCGACTATAACGTTAGCCCCATCCCATGTCAGCCCTACCATTTCGTTAGTTCCGAAAGATGTGCCGGAAACACTGTCGATCACGCTAGCTGAAAAACCTGCACACTTATAAATTTTTGTATAATCAACTACGAGAAGAAGGTTTTCGTCCCCCCAAGCGACTCTTAGCGTACCGCTGACAAAAATTGAGTCTATAATGGTTGACGAAAAACCTGCGTAGCGTCTAACAACCGGCAGATCCGTTGACACATCTTTCGTGAGTAACCGCGATCGCTCCCAACCAACGCCGCGGGCGTTGAGGGAAAGAGTCGATTGTATGGTGCTACTAAACCCTTCGTGTAAGCGAACGTTGGCAGAAGGGTAGGCTGTTGTGAGGAGATTCCCGCTCATAACTCGTCACTCTCCGTCGTACTGCGGATAGATCTCGTCAACAGTTTTAGGGGTCTTGACTATTCCGGGGACAGGGCTGTTGGGGTCTAGAGCTGCAAGATCCTCCTCGCTAAGGTCGAGCCCTGCTGTTTTCTTCGCCATGATTGCAAGGATTCTGTTTGGGTCGGTAACTGTTTCACTCGGGCGACTCTGTAAATCTGGGTTTTGCGCTAGCCACTCGTCAGCTTCATCCTTGGTTACAATTGTGATGTCCGGATCTTGCGCGTACTTGTCTGCTATTTCATCCGGAAGGCAAATCAGACAATGCTCGTAGTCCTCTCCCCTCGCTATTCTCCCCTCATAGATGATAGGACCGATCTTGACAGCGTCTATCTCATACGGGTCGTATACTGAAGGGTATTTCATCCTAGGCTGTCCAGGAGTAGTATTTTTGGTTATCTTAACAAGAATAAGCTTCATTTCGACCTCCTCCTAATGTCAAGAAGTTCCTCCTCTGTGTATTCAATGTCAGCCTCCTTAAAAGGCCCTTCCCAAACTTTGAAAACTCTTCCTGTTTCAGGTTCGATGAAGGAAAGCTTGCAAAGACCATCTTCGACAACTCCACAAATGTAAACTCGCTTCAAAGGTCGCCCGTGAAGAGTCAAAGTCGTTCGGCGTCTGTAAACGAGCGTCTGCTTCGGGGTGAGATTGACTTTGTAGATCTCCTTGCCGTCCGGGGCGAGTACTATAAACTCGCAGAGTTGCTCCCGGTCAATCTTGTTATATTTCCAAAAAGAAGAGTCTACTGTTGCTCCGTTTCTGTAGCGTGCTTTCCAAAATGGCGCTAGTCTCATCAAGGACCTCCTTACTGACCTTCCACTCAGAAAACCAATTCTTGTTGTCGCCGAAAGAAGGATCTGAGGTAATTGCCTTTCGCAGGCTTGGCTCATCCTCTTGTCTTCTCCCCTCTCTTAGTCACTATAATCAAAGCGATGCCTCTGGGGCAAGTCCCTGGAAGAGAGGGGAGTGTGGCACCCCTTAAGGCCAAGGCGAATTGGGTTAAACCCAATTCGCGCTGGCTAACCTGCAGCCACTAAAGGCTGTCGTCCCAGGTTGGGAC
>Ga0190338_1000035_pt1 | contig 31438 bp, 24 predicted proteins | sample 4872041112_MG_FD_163434 | JGI IMG/M metagenome (GOLD analysis project Ga0190338, IMG submission 163434) | Hydrothermal vent sediment bacterial communities from Southern Trench, Guaymas Basin, Mexico - 4872-04-11-12_MG | ecosystem: Environmental > Aquatic > Marine > Hydrothermal vents > Sediment ... | reverse complement strand
TCCGCATAGACACCGGAGGCGGAATAAACCATCATCAAGCCAAAGACGAAGAGAAGCGCGATGGTCAAAAGGAGTATCGGATCAGGAGCAAACCTCTTAGGCATTCTCCCTCCTCCGCTTCAGTTTGCGCACCTCTTCCTTAAATACATCCCCTCGCTCCTCGAAGTTGAGGAACATATCGAAACTGGCGCAGCCGGGCGAGAGAAGCACCGTATCCCCGGGCTTCCCCTCGGAAAACCCCACCTTTACCGCTTCGGCGAGCGAGGAGACCCGACGCAGGGGAACAACATCGCCAAGTATTCCCTCGATCTTCTTTGCTGCCTCCCCGATGGTGAGCACCGTCTTCACCCGCTTTTTTATCAAGGGGATCAAGGCGGAGAAATCGCCGTTCTTATCCCTCCCCCCAAGGATGAGGATGAGGGGGCTTTCAAAGCTTTCTATCGCCTTCGCCACCGCCTCTATGTTGGTCGCTTTGGAATCGTTAAAAAACCTTATCCCCTCTATCTCAGCGACGAACTCCAAGCGGTGGGGGAGCCCTTTGAAGCTCCTCAGAACCTCTCTTAATGGCTCAGGACGGGCTCCAACAATGAGCGCCACCGCCACCGCAGAAAGCACATTCTCTAAGTTATGGACCCCGAAGAGGGCGATCTCCGAAAGGGGGATAACCTCCCCCTTTCCATCCCCCAAGCGATAGGAGACCCTATCACCGGAGACGAAGACGCCTTCCGACAATTCCCTCGTTCTGCTTATCCAGATCAGCTTGGAACCCACCTTTTCTGCTATTTTTCGGGAGACCGGATCATCGAGGTTTACCACCGCGAAATCGTCCTCACGCTGGTTTAGAAAGATCCTCCCTTTTGCCTCAGCGTAGTCTTCAAAGCTCGAATAGCGGTCCATATGGTCCGGGGTGATGTTCAAAAGGACCGCGATGTCAGCCCGGAAATGGTCTATCGCTTCGAGCTGAAAACTTGAAAGCTCGAGGACGAAGTAATCGACCTCGCGCTCGGCATAGTTTATAAAGGGTCTTCCTATGTTCCCCACCACCTCCACCCTGAACCCCGCCTTACGCAATATCTCACCTACCAGGGTGGTGGTGGTGGTCTTCCCGTTGGCGCCGGTGATCCCGATGATCCTCCCCCTGGCGAAACGGTAAGCGAGCTCTATCTCGCTTATGATGGGGATGTTCTTCCTTCTCGCTTCGGCAAGACCGGGAATACCCAAAGGAACGCCTGGGCTCACCACGATGAGCTCGGCGGAGAGGAAGCTCTCCCGGCTATGACCTCCGGTCTCCACAGTGGCGCCAAGCGCCCGAAGCGCCATCGCCTTTTCCGCCACCACCTCCTCTCCTTTCAGTTCGCTCACCACCACCTTAGCCCCCCTGGCAAGGAGGAAGCGGGTAGCGGCGATGCCACTCTCCGCCATCCCCACCACCAATACCTTCTTCTCTGAAAGCTCCATCCCCTTCTCCATCCTCACCTCAGCTTCAAGGTACTCAAGCTTATAAGGGCAAAGATGGTAGCTATGATCCAGAACCTTACGATCACCTTTGGCTCCTCCCAGCCAAGAAGCTCGAAATGGTGGTGCAGAGGAGCCATCCGAAATACCCTCTTCCCGTATAGGCGGTAGGAGACTATCTGGATGATCACCGAGAGAGCTTCAATGACGAATAAACCGCCCACAATCACCAGAAGCATCTCCTGCTTGATGATAAGGGCAATGGTGCCAATAGCCCCGCCCAAGGCGAGGGAGCCCACATCCCCCATAAATATCTTCGCGGGATAACAGTTGAACCAGAGGAAGCCGAGGCTCGCCCCGACCATCGCTCCACCGAAGATGGTGATCTCCCCTACCCCACGAACATAAGGAATGAGGAGGTAGTTCGCCGCTATATAATGTCCGGCAACATAGGTAAGCACGGTGTAGGTTGCCGAGGCGATGAGCACCGCGCCGATAGCCAATCCGTCGAGCCCATCGGTGAAATTGACCGCGTTTGACGAACCCACAAGGACGAGAACGGAAAAAAGGATATAGCCCCAGCCGAGATCGGGGTTGAGCTGTTTGATGAAGGGGAAGCTTATCCTGGTGGAAAACATCCCCTTCCCGGCAAGATAATAGAGCACCGCCCCCACAAAGAGAGCAATGGCGATCTCCCCGATGAGCTTCATCTTTATGGTGAGGCCCTTTGGATTGCCCTTAACCGCCTTTATGTAATCATCGGCAAAACCAAGGACACCGAAAAGGAGGGTAGCGGTGAGAAGGAGCCAGAAGAACTTGTTTCCCAGATCGATCCAGAGGAAGGTAGGGATGATAATGGAGATAAGGATGAGAATGCCCCCCATCGTGGGAACACCCTCCTTCTCCTTCTGATGACGCTTGGGCGTCTCCTCCCTCACCCTCTGCCTCAGGGAGAGAGCGCTGAGTTTCCTTATGACATAAGGACCGAAGAAAAAGCTTATGATAAGGGCGGTAAGCACGGAAAGCGCAGTCCTGAAGGTTATATAACGGAAGACATTGAAGGGCGATATGTAATCATGAAGCCCGTAAAGAAGCTTATAGAGCATCGGTCTCCTCCTCGTGGTAGCGCTCCCGGATCCGGGATACAACTATGTCGGTCTTTATCCCCCGGGACCCTTTAACCAAGATGACATCTCCCTCCTTTATTCGGGGAACGAGGAACTCCGCCGCTTCAGCAGCACCGGGGAAATGGAAGAGAGAGCCCTCATCCATCCCCGAAAACCTTGCCTCCTCAACCAGCAATCTGGCGAGCTCACCCACCCCGATGAGGAGAGAGAGCCCTGAGGAGGAGGCTTTCCTCCCCGCCTCCCGATGCGCCTCCTCTGCAACATCGCCCAGCTCAAGCATATCCCCAAGGACGGCTATCTTTCGGGAAAAACCGGAAAGCTCCCTGAACCAGAAAAGAACCGCAGAGAGCGCTTCAGGGTTCGAATTATAGCTCTCATCGATCACGGTGAACCCCTCCCGGAAATTGATCACCTGCCCCCGCATTGGGGAGGGGGTTATCTGGGAGAGCCCTAAAGCGATATCCTCTAAGGAAAGGGAAAGGGCATAAGCGGTGGCAAGGGCGGCGAGTAGGTTCATCACATTGTGAAACCCGATCAAGGGAAGGAAGTAGTCCTTCTTTCTCCCACCATAATCGATGGTTAGCGCGGTTCCGGAAAGCCCCTTGGGCGAAATATTATACGCGCTCACCTCCGCTTTCCCCTTTAACCCAAACCAGACCTTCCTCCCGGGGAAGTCCTCGCTTATCTCCCTGATCAGGGGATCGTCCCGGTTCAAAACCGCTATCCTCTCTCCCGTGAGCCCATCGAGTAGCTCCTTCTTGGCGCGAGCGATCGCCTTAATATCGGGAAAGAACTCCCGATGAACTAAAGAGATATTCGTAAGGACGCCGATCTCCGGCTCGGCTATCTCACAGAGCCGGCTAAGCTCCCCGGAACGGCTCATCCCCATCTCCGCTACGAAGAGCTCGTCCCCCTCTTCAAGGGAAAGGAGAGAAAGGGGAAGCCCATAAAGGTTGTTCAGGTTCCCGATGCTTTTTTTCGCCCGGAACGAGGAGGAAAGAAGGCTGTAGGTGATGTCTTTGGTCGTCGTCTTTCCGGTACTACCGCTTATTCCTACCACCTTCACCCTGTACTCCCTCCTCACCGAAGCGGCGAGGTCCTGGAGGGCGCGGGTGGTATCAGCCACCTCTATGATCAGGGGTTCCCCAGAAATCTCAACGGGTGCTCTCCCCCGCTCAACAACTGCGCCAACCGCTCCCTTTTTTAGGGCATCGATTACGAAATCGTGCCCATCAAACCTTTCCCCTTTGATGGCGAAGAAAAGCTCCTTTCCCTTTATCCTTCTTGAATCGAGAGAATAGGAGGAGATAAGGGTATCAGGGGAACCGGAGACTATCCTTCCCTGAGAATACCTTGCAATCTGCCCTGCCGAGAGCAATGCCATACCCTTACCCCCTCCCCCTCTTCCTCCAGATCATCTCCCGGGCGACCTCCCGGTCATCGAAGTGGATCACCTTGTCGCCCAGTATCTGATAATCCTCATGCCCTTTTCCCGCGAGGACGACGAAATCGCCCCGCCGGGCATAGTCTATGGCGAGCTCGATCGCCTTTCTTCGATCGGGCTCGATAATGTACTCCCCCCTTTTCTCCACGGTGTTTACGATCCCCTCCTCTATCTCCTTTATTATCGCCATTGGATCCTCGGAACGGGGGTTATCCGATGTTACGATCACGATATCGGAATGCTTCACCGCATAGGAGCCCATAAGCGGTCTCTTTCCCTTATCCCTATCACCACCACAACCGAAGACGGTGATTATCCGCCGAGGAGCAAGCTCGCCTACGGTCACCAGCAGGTTACGCAGGGCATCGTCGGTATGGGCGTAATCGACGATCACGGTGAAGTCCTGACCTTCATCCACTATTTCAAACCTTCCCGGGATCGATCTCACCTTCTCGATCCCCGATCTCACCTTATCGAGCGGTAGATCGAGGGCGATGGAGGTGGCAACCGCTGCCAGGATATTGTAGAGATTGGGCCTCCCAAGTAAGGACGAATGAAGCTTGAGCGTTCCCTTCGGGGTTATTATCTCGCCGGCAAGCCCGGAACGGGAGAGCCGGTAATCCTCCGGATGAACATCAGCCTTGGCGGAAAAACCGTAGCTCACCCTGGGGAAGGAGGAAAGCTTGATAATCCTCTGCCCGAAGGGATCATCGATGTTAACCACCCCTTTTCCTCCATTTTTCCTCGTGAGCTCAAATAGCTTTAACTTCGCTTTGAAGTAGTTCTCCATCGTCTTGTGGTAGTCGAGGTGGTCCCGGGTAAGGTTGGTGAAGGTAGCGACATCAAAAGAGAGCTCATCCACCCGATGGAGTTCCAGGGCATGGGAGGAGACCTCCATCACACACGCCTTCATCCCGGAGGAGACCATCTCCCTTAAAAAACCCTCGATATCCGGCGCCTCCGGAGTGGTGCGGGAGGCGACGATCTTTCTTCCCCCCACCGAATAGGAGATGGTGCCGATCCTCCCGGCGGGGAGACCCGCCTCGTTCAATATCGCCTCCATCAAGTAGGTGTAAGTGGTCTTCCCATTGGTCCCGGTGACCCCGACGAGGGTGAGTTCCTCGCTCGGGCGCTTAAAGAAGTTGGCAGAGATCTTAGCCATTGCCCTCCTCGCATCCGCCACCTTCACATAGGGGATGCTATCCACCAGCCCTCCTTTGGGATCATCTTCCGAGACGACGGCTTTCGCTCCTCTCTCTATCGCCTCAGGTATGAAGCGGTTTCCGTCAGTCTTCTCCCCCTTTATGGCGATGAAGATATAGCCTTCTTTCACCCTCTTCGAGTTGTAGCTGATACCATCGATCTCCGTAGAGAGATCCCCTTTAACCTCCACTATCTCCACCGAATTGAGCAGTTCCTCAAGCTTCATTCGCTTCCCTCAGTTTGACTGATCGCCCGTGCCAAAAGCCATCCATCCTTTTTCTCCGGAGGCACTCGGAGATAACGAAGGGTGGCAGAGACCACCCGGCTGAATACCGGCGCTGCCACTTCCCCACCGAAATACCTCCCCTTAGGCTCGTCGATGACTACAATAACCGCTATCCGCGGCTTTTCCACCGGGGCAAACCCAACAAAGGAGGCGATATGGCCCCCATCAGCATAGGTTCCAGAAGGACCTATCTTCTGGGCAGTGCCCGTCTTTCCTGCAACTCTATAACCGGGGACCTTAGCCCTTTTTCCAGTTCCCCTTTCGACCACCCCTTCCATTATCTCCTTTATGATGGAGCAGGTTCGGGGAGAAAGAACCATAACCCTTTCCCCTCTGGGGAAGGGCTCGAAAGTTCCTCCCTTTTTCCTGCCGAGCGCTATCCTCGGAGTGAGGAGATACCCCCCGTTGGCTACCGCTGCCGTCACCCTCAGCATCTGAAGGGCGGTTACCCCAATGCCCTGGCCGATCGATATCTCCCCGAGCATAAACTTGCTCCATCCCTTATAACCACCGATGAGACCCGGGCTCTCCCCAGGAAGGTCGATCCCGGTCCTTCTTCCGAAACCGAGCTCATTGAGCCAATCATGGAAGGTTTTTGGATTAAGCCTCGTTCCGATGAGCACCGCGCCCACATTGCTTGAGTATTCGAGGACCTCGCGGAAGCTCAAGTCGGCATAAGAACCAGTATCCCGGATGAGATAGCCGTCCACTACTATCGCTCCCTGCCCGCAATAGAAATGGTCGTAAGGAGAAACTACCCCCTCTTCAAGGGCAACGGAGGCGGTAACGATCTTGAAGGTGGAGCCTGGCTCATAGATATCGGCAACCGCTCGATTTCGCCAGGAATAACGAGGATAATCGTTAAATCGGTTGGGATCATAGGTAGGCCTATTGGCTAACGCCAACACCTCTCCCGTCTCCGGATCCATCACAACGACCATTCCCCCCTTAGCCGATGTCCTCCTAATCGCCCGTTCCAGCTCCCGTTCGGCATAGTACTGAATGACGGTATCGATGGAAAGGACGAGATCATCTCCCTCGCTTGGGGACAATCTGATCTCCCCATCGGAAATAAGCTCCTTCGTGTTCTCCTTTATCACCGCCAACATCCTGCCGGAGCTTCCCCTTATCACCCCATCGTACTTCCTCTCGATCCCGGCAAGACCTATGTTGTCCATCCCCACGAAGCCAAGGAGATGGGAGGCAAGACTGCCATTGGGATAAAACCGCTTATTTTCATAGATAATGCCGATACCACGAAGTTTAAGGGACCGCACCTCCTCCGCTACCTCCGGAGTCACCTTCCTCCTAAGCCAAGAAAACTCCCCCTTCCTCGCCAGCCTCTTTTTTATAAACCCTTTCCTAACGCCGAGCAATGGAGCGAGCACCTTTGCATAACCATCGGGATCGGAAACCTGAGAGGGATCGGCGTAGATCGAGGGGACCTCAACACTTACCGCAAGCTCCCTTCCCATCCGATCGTAGATAACCCCTCTCTTTGGGGAGAGAGTAATCACCCTCTCCCACTGCCTTCTCGCTCGTTCCCGATACTTCCCCCTATCCCTTATTCCAATGGCGTAGAGCCTTAAGAAGATGACCCCACACCAAAGGAGGAGCATTACTCCAACGAAGATCGCTCTTTTCTTCTTCCTCTCCACCATAATCCGTCCCTATTTCTTCCTATTCTCCTCGCCGATGATTATCACCTCTTCTGGCTTGGGATACCGCATTCCAAGTTTCGTTTTAGCAATCCTTTCTATCCTCTCAGGGGAACTCAGGAAAGCCTTTTCCAGAGAAAGCCTCCTTTTCTCCTCGAGCAGCTTTTCCCTCTTCTTATTGAGTTCGTCTATTCGATAGCCGAGCTTCATTATCTCCACCTGCTCCCAAAGATAGAAAAAGAGAACCCCAAAAACGAGCATAAGAAGAAGGACGCCCCGAGGGAACTTCCATCTCCTTTCCCTTATCTTCTGATTATTTCCCACCCTGTCCACCATTTATAGCCGTTCTCCCACTCGCATCCGGGCACTTCTCGCCCGCGGGTTCTCCCTTACCTCATCTCTTCCGGGACGAATCACCTTCTTATTCACCAGCCGGAGAAGGGGTGGATCCAGCTTGGAAAGACGCCTCATAACCCGCTTTACTACCCTATCCTCAAGGGAATGAAAGGCAATTACCACCAATCTCCCCCCCCTCTTAAGAAGTCTCACCGCCTGCTCCAAAACCTCATCGAGACCGGTAAGCTCATCGTTCACTGCGATCCGAAGGGCTTGGAAAGTCCTGGTCGCGGGGTGTATCCGCCACCTTCTTCTCCTCATCGCATCCACTATGATCTCCGCCAGCTCGGTGGTTTCCTCTATCTTCTTCTTCCTCCTTGCCCTCACGATCGCCCTCGCGATCCTCCTTGCCTCTCGCTCCTCGCCGTATTCTCTTATTATCCCTTCAAGCTCTCCCTCGGAGAGTCGATTCACCAGCTCTGAGGCGGACATCCCCGAGCTCCGATCGAACCTCATATCGAGGGGTCCGGGAAGGGAAAAGCTGAACCCTCGCTCAGGCTTAAAAAGCTGGAACGAGGAGAGGCCGAGGTCAAAAAGGATGCCCGAAGGCGGAGGATACCCTCCCTCTTTCAATATCTCAGGAAGCCTTCGGTAATCGGAGGAAAGGAGACGAACCCGCGATGAAAATGAAGAAAGCCTCCCTCTCGCCACCTCGAGCACCTCGGGGTCGCGGTCGATACCGAGAAGCCTCCCTCTCTCTGAAAGACGGGCTAAGATCGCCAATGAATGCCCCCCTTCCCCAACGGTACAATCGATGTAAAACCCATCCGGATCAACTACTAACTGCTCGACCACCTCCTTCACTAAAACAGGTTTATGATAAACCTCAGGCTCCATCTCACCCTCTGGGAGCCGGTCATATGCCAAGCTCGGAAAGGATCCTCAAATCCTCCTCGGTTAACGGCACCGCCAATCTCTTTTCCCGGAATAGCTGGTCGTTCCACACCTCGAGATAACGAAGGTGCCCCAAAACAGCCACCTCCCCCTCCATCCGCGCCTCTTCCCGAAGCTTCTGAGGGATGAGCACCCTTCCCTGTTTATCCATAGTTGCTATCTGCCCAAAATAACTGGATACATCGACTACCCTTAGCTTGGTCGGATGCATCGAGGGAAGCGTTAACAACTTCTCCTCAATCTCTGCCCAAACAGGGAAAGGATATATCCGTACACTCTCTCCAGTTAAGCTGGTGATATAAAGGTTGGGACCATATTCCTCGAGGATGATCCTCTTGAAGGCGGTGGGTATCTTTATCCGCCCCTTATCGTCCACCTTGGTTATGAAGCTTCCTCTCAGTATGTTTTGGAGCTCTCTATTCAACTTTTCCTTCCCTTTTTCCCTCATTTTTGGGACGCTGGTCCACTTTTGTCCAGATTTTTCCACCTGAGGTTATCTTAATATACCCCTTTTCCCCTTGTCAAGGAAAATTATCAATCTGATTAAAAAATTTATACTTTAGCCGGTTAGAAAGGGTGGAATTGCGGTTGACAAATGGAGCCACCTCGTCCTTAAATATCCTTAAGGAGGATGAGATGAAGATAGGGATAATCGGCTTTCCCAAGGTAGGAAAGACCACCCTGTTCAACATCCTCACCGGTGCTCATCTCGAGACCTCAAAGTTCGGCGGAGGAAAGGCGGAAGCGAGGATCGGCATCTCCAAGGTGCCTGATCATAGGCTCGACCGGCTCGCCGAGATATTCTCTCCCAAAAAGCTGACACCAGCGGAGATAGAGTATGTGGATATCGGAGGCCTCCCCGGAACCGAGCTCGGAAGAAGTGAACTCCTCTCCGCCATCCGCCCAGCCGATGCCCTCCTCCATGTGGTGCGCGCCTTTACCGACCCTGAGCTTCCCCATCGGGGAGGAGAGATAAACCCTGCCAAAGATATAACCGACCTCGAGGATGAGCTCATCTTAGCCGATCTCCTTGTGGCGGAAAAGAGATTGGAACGGGTGGAAAAGGACATCAAGAAGATAAAAAGCGATGAATTGACAAAAGAATACGAGCTCCTCAACAAGGTAAAGGAGGCACTGGATAAGAACACCCCCTTAAGGGAGCTTTCCTTCTCCTCCGAGGAGGAGAGGATGCTCCGGGGGTTCCAGTTCCTCTCAGCAAAGCCGATCCTCCAGGTAATCAACCTCGGCGAGGAGGAGCTCGGGGAGAAGGAGTTCGTAGAAAAATACGGGCTAAAGGGCTACGAGGGGAAAAAGAAGATGGGGCTTTCCCACATCTACGGAAAGATAGAGCTCGAGATAGCGGAGCTTCCACCGGACGAAGCAACCGAATTCAGAAAAAGCTACGGCATCGATTCCGCCTGCCGGGAGCGGATAATCCGGGATTCCTACCGCCTGCTCGGGCTCATCACCTTCTTCACCTATAAGAGCGGAGAGGTCCGCGCCTTCAGCATCAAGGAGAACACAAGGGCGGTAAAGGCAGCAGGTGCAGTTCACTCCGATATGGAACGAGGATTTATAAGGGCAGAGGTCATCTCCTTTTTCGACCTCGATAAATTGGGCTCGATCGAGGAAGGAAGAAAAAAGGGACTCCTCCGCCTCGAGGGAAAAGACTATATAGTGGCAGATGGGGATGTGATCACCTTCCGCTTCAATATCTAAATCTCCCTTCTTCCTTCAATAGCGCGCGCCATCGTCACCTCATCAGCATAGGAGAGCTCAGCGCCGGCAGGGATACCTATTCCGATCCGGGTAATAAGCAAGTCTAAGGGTTTTAATATCTTAGCCAGGTAGAAAGCGGTAGCCTCTCCTTCTGCATTGGGACTGGTGGCGATTATGACCTCCTTTATCTCCCCCTCCTTCAATCGGGAAAGAAGCCCCTTGATCCTGAGTTCCTCCGGTCCCACCCCGCCCAGAGGGGAAAGTACCCCCATCAGCACATGGTAGAGCCCATTATATTTCCCCGTCTTTTCGATCACGATGATATCTCCCGGTTGCTCCACCACGCAGACCTTGCTCCTATCCCTTGCTGGATCGGAACAGATACTGCAGGGATCGCGCTCGGTGATACTATTGCAGACGGAGCAGAAGAAGACCTTCTTTTTAACCTCGATGATGGAACGAGCCAGTCGTTCCGCCTCTCCTGGCGCCGTCTTCAATAGATGGAAAGCCAACCGCTCCGCAGTCCGCTCCCCAATACCGGGAAGACGGGAAAGCTCAAGGATCAATCTCCTGAAGGCTTCCGGGAACTGAAACATCCCCCTCCTCTATTCGGCTTCCTCCTCCTTCCCCTTCTCCTTATGCTCTCTCACATCGATCAACTCCCCCTCGAATAGCTCTAAAACCCCTCTTACCCGTTCATCCTCGAGGGCTTTTTGCCTGGGGGAGACGAACTCCTTCCCCGGCGAAGAGGAACCCTCCTCTTCTCTTTGAACAAGGGAGAACCTTATCTCACGAAGCCCCGATGCCCTGGCGAGCTCAGAAAGGTAGGCGAGTTTTTCCTCCGTTTTCAGGATATCGATAACCGGCTCCTTCCCCTTGGGGTACTTCACCACCAGATCGTCTCCCTCTACCCCAAGCTCCACCCCGTTATTCACCAACATAGAGAAAAGGGGGAGCCTTTCCTTCCTGAGCCTTGAAAGGAGGGTCTTCACCCGTTCGTCAGCCACCTCAGGGGACTCCTCATCTGCCTCCTTCTCGATGTCCCCTTCCTTCTCCTCATAGGGGGGAGCTTCCTCCTCCATCTTGAGAGAGGGTCCCTTTTCCCCTCTGCCAGAGGGGGACTCGGCTGAGGAAACTCCGCCAGAAGAAAGGCTCGAGAGAACCTCCTCCAAGGGAACGAGTTTTCTCAACCTGAGAGAACGAATGAGAACCGCCTCGAGGAGGTAGCGGGGCTGAGTGCTCCAGCGGGTAAGTTGTTCCGCATTTGCCAATTGGTTCAATATCCGAAGGATATCCTCAAGGGAAAACTCCTTGCTTTGAATCTCGATCCGCCTTAATTCCTTGTCTGGTAGGGGGATGAGCTCTTTAGCCTCCTTGACCAGTTTCGCCACCATCAGATGACGGAAAAGGGAGATAAGCTCGGAGATAAGCTCCTGAACATCGTATCCCCTGTTCAGAAGATCATCGACCGTTTTGATGAGAAGGGAGGCGTCCTCCCGCAGGATCGCCTCGGATATGGAAAGAAGCGCCTCAGCAGGAACGATGCCGAGGACCGCGGTTATATCCTCATCGGAGACACTCTCTCCGGCAAAGGAGATGAGCTGTTCCAGAATGCTCTGGGCATCCCGAAGACTGCCCGAGGCAGCGGTGGCGATGGTGTTCAACCCCGCCTCCGAGATCTTCACCTTCTCCCCAGACGCGATCTTCTTAAGCTGAGAGACAATGAGACGATGAGGTATCCGTTGGAACTCGTAATGCTGACAGCGGGAGATGATCGTCGGGGGCACCTTATGATAGTTGGTAGTGGCTAAGATAAAAACGACATGGGAGGGTGGCTCCTCAAGCGTCTTCAGGAGGGCGTTGAACGCCTCCGGGGTCAACATATGGACCTCGTCTATTATGTAGATCTTGAACCGATCGCGTGCCGGGGAGTACTTGACATTCTCCCTCAGCTCCCTTATCTCGTCTATGCCCCGGTTGGAGGCGCCATCTATCTCGTACACATCAATCGAATTGCCGAGGGCTATCTCCTTACAGGAAGGGCACTTACCGCAAGGGGTTACCGTTGGTCCCTCCACACAGTTGAGCGCCTTGGCAAACACTCTGGCGGTGGTGGTCTTCCCCACTCCCCTTATCCCGGAAAAAAGCAGGGCGTGAGGGATCCGCCCCGAGAGGATGGCGTTCTTTAGGGAACGGACGATCACCTCCTGGCCCACGATCTCATCGAAATTCTGGGGCCTAAGCCTACGAGCAAGTACCAAATAGGACATTCACCCTCCTTATAAAAGCGATGGATGCTTTCCCATTTTACCATACGATCACCCCCTATCAAAGGATCGAAAAGGATGGGAAATACCAACCTCAACCTTGAAAAGGAGCTCTATCTCTTTGTGGTTTCCAAGAGAAAACCCTTAAATTCGGAAAAGGAGCGGGAGAGGATAATCGATCTCTTCCTTTTACTCAATACCTCCCTAAGCCCGGAGGGAAGCTCCACCTTCCTTTTGATTATCAGTTCGATAATGTCGAAGAACTTGGCTGGATGGGCAGTCTCTAAAAAAATACCGCTAGCCCCGTTTATTTCTTCCATAGCTTTTGAAAGCCCTAAAAAAGCCACCGCCCCGTGAGGGTCGAGAAGGTAATCATATCTCTGGTAAACCTCACCAATTGTGTCCTTCGTCTCCTCATCATCAAAGCTCCAGCCAACAATATCCTCTCTTATTCTATTGAGATCATTGCCATAGATATAAAGGATCCTGGCGAAATTGCTCGGATCTCCCACATCCATCGCCGAGGAAATGGTCCTTTTGGACTCTTTGGGCTCGAACCTACCGGTCTTAAGATATAGAGGGACGGCGTCATTTATATTGGTCGAGGCAACAAATTTATGAATGGGAAGGCCCATCTTCTTCGCTATTATGCCGGCAGTGAGATTTCCAAAATTGCCACTGGGGACGCTGATGATAACCCTCTCCTTTCTCCCTTTAAGCTGGGAAAATCCATAAAAATAGTAGAACGACTGGGGGATTAATCGGGCGATGTTTATGGAATTGGCGGAGGTGAGATTAAGTCTATCGTTCAGCTCCCTATCAAGGAATGCCGTCTTAACCAGCCTCTGGCAATCGTCAAAGGTCCCTTTTATCTCAAGCGCGGTAATGTTCTTATCATAGGTTGTAATCTGCAGTTCCTGGTTCTTGCTGATCTTCCCACTTGGATAGAGTATGAAGACCTCTATCCCCTCCTTTTGGTAAAAGGCGTTCGCCACTGCACTGCCGGTATCCCCTGAGGTCGCCACGAGAACGGTTAACTTCTTCCCCTCCTTTTTAGCAAAATAAGATACCATCTCTGCCATAAACCGAGCCCCGAAGTCCTTGAAGGCGAGGGTTGGTCCAAAGAAGAGTTCCAGGCTATAAACATTTTCCTTCACCCTCTTCAGGGGAGCATCAAAGGTTATCGAGTTCCGGATAAATCCCTCCAGTTCCTCCTCGGATATATCTTCGCTGAAGAAAAGCCTCGCCACCTCAAGGGATATCTCTTGAAATGAGAGAGCATCCATCTCCCTCAGGAATTCGGTACTTACTCGGGGTATATGCTCGGGGAAAAAGAGCCCTCCGTCATCCGGCATCCCCTTTAAAACCGCCTCCCTTAGACTAACCGGCTCAGCCCTCCCCTTTGTGCTCAGGTATTTCAACTCAACCCCTCCTGTAAACTATCTTGGGTCCTTCTTCATTAACCCCGGAGATGTAGATGTCGCTGGATAGCCCCGCTTTCTCAAACTCCTCGCTCACCTTCCTCGCCACAAAGCTCGCTTCTTCCCTCGAGGAACAAAGGGCAAAAACCGAAGGACCTGAACCTGAGATCCCAAAAGCAAGGGCGCCCTCTTTCAAGGCGACCTCCTTCGCCCTCTCGAAATTGGGGATCAGCTTGGAGCGGACCGGCTCTATGATCACATCGGAAAGGGAAGCTGAGATCAGCTTGAGGTCCTTTTTCATAAGCCCGGCTATCAATCCGGCAATGTTTCCCCATTGGATCACCGCTTTTTTCAACGGGACCTTCTGGGGAAGTATCTGCCGGGCTTTCTTCGTCTCTATTTCCATTTTTGGATGAACGATACCAAAATAAATGGACTCAGGATAGGATATCCTCACAATCTCAAGGGGAGATATGCTCCTTACGAGGATCATCCCTCCGAAAAGAGAGGGAGCTACATTATCCGCATGTGCCTCCTTGCTGGCAAACTTCTCTCCCTCCAACGCAAAGGGCAGAAGCTCCTCCTTTGAAAGGGGCTCGCCCAAAAGCACATTCAAGGCAAAAACCCCGGCGACGGAGCTCGCTGCACTGGAACCGAGTCCGCTTGAAATGGGCATCTTCTTTATAAGCTCCACCTCCACGCCCTCCTTCACCTTCAAGGAGCTCATCATCGAAGCCATCGCTATGGTAGCCACATTCCTTTCCGGATCGAGGGGAAGCCTTCCTCCATCACCGGTTATCTTGCTTATCTTTATCCCCGGTTCTTTTTTCAACCTCAAAACGACCTCATCCCCAGGGGTCTCGAGGGCAACCCCAAGTATGTCAAAGGCACATACGAGATTCGCCACCGTTGCCGGAGCAAAAACTTTAACTTCCTTCAGTCCCTTCATCGTTACATCAAATAATTCGATATTCGGATTATATCTGCGAGAACCCCCGCTGCCGTCACCTCAGCCCCTGCACCAGGTCCCTTGACTACAAGGGGAAACCGGCTATACCGCTTCGTGTGAAAGGAAACTATATTATCCCTCCCCCTCAGGTGGAAGAATGGATGACGGACATCCACCTCCTTTAACCGAACCTCTGCCTTTCCATCCTCTATCGAGGCGATGTACCTGAGGACCCTTCCTTTCTTCTCCGCAGCGGATACCTTTCTCTCATATACTTCATCCAATTGAGGGAGCTTTTTGAAAAACATATCAACAGAGTCTATCCCTTTAAAATCTTCGGGCAACAGGCTCTCAACAAAGACATCTTTCATTTCGAGCTCAAGTCCGATCTCACGAGCCAAGATCAATACCTTCCTCGCAACATCCATTCCGCTCAGATCCTCCGCAGGATTTGGCTCAGTATATCCCTTATCCCTGGCCATCTTTATAATCTCACTAAATCTTCTCCCCTTCTTCAAGGAGTTGAAGATGAAGCTGATGGTTCCGGAAAGTACCGCCTCTATCCTTTTAACCTGATCACCGCTGTTCAAAAGGTCCCTCAAAGTGCTAATCACCGGAAGCCCTGCCCCAACGGCTGTCTCATAGAGAAAGGGGACCCCGTACTTTCTGGTCAATGACTTAAGATCCCGATAAAGGGAAAACTCAGAGGAGCAAGCCTTCTTGTTTGGCGTTATGATGGGGATATGTGATTTGAGAATATCCTGGTAGTACCTAACAACCTCGTCACTTGCGGTGCAGTCCACGAAGACGCTATTGGGGAGATTGAGCTCCTTCATCCTCCCTACGAATCTCCCCATATTTGAAGGTTCACCCGAATTCAGAAGTTGCCTTTTCCACGATTCAAGACCTACGCCATCCTCCTTGAAAAGCATCCTTCTTGAATTGGCGAGTGCTATCACCTTTATGTTCAGGGAATGCTCTGAGGAAAGCATCGACCTATTTTTTCTTATCTGATTGATCAGGGTCCTCCCGATCAGCCCCGTGCCCACGATGAAAAGGTTAAGCGTCTTCTTCTCCGAGAGGAAGAAAGCCTCATGGATGACATTCAACGCCTTGGCTTCATCTTCCTCCTTTATAACCACCGAGATGTTTAACTCAGAGGCTCCCTGAGCAATGGCAACTACATTTATCCCGTTCTTCCCCAAAGCCTGAAAGAGCCTCCCCGAGATCCCCACCCGCCTTTTCATATTGGAACCGACGATCGCCACAATGGACATATCCCGTTCCACGAAAACATCGTCTATCTTATGGTCGAGGAGCTCCTGTCTGAATTCCTCCTTTACCACTTCTCTCGCTTTCTCCACCTGCCCTGAATTTACCGCCACACAAATGGAGTGCTCCGAGGAGGCTTGGGTAATGAGGATTATGTTTATGCCATTCCTCGCCAGGGCACCAAAGAAACGAGACGCTATCCCCGCCACCCCCACCATTCCACTTCCCTGAATGGTCAGGAGGGAGATATCCCCAATGGCGGAGATCCCCTTTATCAGATATCTATCCCGCTCCCTGCTGGGGGCGATAAGGGTTCCCTCAAAATCAGGATTGAATGAATTCTTTATCCTGATGGGAATGTCTTTGTAATACGCCGGCTGAATGGAAGGAGGATAAATCACCTTGGCGCCAAAATGGGACAACTCCATCGCTTCCTCATACTCAATGCACTTTATGGGGAACGCTTCTTTCACCCTTTTCGGATCCGTTGTCATTAGCCCATCCACATCGGTATAGATGATTATCTCGGTAGCATCTAACGCAGCACCCAGAATGGAGGCGGTGTAATCTGAGCCCCCTCTTCCCAATGTCGTTGTCTCGTTCTTCAGGGTAGAGCCGATGAACCCGGTTGCTACCTGAATCGCTCGGTGTGTTTTGAAATACTCCCTTATATTCTTCTCCGTTAGGTCCATAATGACCCGGGCATTGCCAAAGTTATCGTCCGTCTTTATCAGTTTTCTCGTATCGAGATATTCCACCTCGGGGAAGAATTGTCTCAAGATCTCGCTGATTATGTAGTTCGAAAAACGCTCTCCAAAACTCAGCACAAAATCGAGGGTCTTCGGCGTCAACTCATTTACAAGATAAATTCCATTAACGACCTCGGAGAGCTCGGAAAATATATTTTTGAAATCTGATAAAACTTTTCTCTTCGGGTCGCCTCCTTTGAAAAAGGAATTTATTATCCCCCCGTGAAAGGAATAGACCCTCTTTAACGCCCTTTTATAATCAGTCTGCTTCTGGGAGGCGAGGGTGGCTGCATAAAGCAGTCTGCTGGTGATATCGGAAAAGGCGGAACAAACAATGGTCAACTCAGGAGAGATGGTGCTCTCCTTGAGGATTATGTTCACCACACCGTTTATGCACCTTGCATTAGCGAGAGATTTACCACCAAATTTCAATATCCCCATAGCTCACCTCCCTAAGCCTTCCCTTGATACAACTTCCAAAGCTTCACTAAAAGACCTCCCCCACAATAAAAAAATCGGGCTAAAACCTGCCCCCTCTTTGTCTCTTTAAGAACTACTTCAGGGACGGTTAGAACACCCGCTTCTTCACATCAATAGAAAACCTCCGCTCTATAGAGTTTCTTTTTTTATCAAGAAAAGAGCAAAAAGTCAAGTCAATATTTTAATCGAAGGGGAAACCCTGATAACTCCTTTTACCGTTCACCATAGGGACAGTGGGAAGCGATTGACGAAACTGCACCAACCTTTTGGTTTCTGTTGACAAGTCAAGGGGTTTCTTGTAAAATGAATATTGCAATTTCAGGAGAAACAGAGAATGGGGAAGAAAGGAAGTATAGGTTTTTTTGCCACGAGCCTTATCCTTTTCATCCCCACCCTCTATTATTTCGGGCTTCCTAAGGAGGGGTGGAAATATTATCTCGTTTTTCTTGTACTTCTCGGTCTGGGTAGAAAATATGCTATCCCCCTTATAAGGACTTCCTTTCTCTCCTTCACTCCTGGGATCCTGGTTTTCTCTTTCTTCCAACTTGGTTTGACCTGGACGATGATACTCGCCTTCACCGGAATACTCTTAGTAGATACCTTGGTCTTAAAAAGAGATTTCTACCCCGCCCTTCAACTCGCGTCACATACCCCCATATCCCTTTTCATCTCCGGCTTTATCTACTGGCAGTTAGGTGGAAAATGGGGGAGCAGTGCCCTCTCCCAGGGGAATTACCCTTTGGCTATCTTCTTTGCTCTGTTCTTCTTCGGTCTCCACACAGGTAGCTTCTACCTTTTTTTTATAACCAGAGGAGAGGTAAAAAAAGAAGAGCTTCCCTTTATACTAAAGTGGGAGACTCTTACTTACTTTTTCTTCTGTCTTTCTGCCTTTTCCGCTCTTTGGGCGTTACACAACCTTCCCCAAACTAAGTTCACTCTTTATTTAATAGGGCTCGGAATATTATGGATCATTGGTCAGCCCCTTTTCACCAAGGCGATCTTGGCGGAGGAGATGGAAAAAGTGATAAAGGCGGGAGCAGCAATCTCCTCCACCCTTGAGCTTACCCAATCGATGCGGAAGATAAAGGAAACGCTGGATGAACTGATAGAATACTCCAATTGCTACATCTCAGCCATCGACGAAGAGAAAGGAGAGATAATAACCATCTACGATTCCACGAGAGACGGTCCTGACTTGGAGTCTACCATGAAGATCGGGGAAGGGATAGCGAGCGTGGTTTACCGGACAAAGGAACCGATGGTGATCGGTGATACAACAAAGCATCCAGAACGGGTAGAGGTAGTACCCGGGATGTATTCGGAACTCGCCTTCCCCATTCTTTCGGGGGATAAGGTAATCGGGATATTCGACCTCGAACACACCAAGCGCAATCATTTTAAAGAGCGAGATATCCTTTTCTCCTCATACATTGCCAATTTCTTAGCGGTAAGCATTCACTTTTACAACATAGTAAGACGACTTCAGGAGCTATCCGGTTCGGTGAACCGGTTCACTACCGAGCTCGCCTCCACAGTGGAGGAGCTTACCGCTTCATCAGAGGAGATAAACGCCACCTTAGATACGATGAGCAAGGAGATCGAAAAACAGCGGAAGTTGATGGAGGAGAATTATCAGAAAGTGGCAACCGCTTTCTCCTCATCCAAATCCATCGCTAAGGAGACAGAGGAGGCAGATGAGAAGAGCAGAAAGGCAATGGCGGTGGCGGAGAAGAATAGAAAAGAGGTGGAGCTCGCAGTAAATACCCTCCTCGAATTGACGGAGGATGTGGGAAGAGCAGCCCAGGCGATTACCGAATTCGAAAAGATCGCAGAGCGGATAACCCGGTTTACTTCCACCATCTTGAAGATCACCACCAGAACAAATGTAGTTGCCTTGAACGCCTCCATCGAAGCGGCAAAGGCGGGGGAGCTTGGTCGTGAGTTTTCAGTAGTAGCGGAAGAGGTGGGTAGATTAGCCGAAAGTACCAAGAAAGCCTCCGAGGAGATAAAAGAAGCAATAAGCCTTCTTTCCACGCGGTTCAATCTGATCAATAATATAATGATGGAAAGCAAGGAGAAGGCTGAAGACGCCAGCGAGATCGCTAAGACCTCGGAGGAAGCCTTAAGGGAGATACTATCCTCCATTGAGGAGGCTTCATCATATTCTATAAGGATATCCAACTACACCAACACCCAGAGGGAGTTACTTGAAGATATTAACGGGAGTATGCGGATAATAGAGGAGGTAAACAGACGGAATTCACAAGGGATAGAAAGTATCGTCGCTGCCATCGAAGAACAATCAGCTTCTCTCTCCGAGCTTTCCTCGCGAATAACCGAGCTCGAAGGATTGGTGAGCAATCTCCATCGGGAGATGTCCCGCTTTATAAAATGATCACCTGATAACCTTAACCCCCTCAAGAGTAGAGGGTATCTTTATCCCCAATAACCTGGCTACCCTGGAGTTTATCACTATATTGTACTTCCGGGGAGGAACCACCTGAAAATTCTTGCGAGGGGAGCTGATAATTTGGTTCGCCAGTTCCCCCGCTAATCTCCCTATATCCTTTATATCCGGCACCACCGAGCAGAAAGCCCCCTTCCTTGCATAAACCTCGCCCGAAACCAAAACCGCCACCTTCATCTCTAACGATGTCTTTACTATATAGGAAAAGGAAGCATCGTTCATCAAGAGCTGATCCAAAGATAGGATAATGTACTTAACCTCATTTCCCAGCTGCCGGAAGACGGTGGGGAGTTCCGTCTCATTCCTCACCCCAGCTTTTATCACAGTAATGCCCAACTTCCTCCCCTCCTCCTCCGCTTTACTGACCAAAGGACCACTTCCCGCACCTGAAGCGTAAAGGAAACCCACCTTGTTTTCTTGAGGGGCGACCTCTTTTATGAGGGAAAGCATTCTGGCAAGTGGAGGCATCTCCAAAGAGATCCCAGCAACCTTAGAACCGGTTAAGCCAAAAGCCTCTGGTTTCAGGATGAGGCAGTAAACAACCGGCTTTACCCCAATGACCTCCTTCGCTTGGGTGGCGGCATAGGAACCGACAAAGAAATAGAGATCGCAATTACTCCCCAAAATTCTCCCTCGAGATAGCCTGTTCTTTATGGGATCACCTATGAAGGTGTAGCTTTCGACTGCTCCCTTAAAACTCTCCTTAAAACCGGCAAGGGCTTCGAGATAGAGGTTTATATTGCGGCTTACCACCGCGGTAACCTTCTGCGCCCTCGCGGGGGACGAAAAGAGGAGAAGAATGATTATCAAACACCAAAAGAGGAAACCTTCCCTTGTTTTTCTCATATCCTTTCCCTCCTTATCATTATTGTTGTTGTTCCACCTTAAATGTTTCCACCAATCTCTTTAACTCCTCAGCCGCGGTAGAGAGTTCTTGTGCTGAAGCACTCATCTCCTCAGTAGAAGCGGTCTGCTCCTCTATGGAGGCAGCGATCTCCTCGGCATTAGCTGCATTCTCCTCAGCCACCTTGGCTATCTCCTCGGTATTCATAAGCAGTTTCCTCATCTCCTCTGTCTGAGACTTAGCCCTCTCTAAGATATCCTCAATACCCTGAGCTGCCCTCTCTATCCGAGAGGTTATCTCCTTTATTAGGGCGGAAGTGTTCAGGATAACCCCTCGGCCCTGGGAAACCTCCTCCGTCACCCGGGACATACTCATCACTACATTATGGGTCGCCTCCCTTATGGCTTCGATCATATCCCTTATTTCCTCGGCGTAGCCCGCGGTATCCTCAGCAAGCTTCCTCACCTCCTCTGCCACCACCGCAAAGCCGCGGCCATACTCCCCGGCACGAGAGGCTTCGATAGCAGCATTTAAGGAGAGGAGATTGGTCTGATTGGCAATGCTGGTTATCCTCTCCACCGCCTTCTCTATTCCTGCCGACTTCTGGTTCAGCTCATCAATCTGTCGCTCCGTTTCGGAAACCGCCTCCGAGATCCGACCGATCCGCTCCGTCACCTCCTCCGCTGAAGCCAACCCCCTTCCCGCTATATCCTTTACCTGAGAGGCGGAATCCCAGTTCTCCTTAGCCCTTCTCAGTATTTCCTCCGCCGAATGGGAAACCGCTTCCGAGAGCTCATTGGTCCCCTTGGTCCCCTTCGCCTGTCTGATTGAACCCTGGGAGATCTGCTGGATTATCGAGGAGATCTCCTCAGCAGAGGCGTTGAGCTCCTCAGCAGAGGCGGAAAGCTCCTCGGAGGTGGTGGCCACTTTGGAGGCGGTTTGTTGGATGGTGGCTATCGTTTGAGCCATAAAGGAAACGAATTGATTGAAGCTATCCGCCAATTGCCCCACCTCATCCCTCGAGGTCACCTCGAGCCTCTCCGTGAGATCGCCCTTCCCCTTTGCGATCTCCCTTAGCCTTTCCACCATAATCGTTAAGGGCTTGGTGATTACCCGGCTAATAAAGGCTGTCAACACTACCCCGATGGCAGCAGCGATGAGATAGTAAAAAGCGGAGGACCTTATCACCGCAGAGAGATAGGAACTGAGATTGGCAGTGGAAATCCCTACCTCTACCATCCCCACTTTTCGCCGTCTCAGGGTTCCCCCACCTCCGCCGAGTAACGCCTCCGCTGAGCCAGTAGCCCTTTGGAGAAGGTAGATGGGGCTTACGGTGTGGATGACCTTTCCCCGGGGAAGAAAGAAGGTGGAGAGCTTCTCCGCCTTGATCGCCTTAGCCTCAATCTCTTTAGGAAGCCTCTTCGCCTTCTCGTTATAAGCGGCAAGGATCTTGCCATCCACATCGTAGATGATAATGTAAAGTATGTCGCTCTCCTTAGCCACCCGCGCTGCTGCCCTCGCCATATTCACCTTTCCTTCTCTAATCCTCGAGGAAAACTTCTCCCTCCAGCCAATAGCTGCTTCGATGATGTTGTAAAGGGTATCCTCATCACCAATTGCTACTGGATATCCCCCTTGATAGGCGATCATCCGCGTCAGGGTAGCCCCTTTCTCCTCGAACATTGCCTGAAAGTTCCTCTTCATCCGACTGTAGGAGTAGATCACCGCGGGGACGGAGGAGATGAGCAGAATGACTATGAGGAGATAGACGATCTTTCTGTATATGGGAAGATTGAAGTACCAACTACTAAATCTCTTCTTCTCCATCATTTCCCCCTTTAAATTGCGATTACTTACTCATCCCCTTGATGAAAGGAGTGCTTTTAATTTTCGCTCCAAGAGGGCGTTCTCAAAGGCGATGCCCACCTGGCTCATAAATATCTCTATTCCTTCAATATTCTCTATCGGCTTTCCCCCCTCCCCGTTATCCCCATAAAGGATGGCGACCACCTTCCCCTTACTCAGGATAGGGACAGCAACCACCTCCTTCGGTTTTACCCCTTCGAGCTCAGAGATAAGGTAGCGATTCCACTTGGTATCGGGGAGTTCCCCTTTGTATGTCCTCTTGGTCTTCAAAAGGATATCAAAGACGGAGTTCTCGAACAGAGGAATCCTGATGCGACGAAGCCTTTCGTTCATCGCCGCCATCCTCTTCAACCCAAACCCCCCGACACCAACATATTCCTTCGCCTTGACGAGGAAGAGGAAAGCTCGCTCCAATACCTCGGAGGCGATGCGGAGGGCAAGGAGGGAGATCTGGGAGGAGCTCTCCGGCTGTTTCAGCTCCTCAACCATCTCCTTCAATATCCTTATCTGCCTCCTTATCGCTCCTTCGTTTCCCTTTATGGCTGAGGGAGATAAAGGGGATTTCGCCTTGCTCAAGGTATCGAAGAGACGCCTCAAAATGCAGGAGAGTTCCTCAGCGAATTGGACATAGAGGTATTCCCGCTGATCGAAAGGGGCATCGAGGGCACTTGGCTTAAAGAGGTAATTGGTAGCGCCGAGAAGGTAAGCCTTATGCCTCACATTGACATCGAGGTGCTCGGTCATTATTATCACCGGCACATCGAGATTCTCCTCCTTCATCCTCTCAAGGAGATCGAGCCCCCCGAGATAACCATCACGCTCAAACGAAGGGATTATCAGGTCGCTGATCAAAACCAAATCCTTATCCTCGGAGAGCAACCTCTTCACCAACTCGTAGGCGAGAGAGACGGAATCCACCGCATGGACAATGAACCTCTGCTTCTTCAAGTAATCCCCTATCCACCTCCTTGAGGTTGGGTCCTCCTCCACCAGCACTAAATGCCTCTCCCTCTCCCCAACCTTCCTTTTTCCCTTCTCCTCAGCGAGGAATTCCCTGAGGTCTACCAACTCCTCCGGAGAAACCCTCTTCCTCGCCAACACCGCCACCCCTTCCTTTGTCTCTTCCTTTTGCGAAAGCCGTACCACCTCTCTTTCTCCTCCTCGAATGAAGAACTCACGGGCAAGGGTACGGGCATTGCTCAGCCCCTCTGAACGCTCATCCTCTGCCCTCGCTTCCTCAAGGAGCAGGTGCTGGGGGGAGAAACCATCGGGAAGAAGGATCTCGCCCGGTTCATAACCCAGTCTCTCCGGCGAAAGCTCTTTCTCCAGGGAAAAGGAAAACTCACCCTCACCGGAGTTGGTGATGTTCTGGATGACCGCCCGGAAGTACTCCTTTGCCACTTGGGATATCACCTCAGGAGAAACCACCCCCTCGGCTATCAGAAGGGAGACCAAATCTCCCTCACCATCGCTCACCCGAACGAGGATCTCCCCTAACCTTCCCCGCTCCACCTTCCCCATCTCCACCAGCAGATCGGGAAGATTGATCCGAATGGCGTCGGATGAGGCGTAGACCAGTTTCCCCTTACTAAAGGCAAGGAGATGCTTCCCTAAGGAGTTCCTCACCTCGAGGATGCCCGTTCTTCCCGAAAGGTTGACCAACTGAAGGATATCGGGGATCGGGAGATCCTCTAAACTGCCAACCAGGCTCATTCCTCCTCTTCCCTCCTTACTCCAGCAACCTAAGGACCGCTTCCATAAACTCCCGGGGATCGATCGGCTTAGCCACATAGGCATTAGCCCCGAGCTCCATTCCCTTCTTCCTATCCTCATCCCCTCCTTTGGTGGTGAGGATCAATATCGGAAGTTTCTTCAACTTCTCATTGGAACGGATATAATTGACCAACTTTAGCCCATCCATCCGGGGCATAAGGATATCGGTTATCACCAGGTCATATCTATCTGAGGAAAGCTTTTCCATAGCTACAAGGCCATCTTCCGCCTCCTCCAACTCTACCCCAGGTATTTTTTTCAGATGAAACTCAATCAATCTTCTCACTGTGGCAGAATCCTCAACTACCAATATCCTTACTTCCCTTCCCATCTCCTCACTCCGGCTGCTTTGAGGTCAAAAGCTCCATAAAGCTTTCTATGGTGTTTAACTTTCTCTCCATACTGGAATAAAGCTTTGCCGAATAAAGGGCGGTTGCCGCATGACCGGCGAGAAGAGAGAAAAGCTCCCTATCCATCGGGGTAAACCCCTTTCTCTTCTGGACGAAGAGCTTGTAGACAACGATGACCCCAATGAGCCGTTTCTTTATCTTGAGGGGAATACAGGCAATGGGCCTCTCTCCTCCTGCTGCCTCGATCTCCTCCGGGGTCTCAAGGATGAATATCTCCCCCTTCTCCGCCGTCCAACCGATAACCCCTTCGCCTAAAGGAACATAACGTCCTATATCGGAGGGACGGCCCTCACCAGCCACCCCCCCGAGCTCCTTTCTCTTCTCGTCGAAGAGAAAGATAGTGAAAACCTCTGCCCCGATCAAGTTGATCACTATCTCGCAGATTATCTGAACCACCTCTTTGAAATCGAGGGTGGAATGAAGCTGATAACTCGCGATATAGAGATTGGCTAAATTGTTATTCTGCTCCTCAACCTCGATATATTTCTGAGCGAAGTCCATATTCTCCCGCTCCACTTCAGCGTATTTATCCCTGAGGTCAGCAAGCTCCTTCTTCAGCCGATCTATCTCCTCCAGATAGGGGGCGAGAACCTCCTTCGAACCCCTCCTGTTAAGCTCCTCGACCTTCTTGGCTAAGGATACATTCTGGAAGCGGAGCCGTTCGTTCTCCTTGAGGAGCCGTCTGGTAAACTCCTTGCTTTCCTCAAGGATGCGAAGGATCTCCCTTCCCTTCTCTATCACATTGTCCTTCCCTTCCTCTGCCATCTGCCCTCCCAATCCTTATAAATAATTGAAGAATTACCTCCTCCTATCCCTAAGCTGAGAACAAAGCTCACTATATATCCTATAGTACTCCGACAGTACCCTCTGTTGCTCTTCATACCTCTCCTTGAGGGTGTTTAAGGTATCCTTAAGCTTCCCCAAGGAATGGGCACCGTTCACCAAAAACTCCTCCTTAATCCTTTTCCCCAGCTCACTTCCTTCAGCAAGGAACTTGGTCAGTTTCTCCCCCCTCACCTTCACCCTCCTCAGCACCTCCTCCAACTTCTCCCGCCACTTCTCTTCCTCCCTCGTCTCCCTCCTGGCAAGAGAAACCTGATCCTTAAGTTGGGAAAGGAGCTTCAACAAACCTCTCACCTCGATGGCAAAGGAGGAAGAGGTTGAGGAGAGCTTCTCCCCTAACCGATTGAGGCTTCCCACCCCTTGACTTACGCTGGGAATGCGGGAGATATAGTCCTCCGCCGCTCGGATGACCCGATCGATCATCCCCTCTACCTCTTTTATCGCCTCCATCATCCGATTGCCGTTATCCGTTTGCTCTACGGTAGCCTCCGCTATCTTCTGCATCATTGAGGTAGATTCCTTCGTCCCTTCAAGTATCCTCTCGAAGATATTCCCCGCCTCCCGAGAAAGCTTCACCCCCTCCTCCACCGTTATGGAACCCTCCTCCATCGATCTCACCGCCTCCGCCGATTCTCGCTGGACGCTGGCTATCAACTTGGCGATATCCTTGGCTGAAGAGGAGGTACGAGAGGCAAGGTCCCTTATCTCATCAGCAACCACAGCGAAGCCCTTTCCCTGCTCCCCTGCCTGGGCAGCAATTATCGAGGCGTTTACCGCAAGGAGGTTGGTCTGCTCCGCCACATCCTCGATCACATTGAGTATCTCCCCGATCTCGACCGAGCGCGCCCCAAGTTTCTTGATAACCTCCGATGCTTGGGCTACTGCCCGGTTTATCCGCTCCATACTCTCTATCGTCTTGCTAACCGCCTTCTTGCCCAACTCCACATCCTCCTCAACCCGGGCTGAGAGCTCGCTCGACTTCTTGGCGTTGCTCTCTATGAGCTGGATGGAAAAGAGCATCCTTGCCATCGATGCCTGCGTCTCCTCAACTGCCTTGGCTAACCCCCGGGAGAGCTCCGATATATCCCTGATATACCCCTCCATAACGCTAAGGGATGCCTCCACCTCTTCAGAATGGGCGATGAGTTCCTTCGATTCCCCATCGAAGAAGGAGAAGAAATCCTCCCCTTTGCTCAATCCAACCCCCAGCTGGTCAAGGAGGGAGGCGATCCCCTCCACCACCTGGGAGAGCCTATAGAGACGGTTATCCCATTCCTCGAGAGAGGAAGAGAACCGCTCCCAGTGGGAGGTAAGCTCCCGAACCTCCTCCTCCACTTTGGCAACCGGATCGTCAATCTCGATAGAGGAAGCAGAAGCACCGCCTCGCGGGGAAAGAGAGGAGATGATCTCCTCCACCTCTGGGAACGGATATTGGGAACCACCCTGAGGTAAGGGGGAATGGAGAAGCTCATCACAGAACAGCGAGAGCCGTTTCCTCATCTCGATCACCGGGGAGAGGAGGAAAAAGAGGACCAACCCTCCACCCCCTGAGATGAGGAGAAAACCTGTAATAAGGAGAAACACCAACCTCCTAAAGAGGGGAGAAAACAGTGGAGAGAGATCCCGCTCGTAGCTAAGGAGAAGAAAAACACCCTCCCTGGATAATACCGGGGAAGATGCCTGAAAACGATACCTTCCGTCTCCTACCTCCTTAAAGGAAGAAGGAGAAGCTTTATCGATAAGGGAGAGACTTAAATCCTTTACCCCGAGCCTTAAGCGAAGTCTCGCAGCGATATCCCCAAGCTCTGCATCAGAGTTAAAGGGGGCAAAGAGGGTTACTGCCTTCGCCATTCCCTCTGCCCGGGAAAGCTCCGCCTTAACCAAACCCATCTTTAAGGAGGAAAAAAGGGAGAAACCTATTACGAGGAAAACGATTCCCGTTCCCCCTCCGAGAAGAAGAAGAAATCTAAAGAAAGAGCTCCTTACCTCCTTCATCTCAACTCACCAGCCCCTCCGGCGCCAGGTTCAATACCCCATCCCAATCCAGAACGATCGCCTCCGGATAAGGAGGGGCAATCACTCCCCTTACCGCAAAGGGCCCCTTCTTCCCTTCTTTCCTCCTATAGTCGGAAGCCGGCGCCACCCTAACGATCTCAGCTACCCCCAACCCCACAAATTCTCTATAATATTTTACAACAATATACCAATTAAAGCCAGTCTCAACTTCGTCCTCTACCCCAAAAAGCTTAGAAAGATCGAGAATTGGGATGATAACGCCTCGATGGAGAAGGACCCCAGCCACTATATCCCGAACCCGGGGGAGCGGGGTGAGCCCCACCGCCTTTATTACCTCCTTCACCTTCTCCACTTCGATGGCGTAATTATCCCTCCCTAAGGAGAAAACGAGATAACCACTCTCGCCCTTTGCCACCACCCTTTCCGCCATCATATCGACCTCATACCTTCTCAGCGAAAAAGGAAAGGTCGAGGAGCAATGCCAATCTCTCCTCACCCGACTCCGCCACCCCCACTATCCCTGGAATCTGAGAAAGAAGCGAAGGGAAGGGCCTTACTACCACCTCCCTCTGCCCAATTAAGGAATCGACTAAAAAACCCATCCTCTTCCCCCACTCCTCGATGATTACCAAGAATCTCCCCTCCTCTCCTTTCTTCCTTAATAACTCCTCCCTTAAGGAAAAAACTGGTATCTCCCTCCCTTGATACGGATAATGGAACCCCCCCTTCTTCCTCATCATCCCGCTCCCGTTTAACCTCGTTCCCCTGACAACCGCCGATAGGGGAAAGGCGAAGGTAAATTGATCAACCTGGCTGAGAAGAACCTTGAAGTTGGCTAAGGTCACCGGAATGACCACCCGCACCCTGGTTCCCGAACCCTTCTTCGTATCCACCTCGACCATCCCACCAAGCTCCTCTATTCTCTCCTTCACCACATCCATCCCTATCCCCATCCCTGAGATCTCGGTCATTCTCGTTCTGGTGGAGAAACCGGGCTCGAAGATGAGGCTCAAGGTGCGCTCGCGACTCAACTTCTCCCCTGGAAGGACAAGCCCCTGCTCCCTCGCTCTCCTTAACACTTGAGCGAGATCGATCCCCCTCCCATCATCTGCCACCTCGATGATGATCTTTCCCCCCTTGGGCTCCGCGGATAGGGTAATCCTCCCCCTCTCCGGCTTGCCCCGCTTCCTCCTCTCCTCTCCCTCCTCGATCCCATGATCGATGGCGTTCCTTATGAGGTGGATTAAAGGATCAGAGAGGCGCTCGATGAGCACCCCGTCCACCTCGGTCTCTCCTCCTTTAATAGCCACCTCCACCCTCTTATTGAGCTGGGAGGCGATCGCTCCTGCCTGCCGTTTCAACTTGGCAAATATCTGCGAGATGGGTATCATCCTCGCGGTCACCATCTGGTCGAAGAGGGAGGAGACCCTCCGCTCAAGTCGGAGGAGAACTTGCTCCATCTCCCTCACCTCTTGGGTAAAGCCAACCTTCTTGATGAGGGCGGAGAATCGGTCGCGAAGCTTCTCCTTCTCCACCATCAGCTCGCCCAGCCGATTGAGAAGCTCGTCAAGTCGGGCGATCTCCACTCGTATTGTCCTTGGGGCTCCTCGAAATATGGGCTCCCTTTTTCCAGGGATCAGGGGAAGGAGTTCAGAAGGAGCCTTTCCCCCAAGGGAAAGCTCCTTTGCCAGCTTTTCTACTGAATACTCGGAAGGGGCGGAGAGGAAGAGCTCCATCGCCATCCTCCCCCCGGTCAGCGCACTTGGCACCAGAGCTATCTTAACGAGGGGAGAAACCACCTTCTCCTCGACCAAGGTAAGGAAACTCCGCAATCTCTTTTGAGGGAACTCATATCGCGCCCGGAAAAGGAGCCTGCCCCGAGAAAGCTCAGTGGAAAGCCTTATCCTCTCTCCTTCAGTAAGGGGAGAAATGATCCGCTCATCTATTTGAGAAAGGGAGGAGGTATTGGGCTTGATCTTCTTTAGCTTCTTTATCTTGGTGGAGATCCGCTGGGGAAGGTCGCCCTCCTCCACCACCTTGCCTTTAGAAGCCCCCTCGAACATCCGAGAGAGGACATTCACCCCATCGAGGATGAGAGAGCGAACCCCCTCATCCAGTGCTTCGATCCTTCCCCGAGCAAGGGCGATAAGCCTTTCCATCAAGTGGCAGAGGTCACTTATCTCGGCAAACCCATGGCTCCCTGCTGTCCCCTTCAGCGTATGAAGTTCACGAAAGAGCTCCTCAATTATCTTTGAGAGGAGAGAAGGAGAAACTCCCTTCTCCCACTGGGAAAGGAGGGAGAGCAGACGGTCAAGGATCTCTTCCCCCTCAAGAAAAAAGGACCTATCCCCCCTCTTCTCCTCTTCCATCTACAACCCTTTGCCTACGATCTCCTCGAGCTTATTCACCAAGACCTCAAGGGAAACCCTCTGGGGGATAAGGATAAGGTAAGCGAAAAATGGGGAACTCTCCCCCTGCATCTCGAACTTGGTCTTTATAAGGAGGAAGGTATCGTCCTCTTTCAAAAAACTGATATAGGTCGAGGTAAGGATGGCAGCTGCCTGGTCCACCACCAACATCGGGATGGAGGGGAGCACCTTCAGGCGGAGAAAATCGCCGAGGCCAGTAAGACAGGAGGAAACCACGATGTTACCCACCTCTTTCAATAGGGAGATGTTTATCTCAGCATCAAAATTGGGACTCTCTTCCTTCTTAGCCAGCAGGTTAACCATCCTTAAAGCAGAGCGGTAGGGAAGCATAAACATCGCCGCTCCATCGATACCGCCATTTAGGATAAAGATAACCGCTGTCTCCACCTCCTCAGGATTGCCAATTGCCTCTACTATATGCTCCACAGTATAAAAACCCACCTGGGGAACCTCGATCATTATCTTCCGCTTAGCGAGGTTATAAAGAGCGGTAGCGGCATGACCAGCACCGATGGAGGCGACTTCCCTGATCGCATCGAGGTGGGTGGGACTAAATTTATCCTTCATCTAACCCTCCTTATTCATTTCTGGGGGGAAACTGCTAACGATATTAATTCCATCACATCGAAGAGAAGGACAATCTCCCCTCCCCCCAATATGGTGGTTCCGCAAAAACAGGGAAGAGCGGTCCTTAGTGGAGGCAACGGCTTGACCATCACCTCCTCCTGGGAGCCAAAGGAATCGATGGAAAAGGCTCCCTTTCTCCCTTCGGCACCGACTATCAGGATGAACCCTCCATCATCACTGCCAGCCGGGGGGATACCGAGGAGCTCCCTAAGCTCGAGCAGGGGAACCAACTCCCCCCGGTGGGATAGGAAATTCCGTCCCTTGGTCCTCTTTATATCTACATCAGAACGCTCTACCATCTCTTCGATATAGGAGAGGGGAATAAGGTAATTCTCACCCCCTATCGTTATCGGAAGAACCCGGGTAATAGCCAAGGTAAGAGGAAGAATAATGGTGAAACTCGTCCCCTTTCCCAATTCGCTCTTTATTAGGAAATCCCCTCCAAGGGACCTCACCTGCTTCATAACTACATCGAGACCCACACCACGACCAGAGACCTCAGTAGCCTCGGTCAAGGTGGAGAAACCGGGCTTGACGATGAGCATAAGTCGCTCCTTCTCGCTCATCCCGGCAAGCTCCTCCTCACTAACCAACCCCAGTTTAAGGGCAACCTCTCCCACCTGGTTAACATCGATCCCCCTTCCATCATCTGCCACCTCAATGTGGAAGAAGTTCCTCCTTCTCTCCGCAGAAAGCTTAACCGTCCCTTCCCTTGGTTTTCCCCTTTTTAACCGTTCCTCCGGTGGCTCTATCCCATGGCTTAACGCATTCCGCATCAAATGGACCAACGGCTCGGTGATCCTGTCCAGAAGCATCCGGTCCAGCTCCATCTCTCGACCCTCG
>Ga0190338_1000034_pt1 | contig 31453 bp, 29 predicted proteins | sample 4872041112_MG_FD_163434 | JGI IMG/M metagenome (GOLD analysis project Ga0190338, IMG submission 163434) | Hydrothermal vent sediment bacterial communities from Southern Trench, Guaymas Basin, Mexico - 4872-04-11-12_MG | ecosystem: Environmental > Aquatic > Marine > Hydrothermal vents > Sediment ... | reverse complement strand
AGCCAAGTGGTAAGGCGGAGGTCTGCAAAACCTCTATACCTCGGTTCGATTCCGAGCGCCGCCTCCAATTTTTTGCCTCCTTCTCCAATGGACGGTTGGGCAGTCGTGGGTTTTCTTCCTTCCTCCCTATAGTTCCCCTTTCTTGACAAAGGGTGTCCCCGGTGCTATAAAGGAGGGTGATCTATTAGAGTTGGTAGGGATGAGGGATCTGCGGGGGGCGGTGGAAGTTTTTAAGTGATATTTGTAGTCATTTGGCAGAAAGTTCTTTGTTTTTTGCAATCGGTTTGTTTGTAACTTCTTAGAGGAATAAGCCTGCCGGGGTGGCGGAATTGGTAGACGCAAGGGACTTAAAATCCCTCGGGGCTTAGGCTCCGTGCCGGTTCGAGTCCGGCCCCCGGCACCAAATCATTTTATAACTTAAAGCGGTTATTAGTGCATATTAAGTCTTAATTCTCCTCTAAATGCTTTGTGAAGGATAGTTTCTCTTAGCTTCCCGATGTCTCTTTCTATTTCCTCTAGTAGCTTTTTTAGATTGTTTGTTCCTTCCCGTATTCTGTCAAGTTGAGCGACGATCCGCTTTTGCTCCTCAAAAGGAGAGAGAGGAAGTTCTAACATTTCCAAAAACTCTTTTGGGACTCTTTGTTGACCTACTGATCCCGTGAAATATCTTTTTACCTCATCTCTGATCCGCCGTTGTCTTAGATAATACCAAACCCATTCGGATGTTATATTTCCATTGGGTCTTATCACATGGAATTATGTTGAGCCGAAACCTACTCCATTAGTTAGTTTTTTAGCAATTGCACATTTACCGTTTTCCATACAGGGGGTAATTTTAGCAAAAATTACATCTTTTTCTTTAAAGAAAGTATATCCTTTTTTTACTTGATTAAGTTTTCTTGTTTCCTGTGTAATTATTTTCCCTCTTCTTTCGTCTATTGCATCCGTTGGAATGAATGAGACATTGATATTATCTGATAATCTTTCAATTTCTTTTTTGCTTGGATTTATCTGGGAAACTTCTCCCAGCCGTACCCATCTCCAGCCCTCTGGTAATCTACAAGATTCTTTCAATCTCTGCGTCCTTCATAAATCCTTCAAGCCTTTCCTTTTTCATTCGTTATGACCTCTTTAAATTTCCTCTTAACCTCTTCCAATCTCTCAAGCCTCTCCTTCAGAGAGAGGGGGCCATAAGGGAAGAGTCTGTTTTCCCTTAAGCCGGTTTCAATCTCGCTTATTATCTTTTTACACTCTTCAGTGCTTAAAATGCCGTTCTTTATCGCAGATTTCATCTGTCCGATCACATGGTTAGAAGTTATTCCTTTCCTCCTCTTACCTATGAATTCTATTAAAACTCCTTCACACCTCTGATATGTTATATGCTTACTAAAGCTTAAGTTTTCCTCCATTTTTTATCCTCCGGATTCAGTCTGGGCGAGATTTACTCTAATTCTCCAAGCCGAGCTTATACATCTTTCAGCATGTTTTAACGCAAGCTCTGCCTCTTCCTTCTCAAACAATCGGTTCGCTCCCACACCAAGTTCCTCAAGCCCATATTTAGCCACTTGGTAAAAATGGGACCAAAATTTTAAATAGAGATAGAGCTTGGGAAGTTCTGAACGCTCAAATTGTAGTGAGAGGTTCTCTAAAATCTCTTCAAATTCTTTTTCGGTGAATCCATGCTTTTTGGGATATTCTCTCTTAAGAAGTAGAAAAATTGCCTTTATTGATAGCTCTATACATTCTTGAGAGGAGGAAATACTTTCCGACCAGGTTCCTCTTTTTAAATGCTCTCGTGCTTCTAAGAGCTTATTTGAGGCTCTGTCCATAAAGCTCTCCGCCATTTTCATTGATTTTTTGTCTATGTTTTGTTCCTTTTCCAATTTTACCTCCCTTTTATATAGAAACTTGCAAAGTTCATATAGATTAACTCTTACGAGCTTCGTTTAGCATTTGAAACAATCTCTATAGTTGAATTGTGAACGAGGTTCACTTCAATTTTGTTAAGATATTATCAAATAATGTATAGTTTCGCAAGGTTGCAAGGAAAGTACGGAAGCCAGTGGAGTTATCCAGAGGTAGGATCCTCCAGCTTTATTAATTTCCCTACGAGAACCCTCAACGCCTATTATCTTCTTCGCCCTTTCCCCTGTTTTCAAAGGCTTAAACGGTTTCTCAAAAGAAAAAAATAGTTAAATCTCTAAAGGGTGTTATAATTGAAAACAAGGAGAAAAAAATGGAAAAAGTATTTACCATTATAGTCGCCGGGCAAGCGGGACACGGCGTGAGGAAGGCAGGGATCGTTATCTCGAAGATGTTCAGGGATATGGGGCTCAATGTGTTTCAGATGGATGACTATCCCAGCCTGATAAAAGGCGGGCATAATTTCGTTGTGGTCAGTGCGTCGAGTAAGAGACTACTTAGCCATTATATGAAGGCGGATATCGTCGTAGCACTGGACGAGAGGAGTTACCACATCCACAAAGAGCATATGGTAGAGAAAGGGATCATAGTATTTGACGATAGCTTCAAAGGAGAGGGGATCGCCCTTCCCATAATCCGGGAGGCGAAGAAATATAGCAGTTCCTTAAATATCTCCGGGGTTTCAGCGGTAGCGATACTCTCTGCTGCCATAGGGACGAATAAAGATGATCTATCGGAGATCATCAAAAAGGAATATCCCAGAAACGCGGAAGAAAATGTTGGCTACGCCTTGGCTATCTACAAGTTGGCAAAGGATAAGGTGAGATTGGATCTTCCTTTAAAGAAGAAGAGGAAAGGATGCTCTCTCCTCACGGGAAATGAGGCGATCGCCCTTGGTATGGCAGGGGCGGGGCTGGATATCTACTTTGCCTACCCGATGACCCCTTCTACCTCTATACTTCACCTTTTGTCGAAACATTCCAATGAGCTGGGTATAGTAGTCACCCAGCCCGAGAACGAAATCGCGGTAGCCAATATGGCTATTGGAGCGGCATTTGCAGGGGCAAGGGTAGCAGTGGGGACGAGCGGGGGTGGTTTTGCTCTTATGGAAGAGGCTTTTTCGCTGGCAGGGATGGTGGAAGCTCCGGTCTTTTTTGTCCTCTCCTCTCGTCCTGGTCCTTCCACCGGGGTTCCCACCTATACAGAACAGGCGGATTTATTGTTTGCCATCCACCAGGGGCATGGTGAGTTTCCCAGGATCGTCGCCTCTCCCGGAAGTATAGAGGAGGCTTTCTACTTAGCTGGCGAACTACTTGATCTCGCCTGGAGATTTCAGACACCTTCAATTCTGTTAACGGAGAAACACCTATCGGAAAGTAGGCTCAGTGTAAGCCTCGATGTAAGCAAGGTTCAAGAGGCGATTCCCATTGGGCACAAAAAGGGAAAGTATAAGCGATACCTGATTACGGAAGACGGCGTTTCTCCCCTGCTTTTTCCTCCTTCCGGTGAGGTGATAAAGTGGAATAGTTATGAACATGATGAGATGGGTATAACGACCGAAGATGTCGAGATGATAGCGAAGATGCATAATAAAAGGCTCAAAAAGAGGGAAGCCATTGTCGAGTATATGAAGGGAATGAGAACAGTGAATGAGTACGGTGAAGGGGATGAGGTCATATTCACCTTCGGTTCCACTACGATGAGCGTTTTGGAAGCGCTCGATTATGCGGATATCACTGCCAGGGTAGTTCAACCCATTTATTTGGAGCCATTTCCCATATGGGAGCTCAGGAAATACAAAAGGGGGATAGTGGTGGAGCAAAACAGCAGGGGACAACTGGCTGAACTGCTGAGGGAAAAGGCGGGGGTTGAGATAACATCGACAATCAAGAGGTATGACGGAAGGCCCTTTGATGTAATCGAACTATCCTCAAAAATTAAGGGGTGTTTATGATGGATTTATCAACCTATGCTGAGAATACTTGGTGTCCTGGTTGTGGCAATTTTGGGATCCTGAACGCTTTCAAGAATGCGGTTAAGATGCTCACAGATGAAGGGATAGAGAGGGGAAAAATAGCGATCTCGGCAGGAATAGGGTGTCATGGAAAGATCTTTGATTACCTTAATCTGAGTGGGCTTTATTCCATTCACGGAAGGTCGGTGGCGACCATAGAGGGGATGAAGATCGCCAATCCTCGGCTTAAGTGCGTCTCCTTCGTTGGAGATGGCGATGCTATGGGCGAGGGGCTTTCCCATCTATTGTTCGCTGCCAAGAGGAATGTTGATATAACGGTGATAATGCATAACAACGGGGTTTACGCACTTACTACAGGGCAATTCACCCCTTTAAGCGAAAAGGGGTTTAAGAGCAAGACCTCGCTTGGGGGGAACATAGAGGAACCCTTTAATCCGCTACTCCTTTTGTTGGTTTCTGGAGCGAGCTTTATAGCGAGGGGCTATTCCGGAAGACTGGAGCACCTTTCCACGATTATAAAAGAGGCTATCCTGCACAAAGGGTTTTCCTTCGTTGAGGTTTTACAGCCCTGCGTCTCCTATAACGATACTTACAAGTATTATAATGAGAGGGTAGAGGTAGTAGAGGACACCTTGACCTATGAAGAAGCGCTGAAGATTATCAGAGAAAAGAAGGGGAAGATCCCACTAGGGATACTCTACCGGGCCCAAAAACCCATTTACCATGAGGAACTCTATGGCTCGTTGAACCCGGTGGAGCAGAGGATGAGCAGGAAGGAAAGGTTGGATAGAGTGAAAGGATTGCTTTCTCTCTATTGATTGCTTACTGGAGCAAAAACCCCTTCTATGCTCTTTACCAATTCGATTGGTCTCTTCCAGGAAGAGGTGGCTTTCCCCTTTATTTCGCTAAACATACCCTCTTCTCGTGATATCTTATCTCTACCCTGATACTACCCCTCAGGTTAAGTTGAATCTGGTTATGATCCTCTTTATAAATTCCTCATCCCAACCGAAGAGAAGTTCTTGGAACTCCTCTTTAATCCCCTCACTGATCTCCTTAAGCGCTTCTTCCTCGGAAATGTCTTCGCCACTGAAGTCAACAAAGCTCGCTTTTGCTTGTTTCATTTCGTCTTTTATCATCCCTTCGAGGGCGTTAAGTAGTTTCTCAACAACGGAATGATGGCGCCCGAATAAGGCTTGCATCTCGACAACTTCGTGTATAACCTCCATAATTTCGGCAAGGAGGGGGCTCGGCTCTGTTGGAATCTCGGAGACCGAGCGGTCAAGCGAGGCTGAGAGCTTTTTAAGTTTGCTTCGGATAATATTGACCAGCTCGTCTGCTATCTCCTCGTCGGCGATAGCGATCATCCCATAACATCTGCCGTATTCCTTGAGGGGAAAGGGAGCGTCATCTATTTTTTTGATCAACCCCTTTATGTGGGATGTCCTCAGCTTCTTTCGGATCAACTCCCTTGCCGTTTTGGGAACGGTGTTCGCCAAGGCAGCTGATATGGCGGATATTGCCCAGATGTCGCCCGTTATCTTCGCTGTCAGGGCGCTCCAATCGATTCCCTCTACCATCTTTTTAAGAAGGGGACCTTGTACTGAGCCGAAGAAACTGGAGATCCTGGTGGCGTCATCCAGCTGGTTAATCCTTTCCGTCAATCTGCTCAGATCGAGCCCATCAACCAGTTCGACAACGAATTCCTTGGGGAGGAAATCAAGGTAGCCGTAGAGGTAGAGTTCTATCCCCTCTATCTCTTTATCACTGTTAATGGTGTGTTGAATGGCACTGGTTATCTTCTTTTTGAGGCTTTCATTAGGGAGGTTTTGGCGAATTATCTCCCGGAAGAAGTCCTGAAATGCAAATGAGGTGGTATCGATGTAGTAGAGAAGATCGGAGTGAATGAGATAATGAAGGAGGAAGCCTTCCTCATAGTTTCCTGCATTGTCGCTTGCGATAGAGGCGGTTGTTTGAATGAGGCAAGGGATGCGCCTGGTCGCTGGGGTGGTGTGGTTGTCCTTCTTCTGATGCTTGAGGTTCTGGCCCGAGAAGGAGGCACATTGGCCAATCTTGCGGGAGGCGGCGCTTTTGTTTTATGAGACTTATGTATATCCTTTGAGTGTTCCGCTGCCAAGGTATGGTATATCTGGTGCGCTGATTTCTCTATGATATGGGCGGAGTGTGCCACTTCAGTGACCTTTTTAGCCGTTTTTACCTTGGCGATTATATTTCTTGCTTGTCTCGCAGTGGCTACCAAACGGGCATTGCGGAACGCTTGCATTTTGATTAACCGTGCTGCTCTTCCCTCCTCTCCAACGGTCTTCCACAGGTCGACTAACGCCTTGTAAGTAGCTCCCTTAAGAGGTTTTTCCAATCTTGCCAGTCTTATTGCACGGTAGGCTTTTGCTGCCTTCAGGGCGGCGAGAGGACCTATGGTGGTTGCCAGGTCTAAGAACATCCCCTGTTTGGTATCGGGAGCGAGGCGAGCAGCCGATTCCCCCATCGATGCCAGTAAAGCCATACCATATCGGTGTGCCTCTCCTAAGGTAGCAGCTCCTTTGAGCGCCCATCTTTTGTACCAGGGTAACCTTTCCAGTATCCCCTTTTCCCTTAGGGATTTGACATATCTCTCATAAAAGGATTTACTGCGGATGTATTCTGAACTTGCTCTATCGTAGGTCCTTATCGCATCTTTCCTCCATCTTTTCCAGAAGTCGTCATTTGGGCGGGCATGTTTATTTTCCGGCACGGTGCCCATTTTTATTCTCCTCTCTTGTTTTTCCCCGACATTTCATTGAAGATGAGGTCGTCCACAATGGCTAAGTTTATGTCGAGCTCATCCACCGTTTGCACCAAGTCTTCGGGTTTTTTGTTAAACTTCTTCAGGAATTTTTTTACAGCCTCGTCTCCGAGTGATAGTGGCATATTGAGGGTGTTCTGTAGCCAGTAGGTAAACGCATATTTGATATCAGCATTATCCATCTGGCTAAAGGAGAAGTTGTCTGAGATCTCGTCTATCATTTTACGGCCATATTTTCGGAGATATCTTTGTATCTTTCCTCCATGATGCTTTTCCAGGCTCTTGGCAGCTTCGTGCATCGTTAAGATAGTTTTTTTCGCCTCCTCCTTGCTGAACCCATATTCACTTAGAACCTCAAAGATGTGTTTTGCATGGGGATGATCGAGGTTTACCGCCCCATTTTTAACCGGAAGCGCCGCCAGTGGTTTGGGATCAAGTAATTCCAAATCATCGAGTTCTTCGATGATCTCCCTGAGCTCAGCCTCGGATTTCTTGCTGATTCTGGTGGTCAAAGCGAATAGTAACTCCGTCCATCGTGCGGATTCTGAGGGCCACTGATGGTAAGCGAAGATGTCAAAATACCGGATGAATAATTTTCTTAATTGAAATTCCATATTGGATGTTGAAGATTTTTCCATCTTCTATTCCCTCCTTAGGTGAGTGTTTTATGTTTATTATTTATTCCAGTTTCATTTTTTAAGATATTTCTGCAATTTGTTTAACCAAAGGGATGTTGCGGCAAATATCCTCGCAAAAACCGTCTCCACAGATCTCCCTCCTTGTGCTAAAGTAAAGGAAGGGTGAGGGAAGATGACATCCATTGTCGAGCTTGAGGAGAAGGTAGCTAAGTTAGGGAGAAGGGAGCAAGGGTTATTCGGGAGGATCTTCGAGCTCTTCTCCGCTTGGGGGGAGCTTAAGATCCCAGCCACATTCAGGGGGAAGGTTAGGGAGTACTTTGGCAGGAGGGATGAAGCGGGGAATATCCTCGAATCCGAAGAGGAGGTAGTAGCGAGGATCGAGTCTCAAAGGTTGGTGAGGATAAGGAACAGGATCACCGGGGAGGAAGCGCTCTTCAACCGACTACGGGCGGAAAGGCCCGGGGTGCGGGAGGAAAAGAGGAGGAAGGAGGAGGATAAGCTTCACCAGTTCATCGAGGAGGCGAGAAGGGGTTGTGATTTCTGCGATCCGGAAAAATACACCTCGGAGGATGTCTTCGGCAGGGTGAGGGGGAAGCACTCCATCACCGCTGCCAACCTCGCCAAGTACGATGCCCATCACGGGCTGGTGATATTCGACAATCACAATCCCCTCGAGTTCACCAAAGAGGAGTTCTTCGATTACCTTGCTACCGCTTTTTCCTGGTTCGCCAAGGTCGAGGAGCATAATCCTCGTCTCCGCTATCCCTTTCTGATGTGGAACTCGCTACCCCGGGCAGGGGCATCCCAGGTTCACGGGCATATGCAGGTGCTGATGAGCAGGGATTATTACGCCAGGGTCTCCGCACTTTTTAAATCGGCTCGGCGATATCGAGAGGAGTATCACGGGGATTACTTCGCTGATCTCTACCGGGTGCACGATGCGGTTGGGCTTGCCCATTCTTACCGGGAGGTGAAGGTATTGGCTCATCTCACCCCGGTTAAGGAAAAGGAGATAATGATAATCGGAGATTCCCTTGATGAACCCTTTAGGGAAGCCATCTTTAAGACGCTCCGCACCTATATCGATCGCCTTTCGGTGATGAGCTTCAACCTCTCGTTTGCCATTCCCGTCCCCCCCGATGACTTTCCCTACATCGTGAGGATGGTGGACAGGGGGAGCATCTTCAAGGTAACCTCTGACATCGGAGCGATGGAGCTTTATGGGACCAATGTCATCGCCAGCGATCCTTACAAGGTGATCGAGGTGGTGAGGGAGTTCCTTCGCTTATAACTAAGGGGTTCTCCGCCCGGAGGAGGTTTTGTTTGCTTTTTTCTTTTGTTTCTCCCTAAGCCAATCCTCCGCCATCGACCACGAGAAAAGAGCCGGTGATCCAGGAGGACATATCGCTTGCGAGAAAGAGTACCGCCTTTGCTATGTCCTCGGGCGTTCCCACCCTGTTTATGGGTCTTTCCCCTGCCTCCTTCATAAATTTATCGAGGTCCTCACCCAGCTGGGCGCATTCCCCCCGGAGGAGAGGGGTATCCACATCGCCAGGGCAGACGCAGTTCACCCTGATATTGTCCTGTCCGTGATCGATCGCCATTGCCCGGGTGAGGTTCAATACCCCGCCTTTGGCAGCGCAATAAGAGGCGGCTTTGGGACCACCCTTAAGTGACCAGCCGGAGCCGATGTTGATGATGCTTCCCCCACCGTTTCTCACCATATGGGGTATCACATAATGGGAGAGGAGATATACCCCCTTAAGGGTGATATCGATTGCCCGGTCCCACTCCTCCTCGGAAAGATCGACCACATCCTTCCTTATGATTATGCCCGCATTGTTCACCAGGATGTCTATCTTGCCGAACCTTCTTACCGTTTCCTCGACCCCTTCCTTGCAGTCGGAGGCAGAAGCGACATCGCATCTTATGAAGATTGCTTCAGTTCCTAAGTTCTCTATCTCGGAGACTGCTTCCTTCCCCTTTTTCTCGTCGATGTCGAATATGGCGATCTTGGCGCCCATCTCCCCAAGTAGCTTTGCGGTTCCCAAGCCGATCCCCGATGCCCCTCCGCTGATCAGCGCCACCTTACCCTCCAGGGAGAATAGTTTTGTCGCTCGCGAGCTGTTCATGGGGTTCCTCCTTACTTCCACATCACCGTTTTTTCGAAGGGGGTGAGACCTTTTCCGCCAGGGGTTTGATCGTTCCCAGGAAATCCCCGATGGTATAGAAGCCGAAATCCCCCTGGCTGAAGATAAAGGGGTTCATCTTCTTGATATCGGGGCGGTTCCTTTTCCCGAGGATTGCCTTATCCGCTTTTACATCCATTATCTTTCCGATGAACATCGTATGTATCCCCAACTCGATGGTCTTTATCACCTTGCACTCGACGACTAACGGGAACTCCTTGACATATGGAGCATCGACATACTCGCATCTTACCGGGGTGAGGCTCGTGATGGCGAACTTATCAACATCCCTTCCCGAGACGGTACCGACATAGGCGGTCTCAGCGACGAATTTAGCTGAAGGGATGTTCACCGAAAACGCCTTCCGGGCGAGGATGTTCCCCGTCCCAAGCGAGACCTTTCCCCCATCCTTTTCCGCCGGCAGGGAAAGGGCAGCTCCAAAAACGATGCCAAGGATCAATGCCGGGATAAAAATTGTTTCCTTTTTCATCGCCTATCCCCCTTAGATTTTTCCCATTGGTGGGAAAATGTTAGCATAGGGAACGGAGGATATCAAATGAAGTAGTTTTCTCACCGTTTACGAGCCACCGTCTTTTGTGCTAACTTAGAGGAAGCGAAGGCATCATTGGGAGCGATGGGTGATTGAGAGAAGGGAACATCCTTTGGAAGGAGAATCGCTATGAGGATAGAAACCTTTGAGATGGAGCGGTGGCAATCGAAGTGGGAGCATCGGGTCTCCTACAATCTCTCGGAAAGTGGGGTTCATCCCCTTTCCTTTGAGGAGCTCGTCCCCAGGGAGGAGCTTGAGCGTCTCCTTAAGCTGCGGTTAGGTTACATCCAGACCAACGGGACGAAGGAGCTCAAGCAGAGGATTATGAGATATTACCCCGGGGCAGGGGAGGGGAATATCCTCGTTACCACCGGCTCTTGTGAGGCGAATTTCCTCCTCATCTTTTCCCTCATCGAGCAGGGGGATGAGGCGGTCTTTATGCTTCCCAACTTTATGCAGATCTATGGCCTTTTACGGGCGTTCGGGGCGGAGGTCAAGACATTTACCCTGAGGGAGGAACTCCGCTGGATGCCCGATCTTTCCGAACTCAAGAGGGCAATAACCAAGAGGACGAAGCTCATCTGTATCACCAATCCCAATAACCCAACCGGTGCCCGGCTGAATGACGAAGTGCGGGGGGCGGTAATCGATCTCGCTAAGTGGGCGGGTGCCTGGCTCATTGTGGATGAGGTATATCAAGGGGCAGAGCTCGATGGGAGGATCACCCCGACCTTCTTCGGCTCTTATGAGAAGTGCATCGTCGTCTCTGGACTGTCTAAGGCGTATGGTCTTCCCGGGTTGAGGGTGGGCTGGATAGTGGGACCGGAGAGGCTTATCGATAAGCTCTGGAGCTATAAGGACTATACCACCATCACCATAAGCGGCCCAAGCGATCGCTTAGCCCGGCTGGTACTCGAGCCCGAAATGAGGGAGAGGATCCTTGAAAGGACGCGGAGGATCATAAGGGGCAACCTCGATATCCTTGAGGGGTGGATCAAGGAGAATGGTCTTTTCCATCTCGTTCCCCCATCTGCAGGGGCGATAGCCTTTGCCCGGTATGATCTCGATATCAATGCCACTGAGCTTGCCCACCGGGTGAGGGAGAGGAAGGGGGTGCTCCTTCAGCCCGGGGATCAATTGGGGATGGATGGCTATATCCGCTTCGGCTTGGGCGAGGAGAGCGATCGGTTCCGGGAGGCGCTTTCCTTGGTAGGGGAGGAGCTGAAGGAATTGCGAGCCGGTTGAGGGAGGTAGTAGTATGTTCTCAGCGATGTTTTCTATACTCTTGCTTCCGTTTCTTGTAGCGATGTTTTTAGCGATAAATATGGGGGGTAGCGGGACCTCTCCTGCTTTTTCCGCCGCCTATGGTTCGGGTATCATAAAGAGAGAGTTGATCCCAGGGCTATTCGGGATATTTGTTCTCTTCGGCGCCATTGTTGCTGGTAAAAAGGTGGTATTGACCATAGGTAAGGGGGTTCTGCCTGGCGAAATAATGAGCCTTACCCTGACTACGATAATTCTATTCTCAGTTTCCTTCTCCCTTCTTATGGCGAATTTATTGAGGGTACCTCAATCGACAAGTCAAGCAACGGTTTTTGCCCTTATCGGTCCTGCTATTTATTTTAAGGTTCTTCAGTCCCACAAGTTGTTTCTGGAGATAATCCCTACTTGGTTCATCTGCCCTGTGCTCTCTTTTTTGATAACCCTATCGGTAGGGAAATTTATTTATGCTCCCTTGAAGCGGAGGAATAGCATTAAAATGAGGAGAATTTCTCAACATCCTCTTATAAGGGTCGTTGTTATATTAGCAGCTTGCTATGTCTCCTTTGCCATTGGTTCCAATAATGTGGCGAATGCTGCTGGTCCTATAGCTTCAATGGTGGCAAACAGGCTTCACATCGGGCTAAACGGGGAGAATTTTTTGCTCATTATGATCCTTGCAACCCTGATCACTGCCCCTTGTTTTGGTATTGGAAGCTCCCTATTCGGAGCTCGGGTATTGGAGACGACGGGGAAAGAAATAGTGAGGTTCGGTCCTTTAGGGGCGACCCTGATCTCGTTTGTTACCGCTACCTTATTGCTACTTTCCTCGGTGACGAGGGGCATCCCTACCTCCTTGGTGCAGATGAATACTGCAGCGATAATTGGCTTAGGTGTTTCTAAAATGGGGTGGAGGGGTGTCTTTAGCCAAGTTTCGGTAAAGAGATTACTTACCATCTGGCTCATTGCCCCAATAATCTCCCTCTTTTTGTCTTTCTCCCTCACCTTAATAGCAGATAAGATGGGCTGGCTATAGAGTGCATTTCCCCTTCGATTAAAAAACTCCCTCCCCAACCTTTAGACTGTTGGGGAGGGAAGGAGAATTATCCTTTTATTTCTATTTTTTCTTCTTGATCACCGGGAGGACGATATGAGAGGGGTATTTCGCATTGTGGTAGATCGTCTGGTGCGCCTTCACCATCTCGGTCGAGGTGTAGGGATCCTTCCCCGTGTTCAGGTTCCGGTTGTAGATGGGGAAATCGCTGCTCGATACCTCTACCCGGATCCGATGCCCCTTCTTAAAGACGATCCCCGTAGGCCTTAGCATTATCTCGTAGCGATATACCTTGCCCGGCTTGATGAGGGACGGCTTTTCAAAGGAGTTCCTGAACCTCGCCGATATCAAACCGGTGGCAGCATAGCACACATTGTAAGCAGCGCCGTTTGGATGGACATCGACCAACTTACCGCAGAAGTCGGTATCCACCGCGGATGAGGCGGCATAAAGCACGATCTTCACCGGACCGATCACGGTTACATCCTCGGTTAAGACATCGGAGGTATAGCAGAGGACATCCATCCGCTTCTCGTTCACCCGCTGATCCACCGGATCGGAGGAGATACCGCCCCGGGCACCATGTCCCCCCCTTATCGAGGGCACGGGGTCCGCTGGATCGTAGGTGTACTTATCCGGCGGTTCATCGCCCGGAGGAGTGGTATCGAGCTTACCATCGCCGAATAAGGTATTCGCCTTCCCCTTGCTGTGGAAGTAGAAGTTGGTGTATTCCGCATCGGGCGGGGGCCAGCCATCCTCGTCTATCCAGCGGTTCTCACCGAGGAGGAAGAGTTTTACCTTGGGCTCGTTCATAATGTTGTTCTCATACCCCTTGAGCCAATAGTCGAACCAGCGGAGCTCGTATGTCTCGAGGTCGAACAGGGCATCGGGACCGAAATCCAAAGCGCCGAGCTTGGTGTAGTAATTGTTGGTGTGAGGGTAGGGTCCTCCGTGGCGCCAGTAGCCGATGATGAGTTTGGAGTTCTTCTTGGCGAAATCGCTTCCCTTTTTCATCAACCCGCAGTAATTGGCTAACTCCCCCAATTGGCCATCATCGTACCAGCCGGTTACGCTCACCGCGGGGACATCGAGCTTCTCGTATTTCCCGTCCATCCCCCGTTTCTTCCAGAATTCGTCGTAGTTGGGGTGGGAGAGCCACTTCTTCCAGAAGTCTATCTTCCTTCCCAGAAACTCATCCAGGGTGATGATAGGGAGATGGTCCTTCAGGTTGAGCCAATCGTTCACCCCGAGGTTCTGGTTTGTCCGCCCATCCATAAGGAAAGCCCAGGTGATGGAATCCATCAGATAGAGGGTGCCGTTGCAGATCCAGGTGTCGCCGTAGATGTTGCTCGGTGATCCGTAGCTGAAGATGCAGGTGAGATGTGGAGGGTCCTCCGCTGCTGCCAGCCATTGGACCATACCGACATAGCTCACCCCGGTCATCCCCACCTTGCCGTTGCTCCAGGGCTGTTTGGCGATCCATTCGATGGTGTCATAGCCATCCCGTCCCTCGTTTACGAAGGGCTCCCATTCGCCCTCGGAGTCGTATCTTCCCCGGCAATCCTGGATCGCCACCACATAGCCCCGGCTGGCGTAGAACTTGCCGTACCGGTCGTAGCGGGAGGTGCTGTTGTTGTAGGGCGTCCTTATGAGGATGGTGGGAAACTTGCCCTTGGCATCCGGGAAGTAGAAATCGGTGGAGAGCCTCACCCCATCCCTCATCGGGATCATCACCCCAAGGTCCATCCGAACCTTGTACCTCGGCTTGGAGATTATCTCCTTTGCCCCTGAGGCGCTTGCCCCGATGGCGAGGGCGAGGATCAGACTGATGATGGTGAAAAGTCTAAGCCCCTTTTTCATATCTCCCTCCTCTTTGGGGTTAACTATTAATTATATCCCGCTCCCCTTTTTCTCATCAATCTATTTTATGGTGATCACCTCACACCGTTTGAGGAAGGTGTGGTCGATATCCGCTCCGATACCGGGGTCGTCAGGGAGGGTGATCTCTCCTCCCTCGCTGTAGCTTGCTCCGCCCATAATCGGGTCCTCCTTCAGCATAAAGCAGCCGTCGAGGTCGGCGTACCTGATGTTGGGACGGGCGGAAACTAAATGCGCTCCTGCGGTTAAGCCAAGCCTTGTCTCCGTCATACAGCCCACCATACAGCGGATGCCCGCTCCCTCCGCTATGGCGTTGATCTTTAAAGCGGTATGAAGACCTCCTGATTTCGCCAGCTTGATATTGAAGTAATCACAACAGCCCATCGAGGCGAGCTTTATGGCGTCGTGATGGTCGAAGAGGGATTCATCAGCCATAATGGCGATGGTTGTCTTCTTCCTTACCCGGCGCATATTCTCGTAATCCCAGTGGGCAACCGGCTGTTCGCAGTACTCGATCCCCATCGGCTCAAGCGCCCTGAGCACGGTGACCGCGGTATGGTAATCCCACCCCTGGTTGGCGTCGATCCGGATAGGAAGACCCTCTCCTATCGCCTTTCTGATCTTCTCGATCCGTTTGATATCCTCCCTGGCAGTGGTGCCGAGCTTTACCTTTATCGCCTTGAAGCCCCGTTCTTTGTAGGAGCGCGCTTTCTCCGCCATATAGTCGGGATCGGCGATCCCTATGGTGTTATCGCTGAAGAAGGTCCTTTTTTCCCCTCCGAAGACCGCGTACAGGGGTAGACCCGCGGTTTTTCCCAGGATGTCGTAGAGCGCCATATCGAAGGCGCTTCTTATGGTGGAGTTGTGGACGAGGAATCGGTTTATCTCCCTCATCCGCTCCTCGATGGCGAGTGGATCCTTGCCGATGAGGAGCTTGGCGAGATCGACCGCTCCTGCCAGATCGATCTCCTGGGTCTCCCCGGTGATCCCCCAGGTGGGGTTCGCCTCGCCGAAGCCATAGATTCCGGCATCGGTGTTTATCCTGACGAACAGGCTCTTGGCACTTACGATCTCCATAATCGCTATCCGGAAGGGCTCGTGGAACGGGATATCCGCCTTGTAGATATCGATGCTGACAATCTTCATTTTTCCCTTCATCTTTACCTCCTTGAAATAAAAGCTTCCCTCATTATGGGATTTCCCCGTTAAAAAGGGCGGAAAGACCAACCTCTCCCTCAAGCCCCCTTAGGATTGCCAAAGAAGATGCGGACGACCCTCTTCTCCGGCGGAGGAGTGATAAGGCTCACCACGATATAAACGAGGACCGCGCTTACAACGGAGATGAAGGATGGGTGAGACCCGAAGATGGCGAGCCAGGGAGCAACCGTGTTCGCCAGGGCGTATATCGTCATCCCCCAGGCTATCGAGGCGATGGCGCCCCACTTGTTCCCCCTCTTCCAGAAGGTTCCGAGGAGTATCGGTCCGAAGGTGGCTGATTCCAGCCCCCCAATGGAGAAGAAGATTATCCACTGGATCAGCTTCGGTTGCTTCAGGGCTAAGCCTATGGCGATGGCGAGGCAGGCTCCCATAGTGAGCCTCGAGGCGAGCTTCATCGCCCTGGCGGAGACATCGGGTTTTATCTCCTTGAGCAGGTTCTTGGCGATGCTCGAGGTGATTATTATCGCCATTGCTGCCACCGTGGTCTGGATCCCGGCGACGATCCCGGCGAGGACGACACCGCCCAATGCCTTGGGCATTACATGCATCGCCAGCCAGGGGCTTATTTCGTCGGGCACCGCGAGGTCGGGCTTTATCGCCCTTCCTATCACCCCGGACATACAGAGGAGAAGGGTCCAGATGAAGACCAGTATCCCTCCAAGCCAGATCCCCCGCTTAAGCGCCCTCGTGTTCTTATAGGTGAGGGCACCGAGCATCGCATGGGGCATACCGACCACGAAATAACCGGTGAGACAGGCAATGGAAAAGGCGAACAGGGGAGGGAATCTTCCCCCCATAGTGGGGGAGAGAAGGTTTATGTTTTCCTTAGCCAGGATAGCGGTGGAACGGGCAAACCCTCCGGCGTAGCTCACTGTGCCGAAAAAGAGGAGGATACAGCCGATGGTAATGACCACCCCCTGAATGAGGGTGGCGAGCGATGTACCCCGCATCCCGCCGAGAACCGAGTAGAGAAGGACGACCAGGGAGCCAAGAGCGAGCGAAGCGAAATATCCCATCCCGGTCATCTGGGAGATGACCCTCGCTGCCCCCACGAATTGGGTCGCCATATAGGGAAGAAGGAACACAGTTACTAAAACCGCTAACAGGACGATTATCAGCTTGCTCTCGTATCTCGCCCTGAATATATCGAGGTAGGTTACCGCGTTCACCCGCCGTGCCACGATGCCGACCACGATCCCAATCGGGGCGAGAAGGAGGAGGTTCATAAATATCTGGAAGTTGTTTATAAGCACCCAGGAATAGCCATAGGCATAGGTCATCCCAGGACCGGCGATGAAGGTGCCGGCGCTCGCCAATCCTCCCGCAATGACCAACGCGACGATGATCCCCCCTAAGCCTCTGCCCGCAGCGTAGAACTCCTCTTCGTACTTCGAGATGGGAACCTTCTCCACGATTCGATAGGACCATATCCCGATGGCGATGAGCACCGCAGTATAGGCGAAGAAGGAGAGGGTTGCTGGGTTCATCTTCTTTCCTCCTTTTGACCTCCATCATCGTCGGTTAAGGGGATGTCCGGGATGAACCTTTCCGCCACGAAGATGAGCAGTATCACGAAGAAGAGGGGGACTACGATGTTTCCGATGGCAACCCAGCGGGGAAGACCGAAAAGATACGGTTTTGTCCCCAAAAGATAGGAGGAGCCGAGAAGGACAAGGAGATAAAGGCTGAAATAGCACCAGGCTAAGAGGAAGACCTTCCGGGCTACCTTGAGCCTTCCCGTCTCGTTAAATTTTCCCTCAAGCTTGCCCTTTTCCTTATTCATTTTATCCCCTCTTTTGGAACCCTTTTTCTCCTCTTGCTATAAGGAGTGACTATGAGCCAATTTTCACTTATTATAGATGAGTTTCATTGGGAGGATAAAGCCTAAAAATGAAGGTATCCCCATTTAGGGGATTTATGGAATGAAGGGATACCCGGTGAAGGAGGGGAGAGGAGGTTATCTCCCGAAGCGGGGGTTGATCACATTGCTGTAGATGGAGCCGAAGGTATAGCTGAAGCCGATGGAGATCCGATAATCGTAGCTCGTGGCAAGCTCCTTTCTCCTTAGAAGGATTTCCTCCAGACTCACCTCACCCTTGGGGAGGGAGAGCTGATCGTGGATCCGGGAGTACCTGCCCCAGATATCGAAGGATAAGCCCTTGAAAATCCTGAAGGAAAGGTCACACCAGATCCTCACCCGGTTCTTACTCATATCATGAAGGTAATGGGACCCCTCAACCGAGGTCTCCACCGTTCCCCAGGGCTCCTTGAGCTCCAGAGTAAGGGAGAGGGCTTGGGAGAACAGCCCTTCCTGTAATTTCTCGAAGATCGTCTCCTCGTTGTATTTTCTATAATCATATCCCACCCGATAGAGGACCCTTAGCTGTCTTCTGGTCGATTCCGAGTAGGGGAAGAAGTCGTACTCGATTGCCGGGGCAGGATTGATGGAGTAGTTTATATTGCTGTAGGTGGAGCTAAAAACGGAGAAGAAGAGCCCGGCGGACCAATGTTCGTTTATGCTTTTTACGAATAGGCCATCGAACTTCATAGTCCTGGAGTAACTTTTAATCTTCTCGTCGTCTATGTTGAACTCGTCCGTATACAGGTTGCTCCAGATACCCATCTGGATCTTCGCCTCCGGCGTCACCCTGTTGGCGGAAAAATCGAGCGATAGAAATTTCGAACTCCTCATCTTCTCACCGCTGACACTGCCCCGCATCCCGATGTTGAACACCCAGAAGTCCCATCTGTCCTTTACTGCGGTGGGCTCCACCTTCTCTTTGAATTGGACATCGATCCCCTCGGAGATCGGGGTTCGCGCCACATAGGGGACAAGACCCATCTTCAGCACCCGGGCCAGCCCCCTTCTCCTTTCGTCCTCGGTGTTGGTCTTAAGGGAGATGTATTTCAGGGTATTGTTGAGGTCCTTGTACTCACCTTTGCCGATGAAGGCGATGGTGTATTCCATTCCTCCGCTTCCGGTCCGCTGGGTGGTGATCAGGATGTGGACATCCGCCTCCTTCCGGTCCCGAACATAGTTGACGAAGGTGATCTCGTTCCTGATGTAATCGTAATCCACGCCCCAGCTACGAGAGTCGATGAACACCTTGGGAGCCTTCTCCTTTAGTTTCTCGAGGTCGGGTTTGGCCTCTTGGGAATAACCGCTTGGGATATACATAAAAAGAAACAGCAGGGGAAGGAAAAGGATAATCTTAGGGTATCTCTTCATATCATTCACTCCTTATTAAAAATCGAAATAGCCCGGTTGAGGTTTACTTTCAATTTTAGTTGAAGATCTCGGCTACCCACAATAAGATAGCTTACTTTTTCCTTCTCCATTTAGCAAAAACTTTCATATTCTAAGACGATGCCTAAAGGGAAAAAGGCCAATTTCCGGGACGAGTTTTTTGCCTTCTTGGCGGTACCCCTTTTCTGGTAGATGGTTCATCCCGGCGATGTAGGGACAGGGCTTGCCCATATCCGAAAGAAGGGGTGCTGTTTCTTTTCCGATAGGCGGTTCCCATTCTGAAGTATGAACGATGTAGGGACAGGGCTTGCCCCTGTCCGAAAGAAGACGGCGCTCCTTATCCTGGATGCCCCACATCCTAAGGGATAATTTAGTTGATTTTTTTCTTGACTTATCCCTCTTCTTTTTATAAGCTTTTATCAGAATAACTAAACAAGGAGGGTTTTGAGATGTTTAAAGGGAGAGGGATAAGGGTTATATTGGTTTCGTTTTTGGTCCTTCTTCTCGCGGTGGGCGGATTCGCTCAGGTGAAGATGATGAAGATGAAGAAGATGGCGGTGAAGAAGGCAGGCTGTGCTGCTGGCTATCTCAAGACCTTGGCGAGTGGCGTGACCATCGGAGCGGGGAAGGAGTATCGCTATATCACCTCTGGGGGGAAGCCGTTCGATGTGAGCAGGTATAACTACCTCCACATCATCGTGGGAAGGAAGGCGAAATCGGTTGCCAACCTCGAGATAACCGTTTTGTTATCCGTTTCCGTGCCTGCTGGTGCCCTTCTCATCCGGGAGTATACGAACTGCGAGAACAGAACGAGGAACAGCTTCACTGTGCGTCTTCCCTCGAACTACAACAAGACCGCCTATGTCCTTCGGGTGCCGGTGATCGCCCCGATGCTCTACGATGTGATCGTAAAGAACAGGGGGACGAAGGATATAGACGATGTCCATGTGATCCTTTTTGCCAAATAAGACATCGCATCGTTTTTTCCTCCCCGGGGCTCGAGAAGAGCCCCGTTTTTTATCCCTAAAAGGAGCAAAAATAAGCACCCACGCGGGGTGCCTATTTATGGCGATTTTTTTGATTTTTCTCCCTTTTAACTGATAAGCGGTAATAGATAATTTAGGGCATATAATCGATTTTAGGTGATATCCTCGTTCTCCTCGGTAGCAGATAGATTATAACTCTCCCCGAACCCCGGTATTTTCATCCCTCTTTTCTTGTTTTTTATTTTGTGGTATAAAATAAATAATAAGTTCTTATATCTCAAATTAAGGGAGAGGGTGAAATGACTGAATATAAAGAATATAGAGAATTTTTGAGGAGTATTATTAACAGAATTGAAGAGATAGAGAAAAATTATGAAGACGCTGATGACGAACATCATGCCTTCGATTATCTAATCGCTGAATTGTTTGAGACTACAGATGAGGAAAGAGGGTTTGTTTTTACAGATAGACCTTATGATCAGGGGATAGATTTTTATATTGCTGATCCTGATTCTCATTATTACGGTATTTATCAATGTAAGTTTCCCAGTTTAGATACCTTGGAAAAACCCCAAATAAACCACAGACTTTTGGTAAAGAAGTAGTGTATGAGTTAAGGGGAGCAATTAGTTACTTGTTAGGCCCTGTCCCTGCAGAAAGTGCAAAGGAAGAGATAAAGAGTTTAAGAAGCAATATTAAGAGAGAGATAAGGGATCGGGAGGGAGATGAATTAGAGCTGAACTTCACCTTAACTGTATTTGGAGAGCTAACCAAAGATGCTGAGGAAGAGTTTAAGAGATTAAAGGAGGAGTATAGAGATGATAAAAATATAAGAATTAAATTGCTTCAATGGCGCGATATTATTGAAGAACTAAGCCCACCTAAAAAGAAAGGTGAGATAAAGATTTCTTTAGACATAGAGGAAAAATCATATTCAGGATTTAGTGATTATTGCTATTGTTTGGCTTATGCGACTGGCTTTTATAAAGCGTTTGAGGAGCATAAATGGGATCTATTTGATTTGAATGTCAGGTATGAGTTGAAAAACTCAAGAGTTAATAAGAAGATAATAAATACATTAAAATCAAGTAAAAGGAAAAAGTTCCATCATTATAATAATGGTATTTTGATAGTAGCGAGTTCTTACAAATGCTCCGACGACAAGAGAAAAATTACTCTTAAAGATCCTCAGATTATCAATGGCTGTCAGACGGTGGTTTCTATTTGGAGAGCTTATGGAGATCTATCGGATGATGAAAAGAAACAATTTGATAAAGAGTGTAAGGTCCAGGTTAAGATAATAAAGCTCGAGGATAAAACCAAAGATTTGATAAATGAACTGGTTATTACTACCAATTATCAGAACCCTATGTCCCCTCGGAACTTAAAGTCAAATTCAAGAGAACAAAGAGAGATAAAGAAAAAATTCTATAATTTGCCTTTCAAATGGTTTTACCAAAGAAAAGACGGGGAGTTCGAAGGATTAAAAACCATCAGGGATAGAAATGTTAAATTAAGTGATTTTAAGGGTGAGACGAAAGATCGAGTTGTTGATAATAAGGAGTTGGCAAAAGCCTGGTATTCTTTTATCGGTTTCTCACATAGGACTACAATGGGCGTTAAACTCTTTGAGAAAGATGACCTTTATAACCAAATTTTTCTCTTTGTTCCTAAGAAGAAGCATTGGGACCTGCTAACAAACCCTGAAAGGGAGATATGTTTTTCCAAGGATGCGTTTGAAGAAGGAACTCCAGATGCAGAGCAGTATTTACTTGCTTATTTGATATATAAATTTGTCAGGGAGTACACTGTTTCCCCCTCGAGGAATAAGAAGAAAGCGCTTGAAAGGGCAATTAAAAAGGACAAGTTATCTGCGAATTCTACTGAGGCAGATAAGGCAAAGTGTTTGGAAGAAGATAAGGATTATATGGTAAATAATATGATAAACAATATGAAAGAGATTTTTGTGGAACTTTACGCGTATATTTTATGCAAAAAATATGGAGCTATAAATGGGTCTTTAGCTTCTAAGATTCTAAAGTTAGAGGGATTTGACGACTTAGTTAAAAACCCAGATTTTAAGAAATATATTGAGAAGATCGAAAAACTTCCGGATGAAGAGAAGCGTTCGCATATCTTATGGTCTATCTACGAGTTTTTACGTTATTGTTTGGAGTGCATTTACCCTGAGATGAAGAATGAGTATTTAGTAGGTCGAAAAAAAGTGTTCTTGGCGAAAAGAGATACGATAAACCGCTTTAAGAAAAAGATTGATGAAACCAACAAAGAGGTAAGGGGAATTCTAAAACCTTTCTTGTCAAAAGAGAACATAGATAAGAGAACATTTCTTAATAGCCTTCCTCCTCTTAGTTAGATTCTATCAAACTGGTTTACATTCCCTCACTCTCACCTCTTCGGGGTGGTGATGCCCATAATCACTCCGAGGACGATGGACCAGAGGGCGGCGAAGCCTATCTGGTATTCCCTGGGCAAGGAAAAGGTGACCGTATGAGCAGGGATCCAAAACCAGATCAGGGTAAACCAGGCGCTCTTTAACCCGGTAAAGTCCCACCGCCTCATAATGATATTGTCCTCCACCCGGTGAAAGAGCATCATCTGAGGACCGAAAAGGATGTTAACGAAAAGGGAAACGGAAAAAGCCCAGCCAATACCAGCGGAAAAGCCATCGGGAAGAAGGTGATGGGCGATAAGCGCCCGCACAAACCCCTTAATCCCCACGAAGCCGTACTTGGTCACCACCCCGAGCACCGCCCAGGCGATGAGCTTTCCCAGAAACTCGAAAGGACCGAACGGGAAAAAGACCCTTTTCCTCCTTATCATCTGGGAGATGATCTCCCCCAGCGTTCCCAGGATGGCGAACTGAATGGCAGAAGAAGTAAGCGGATTGGCAGAAACCCACTGGACATAAAGGTTCATCTCATCCCTCCATAGTTGGTTCTGGTTTGAGGCAAAACAACCTCTTCCTTTACCTCAGCTCCTCGATACTATATCTCGTTTTTAAAGAGCCCCTACGGGCGGATATATATCTGATAGGTATAGGTTAGCACGGTCTCCTCGCCGGGCTTTAGCGGTATCTTCCAGGTGATCAGGGAGTGAGGGTTTAGCCCCTTGAGCTCCTCTGCCATCTTCTTCACCTTGCCGTTATGGCTTACCGTAAGCACCTCGCCGGTGAGCCTCTTCCTCACCTCGATGGTGATCCCCTTCGACTTCAGGTTCCTGATGGTTAGCTTGCCGGAAACGGTCACCAGATCGTAGAGGGGACTACGGACCCCTCCCACTCTCACCCCTCGCTTCCTTGCGGTCTCCTTCTCCTCTGCCTTGGTCTTGATGTCGCTCGCTATCGTCAGCTTGAGGTTGGTCTTCGCTCCCTTCGGGGTGTAGTTGATGATGTCCTGAGCTATTGGCTTCTCCCCACTGATGACGAAGGCAGGGGCGGTGGTCCAGGGATAGCGGGTGGTGTTGCTGAGTTTGATCGAATGCCAGACCACATTCTTCCGCTTCGGCTTGCTGATCCGATACCCCCGTTCATTCACCGCTAAGCCCTGTTCTACATCCCATTCGTAGATGTGCTGGTAGGGGACGAGGGCGGAGAAGAGGTGACAGTAGGCGCGCTCCCTCCTGTTCAGGGTTACCCCTTTCTTTTCATAGAAGAAGAGGTCCTCGGTGGAGGCGCCGGAAAGCCCGCGGATGGCGCCGTAGCCGTAGTCCACGGAGCCAGCACCAGCTTCCGCCGGAGTGGCACTTTGGACCATAAGCTTTGCCGCTCTCACATAATCTGTCCGCTCCTTTGCCCTGGTGAGGTTGGTGATGAACATCGAGAGGGAACGGGTGATGTCGATGGGAGAGGGGTGGTTGGCGTAGAGGAAGTTGGGATAGCCCACCACGAGGAAGAGGTTGGCGTTTTTCAAGTCCTCGATGTCGTTTACGATTACCGCCTTCATCGTGATCCTCGCCTTTTCTTTCCTCTCGATGTTCACTAAGTAGCTCGGGACCCAGGTTATCCCCTTGGCGAGATAGGCGAGGCGAACCCTTACCTTCCTCTTTTTGGTGGTCAATCTCAACCTGATCCTCCGGGTGCTCTCTTTTGCGGGGTAGGTTGAACTGTAGGGACCGATAAACTCAACCTTGGCGATAATGTTTCTCCTCAAGGCGAGGCTTCCCCGCTCGGTTTCGATTATCACTATCTTGCCCGGTGCCTTTTTGATCGTCCCCTCGATTACCTCCCTTCCCGCGGTTAGCCTCACCCTCTTTCCGATGTTGTGTTTGATGAGCTCGTCGATATCGCCTATCTCCCTCTTTTTTTCCTCCTTCAGCCAACAGCTCACCGCCTCCTCGAGGTAGGTGTCCTTGGTCAAGATGGAGATCCAGAAGGAGCCTAAGGTCGCTCTCGGGATGCGGTCGATCACCAGGAAGCCGTCTTTGGGAGTGCCCTCACCCTCCTCGATGAAGAAGCCAAACCCGTTTTTGAAGATGGCGATGGTCTTTGCCCTGGGGCTGATCAGGGATGGGTCGGTCTTTTTCTTTTCCCCCGTCGTGGAAAAAGCGAGCGAGGAGATGAGGAGCAATGTCAGACCAAATATAAATATTCTGCTTTTTCCTTCCTTGTTCATCTTTCCCCCTTTATTGACATTTCTACCACAGAGGGGATGCTGAGTCAATCGGGATGATTTTTAAAGAACTCTATTATCCTTTCCGGCTTCTCCTTGGCAAGGCTCTGGAGGATGGTGAGTTTTTCCTTTGGTGAAAGCCTTTTTCCCATCTTTTCCTCCTCCCTTCTGAGCCAGGATAGGACCACCTCCTTTTCCTCGCCGTAGGGGGCTAAGTAGGCGTTTATCTGCTCCTCGAGGGAAGGGTTCTCCCCTTGTTTTGGAGGTTTTTCCCCTGAAAGGAGGGCGGAGGCGGTTTTCAGGAATCTTTCCGATCTTATCATCATCCCGTGGGCAGCGGGCGGTGTTTTGAGTTTCTCGATGATCGGTTTTAGTCTTTTGGTTTTACTGGATATCTGGGAGATGACCTGTTCTTTGGGGAGCGACTGCCAGATCTCGAGCTCCTGGAGCCGGTCTTCGAGGGGGTAGGGGGAATCCATCCCCCGGGAGAGGAAGCGCCACCAGTTTTTGATCGTCTCTTGTTCCTCATCGCTGTAGCGGGCGAGGTGTCTCTGGATCCTTTGGATGCGCCAGTCATCGGTTGGTTTTTCCTGTTTTTTGTTCATTATTTCTCCTTGAACAATCTATGGGGGCGGTTATCAGGGCTTCATTTAGGTGTTTGTCCATCAAGGCGAATTCTCAAAAGGTGGTTGCCCCCTTTAATGAACCCCTGGGGCTGGTTAGCCCCTTGGGGCTGGTTAGCCCCCCGGAGCCTTTCTATGAGCGAGTAGGCTTCTCTTATTGCCTCGGGTATGTTTTCTTCTGCTTTTTTTCTCCCCGTTTCTTTCCCTTTTTCCTCGATAGAGTAGGGGAGGTCTCTGTATTTTTTGTTTTCTTCATCTGGGGAGGAGCCCCTCCCCTTAGGGAGGGGCTCCTCCCCTATTCTCTTTCTCTTTCTATTGTCTCTCCCATCTTTTTGATTTTTCTCGACTTGTTGCGATAAATGGTCGCTCAGAGAACCTTTATTTGAAAAATGAGAACCATTTATTGCAATCTGAGAACCATTTAATTTGATTTGGGAACCATTTATTGCAATTTGAGAACCATTTATTGAGCTCGATTCGTTCTTTGGGGGAGCCTTTGCGGGCTTTTCCTCCTTTTTCGGTATTTCGCGCAGGGTTATCAGGAGGTATCCGTTTCTCCCTCGTTTTCGCTTCTCTACGGAGATGAGCCCTTCCTTTTCCAGCCGTTCGATGGCGGAGAGGATGGTGGCTCGGGAGAGGCTCCTTTTTCTTCCCCTTTCTTCATAGCTCGTTTCCTCCTGTAATCCGCGTATGGTGATAAGGTGTTGTCCTTTTTTCAGCCTTCGCACCTCTGAATGGGGGTAGGAGAGGGGGAATTGGTAGTTGTTTGCCCTCAGGTGGAGGTAGAGCCATACCTTGGCGCAGGCTGGGGGGAGGTTGCTTATCCGTTCGAGCGCCGGGATATAGCCTTTAATCCATCTTTTTCCACCCATTTCTTGATGAACCCCTGGAGCGGGATAGCTCCTCCGGGGTAGTTACCCCCTGGGGTAGTTACCCCCTGGGGTGGTTACCCCCTGGGGATTCATTTAGGAACTGACCAGTTCCCCAGTAATAACGATCCCCAAATGAGCCCCGGGGTGGTAGCCTCCCCATTAATAGGCGGTTTGGGCGGCATATTTTCAAGCTATTTTATACAGTTAGAGGATATTTTTGTTAAATTTTCCTTAAAACGGCGTTTTTCGAGTTAATTTTCCTTTTTGGTTGACTTCTAAGATCGCCTTCTTTATACTTAGGGGCAAATCCACTTAAGCCAATATTTTTATTGAGAAGGGCTTGAGGGGTTAGTGTTACCTTTAGACAGGGAAGGAGATGATATGGAAAGTGGTAAAAAAGCGGTAATGGTTTTGGCGATCCTCGGGCTTTTTCTCATCGGGGCGGTCGCCTCCCCGGGGAGCGGGGAGAGCCAGGTGACGAAGAAGATCCAGGTCAAACCGCACTTTCTCTTTCCGGGCGTTCGTCAAGAACATCGGCAAGGGAGTTGAAACATAGGGTTCTCTTTTTACCTACTTCTCTTTCTAAAGGTCGATCTCGAGTTCGTTTTTCTCCTTGGTGAGGAGGTTGGTGGAAAGCTTTGCTTTAGCCTGTTCCTTGAGCAATTGGGCGAGTTCGTCCCTCGCCTCAGTGATGAGCGATTCCGGCACTACACCTGCGCCGTCGATGTTGATCACGATCTTCTTGCTCTCCTCGGTGATCTTGGTGAAATCGCCGTTTCTATAGTTCCATTTTCGGCACATAACGGTGAGCGCCTCATCGTCGTAGTAGATCACCTCTCCCTGGTCCGGATGCTCTATTTCATCTTTTCCCAGCGGGGTGAACAGCTCGTTCCCCGAGGCAAATCCAAGGTGCAGGTTCCCCTTCACCTTGGCGATATCGTCTCCTCCGCAGGGGATGAGGTATTTGAGCGAGATGTAGTTGAAGGAGGCGACCACCGAATTGATGAACGGGATCTTGGCTCCCTTTTCTATCCTCTTCAGGAGCGCCTTTATCGAAGGAGGGAACCGGTTTGGATTGGAGCCGAAGCCCCGATGGATCTCATCCCACGCCTTTATGAACTCGTGCTCGATGTTGTGCTCCTTTGCCCTTCTTTCTATCTCTTTATCGAGCAGTTTTTCTATATTCTCGTTTTCCCTTGCGTTTTCGATATCCTCTACGATGACAAGCCCCCTTTTGAACCCGGGGAACCTATCGAAGATCTCCTTTTCGATGATTATCTTCCTCATCTGCTCCTCCTTCAATTTAACTTCCCCTCGCTTATAGCAAAGAAAGGGAGCCTATGTCAAAGGGAAGGGTTTATTCCTCGGAGGTGAGAATTACTCTAAAGCGTAGAGATGGCAGTCGGTACTTCCAAAATAGATGGTACCGTTAGCCAGGGGGAAAGCCTGAATGTCCAGTAAATATGGATGCTGAACTGGTAATATTCTTTCATACCTTTCACAGGGCACTGCTTTGGCATATTTTATATGCCTCTCACTTTTTCTGATTCGTTTTTCCAAAATTTTCTACAATATTTATCTCTTCTTCAGTCAATCCATACAATTCATATACCAGCTGGTCAATCTGGCGTTCGTATTCTTTGACTTTTGCCTGTTTTTGCGGATTTTCGAGATAGTCTTCGGATTGGGTGAGGGAGAGGATTTTGTTGACTAAGTCAATAAATTCTTCCTGCTTATTGCGAGATAATATTTTTACTGGAAACTTGTGCAAATGATTAATTTTCAATTCTGCAAAAAGCCGCCCCGTCCGAGGCTGGATCGCTCTAAAATACCACGTAATAAGCTTGCTATTTAATAAAGCAAGCAGGTATTTTAGGCTAACTTCTTCTGATTTAATGAGGCCCACAAAAAGATTATTGCTACAATAAAATCCTTCCTCATCTAAAGCTGCAACAACATGATCTCCAGTTCTACGAATTAATAGCTTCTTTGTCTCAAAAAACCTTCTCTTTCCTAGATTTGCATACTCTTTCTTTGCAGGGTTGATGATTTTGTGATCATAATTTACATATTTTCCTTCCCAACGAAGAAAGTACCTACCAATTTCATTTCTACCGAAGATTAATTTTTTACAATTTTTTGAAGCATGACTATCCAAGAAGAGTTTCTTTCTTATGTTTCCCGAATGAATGCCTTCATGTACTTCAAGAACTTCTCTCAGTTGTTTGCTACCAGTCTCCAATTTTTGACGGAGGCTGTGAGTTACGTTATCAAGGTATAAATTAAACCTATAATCCTGTTCCTCCCAAAAAAGTTTGACAGGAATGCGTAGAGATATTCCACTTCTTATATCTCTTTTTTCAAAGTCCCTCTCAATTCTAATTGAATAGTTTTTGTTTGTGTCATCTGATTTTTGCAAAATGAGTGAGGCGGTATCTATACTTGCTGCTTCAAACGCTTGGCCCCAATGAGAGATTGATAGAATCCTGGTTGTTTCCAGTATATATCTACGAATATGAGGATAATTCTTCAATAATATGATATCGGGAAGTATAAAAGCAAAAATACCTTTTTTATGCATCAAGGTAATAGCTCGCTCGGTGAATAGAGCATAAGTATCAATGTTTCCCTTGGCAGAACGAAAGTTTTTTCTGAAATAAGCCTTTTCTTCTTTTGATAAATCACCTCCCCATGGTGGATTTCCGATCACCACATCAAAACCACCTTTCCCGTGGAATACTTCAGAGAAATATACTTCAAAATCAAATTCCTTGCGTCCCTTCGTAATCTTACTTATCAATTCTTCAATCTGGTTTTTATATTCCTGCTTCTTTGTTGGATTAGTTTCGTTGAAATAAAGCGGTTTTAATTTTTCAAGTTGATTGAATAGTTCGTTATTGAATAAATCCTTTTCTACCCCTAAAAGAGAGTTGCCTTGAACAATCTTATAATCCAGATTAGGCAGGGGTTTAATCTTTCTTATGTCTTCTTCATCCACAATAAGTGAAAGCCAGAGGCGAAGTTTGGCAACCTCGCAGGCTCCCGCGTCAATATCCACGCCATAGAGAGAGTTCTCTATACATTCTCGTTTGAAGTTGTAGGTAGAACGTAGTACAGACATTCTTGTCTGTGCTTTTTCCTCTTTTACAGGCAAAAATGCCTGGGCTACATTTTGATAAAGCCAGTATTTATCTTCAGGCAAATCAGCCTTAATAGGATTAGAAGCAATGTATTCAAGGAAATGGTGATATTGAGATTCACTCCGTACAATATGATCATAGGATTCTTCCATCCAGATTTTCTTACCTGTAGTTCCTAAAAGTTTATTAATCTCTCGTGCACTTGCCCCTTTTATTCCTTTAAGTAATTCAGAAAGCGAATATCCCGCAATAGGTTCAAGAAGAAGATGGACATGGTTTGGCATAATAACAGCAGAGTGAACCCTCAATCGTTCTCCATCAAATTTCATTATACATTCTTTTACCTTTTCTCTTACATCATCCCGAGCCAGAATACATGAACCATATCCCGCATCAAGCCACTTTTCAAAACGTTTAGCAAATTTTTCGTTATATTCTTGCCATTCTTGTTCTGTCCATGGTTTGGGGTGAGACTTTTCCCATATTTCGTATTCCCTTTTCCATGCTTCAATTTTTTCCCGGGGCAAGGAGTCCGCAAGTCTAAAAGTAATCCAGTAAATAGCACCGGTTTTGGTCCAGTGAGGTAGATTGCGCCGGGTAATGTGAATATCATCACAGGCAGAAATGCCTGTGTTACCATCGCAGGCAGAAATGCCTGTGTCACCATCACAGGCAGAAATGCCTGTGTTACCATCACAGGCAGAAATGCCTGTGTTACCATCACAGGCAGAAATGCCTGTGTTACCAATATATGCAGATAATACATTCCTTGTCTTTACAATTTCCGTCATCATTCCAACTAAAAATGCTCCACTGCCAACTGCTGGGTCACAAATCTTAATATCTCTTAGCTTATCGTCAATAAGCTTTGCATTTTTTCTTATACTCTCAGGAAGTTTAAGTTCATAGTCTGAGGTTTTCTGTTTACCTTCTTCAATTCGTCGTTCTTTAATTAACGCTGTGGCTTCATTCTCGGTAAACTGTTCTCCAAATTTTATGAGTTTTTCGATATCCTCTTTGCTTACTTTTCCTTCAAGTTCGACAGATAGGTAATAAATCAAACTCTGCTGGCACATATAGTGAACAATCTCTCTCGGAGTGTAATAAACCCCAAATTTTTTGTTAAATTGCTTCTCCAAACTCCTTTTGCCGCTTGCCAGAGCTTCTTTATATTCATAAAAATTATCAGGTCTTATGGCATTAAATTTTTCATATAATTTACCGAGAAGTTCCGGGTCAATGGCGACCTCTTTTTCAAGCGGTTCGTCTTCTTTAACTGTAAAGTTAAACCTATCAAATACATCAAGAATACCATCTCCAATATCGCCTTCAGGAGTTCTACGACTGTTGGAAAAAAGGTCATCTGGAAGGAGTATATCTGTATGTACCCAGTCATAACCACCGATTGGTTCAAAAAGTCCGCCATTTAAGAAGGGTATTTTGCAGTTAAATCTTGAGTAAAAATTATCATCGCGTTCCCGGGCAAGGGCTTCATAGAAAAGGGGTTCCAAAATATCGTTAAAAAAGTTTTTATAATCGCTATATTTTCTATTAAAGAGTCGCCGTAGAAAATCTTTTGGTCCTGTTCCCCATTCAGCATCTCGTGCTACCCCAAACCATCCTTTTTTCTGCAAGAAGTATAAAAATACAATCTGACCCAGGAGTTTTTTGGCAAAGTCAACGGTATTGATATTTTTCGATTCAAAATCTTTTCTAACTGCTTGGTTTTCTTTAACTATCTTATCCAGTGCGTCGACCGTGCGGATAAGAAGATCACGATACTTATCAAAAAATTCCTTTGTAACAGGCTCAATGTTGAACGCTTCTTCTAATTGCGCAAGCGTAGGATTATGCTCATCATCCTCAAGGATAGACACGAGCCTCGACTGTGCTGTGTGGCTTTTTTCATTCTTCCCGACAAGGAAAGACCACCTACGCGCCGGGGTAAATTCTTCTTTTACTTTTATTTTCCCTGATTTTCCTTCCTCAAAACGATAATCCATTTTCACTAAAGAAAACCGCCAGTCTTCTTCATCAGGAGATACAAAAGCAACTAAGGCTGCGTCTTTTAATTTCCCACCTCTACTTCCTTTAAGATACCAGGCGATAAAATTTCTTTGCGTAGTTCTTGCCCGTTCAAGGGAGCTTTCTCTTTTGAGCCTAACTATCAGAAGATCAATTTCGTTTTCGCCGTCAGAATATTTCCCAATACGTTCCAGTTTGCTTATATAAGGTTTGAAAGCATCGGGGATGTAGTTACCTTGATAAGTAAAGGACTTTTCTTCGATTTTGTTCAAAAGATTTTTAATAAAGTAAACAAATTTCTCTTTATCAAAAGATGATTCAAAAGTATCTTTGATAAGTTTTTTTGCCTGTTTCCTATTCATTATTTTCTCCTGTTAAATACAAAGATAGTATAACTTCTCTCTTTCCTGAGAATCTGTGTGGATATTCAGCATAATGACTTTT
>Ga0190338_1000033_pt1 | contig 31749 bp, 33 predicted proteins | sample 4872041112_MG_FD_163434 | JGI IMG/M metagenome (GOLD analysis project Ga0190338, IMG submission 163434) | Hydrothermal vent sediment bacterial communities from Southern Trench, Guaymas Basin, Mexico - 4872-04-11-12_MG | ecosystem: Environmental > Aquatic > Marine > Hydrothermal vents > Sediment ... | reverse complement strand
GCTAATGGACTTTCCCTCAGTTTACCACAGGCGGCGTTTACTTCGGAAAATTTGCCGCTTTTTCTAAATATTCGAAGGAATTCACGGCTCTTTATCCTGGCTCTCTTTATCGCCCTTGATTTTTCGAATATTATTGATAAGGAAATTATGGAGAAGAAGAGAAGTATGAGAAGAACCGCTTTTCCCACTGGTTCTGCCAAAACTATAAGGGAAAGGATGTCTTCGGAAAAAAGCCTTTTTACAGTGACCAGTTGAGCCAATACCAACCCGGGAAACAAATTATCCTCCTTACTTTACGAGAGAATAACATCCATCTCCGCGTAAGTCAATAAGTTGGGGTTAGATAGTAGCTTTCACTATCAGAAATATCATCGTCACGCCGATAACCAGCTTGAGGAAGGTGGCTCCAATTCTTCCTACCAATGCTCCTAAGCCAGCACGGAAGGCTTTATCCGGCGAGATACCTCGCATCAGCTCCACGATGTAGGCACCGAGGAAGGCACCAGCGAAGAGCCCAATTAGCGCCCCAATGCCGAAAAACAAGGGAGCAAGAACGATGGAGCCTATTATTGCCCCAATCAGAGCACCGATGATTCCCCATTTGCTCGCCCCCCACCTCTTTGCCCCTACTACTCCCAGAACATACTCGAAGAGCTCAGATGCAGTGGCCATTAGCCCCAAGGTCAGAAGAAGTCGCCACCCGATCTTAGAAAAGTCAGTAAGGATGGCGTATAACAGGGCGCCCCCAAAGATGATAAAGTTACCGGGCAGGGTGAAGATGATGGCGATCAGCCCCACCGCAAGTAGAAGAAAAAACCCAATATAGCCTAACATATGGAGAAAGGTCATCACTGCATTTAATAGAGGCTATCTTCTTTTTTTCTTTGCCTTTTTCTCCCTTATTCGGTTCAGGAAGAGGGCTATTGGGCTTGCGATGTATATTGAGGAGTAGGTTCCCACAATTATCCCGATGATGAGGACCAAGGCGAACCCCTTAACGGTCTCGCTACCCAAAAGATAAAGAGTCAAGACAACGATGAAAGTGGTGAAGGAGGTAAGGATAGTACGGCTCAGGGTCTGATTGATGCTCCTATTCATAATCTTCTCCAACGGGTCCTTCCTCATTAGCCTCATATTATCCCTTATCCGGTCGTAGACGACGATGGTATCGTTTATCGAATAACCGACCACGGTGAGCAGAGCAGCTATGATGGGAAGGTTGAACTCCCCACCGCTCATAGCAAAGAGAGAGGCGGAGATAAAGGCGTCGTGGGCGAGAGCTATAATGGCTCCTACCGCGAAGTAGAACTGAAAACGAAGGGTTATGTAGATGAGCATTCCAATCAGAGCAAGGGTAAGAGCGGATATAGCTTTTTTCCTTAGGTCTGCCCCTACCTTGGGACCAACCATCTCCGTATTGGTGACAGCGAAGCTCCCGAGATAAAAATGGTCCTTGAGCGCTGAGATGACTGGTTCGGTGACGCCTTCCACCTTTTTTAAATCTTCAAAGCTTGTGATAACCCCGTTGTTGGTTTTCCTGAAGTTGATGATTTTCCTTCCGATCTCCTGATAAAGGGTCTCATCGCCTTTATTTAACGGATCGATCTCTGCGAGTTTCTTTCCTATGATGACTGCTCCCACCTCGTTGAGGTCTAACTTACCTTCATTTTCCCTTAATTTATCTTCCTTGTTTCTCAATGCGTTGACTATTAGAGCTACTGTCTTCTCACTCCCTGCTGCTTCCTTCCTCGCTACATTCTCCACTCGAATGAGAAGTTCATGGTTATCGCCAAATGTTTGGATGACCGTATCGCCCAGATTGAGGGCTTCTATCTTCTTTCTTATCTCTCCTACCCTAGGAGGATTGATAAACCGGACGCGAAGCATAGTGCCCCCAGCGAAGTCTATCCCATAGTTCAGTCCATACAGGGAGAGGTAAATAGCGCCAATTATTATGAGCCCCACGGAGATAGAAAGGAAGATAAATTTCTTCCCTAAGAAATCGATATTAGTCCCAACCAGCCACTGCATTGTTCTTTCTCCTTCCCTAAATGCTCAATTTTTCAATTCGCCTTCCCTTTGTTTGAAGGATGATCTCGAATATTGTTCTCGAGACATAGATGGCGGTGAACATACTGGCGATAATACCGATGCTCAGAGTGACCGCAAATCCTTTGATGGGACCGGTCCCGAACTGGAAGAGGAATAAGGCAGCAATGAGGGTGGTGAGATTGGCGTCGAAGATGGTCCAGAACGCTTTGTTAAATCCCACATCCACTGCAGAACGGACCGTTTTACCAAGCCTTAGCTCCTCCCTTATCCGCTCGAATATGAGCACATTGGCATCCACCGACATGCCTATTGTTAGGATCAACCCGGCGATGCCAGGAAGGGTGAGCGTTGCTCGGAAGTAGGCGAGCACCCCAAGGATGATCACCATATTAAGGATAAGGGCAACATCTGCATTCAGCCCCGCCCATTTGTAATAGATGGGCATAAATATCAATACCGCTAAAAGCCCGATGATGGCGGCGATGACGCCTTTCCTTATTGAATCCCAGCCCAGTGAAGGACCTACCGTTCTTTCCTCAATATAGCGCATCGAAGCGGGCAAAGCCCCAGCGCGGAGGAGAAGGGCAAGGTCCTGCGCCTCCTGCTGGGTGAAGTTGCCGGTGATCTGCCCTCTGGAGCCGACCCTCGTTTTCACCACCGGTACCGATTGAATCTCGTTGTCGAGCACGATAGCTACCAGATCGCCGAGATGTTTTTCAGTGAACCGAGCAAACTTCCTTCCCCCCTCGGGACTTAAGGAGAAGTCGACCGCAGGGAAACCGTTTTCATCGGTCCCCCTCCTTGCATTTTTAAGGTCTTTCCCAGAGACGATGGGCCTTTTCTTCAAGAGGTAATATTCCGTTTTCCCTGTTTGCATCCCTCTTCTCGGGGTGTAGCTTAGAAGCTCCATCTCTTCAGGTACCTTTCCTCCGTAGGCGGATAGAGCTGCTTCTTTGGAAGGGAAGGGACCAGCCACCACCTCTTTCCATTCGAGCTGAGCCACTGTCTTCAGTCGCTCTTTTATCCGCTCCGGATCATCAACTCCAGGGAGCTCAAGCACGATCCGATTCCCTCCTATTCCCTGCCTTTCTATTGTCGGTTCTTCCACACCGAAGGCGTCCACTCGGTTTCTCAGAGTATTTAGGGTCTGGCGCATCGTTTTCTCTTTTATATCGCGGATGTAGGCTTGCTTGGGGACGAGGAGAAAGCGAGATGGACTCCCTGGCTCTACCTTGAAGTCAAGAACGGGGAAGTTTTTATCAACTATTGTCTTTATCGCCGCCCGCTCTTCCCGATTGGCGGTTATCTCGATGGTTAGATCGGGCTTAAGCCTCACATTGTCAAAGGGGATGGATTTGTCGTTGAGCTCAGCGGCAATACTATCTCTCAACTGGGATAATTCCGCTTTCACTGATTCATCCACATTTACCTCAAGTACCAAATGACTCCCTCCCTTGAGATCGAGACCCAACTTTATCTTCTTTTGGGGAGGATAAAAGGACAAAACGCATAAGCCCACCACAATTAGGATAAATATTATCCTTGTTTTGATGTTTTTTCTCATCGATTCCCCCTCATATCAATTGGGCACCGTTTATTATTAGTTGAAATTTTGCATTCAAGATATCCCCTGCTCGGCGGCAGACCACCATCCGGGAGAGGAATATCTCGAAATACTCCATTACCGGAGAGATCTCGGTATCGATCTCTAAATTAAGGGTTATTGTTCTTTTGGCTGACTCTACGGTAAGTTTGGAGGAGGTGACCGCATAGTTCACCCTATCGTGTACATCGAACTTGATAAATCGCGGATTTCGCACCCGGGAGCGATGAACATCCGCCTTGTCGGCGATGACCACTGCTGCTGAGATGGGATCGGTTGAGGTTCCGCTATCCTCTTCATGGTTAGATATAGCTTGCATCACCGCTATTACCTCGGAAAAAGACATCCCCATCTCTGAGAGGATATCTTTGGCAAGAAGCGCCCCCGCTGATGGATGAGCCCTTCTTCCCAGAAAGTTGCCGATGTCATGAAGATAGCCAGCGATGGCAGCAAGCTCCGCTTCCTTTCTCGAATAATCAAGCTTCTCCAGGATGTTTCGTGCCGTTTTGGCAGTAAGTCGGGCATGACGAAAACCGTGTTCGGTGTAGCCTATCCTATCAAGGTAGGAATCGGCAACCCTGAGGAGCTCCTTCACCTTGGGGTTTTCCATTACCTCTGAGAGATGGATCTCTTTTTTCATATCTTCTCTTTTGATTATTCTCTATCTTCGGGTTGAAGTCCTGCTATCGCCTGCTTGGCGACATCGATCTTCACCTTATCCGCTATCTTGAGCTGGATGTGGTCCCTACCAATTCCTACCACTTTGCCATATATTCCTCCAGTGGTTATCACTTTATCTCCCACCTTGAGGTTGTTTATCATCTCCTGAAGTTTTTTCTGCCTTCGCTTCATTGGGGCGATGAGAAGGAAGTAGAAAATGATAAATATCAAAATTAGAGGGACCAATCCTAAGAACCCTCCACCCGAGGGTTGTTTTTGTTGAAAGAGCATCAGATTAAACCACATATCCCTTTTCCCTCCACCTTAAAAGTTTAGGATAATTGTTGATAAAAAAATTGAAGGAAGTGCTTTTAAAGCACCATCCCTTCAATCACCTTCATTCAATCTTTTCAAAAATCGCTCCCGATATTCTGTAAACTCCCCCTTTGCTATAGCTTGCCTTATCTTCCTGAATGTGTCAAGGTAAAAGTGCAGGTTATGATAAGTAGCAAGGATGGGAAAGAGGAGCTCCTTAGCGACAAAAAGATGCCGGAGGTATGCCCGGGAGAAGTTTCGACAGGTATAGCATCCGCACTCTTCATCGATGGGGCGAGGGTCTTTGTTGTACTTGCTGTGTTTTATTACCACCTTTCCCCGTGAGGTGAAAAGGCAGCCATTGCGGGCATTCCTTGTGGGAAGCACGCAATCGAACATGTCATATCCCGCCGCTATTGCTTGGAAGAGGTCGTCAAAGGCGCCAAGCCCCATTATATACCGTGGTTTTTCCTCGGGAAGAAGGAAAGAGAGAAACTCTATTATCTCATACATCTTTTCCTTAGGTTCGCCTACACTCAGCCCACCGAGCGCGTAACCGGAGAAGTCTATCCTTAAAAGCCCCTCTATGCTTTCTTCGCGGAGGTCCTTATACACCCCGCCTTGGGATATGCCGAAGAGCAGATGGCTCTCAGGGCCTAGTCGTTTCCATTCTTCGTAAGAGCGTTTCGCCCAGCGGAGGCTTCGCCTCATCGCTTCCGCAATCATCTCCCTATCTGAGGGGTAGGCGAGGCAATGATCAAGGGTCATTATGATATCTGCTCCTAAGGAGTGTTGGATCTCGATCGAAAGTTCCGGCGAGAGAAAGTGGCTTGAGCCATCGAGGTGAGATTTGAAATAGACCCCTTCCTCCTTCACCTTGGCTAATACCCCTAAGCTGTATATCTGGAACCCCCCAGAGTCGGTAAGAATGGGACCGTTCCAATTGATGAACCGGTGGAGGCCTCCCAGTTCCTTTACCACTTCGATCCCTGGTTGAAGGTAGATGTGATAGGCATTGGCTAAGAGGATGGATACACCGAGCTCCTCCAGGTCTTTTGGGGTAAGCGATTTTACCGTTCCCTGGGTGCCCACTGGCATAAACACTGGGGTCTCTACTATTCCGTGAGCAGTATGAAGTTTCCCCTTCCGCGCTTTTGTCTTTTTGTCCTTCCTTACTATCTCGAATTCTTTTCCCTCTTTCACAAGGAAACATTGTAATTAAGGGGGGGAAAGGAGTCAAGGATGCCCTCTTCTTGTTAGTCGGTTTGATCTGTGGTATATACCTTGTGAGATGAGGCGGGTTATTTACACTGTGGGAACGAGTATCAGGGAGAAGGATGAGTTTTTCTCCCTTCTTGCAAGATGGGGAATCAAATTGATTGCTGATGTGAGAAGGTTTCCCAAGAGTCGATTTCCTTATTTTTCTCGTGAGGCTCTTGCCTCGGAGGCGAACCGAAGGGGGATGAGATATCTTTGGTTCGGTGAGGAGCTTGGTGGTTATCGAAAGGGGGGATATGAGAGATACCAGACGACCGAATCATTCAAGCGAGGCTTGGCTAAGCTCGTGGCTGAAGGGGAGAGTGAGCCTACCGCTATCGTCTGTGCTGAGCGGTTTCCTTGGCGGTGTCATCGCCGATTTATCGCCCGCGAGCTTACCCGATTAGGCTTTAAGGTAGTCCACATAATAGATGAGGAGTGGACCTGGTCCCCTCGAGAGGAGGAGAACCATCTTTTCAAGAAGGAGAAGGTTGATGGAGCTTAGCAAGGACAGGATTACCGAGATCGAAAAGATGTATCAGAGGGATAATTTCCCCTATAAGCTGGGGATGAGGCTTACTAAGGTGGCACGAGGGGAAGCGGAGATGCGGATCGAGCTCGAGGAGAACCACACCCATATGTACGGCTTTGCCCATGGGGGGGTTATCGCTACCCTTATCGATACCGTAGCCGCCTTCGCTATCTACCCAGAATTACCCGAAGGGGCTCAGCTCGCCTCGATTTCCCTTACGGTTAACTTTCTTATTCCCGGGGAGAGAGGAACTATGCTAATCGCCCGGGCTAATCCCCTTCGTGTGGGAAGGCGCATCGCGGTGGGAGAGGTAGCTGTGTTCAATGAAACCGGTTTTTTGATAGCTAAAGGAACGGTTAATTATAAGATCATCAGAGATAAAGGAGAAAGAGATGCCTGAAGCGAAGCTTAAATGGACGAAAGATGGTTTGGCTATTTCTGCCCATTCGGGAACAGGGCATGAGTTTATATTGAGACCAACAAAGGAGGGAGGCCCCTCCCCGATGGAGTTTGTCCTCATTGCCCTTGGCGGTTGTTTTTTGGTATATACCGTCCCCATTCTTCAAAAGATGCGGGTAAATTTGGTGGACGCCGAGGTGGAGTTAAAGGGAGAGTTGGTTGCTGAGGATCCCAAGCGTTTCAAAAGGATAATCACCGTTTACCGGGTATTCGGGGATATCCCTGAGGAAAAGCTCAAACGGGCGATCGAGCTCACCGAGGAGAAATACTGTCGGGTGCTCCATTCCCTCAACAAGGATATTGAAATGGAAACCGCCTACGAGATAATCAAGGCTTGAGATGGAGGATCGACGATGCCTAAGGCGAAGATAAAATGGGTCGGCGAAGGTCTTGGCTTCTTGGGGGAGGTGGAAACTGGTGCTCCCCTTGCCCTTAGAGGGGGGAAGGAGGGAGGCCCCTCCCCGATGGAGCTCCTGCTCATTGCCATTGCTGGCTGTAGTGGGATGGATGTGATATCCATCCTTGAGAAAATGAAGCTCAAAGTAAGAAGATTCGAGGTAGAGATAGAAGGGGAGCGGGCGTCTGATCATCCTAAGCGATACAAAAAGATCGAGCTTTTATACAGGGTATATGGCAAAGGGATCCCTGAGGAGAGGGTGAACCATGCAATAGAGCTCTCGCAGGAAAAGTACTGTGGTGCATTGGCTTCCTTGCGGGAGGATATAGAGATAAAAAGCCGGTTCGAGATAATCGAGGAGGATTGAAAAGCTACTTTTTGGTCAATAGCAAGATTGGATTTATCGGGGTATTCCCCTTTCTCACCTCGAAGTGGAGGTGGGGTCCGGTGGCGTTTCCTGAACTGCCGACAAGAGCGATTATCTCACCTCGTCTTACCCTATCTCCCTTCCTTACTAAGTTTTCCTTATTGTGGGCGTAAATGGTGGTGATGCCACCTGGATGCTCGATCATCACCATCTTCCCGTAGCCGTGAAACCTCTGTCCCGCATATATCACCACTCCATCCGCAGCCGCTCTTATAGGGGTTCCCGGTTTTGCCGCGATATCTATCCCGGTGTGGAAACCGTTTCCTCTCGGTCCAAAGAGAGAAGTGACCTCCCCAAAAAGGGGCCAGGAGAGAAAGAGAGAGAGGGAAGGGGGCTTATAAGGAGGGATATATAGCCTTTTCCTTGCTCCGGGGATAAATATCTTCTCTCCCACATAGATCAGGGTAGGGTCGTCGATGCCGTTTATTTCCGCCAAATATTCGAGATCTACTCCATAGGCTTTGGCGATGCGCCACAGGGTCTGCCCTGGTTCAACGATGTGGTATATCCCTTTCTTTGGTAGCCCCTTCTTAGGAGAAGGGGCGCAGGATGAGAGAAGGAGAAGGATGGCGATCAAGATGATGAACGAATAGCCTTTTCCTTTCATCTGGTTTAGTATACCATAATAGGCGAGAAAGGAGGAGAGATGAGACGGGATGAACTTGTCTCCTATCTTGATGATTTTTTGCACCTCTCTGAGGTTCCGGATGAATCGCTTAACGGGCTTCAGGTTGAAGGGAGGGGAGAGGTGAATCGGGTGGCTCTTGCTGTTGATGCCTCCCTTGCCGCCTTTCGCCAGGCGAGGAAGGAGGAAGTGGACTTCCTTATCGTTCATCATGGCCTTTTTTGGGGAAAGGTTTACCCTTTAATTGGAGCTCATTACCACCGGATAAAGGAGTTGATAGAGGGGGGTATCTCTCTATATGCTGCTCACCTTCCCCTTGACATCCATCCTGAGGTGGGGAACAATGCCCGGATCGCTAAGCTTCTTTCCCTTTCGCCCGTTAGGATGTTTGGGGATTATCACGGGGTATTGGTCGGGGTGGTGGCGGAGACAGGATCTCCCATAGCAAGGGAGGAGATGGCTGCTTTGGTGAATGAGAGAGTGGGTAAGAACCCCCTTCTTCTCCCCTTTGGCTCTCCCGAGGTAAGTCGGGTGGGGATAGTAAGTGGTAGGGCGCCTGAGCTGGTAGAGGATGCGGTTAAGGCGAGCTGTGATCTCTTTCTTTCCGGTGAACCGAGCCACGCTCACTACCATTTGGCACGGGAGCTCGGGATAAACTGCATCTTCGCCGGGCATTATGCCACCGAAAAATGGGGGGTTCTTGCTTTGGGTGAGCGGATTAAGGAACGGTTTTCCCTTGAGGTGTTGTTTATCGATCTCCCTACGGGATTATAGAGTAAGGAGGATGTTCAATGTTTCAGGAGATCGAGGTGGTGACCACCTCCCGCACCCAGATGGTGGATATCACCAATAAGATCCAGCAGGAGGTAACAAAAAGTGGGATCAAGGACGGGGTCTGCTGCCTTTATGTCCCTCATACCACCGCCGGGATAACGATAAACGAGCATGCGGACCCCAGTGTCAGGGAGGATATATTGGCTAAACTTGAGGAGTTAATCCCTCGAGGAAGGGGATACCGCCATCTTGAGGGGAATGCGGATGCCCATATAAAGGCGAGTATAGTCGGTTCTTCGGTAATGGTGATAATCGAGGAAGGAAGGCTTCATCTGGGAACCTGGCAGGGCGTATTCTTCTGCGAGTTTGATGGTCCAAGAAGACGAAGGTTGTTCATCAAACTCCTCTCTGCTTAACCTTTAGTTGAGTTCCCTGTTATAATGGAAGGGTGAGGTAACTTTATGGATAAACGAAAGGCAGTTCGCCTCATCCTTCTTTTCTTTCTCTTCTTTTTCGTTATCTATATTTATCTCGCCCGCCGTTCCCCTTCTTCATCTTCGAGGAAGCCCTCTCCTATCAAAGTGCGGGAGGAAAGCTCGGTTAGTTATGGGGGAGAGATCGTTACACCGACCTTTACCTTGAAAGCAGAAGAAAGCGCCTCTTTTCCCGATAGAACCACCAGTTATAAAAATTTTATCCTGACCACCTCTATCGGTGAGAGGAAGGTGGTGATAACGGGAAAGGAAGCTCGCCTGACCCCGAAAGGTGCCGATTTCTCGGTCGAGATGGAGGGGAATATCGTAGCAAAAAGGGGGGATGGCCTTGTGGTTAGGACCGAGTTTCTGAGATATCTTCCGGAGACGAAGGAGCTTTATGCACCGTCTGAGGTGTGGTTTAGGGGTAAAAGGTTTTCTGGGGAAGCGGGTGCTGGGTCTTATTATCTTAAGGATGGAGTTTTAAAGTTAGAAAAGGGGGTCAGGATAAAGCTGAGAAGGGAAGGGGTTTCTTCTCCCATTGAGGTTGTTGCCTCAGCTGGGGAGTTCCGGAGGAAGGAGCAGAGGATTTTCCTCCGGGGAGGGGTAATGGTAGCGAGCGGAGATGATTTTGTGCGGGGGGAAAGGGCGATATTCCGCCTTCTCCCTGACAGTAATTCTTTGAAGCGGATGGAGATATGGGGGAATGAGGAGAACCTGGCTATCTCCTCCTTGGGCAGTTCCTTCTTTAAGGAGGCTTTTTTCGCCAAAGGCGAGAGAAAAAGGCTTTCTGGCTCCGCTATTGTGGTTATCTTTGACCCTTCTGGAAAAAACCTCAGGTTTCTTCAGCTCCTCAATCCTGCCAGTGTGAGCTTTTCCTCCTCTGATTACGGTGAGAGGAGGCTTGAGGCAAAAAGGATCGAGTTCTCTTTTGGCGAGGGAGGACGGTTGTCTGAAGTGGACGGTTATAGTGGAACTACCATAACCATTTCTCCAAGAGAGGGAGAGATGATCAGGGTGATATGTCGAGAGATCAGGGGTAAGGCGGACGATAGGGGGGAGATAACGGGTTTTAATCTTTTAGGGGGCATTGAGGTCGAGCAGGGAGAGCTGAAGGGAAGAGCCAAGGAGGGGAGGTATATCCTCAAAGATAACCGGATAGTTCTTCTTAGAGAGGCTGTTATGAATAAAGGTGATGAGCTTCTCTCCGGAGAGAGGATAGATTTCTTTGGAAATAGCGGGGATTTTGCCGCTTTTTCCCAAGTTGTCTCTCGGTTTTCCTCCTCAGGTGAGCTCTTCCCTGGTGGAGCTAAAGGGAGGAAGGTAGTGGTCAATGCCGATACTCTTCACTATGATCATATCTTCGATCGTCTTCATTATAAGGGATTGGTGAGGGTTCTTTACGATGCGGGGATACTGTTTGCCAAGGAGCTCGATATCGAGCGCACTGCTGGTATCTTGGTCGCCTCGGGGGATGTCCGTGCCCGGCTTGATCAACCTAAGACGGGGGGGAAGAAAAAGAAGGAGAAGGGTCTTGAAGGACCGATAAGGGTCTCGGGAGGGGAGCTCTTTTATTATTGGGAGGAAGGGAAGCTCCTGATAAGAGGTGATGCTACTCTCTCTCAAGGGGAGCTTAGGGTAAAAGGGGATGAAGTTACCCTTTTTGAGGACAAGGTGAGAGGTGGCTGGAGGCGGGGGATAGCCCGAGGGAGGGTGAGGATCTTCTATTTTCAGGATAGGGCTGAGGGGGAAGAGGGGGAGTATCTTTTCTTCAACAAGATACTAATCCTCACCGGTTCGCCTGCCAAGATCTCTCGATCTGGTGAGGGAGAGCTCGCTGGGCGTCGGTTGACTTTAATTATAGGTGGTGATAAAATGAGGGCTGTTTCCAGAGAGAATGAGAGGGTGAAAGCAGTGTATAAGGAGAAGGGGAGGGACTGAGTGAACAAGATCTCCCTGGAGGCGACTCGGTTGGTGAAGAATTATGGTTATCGTACGGTCGTTTCCCAGGTGAGCCTTTCCGTTGCTGAAGGGGAGATTGTGGGACTACTTGGTCCTAATGGAGCGGGGAAGACGACCACCTTCAGGATGATAGTGGGCTTGACTATGCCCGATAAGGGGAGGATATTTTTGAATGGGGAGGAGATAACCTCGCTTCCGATGTATTTAAGGGCGAGGAAGGGCATAGGTTACCTTCCTCAAGAGCCCTCGATATTCCGTGGATTAACAGTGGAGGAGAATCTCCTCCTCATCCTCGAGGGTTTAGGGGTGAATTCAGGAAGGAGGGAAGAGATCATCACTGGACTTCTTCGGGAGCTTGGTGTTTCCCATCTTTCTCGGAATAAGGGTTATACCCTTTCCGGTGGTGAGAGGAGGAGGGTGGAGCTTGCTCGGGCATTGGTTACCTCACCTCGATTCGTTCTTTTCGATGAGCCGTTTACCGGCATCGACCCAAAGACGATAGCCGATATTCAAGATATAATAAGAAGACTGAAGAAAAGGGGTATTGGAGTTCTTATAACCGACCATAATGTAAGGGAAACCCTAACCATCTGCGATCGAGCTTATATTATCAATGAGGGGAGGATCTTCCGTTCAGGTACCCCGGAGGAGTTGGAGGAAGATGAGGAGGTGAGGAGGGTCTATCTTGGGGATAAATTCAAGTTAAATTAAGGACTATGGACTTGAAGCAAAAGCTGGTATCAAAATTAAGCCAAAGATTGGTTCTTACTCCTACCCTTCAGCAGGCGATAAAGCTCCTTCAGCTTTCCAAGCTGGAATTGGAAAACCTTATCCGACAGGAGATGGCGGAGAACCCCTTACTTGAGGAGATCCCTCAGGACCCTATAGGAGAAGAGCAGGAGAGGGAGGAGGGAAAGGAGAGCGAAGGGGAGCAGGAAGTAAGGTTGAGCAATGGTTTGAACGAGGTGGATTGGGAGGTTTACTTTCAGGACTATGAGGATTTTCCTAAATATCCCAGGGGGAGTCTGGAGACGAGGGAGCTTCCCTCGTTTGAGAATACCTTGACCAAATCTATTTCCCTTGAAGAGCATCTCCTTTGGCAGTTGAATCTTTCCTTTATTCCTGAAAAACAGAGAAGAATAGCCACCTATATTATCGGTAATATTGATCCCGATGGTTATTTAAAGACGGATATTGAAGAGATAGCTAATGCTGCTAAGGCAACAAAGGAGGAGGTAGAGGAGGCGCTTAAGTTGGTCCAGAGCTTTGACCCAGTGGGGGTGGGAGCTCGTGATCTCAGGGAGTGTCTCCTGGTTCAGCTCGCTGCGCTTGGTCTTTCCGGAACCAAGACCGAGGAGATTGTGAAAGATCATTTAGAGCTTCTAAAGGGGAAAAATCACGGAAAGATCGCGAGGAGCTTGGGTTTATCGAAGAGGGAACTCGAAGCTCATTTAGAGATAATAAGAAGGCTTGATCCGAAGCCAGGGAGGAAATATTCTTCCTTCGAGCCCCACTACATAGTACCTGATATCTTCGTGGTTAAGAGTGGGGATGATTATGTGGTTTTCTTGAATGAGGAGGGGCTTCCTCGATTGAGGATAAGCCCCTTCTATCGCAGGCTTCTCAAGGTTAAACAGGATGTTCCGCCGCAGGTCATCACCTATGTTAGGGATAAACTCCGTTCAGCGGTTTCCCTCTTAAGGAGCTTTGAACAGCGTCAGCGAAGTATCTTGAAGGTTGCTCAAGCGATCGTCAAATTCCAACGAGAGTTTCTTGATAAAGGTCCAGAGTATCTTCGTCCAATGGTACTTGCCGATGTGGCTGAGGAGGTGGGGATGCATGAGTCTACAGTGAGTCGTATTGTGAGCAATAAGTATATTCACACCCCCCAGGGGGTATTTGAGCTTCGTTATTTCTTCCAGCGAGGGCTTCGTTCGGATGAGGGGAGCATCTCCCAGTCAGTGGTTAAGATGAGGATAAGGCGGATGATAGCTGAGGAGGACCCTCGTCGTCCCCTCTCCGATGCTGCTATCGCTCAATCCTTGAATAAAGAAGGGATAACCATTGCCCGGCGTACCATAGCCAAATATAGGGAGGAGATGGGCATTCTTCCCTCTAATCAGAGAAAGAAAGAGGAATAATAATCATACTAAAAATTGGGATAAGGAGAGGCAAATGAGGATTGAGGTTACTGGCCGTCAGCTTGAGGTAACACCGGCTCTCAAATCATTTGTTGAGGAAAAGGTGAATAAGTTAAAGCGATTTATTGACGATATAGAGGAGGTCCATGCTATCCTATCGGTGGAGAAATATCGCCAGATCGCTGAGATTACGGTAAAAGCCCGTCATTTGGTGCTAACGGGGAAGGAGGAGACATCCGATATGTACACCAGCATATCTGAAGTGGTTGATAAGCTGGAGAAGCAGGCGAGAAGGAGCAAGGAGAAGATAATCGATAGAAAAAGGAAGGAGGAGCGCACCGGGAGTCCCAAGGAAGAGGGAGGAGAGGGTTTTCCCCAGGTGGTCCGGATGGAGCGTATCGAGCTGAAGCCGATGACGGTGGAGGAGGCTGCGCTTCAGCTATCCTTCTCCCGAGATAATTTCCTCGTTTTTAGGAATTCAGAGAGCGATAAAATAAATGTTATTTATCGTCTTAAAGATGGGAATTTTGGCTTGATTACCCCAGAAGGGTAGGGGTAAATGACTGCAAAGAGGGTTAAGCGAGTTAGGCTCAAGGCACGGGAGCTTCTCTCTGAGAAGTCGTTGGAACTGGGCATCAGTCTTCTCTGTGGAAAGAGGGGGCTTAAGCGGGAGATAACCCATCCCCGGATAAAGGACCCTGGTCTTATCCTTGCTGGTAATCTGGAATATCTCGAAGAGGGAAGCCTTCTCCTCCTTGGAGAGAAGGAGGTTCTCTACCTCAAGAAGTTGTCTGGAACCAAGCGAAGTGAAGTGATGGTGAAGATATGTTCCACCTCCATTGCAGGGATAATCATCGCCGGAGGGCTTGTTCCTCCACCAGAGGTCATCGAGATTGCCGAGCAGTATCAAGTTCCCCTATTTTCCACCTCCCTTTGCGAGGATGAATTTAGGGAGAGGATAAACTCCTTCCTCGATAATCAACTCGCCCCTCGGACAGTGGTTCATGGGGTGCTTGTCGATCTATGGGGGGTGGGGGTGCTTATCATTGGGGAGAGCGGTATCGGAAAGAGCGAGTGTGCCTTGGATTTGGTGGTTCGGGGGCACAGGTTGGTTGCCGATGATGTAATTGAGATAAGGCGTCGTTCGGGAAACATCCTGATCGGCAGAGGACCGGAACCACTGCAGCACTTCCTTGAGCTCCGTGGTTTGGGCATCGTTGATATAAAAGAGCTTTTTGGCGTTGCCTCTACCAGGAGATGTAAGCGAGTAGAGTTGGTGGTGGCTTTGGAACGATGGGAGGAGAATGAGGAGTATGATCGTCTGGGCTTAGAGGAGCTCCGCTATGAGATTCTCGGGGTGAAGCTTCCCCTGATTAAACTGCCGATAGTGCCGGGGAGGAATCTATCTATCCTTATTGAAGTGGCGGCGAGAAACCATCTCCTCAAGCTTCGCGGTGAATATCCTGCCCGGGAGTTCATTGAGCATATGGAGAGGAGGATGATGGAGCCCGCTCCCCCAAAGGTGAAACCATCGGAGGAAGACCTCGAGTGAGGATCGCTAATTTTGCCATCATAACGGGGCTTTCCGGCTCAGGTAAGAGTTTGGCTATTCATACCCTTGAGGATTTAGGTTATTTTTGTGTAGACAATCTTCCCATCCGCCTTATCCCCACATTTGTTGATCTCTGTGAGGTATCGAGTGAAGAAATAACCAAAATAGGGGTGGTTATCGATATTAGGGAGCGAAATTTCCTCTCCGACTTCGATCAGGTATATGAGGAGTTGAGGAGAAGGAAGCTTCCGATGACCCTCATCTTTCTTGAGGCGGATGATGATGTGTTGATCCGGAGGTATAGCGAGTCCCGACGTCCCCATCCATTGGGGACTCTGGATACGATAAAGGAGAATATAGCTGAGGAAAGGAAGCTACTCGCCAATGTGAGGACAAAAGCGGATATCATCGTTGATACCTCACGGTTCAATGTGCATCAGTTTCGGAGTTATCTCTTCGAGCTTCTCTCCGAAGGGAGAAGGAAGAGGAAGCTTTTTATATCTGTGGTCAGTTTTGGGTATAAATACGGGCTCCCCAACGATTCTGACCTCGTCTTTGATGTTAGGTTTCTTCCCAATCCCCATTTCAACGAGGAGTTGAGGAATAAAACCGGTATCGAAGAGGAGGTATGTCGTTTTGTTACTGGGGGCAAGGAGTATCAGGAATTCTTTAAAAGGTTGACCGGTTTTATTTCCTTCCTCCTTCCTCGGTTTATTGCTGAGGGAAAGAGTTATCTCACCATAGGTATAGGTTGTACAGGAGGGAGGCATCGTTCGGTTGTGGTGGCAAATGAACTCGCCAAGTTCATTGAGGATAAGGGCTTTATGGTAAGGGTTTGCCACCGCGATATAGAAAGGCAATAATTTTAGGAGAGATGAGATGGTAGGAGCAGTAGTGATAACCCATGGTAATTTGGGTGATGAGCTCATCTCGGCATGTCACAAGATAGTGGGAGAGATGGGACCGGTAAAGGCGATCTCGATAGGATGGGATGATGATGTGGATTACTCCCGGTCGAGGATCAAGAAGGCGATAAAGGAAGTGAATAAGGGGGAGGGAGTGTTGATACTTACCGATATGTTTGGAGGGACACCGACCAACATAAGTCTGTCCTTTCTTAAAGAGGGAGAGGTGGAGATCGTTACCGGGGTCAACCTTCCGATGTTGATAAAATTGGTGGAGTTTCAGCGGGAGGATATGAAGCTGAAGCAAATTGCCACTGAGCTTAAGGAGCGAGGTAAAAAGAGCATCTATGTAGCCAGTGAACTTCTCTCAGCTACTGGGAGATAGAGGAATTGGTCAGTCGAGAGGTGGAGATCGTCAATAAGTTGGGGCTTCATGCCCGGGCAGCGGCGAGGTTTGTCCAGTTGGCAAGCCGGTTTGCCTCTGAGGTTAAGGTTAGTAAGGACGGCTTTACCGTTAATGGGAAGAGCATTATGGGGATCCTCCTCCTCACTGCTCCCAAGGGATCGCGAATAGAGATCTCTGCCTCAGGGGAGGACGAGGAGGAGGCTGTAAGGGCTCTTTCGGAATTGGTTGCTACCGGTTTTGGGGAAGAGGGATGAAGGGACGGGTATTGAGGGGGAATGGGATATCACCAGGTATCGCCATTGGTAAAGCTCTTGTCCTTAAAAGTAGAAGGATCCCGGTAGTTCGGAGGAGCATCCAGGAGGAAGATATTCCCTTAGAGCTAAAGAAGTTGAAGGAGGCGCTTTCCCGCTCTAAAAGACAGCTCATCGATCTCAAAAAGCGGTTCTCTCAAGAGGGTGGGGGTATACCTGTCTGTATCTTCGACTCTCATCTGATGATGCTTGAGGATCCGGTTTTCATCGCTGAGGTGGAGCGGGTTATAAAAGAAAACCGGGTCAATGTAGAGTGGGCAATAAGGTTGGTAATAGACGATATAATCGCTGCCTTTTCTTCCATCGAAGATGAGTTTTTCAGAGAACGCAAAGTGGATATAGAGGATGTGGGAAATAGATTACTTTTGAACCTCTCTTCCTCCTCTTTTTTCCAGTCCAAGATGTCTCTTTCCGAGGAGGTGATAGTGATTGCCCCCAATCTTACCCCCTCTGATCTCGCCCATCTTGCCCCTCGTTTTCTTCTTGGGTTCGCTACCGATACCGGGGGGGCTACCTCCCATACCGGGATCATCGCCCGTTCCCGGAAGATACCGGCGGTGGTAGGGGTGAATGGGGTAACTTCTAAGGTGAGGACTGGGGATAGGGTGATAATCGATGGCGATGAAGGGGTGGTAATTGTGGAACCGACCGAGGTGCTTATAAAGGAGTACCGGGTGAAGCAGCTCCAGCTCCGAGACTATGAGGCGAGGCTTTTCCGAACCAAGGAGCTGGAGGCGGTGACCACCGATGGAGTGAAGGTGACCCTTCAGGCAAATATCGATCTTCCCGAGGAGGTGGATGCTGCCATCGCTTATGGGGCAGAGGGTATTGGTCTTTATCGGTCTGAATTTCTCTTCCTTAAACCGGGTTTTGAGCCTCCTACTGAAGAGGAGCACTTCCAGGTGTATCGGGAATTGACTGAGAAGGTCTCTCCTCATCCAGCTATCGTACGCACTCTCGATCTTGGCGGTGAGAAGTTAAGTGACAGGGAGGGGGCGCCAGACGAGGCGAATCCAGTATTGGGGCTTAGGGCTATCCGTTATTGTCTGAAGAGGAGAGATCTTTTCAAGACCCAGCTTCGGGCACTCTTGAGGGCGAGTGCATATGGGGATATAAGGGTAGTGTTTCCTCTTATCTCTGGATTGGAGGAGTTGAGGGAAGTAAAAGAGATATTCTCCGAGGCTAAGGAGGAATTGAAGAGGGAAGGGGTTCCTATCAACGAAGATATGCCGCTTGGGGTGATGATAGAAGTTCCCTCAGCCGCAGCTACCGCTGATATCCTGGCGATGGAGGCGGATTTCTTTAGCATCGGTACCAATGATCTTGTTCAGTACTTCCTCGCTGTTGACCGGACCAATATGGCGGTGAGCCATCTCTATCAACCACTTCATCCAGCCATTTTGAGGAGTGTGAAGTTCGTCGTGGAGGCGGCAAAAAAGGTGGAGATAGAGGTCAATATATGTGGTGAGATCGCCGCTGATCCCATCCTGGTGATGGTTCTCCTTGGAATGGGGCTTACCCAATTGAGTATGAATCCGGCATCCATTCCCCTTATCAAGAATGTGATTCGCTCGGTTTCTCTCTCCGAGGCTGAGGAGATAGCAAGGCGGGTTTTGACCTTTTCCACCGCCAAGGAGATAGAGGAATACCTTTTAGAGAGGATGGCGAGCCGTTTTAGTGGGAGGGTTCTTACTGAATTACGCAACAACCACCGGGGAGGAGGAAATGGGCTATCAGGAGATAAAAAAGGTTGAAAAACCTTGGGGTTACGAGCTTATATTTGCTCATAGTGAATCCTATGTGGGTAAGATACTTCACATCGAGAAAGGACATCAGCTTAGCCTTCAATATCACAATGTAAAGGACGAGACCATTTATCTCCTCCGGGGGAGGATGACCCTGGTTATAGATGAAGGTGATGGTCTTAAGGAGCTTACTCTCGAGCCAGGAAAAAGCTACCGGATAAAGCCAGGGGTGAAGCATCGGATGCGCGCCGATGAGGCCTGCGATGTAGTCGAGGTATCCACTCCTCATCTCGACGATGTGGTCCGGCTGGTCGATGATTACGGCAGGATCTCCTCTAATTAGTAGTTCTTCAGCCGAGGATCGAGCAAATCCCTGAGGCCATCCCCCAGGAAGTTGAAGGCGAGGACGAGAAGCGAGATCATCAAACCAGGAAATATGGTTAGATGAGGGGCGTCAATTAAATGCGAAAGCCCCTCGCTGAGCATCCCCCCTAAAGAGGGAGAGGGAGGTGGTACCCCAAGTCCGAGGAAGCTCAAGCTCGCCTCGGCGATGATTACTCCAGCGATCCCCAGGGTGGCTTGTATGATTACCGGTGGGATCACATTGGGAAGGAGGTGACGGAAAAGGATACGGAGGTTTCCCGCCCCTATTGCCCGTGCTGCTTCAATATACTCCAGTTCTTTTATTTTTAAAACCTGTCCCCGGGTTAATCTGGCGTAGGAGACCCAGCCGATGAGGGAAAGAGCGAGGAGGAGGTTTTTAAGCCCAGGACCTAACACCGCCACGATGGCAATAGCGAGGAGAATGCCAGGAAAGGCGAGGAGGATATCCACAATCCTCATCAGAAGCTCGTCCAGGAAACCGCCAAAGTAGCCCGCAATAAGGCCGAGGATTACCCCGATAACGGCTGATATTCCTACCACCACTATCCCCACTAAAATGGAGACCCGTACCCCATAGATCGCCCGTGAGAGGATGTCCCGTCCAAAGTCATCCCTTCCCATCGGATGGAAGAGTGAGGGAGGGGCAAGACGTTGGCTGAGCTCCTGTTCTTCAGGGGGGTAGGGAGCAATGAGGGGAGCGAGAATGGCTATCACGATAAAGATGGAGATTACCGCTACTCCGAAGGAGGTAGCTGGATTCTCTTTAAAGAACCTCATCCTTTTTCTCCATATCTTATCCTCGGATCTGCTAAGGAGTAAGCGATATCGGTCAGCAGGTTTACCAATATATATCCGAAGGATATGGCTAATATCGTTCCCTGGACCACCGGGTAGTCGCGTTGGTTTATTGCTTGGATGAGGAGGCGTCCAATCCCGGGCCAGGCGAAGATCGTCTCGGTAATTATCGCTCCAGCAAGAAGGGTACCGAATTGGAGCCCGATAATGGTTATCACTGGTATTAAAGCGTTCTTAAGGGCGTGTTTCCCAATGACTATATATTCTGGTAGTCCCCTTGCCCTTGCTGCCCTTATATACTCCTTCCCTATTTCCTCGAGGAGGCTTGCTCGAACCATCCGGGTAAGGATAGCGGATAGGGCGGTTCCTAAAGTGATGGCAGGAAGGATGAGGTGAGATATTCCTCCGCGTCCGGATACGGGGAGGAGGTTTAACTTTAAGGAGAAGATGATGATGAGGAGCGGTCCCAACCAGAAATTGGGAATGGAGAGCCCAAAAAGGGAGAAGAAACGGGCAAGATGGTCGAGGAAGGTATTCCGCTTAGTAGCGGCGATTACTCCTAAAGGGAGGGAGATGAGAAGGGCAAGGGCGAGGCTGGCTAAAGCGAGTTCTATTGTTGCCGGATAACGCAATAACACGGTAACGAGAACAGGACGCCCTGTTCGTAAGGAAAAGCCGAGATCCCCTCTTACTAGTCCTTTGATGTAGTCGATATACTGGATATATAGAGGTTTGTTCAAACCGAGTTGTTCCCTAAGGGCGGTTATGTCCGCTTCAGGTGCGTTTTCTCCGAGCATTGCCAATACCGGATCCCCAGGGATGAAATGGATGAAAGAAAAAACAAGGGTTACTACCCCAATTACCGTGGGGATGGCGAGAAGCAGTCGTCTTGTAATGTATTTTTTCATGTTATGAAAACTTCCACCGCCTCAGTCTCATAATCTCGTTAAAAGTTTAGCTGGCTGGCGGTGATTTAATCAAGGGGTATTGGGCCTAATCTGCTGCCGGATAGCTCTTTTTAAATATATGGTAATATAGATTACGGCTTGACAACTCCGCCTTTTTTACCATAATAAGATAGTATGCCTTGAAAAGGGGCATTGATGGGTGAAGTGGTCAACCTTCATAGCTGGTGAGAGGAAGCGATGATATATGTCTGGATGACTGCGATCTTTTTAGCATTAATAGTAGGGTACTTCTTTGGCAAGTCTCGGGTTGAGGGTAAGAGGAAGGATGATGAGGAAGGAAAGGAGGAGTTAGGGGTAAAGGAATTAATCAAGAAGATCAAAGACGAGGGAATAAGGACCACCGAAGAAGAGGTGGCGAAGCTGAAGGCAGAAGCGGAAGAGGAGATAAAGAAGAAGCGAAAGAAGGTGGAGGAGGAGATAAAGAAGAAGTATGAAGAGATGGAGAGAAAGCTTGCCAGCGAAAGAGAGCGTTTTGAGCAAAGCCTGAAGATAGCAGGGCGCGATTTTCTCCTTAAACTGAGGGAAGATCTTGAGGAGCATCTATTGAAAAGAAGTGTAGCCAAGGAGGTAGAAGGGGTTCTTACCGATTCCGATTTCTTGAAGAAAGCGGTCCTTACTATGATTGCTGAATTCAGCAAGAGGAAGGGAGAGGTTACTGATATAGAGCTCCTTCTTCCCAAGGAAAAGGCGAAGGAGATGAAGGGTTATTTCATAGAGAAGATCGAGAAAGAGATTGGAGAGAAAGCCGAGAAGAAGCCCAAGGTGGAGATAGGTATTTTGGACGGCAAGGTAGGTTTCAAGGTGGGACCTAAGGGAGAAAACTACCAGCTTGATATTACCATGGAAGCCCTTACCGATTCTTTCGTCTCCTTCCTCCGGCCAGATTTCCGCAGATATTTTTTGGGAGAGGATGAGAAGCCTGAAGAGGAAAAAAGGGGAAAGAAAAAGGAAGATAAAGGGGCGAAGAAGGGAGGAAATAAAGAGGGTACAGAGAAGGAACGATAATGATAACGGGCAATTATTATACTTATTTAATCGCCTCTCTCATAAAGCTTGAGCGCGGAGTACGTCCTCGGTTTACTTTGGGCGATTTCCTCCGGGTAAAGAGGAAGTTTATTGAGGAGGTTCATTGGCCCTTTGTTGATATTATCTTGAGAAGGTACGATGGTTTGAATCTTCATCATCTTTTGACTGGAGAGGGGAGATTTCTTCCCTGGGGAACATATTCCCAGGAAGAGCTTAAAAGGTGGCTTGAGGAAGAGGAGGAGGGGGAAGGGGGTAGAGAGGAGTTTCCGCAGTTTATGCAGGCTTACCTCGAGGAATATAAAGCAGGGAAGATAGAGAAGATTGACCCTTTAGATCGGTTGCTTGAGCTCTATTATTATGAAGCTCTTTCCACTCCCAATCTTTTTCTTCGTCGTTTCTTCACCTTTGAGGTTATTCTTATTAATGTAGTTACCGCCCTCCGTGCCCGGGCTAAGTCCTTAGAGGTGAAGGATTACCTGATTTGCAAGGATGGTCTTCCTCTCTCTCTATCTGCTGATATTATTTCAGTTTCCGATACGATTATAAAGAATTTTTCAGTAACTGATTTCGGGTTGGGGAGGGAGTTGCCTTGGATAAAGGAGGTCTCAGCCCTTGTTGAACAAGGGGATTTCCTTTCCCTTGAGGAGAAGCTCGACGAGATCAAGTGGGGGAAGATAGACGAGCTCACCGCCTATATCTATTTCGATGTAGAGGTAGTGCTCGCTTATATCCTGAAGCTTCTCATCCTCGAGCGATGGAGAGAGGCGGAGGGCGATTTAGGAGGGAGGATTAGAGAAGAGCTGGTAGCCGCAGCTACTGCTAAAGAGGAGGAGGTGTCGTGGGAGATAGGATAGGCACGATAACCCTTATTGATGAGAACCTGGTGCGGGCGACCATTCCTGGTAGCGTTAGGATGGGGGAAGTGGTTTATGTTGGTGAGGAGCGGTTGATGGGCGAGGTGATCCGAATACGCCCTGGGCTTGCCGATATTCAGGTTTATGAAGATACTACAATGATCCGCACCGGGGAAAAAGTGGAGTTTACCGGCGATGTGCTTCAGGTGGAGCTTGGTCCCGGTATCCTTACCGAGATATTCGATGGTTTGGGCAATCCGTTGAGGAAATATGGTCTTTTCCTTACCCGGGGTGTTCATTACCCAGCGGTTGATCCAGAGAAAAAATGGGAGTTCGTACCCAAGGTAAAGAAGGGTGATGTAGTGGTCGAAGGCGACATAATTGGCACAGTTCAGGAGACACCCTTAATTGAGCATCGGATAATGGTCCCAGTAGGGATCTCCGGTGAGATCCTGGAGATAAAGAAGGGGGAGTTCAGCGCTTACGATACGGTGGCGGTAGTGAAGGATAAAGAGGGCAAGAAGCACGAGCTCTCGATGGTTCAAAAATGGCCCATAAGGACCCCCCGACCGATCAAAGAGAGGCTAAGGCTCTCCGAGCTCCTCGAGACGAGGACGAGGATAATAGACGGTTTCCTCCCCATTGCTAAAGGAGGAACCGGTTGTTTCCCTGGAGCCTTTGGAACGGGGAAGACCGTTGCTGAACACCAGCTTTCTCGCCAGTCTCGGGCTCAGGTGGTTGTCTATGTCGGCTGTGGTGAGCGGGCAGGAGAGATGGTTGAGCTTATTACCGAGTTCCCCGAGCTTACCGATCCCGATACAGGAAGGCCCCTGATCGAGCGGACGATAATGGTGGTTAATACCTCGGCGATGCCGGTGTCGGCGCGGGAGAGTTCGGTCTATCTTGGGGTAACCTTCGGGGAGTACTTCCGGGATCAGGGCTATGATGTATTGGTGCTTGCCGATTCCACCTCCCGTTGGCTTCAGGCGTTGAGGGAGATGTCTGGTCGCTTGGAGGAGATACCGGGTGAAGAGGGATTTCCCGCTTATCTTGAGACCAGAATAAGTTCATGGTATGAACGAGCAGGAAAGGTCCGTTGTTTGGGCTCCGATGAGAGGATGGGAAGCGTAACCATTATTGGAGCGGTGAGCCCTCCAGGTGGTGATTTTTCAGAGCCGGTAACCCAGGCGACGATCAAGGTAACTGGTTGTTTCTTTGGTCTTTCCCGGCGTCTTGCCGAAGCGAGAATCTATCCTGCTATCGATCCCCTTATCTCGAAGAGCAAGTATTTTGAAGACCTTGCTCCATTTTTTGCCGAGAAAGGATATCCCCGCTGGGTGGAGGATGTAGAGCTCCTTAAAGGTTATATCCTCGAAGGGGTAAGGATCAAGGAGCAGATAGATATTTTAGGCGATGCTGGTGTTTCCGATCGTGATTATCTTACCTATCAGCTTTCCCTGATGATCCGTGATTCTTATCTCGTTCAGAACTTCTTCCACCCGGTAGATGGAGCTACCAGTCTCGAACGGCATTATTTTATGCTTGAGTTTTTGAGGGAGATAATAGAGTGGGCGAAGAAGCTGGAAACGCTGGGAAAGGAAAAGATGAGGGAGAAGATCGCCAAGATAACTTATGAACTTATACAGATGAATTATCAAAAGGATTACCAAGAATATGCGGAGAAGATAAGGAAGGAGTTACTGAAAGAATGAAGAAGATATATACCGAGATCAGACAGATAGCCGGTCCCATAGCGGAGATAAAGGGAACGATGGGAATAGGTAATCGGGAGATAGCCCATTTCCCCGGCTATGGGATTGGTCAGGTAGTAAAGCTCGCTGGTGATACCGTTTATATCCAGTCCCTCAAGGGGACACTTGGGATGAGCACCCGTCAGCCAGTTTATTTCACTGGTCACCCACTGATGATCCCCTACGATTCAGAACTTCTTCTCGGGCGCAGATTCAACGGGGTATTCGAGCCGATAGATGGTAAGCCACCAATCACTTCGGGCAAGCTCGTTCCCGTTATTGGTTCGGTGATCAACCCTACAGTGAGGAAGATGGGTTCAGGTTATATCCAGACCGGGATCCCCGGTATTGACGGGGCGAATACCATTGTCCGGAGCCAGAAGATACCCATCTTCAAGAGACCTGAGGAGGATGTGAATAAGGTAGTGGGGAGGATCATCCGTCAGGCAGAGGTAAACGACCGAAAACCCTTTGTAGTCATCTTCGGGGGCATTGGCCTTAAGTATGACGAGTATCTTTATTTCCAGGAGGTGCTCAATGAGGCTCCTGAGCGGACCATTATGATTATAAACCTCGCTTCGGAATCCTCGATCGAACGGCTCAATGTTCCTCATATCTGTTGCGCCATTGGAGAACAGCTTGCCCTTGAGGGGAAGCATGTGTTTATCGTTCTTTCCGATATGCTCAACTTTGCCAATGCGTTGATGGAAGTGGCAAACGCTCAGGATAAGATCCCGGCTCGGGCGGGCTATCCTGGCGATCTTTATACCAAGTTGGCTCAGGTTTACGAGCGGGCGACCAACTTGGGAGGAGACCTGGGTTCAGTTACCATCTTGGGGGTGGTCTCGGTCCCGAATGGCGATATCACCCATCCCGTCCCCGACCTCACCGGTTATATCACTGAGGGACAAATTTATATTGAGCATGATAAGGTGATGGTGCTTAAATCGCTTTCCCGGCTCAAGCAGTTGGTGATAGGGAAGGAGACGCGCCACGATCACCCGGCGATTATGGATGCCTGTATCAAGGCTTATTCTTACTCCCTCGATCTCAAGGAGAAGCTTTCGATGGGGCTTGAGATAACCCAGGAGATAGACAAAAAGTTCCTCAAGTTCGGCGATCTATTCGAGAGTGAGTTCTTACCAGTACATCAGAATCGAACAATGACGGAAACCTTGGATCTCGCTTGGGATCTCATATCCATTCTCCCGCTTGAGGTGCTTGGTATAAGGAAGGAGATAAGCGACCAGTTCTATCGGAGGAAGGAGGCGGCGTAGATGCCGATAGAGGTCTCCACCCTGGCGAAAACAAGGGGAACCCTCCTCGAGCTGAGAAAGAAGAGGGAAAGGTTAGAGCGGGCGATACCCATCCTTGAGCTGAAGCAGAAGCAGCTTACCCTCGAGTGCAATCAGCTGAGGCGGGAAATAGAAGGGCTTAAGAGGAAGATGGAAGAGAGGGTGAAAGACCTTTCCTCTGAGGCGCTTATCCTGATCAATAAAGATCCGGCAAAGCTTATTACTACAAAAAAGGTTATCCTCGTTCCTGGGGTGATAGGTGGAGTTAGAGTGAAGTTGTTTAAGGATGTGGTTTTCGAGGAGGGAAAATACAGTTTAGCAGCCACTCCTCCGGTTTTCGACTATGTCCTTGCTACGGTGAAGGAGATAAAGAGGCTTCACTATAATATCATCGTCCTCGAAGAGGCTTACCGGGTGCTCGCAACCGAGTTGAAGAAGGTAACCCAGCGGATAAACCTCTTTGATAAGAAGTTAATACCAGAACTACTTGAGGCAGAGACCTATCTTTACGAGCGGTTAGGGGATAGAGAGAGGGAGACCACGGTAATTGCCAAGGTGGCGAAACAGAAATATGCCGGTACCACCGGTGGTGCTCTTCTTACGGAGGTAGCCTGATGATCGTCCCGATGAGGAAGATTACCATTGTTGGCTTGAAGGATGATGAGGAGAAGGTACTGGGGAAGCTCCAGGAGATAGGAAAGCTCCATCTGATCCCGGTGACTAAGGGGAAGCCTAAGGAAGAACTCCTCGAAGACCTTGCTAATCTCCGAAGGATAATGGAAATCCTCACCCCCTACGAGAAGAAGGCTAAAAGGAGGAAGAAGAAAGAGGAGGTAGATTGGAAGGAGATAGGAGAGAAGCTTGAATCTCTACTTGAGAAGAAAGAGGAACTCAAGGTAAAGAAAAAATCACTCCTTAAATTGAGGGAGAGATGGATCCCCTGGGGAGGGATCTCCCTTTCCGAGATAAAGGAGCTTGGTGAAAGAGGGATTACCCTTCAGTTCTTTATCCTGCCTCGTTCCCAGTTTGCTCGGCTCGACCTTAAGGATAAGGTATACAAGGTTACCTATCAGACCGGTGATATGGTTTATCTGGTGGTTTTCTCCTACAAGGAGAAGATCGAGGGTTATGCCGAAGCCAAGTTACCGGAGCAGGACCTGACGGATATCGAGCAGGAGATCGCCGAGGTTGAGCAGGAGATCGCCGAGGTTGAAAAGGAGATCGCCCTTTTATCTTCTTATCTTCCTTTCCTTAGGGAGGTTGAGGTAGAACTTCTCGATCGGATAGCCTTTGAGGAGGCGAAGGGGATGCTGGGGAGGGAGGGAAGCGTCTTTATGCTTCAGGGTTGGACCCCGGCAGAATGGGTACCTGAGATCAAGAGCGCCCTTTCCTCCTTCCGTTTGGCGTGGCTTGTCGAGCCCCCGAAGAAGGGTGAGGATGTGCCGGTTATCCTGAAGAATAAGCCGGTTCTTGAACCATTCCAGCTTATTACCGAGCTCCATTCACAGCCATCGTACGATGAAATTGATACCACTGTCGCCGTTGCCCCGTTCTTTGCCATCTTCTTCGGGATGTGTCTCGGCGATGCTGGCTATGGGTTGATCCTCTTCCTTCTAAGCTCGCTTGCCTTGAAACTCTTTAAGAAGAAACTCACTCCAGGGCTCGAGAAGGGGCTGAAGCTCTTCCGGATGCTCACCCTGTTTGTTACCGGTTTCGGCTTGGCTACCGGAACCATCTTCAGTATAAATTGGGCGCCCAATTCGCCGATACGGAGACTCATAATATTCGACCCTTCGAATAAGATGAGGCTGTTTGCCCTTGCCCTTTTCTTTGGGCTCATCCAGATCTCGGTAGGGGTGATCCTGAAGGCTTACAAGTGGTATAAGGATGGTTTACCGCTTCGGGCGATCGGCAATCTTGGTTATCTGGGGATAATCTGGGGGGCAACAGCGGTTTATTTAGGGGCGAAGGATGTGGGATTTGGTTTCATAGTGCTCGGGGCGATCTTGGTCATTGGTCTCTCCGCTTATGGTGAAGGGGTGTTTAAGCAGATAGGCCTCGGCTTATGGGGTCTTTATGGGGCTACTGGTTTCTTGGGCGATCTTCTCTCTTATTCTCGACTCTTCGCCCTTTCGGTTGCCACCGGTATTATTGCCTCGGTGGTGAACGATATGGCGGCACAGTTCAAGTCCGCCCCTTATATTGGTTGGCCCCTTGCTATATTGATCCTCGTTCTGGGCCATGGGGGCAACATTGCCCTTGGCTTGATAAGCGGTTTTGTTCATACCTTAAGGCTCCAATTTGTGGAGTTTTATAAGCAATTTTACGAAGGTGGAGGGTTAAACTTCGAATCATTTCGGAAATTGAAACCGGTTAAAGGAAAGGAAGGGCTATGACATTAGGAATATTTCTTGCTTATCTCGGTGTGGTGTTTGCGTTTCTTTTCCCTGGCATTGGTTCAGCGCTGGGGCTTCTGATGACGGGAAACGCTACCCACGGAGCGCTGGAACAGTTCCCCAGGCGGTTTGGTCGTTTTCTTCCGGCGGCGGCGCTTCCCAGCTCCCAGGGTATCTACGGATTTGTTATCGCCTTTATGCTCCTCCGGAAGCTCGGCACCCTTAGTGCAATAGACTTCTACACCGGGCTTTATTTCCTCTGCTCTGCCATTCCGGTGAGTGTGGTTGGGTTCTTCTCCGCTTTATATCAGGCGAGGGTTTGCGTTACCGGGATCGAGCTGATAAAGAGCGATGAGACCGCGTTGGGAAAGGTGCTCACTATGGGGGTTTTCCCCGAGCTTTATGCCATTTTGGGGCTTATGGTCTCGCTCTTCTTGGTGACCGCCAAGTAACCTTCTCTTGGTAGAGGCTTGTTAGGAGGCTCGGGGTAAAGGCTAATAGGTAAAAAAAGGGGGGTGGCATTTGCCACCCCCCTTTTAATCCCCCCTTATCTCTCCTTATAGGCTATCTTTCCGTTGACCATTACCAATTCTGGTACTGCCTTCAGGAGGAATGGGTGCCCCTTGAGGATGATGATATCAGCATCCTTCCCTTTCTCGATGCTTCCTACCCGGTCCGCTATATTGAGGAACTCTGCTGGATAGATGGTGAGTGCCTTTATCGCTCCTTCCTCGCTCATCCCGAGCTTGAAACATAGGGCGGCGTTCATCAGGAGGTTTCCATCCTGATGGCCTAAGGTGCTTATGGGCCATCTGGCGTCGTCCAACATAAATCCAACCTTCACCCCTTTCTTTTCCAGGAGTGCTGCCATATCGGTTCTGAATCTCTTCGTCTCATTGGTCCTCCTGTGCTCCCTGAGATGGGTGATAACCACCGGTATATTTCGCTCCGCGAGCTGGTCAGCTACCAGATGTGCTTCCGCTCCTCCGAGAATTATCAGTTTTATCTTAAACTCATCGGCTATCTCTATCGCCCTTAGGATGTCGCTTTTCCTCTCCGCTTCGACCATCAACGGCATTTTACCTTCGATCACCGGGATGAGCGCCTCAAGGTTTAGGTCACGGTGTATCTCCCTTCCTTCTTTTTTCGCCTTTTCGAGCCTCTCTTTATATTCTTTGGCTTTGAGGAAATTGTCCCGGAGGAGATAGGCGATAGCCATTCTGGTTGCTGGCATCCTTCCCTTCGAGCCATAGACCGATTTGGGGCGGGAACAGTAGGAGGCCATCATCATACTGTGTTTCTTGACCAGCATCTCCTCCACCGTTCTTCCCACTGTCTTTATGACTGCCCCTCTTCCGCCGAGCACATTGGCAGCACCCGGATTGACGTTGGCGGTGGTCACCCCAGAGACGAGGACATCTCGTACCGTGGGGAAGAAGGGGTCTATGGCGTGGATTACCTCCATTGCCGGAGTCACTGGATTTACCGCTTCATCGGTGTGGGTTATCCTCTTCCAGTCGGAATAAAGCCCAAGGGAGGAGGCAGCAGCGACGATCCCCGGCATTATCACCTTGCCCGAAGCATCGATTACCGTTGCTTCTTTGGGAATGTGGATCCTTCTTCCCACCGCTTTTATCTTCCCGTTCTCGATCAGTATCGTCCCCCTATCTATTACTCCGTTACTGACGGTAATGATCCTTCCTCCGGTGATTGCGATGATCTTCTCACTTTTTCTTCTTATTTTTATCTTTTTGTGGCTTATCTTGGGAGGGGCGAGTTTGAGATCGGCAATGGTATGGTAATGCTTCTTGTTCTCGAATTCGAGCTTACCATCGACGAAGACCTTTTCTACCGTGGTCAAGACCTCGAAGGGATCGCCGTCCATAAGGACGATATCGGCGTCCTTTCCCGGCTCGATGCTTCCTACCCGGTCATCGAGGTTTACCGCATCGGCAGCGTTTATGGTTATCGCCTTTATAGCTACATCCTCAGGGAGTCCATATCGGACACAGAGAGCGGCGGTATTTCGAAGGTACTTTACCCCATAGGCATTTGCATCTGTCTGGACCGCTATCTTCGCCCCCTTTGCTGCCAGGATAGCAGCGGAGTTCATTATTCCCTTTTCCCCGAAGTAGTGGAAGAACATCTCCGGACCAAGGACGAGGACCTCCTTCCTCTTCCCCAATTCATCGGCGATAAGATAGCCCCAATAGGCGTGGGCAAAGCTCCCGTCAAGATGAAATTCGTCAAAAAGGCGAAGGCCAGCATCCACCTCGTTCGCCTTTGCGGTGTGGATGTGAACCGGTATCTCTCGCTTAAGCGCCATCGCTACCGCCTCTAAGGCGAGATCGCGCTTCGGCGGTATGGCGTTTGGGTTTTTCTTCTTCTCTTTCTCGTATTTCTCCCACTTTTTGATGTATTCCTGGCCCCTGAGGAAGGTCTTGCGGGCAAGGTAATAGCATCCCATCATCGTCGCTGGCATCCTTCCCCGTCTTCCGTAAACGCCTATCGGATTCCCTTCGAGCGCCATCTTGAAGTCGCAGGGATCCTTGATGATCATCTTATCAAGAGGGACATTGTGCTTTAGCTTGAGAGCTGCGCTTAATCCTCCGATCACATTGGCACTTCCCGGTCTTGTTACGATGGTGGTCACTCCACCTGAGAGAGGATAATAGAAATAAGGATCGCTGATGTTTATCGCATCCGATACCTTCATCCCGGGGGTGATGGGATTGGTGGCCTCGTTGGCGTCGGACATCACCGCAAAGTGGGAGTGAGCCTCGACCAACCCAGGCATCACCACCTTAGCGGTATAGACGGCCGCGCCCTTTGGTATTTTTAGCCTCGATCCTACCTTTATGATCTTTCCTCCCTTGATCAGGATTACCCCGTTTTTGATGGGAGCACCTGAAGCGGTATAAACGATCTTCCCCTTGATGGCGATTATCCCTTCGTCTTTGGAAGAGGCGGGGGAGAGAAGAAGGGAGAAAAGAAGGGCTAAGGCGATAAGGGTTACTTTAGCCTTTTTCATCGGTCCCTCCCCATTAATGGAGTTTTATCTTTAAATGTTTGTAGAGGTAGAGATACCTATCCCTGAGCTCGGTATCGTGGTTGGTGAGGGGGACGAGCTTCCCTTTGATGATCAGATGTTTTACCCGCGATCTCACCTGAAGGGGATCCCCGGTCCAGACTACCAAGTTGGCGATCTTGCCCTTCTCGATGCTTCCCACCTTGTCAGCGATCCCCAATATCTCCGCCGGATAGATGGTTATCGACTTTAACCCTTCTTCATAGGGGAGTCCGTAAGCGACTGCCACCGCTGCGGAGTAGGGAAGGTTCCTCACCGAATGGGCACCGCCGACGAAGATGGCGAACTTGATGCCGTTTCGATAGAGCCTGAGGGGTAGCTTGTAGTAGAAGTCGTAGGGCTGAGTTTCATCGGGATTGGTGAAGATGTTTCCCAGAAGGATGGGGATATTCCGCTCCTTGATCTTTTCTATCATTTTGTCGCATTCATTGGCATTTAAGAGGATGAGCTTGAGATGGAAGGCATCGGCTATCTCGAGCGCCACCCTTATCTCCCTTGCCTCCCGCACATTGGCGATGACGGGCATCTCTCCCTTTAATACCGGTATGAGCGCCTCATAGGTGGTATTTCTCGGTGGCTTCGGTCCCTTTTTCCCC
>Ga0190338_1000032_pt1 | contig 32702 bp, 27 predicted proteins | sample 4872041112_MG_FD_163434 | JGI IMG/M metagenome (GOLD analysis project Ga0190338, IMG submission 163434) | Hydrothermal vent sediment bacterial communities from Southern Trench, Guaymas Basin, Mexico - 4872-04-11-12_MG | ecosystem: Environmental > Aquatic > Marine > Hydrothermal vents > Sediment ... | reverse complement strand
CCCCCGAGGAGCTCATCGAGCTCATCCGCGAGGAGGTAATCAAGGAGTTAAAGAGAAGGTGAACACCCCAGGGGGGTAACCACCCTCAGGGGGGTGTCCACCCCCACGGATTCATATTGGGAGACAACGGCATTCGGTAGTCACCTGAGGACAGCCACAAGGGCTGTCCCTACATTCTTAAAATCTTGTGTAGGGACAGGGTTTATCCCTGTCCTAAAATAAGGACAGCCATAAAGGCTGTCCCTACATTTTTTCATATTATCCCCAGCGGGCGGTCGCCCGTAGCCCGTAGGGACAGGGCTTGCCCCTGTCCGTCATTCCCGCCCCAATTTAAGTTGACAGCAATATGGTGTCTTTCCTAAATTAAAAACACTATGGAAGAAAACCATCTTCCCCAGAGGAAAAACCCCAGGCTAAGGGGGTTCGATTATTCCCTCCCCTATGTTTATTTCATAACGATTTGCACCTTTAACCGAAGGAAAATCTTTGTAAACGACCAGCTTAATAAGACGATAATAGATTGTCTGATTAAAGAAAAAGATAGATCAGGTGTGAACCTCTATGTTTATTGTCTGATGCCCGATCATTTGCATTTGTTAATCCAACCTGAGAAGCAAGGGGTGAATGTATCTAACTTCGTGGGCTCCTTTAAAAGCAAAGCGTATAGATTATGCAAGAAATTTAGAATCGAAGGGAAGATATGGCAGCCCCGGTTTTACGATCATATTGTGCGAAAGAGCGAAGATTTATCCGAGATTGTGAAATACATTTTAAATAATCCAGTTAGGAAAAATTTAGTAGAGAAATGGAGCGATTATCCCTATTCGGGATGCCCAGATAAAATAATCTGAGAATATATATGTAGGGACAGGGTTTTTATCCCTTAAAATCTTGTGTAGGGACAGGGCTTGCCCCTGTCCTAAAATAAGGACAGCCGTAAAGGCTGTCCCTACATTCTTAAAATCTCGTGTAGGGACAGGGTTTATCCCTGTCCTAAAATAAGGACAGCCATAAAGGCTGTCCCTACAGAGGTTGCCACCTCACGGGGCGGTAGCACCGCCGAGCGGGGATGACCACCCCGTGGATTCATTATCGATACCCGTAGGGACAGGGCTTGTCCCTGTCCGGGCGGTGTCCACCGCCAGGGATTCAATTTATGAATCAATGCAGGCGGTGCCTACCGGGTGATAACCCGCTCCGATAGCCACTCTACCTTAAATATTTTCCTTCGGTCGAACTCGCGAAATAGCTTGAGGGAAAATCTCCTCACCCCACGAAAATAGCCTGGGGTAAGGTTCCCATATCGAGCGATGAGGCTTTTTATCTCGTCTTTTATCTTTTTCCTATACGAAGGAAGTAGCTCCAACCTCAACACCTTATTCCGATAGTAAAAACGGCAGGAAGGGATTTCTCTCTCCTCCACCCGGATCAAACCCCGCCCCGGGGTGGCTCCGGTTGCTACCATCACCCCATCGGAAAGACAGCTGACCGGGGGCTTACTCCCCGCTTCGGAGACCACCTTTACCTCCTCTGGACCTGCCTTGAGCAATTCGAGGGCGTAAAGTCCCATCTTCACCCCAACGATGGAATAAGCGCCAAGGTGCTGATGGAGCTCGTTCATCAACATCACCGACTCCCACTCATAAAGCCCGTAGCGGGAGATGACGACCGGCGCCACCTTCCTAATATCCGGAAGGAGGGTATCCCCGGGGAAAAGCCTCTCTACTCCTACATAATGCCGATGTCCTATGGTATTCCTCAGGTGAGTAAGTCGGGAGACGATAACGCTCATCAGTTCATCCTCCGTCCCCTTCTTCAGGGCGAGGTAGCAAGTGGTATCAGCCTTCGCCCCATTGGGCTTGAAGGTCCGAAACATATCCGGCTTAAGGAGGAAGAGGGCTACCAGCTCATCCGAAAGATGGAAGTGTTGCCTCATTTCCTCGTTCGAAAAGATACCAGCGATAACGGGGGAAGCGTACTCCCTACCTTCACAAATGGCGCGGAGAAGCTCGGGAAACCCTCTCTTCTCCCTCTCCGGAAAACCGATCACCCTGAAGGGGATACCACTTCCCTTCACCTTGAGGAAAGCGGTTTGATCGAAGGAGATATTGAACGATCGCGAAAGCCTCCCGAGGTTTCCTCCGGAAAAGATTATCTCCCTTATCTTCCCTCTAAGTTCCGGATGTTCTGAGAGGAAACGGGCAATGTTCGTAAGCGGTCCCAACGCGATGATGGTTATCGGCTCCGTCTCCTCTTTCAAAACCCTGAGCAGAAGCTTCTCCCCGTTCTGCTTCGCCCTTACCTCAATTACAGGGGAAAGCTCAATCCCTCCCATATTCTCCGCCACTTCCCGCCAGGGAGGAGGGGTCTTCGCCATAGCAACCGCTCTTTCCGGGAAAGGAGCTACCGGGACCGAGATGATACCGAGATGGGAAAGGAGGCGCGCCATATTCTTCGCCCCCACCTCTGCCCGAGAGGAGCCGGAAACGGTAATAATCGCTCGAACGGAGAAACGAGGAGAATTGAGGAGAACAAGGATCGTCCTCATATCATCGAGCCCCATATCGGTATCGACCACGAGAGGGACGCGATCAAGGGCAAAAAGGGAAAGGGAAAGGAAAACAAGGAATACGGAAGTGATCAATGCTTTCTTTTTAATATTTAACTCCATTGAGAACCTCCTTAAAGGATCAATTGTAGGCTCTATTACATAATCACAAATCCATCTCAAGTTATATTATATATGCTTCTTCTTTTTAAGAATTTTCCCTTGCCGAAGGGAAAAATTAATGTTAATATTAAACTACAAGAGATCATTTAAGGATCTCCTTTCAGCAAATAGGGTAATAAGGGCTCATTAAAAATTCAGTAATTTCGCTACTTACAGTAGGCACTAATCTTAATAACGAGGTGATTCAATGAACAGAAAGCTTATCCGTCCCAATCTGGCTGAGATCAAGAGCCAGCTCACTTCTGCCAAGTTGGCGAGGAAAAAGACCCCGCCTCCAGAACAAACCCATGCGGAGAACTTCTACTATGTGAAGCAGATCACCAACAAGACCCCTCTCGTCTTCATCCTCACCGATGGCGAAGTGATCGAAGGGATGATCGAGTGGTACGATAAGAACTGTCTGAAGATAATCCGCGAAGGGAAACCGAACCTCGTCCTCTTCAAGAGCCACATAAAATACATTTACAAACAACAGGAAGAGGAAAAGAGGGCAGAAGAGGAGGGGAGGGGTTAAGAAAACTTACGGAAATCCAGTAAGTTGGGCGGAAAACCGCAGGTAGCAATAACCATAGGGGATGTAGCTGGGGTTGGTTCCGAGGTAACCCTGAAGGCAATAGAGGGGGAGATTTTTTCTCCCCCTCCTTTGATAATCGGGGATTATGCCTTCCTCTCCGAGGAGGCAGAAAGGCTTTCCCTTAACCTCTCTCTAATTAGGATAGATGAAGGGGCTCCTCTCCCCGATGCCGAAGTACCGGTAGTGCTCGATTTAAAAAATCTCCCCAAGAGAATAGAACGAGGAAAGGTGGTGGGGGAATACGGAAGATGCGCCTGGGAGTACCTTAAAAAAGCGGTGGCGCTCGCCAAAGAGGGAAAAATCAAGGCTATAGTTACTGCCCCGGTGAATAAAACCTCGCTTCACGCCATCTCCTTTCCCTTCCCGGGGCAGACGGAGTTCTTCGCCTCTTCTTTTGGTGTATCTGATTATGCGATGATGCTCTCCTCGGGTAATTATCGGGTGGTACTCCTTACCACTCATCTATCCCTCGCCGAAGCCCTCGCTCATATCAAAAAGGATGAGATCATACGGTTGGCGAAATTGGTGGATAAGGAGTTAAAAAACCGATTCGGGATCAGGAAGCCCAAAATAGCTATCTCTGCTTTGAACCCCCACGCAGGAGAGGGCGGAGCCTTCGGCGACGAAGAGATAAAGGAAATTCGCCCTGCAATAGAAAAGCTCAAGAAGAGGGGAATAGAAGCATCAGGACCATTTCCCGCTGATACCCTATTCCATCCGGAAAACTGGAAGAGGTTCGATGCGGTAATCGCTCTATACCACGATCAGGGAATGATCCCGATAAAGACCCTTTTTTTCGATCGGGCGGTGAACATCACCTTGGGTCTTCCCATCATCCGTACCTCACCTGACCACGGCACCGCCTTCGATATCGCAGGGAAAGGGATAGCCAATCCAAACAGTATGATGGAGGCGATAAAAATCGCCTATCATCTCTCAAAGATAAAGGTGGGATAACCCACCTCTTATACCCTCTATCACCAAAGTCTCACTGAGCAATCCACACCCTGTCAAAACGAATAATGGAGGTGGGATGCGGTATCACACCCTTCACCTTCTTCCGGTAAACCACAAAAACTTTGGTATGGAAGAGGGGTATTATAGGTACCTCCTCCTTCGCTATTCTGAGAGCCTCATTGTAAAGCTTCATCCTACCCATTACATCGGAAAGAGGCAGTCTCCGGCTGAGAAGGAGCTTTTCTTCAAAAACGCTGCTCCGCCAACCAGATATGCTGCCCGCCGGGTTCCCTCCAAGCTTGGGCCCTCCAAGGAGAGAGCTCAAAAGATAATCTGGATCTCCTGTTTCAGATACCCAGCCGGTAAGGCAAAGATCAAAATCTCCCCGCTCACCGGCAAGTCGTATAAGCTCAGCATAATCCTTAGGGATAACTATCTTCACCTTTATACCCACAAGGGCAAGCTCTCTCTTTATCTCCTCAGCACAGCCCTGAGGATCGGGAAGGTAAGGGCGAGCAACTGGAATAACCAAAAACTTAGCGGAAAAGCCGTTTGGATAACCTGCTTCGGCAAGGAGCTTCTTTGCCCCCTGAGGATCATACCTTCCCACTCCAGGGGTCGAGGGAAAACCAAAGAAAGCGGGGGAAAGAAGGTTGTTGGTGGGAATACCATATCCACCATACACAAATTTCCGCGCTAAAGTTGACTTGTCAATGGCAAGATTAATAGCTCGTCTCACCCGAACATCGCTAAACGGCTTCTTCTTGGTGTTCATAACTAAATAGCACACATTGAGGCCGTAGGTGCTCTCCATTACCAGATCGGGGTTCTTCTTCAACCGCTCAAGGTCCTTGGGAAATACGATATCGATAAGATCGATATCTCCCCGCTCCAAAGCGGAGACCCTTTCCTTATCGTCTGGAATGATCCGATATATTATTCGATCGAGGTAGGGAGGTCCTCCCCAATAATCTTGAAACGCGGAAAGGACGATCTCCTTCCCTTTGCTCCAGCGAGAGAGCTTGAAGGGACCGCTTCCCACCGGTTGAAAGAGAGAGAGATTATTCACCCTCCGCAACCGCTGATATTCGTTAACCGAGGAAGAGGGAGCAATAGCAAAGTAGACATAGGCTATCGAATAAGGGAAATTGCTTGCCGGCTCGTTAAGAACAAACCTAACCGTGTTGGAATCAACCTTCTCTACTCGACGGATCGTAAGGGGAAACACTTTAGCCGAGGCAACCACATCATCCGCGGTCATCACTGCCCCATTATGAAACTTAACCCCAGATCTCAGCTTCATCGTGAAAACCCGGTTTCCCTTCTCTACCTCCCATCTCACTGCCAGCCAAGGAACGATCTTGGTAGTCCTCCTCTCACTCTGGATAAGGGGTTCAAAGATATTGGATAGTATTTTGTTTCTGATGGTATAATTGGAATCCCAGGGAGATAAGCTCTTTATCCCACCAGGGATACCAATGGTGAGAGTCCCTCCTCGCTTCGGTGGTTGGGTAGTGGCGAGAAGGAAACCAAGAAGGAAGATCAAGAAAACCCAAATCCCAATCCTTCTTATTCCCATCTTTATTCTCCTCTTTAATGAGTTATAATTTACTGCTACATTATTATAATCAAATGACGAATAAAATTCAATATAAATTTGACAGAGAAAAAAAGATGATTCTTCTTTGACCAAAGTCGAAAGAAGAGACCATAAACTTCTAAAGAAGAACCACCTCTTCAAAAAAACAAAAAATAAAGGCGGGGATAACCCGCCTTATTATCGCCTCCCCGAAACCTCACTGAGCGATCCATACCTTATCCAAGCGAATGATAGAGGCAGGATGCGGTACTACACCCTTCACCCTCTTTCTATAAACCACGAAGACCTTGGTATGGAATAAGGGGATTATGGGCATCTCTTCCTTTGCTATCTTGAGCGCCTCGTTGAAGAGCCGCACTCTACCCATCATATCGGCGAGGGGAAGCCTCCGCGCCGCAAGTATCTTCTCATCGAAACGAGCATCATGCCAACCACTTATATTACCCGCCGTCCTTCCACCAAGCTTGGAACCCCCAAGAACAGAACTCAAAAGATAATCTGGATCTCCTATTTCAGAAATCCAACCGGTAAGGCAGAGGTCAAAATTCCCCTGCTCAGAGGTGATCTTCTCGTATTCTGCAAAATCCTTAGGGACAACCACCTCCACCTTTATCCCAGCAAGGGCAAGTTCCCTCTTTATCTCCTCAGCACAACCCCGAGGATCAGGAAGATATGGACGAGCAAACGGAATAACCACCAACTTGGCAGAAAAACCATTGGGATAACCCGCCTCAGAAAGTAGCCTCCTCGCCCCTTGAGGATCATATCTCCCTACCCCAGGTGGTGACGGAAAGCCAAAAAAGGCAGGCGAAAGAGGACGGTTGGTGGGTATCCCATAACCACCATACACGAACTTCCTCGCTAAGGTAGACTTGTCCAACGCCAGCTCCACCGCTCGCCTCACTCGAACATCATCAAACGGCTTCCTACTTACATTCATCGCTAAATAACAGATGTTTAAACCATACACGCTCTTCACCACCAAATTGGGATTCTTCCTCAATCGATCAAGATCACGAGGAAACACAATATCTATCAGGTCAAGATCCCCCCGTTCCAAAGCAGATATCCTCTCTCTATCATCTGGAATAACCTGATACATTATCCGATCGAGGTAAGGACGGCCTCCCCAGTAATTATCAAAGGCACTCAAAACTATCCTCTTCCCCTTGACCCAACGGGTTAACTTGAATGGACCACTTCCTACAGGCTGAAATGCTCCCAGAACCTTACCCATACGCAAACGCTCATATTCACCAACCGATGATAAAGGTGCAATGGCAAATTTCACCTGGGCAAGGGTATAAAGGAAATTGCTCGCTGGATGTTCTAAGGTAAACTTAACTGTATTGGCGTCGATCTTCTCCACCTTGCTGACGGGGTCGGGAAATACACCAGAGGATGCCACCACATCATCCGCAGTCATTAAACTACCATCGTGAAACTTAACCCCCCTTCTCAGCTTCATTATAAAAATTCGGTTTCCCCCACTCACCTTCCAGCTTATCGCTAAACCGGGAACGATCTTCGTCGTCCTACGATCGTTGAAAATCAGAGGCTCAAAGATGTTAGCCAATACCTTGTTCCGGGAAGTATGAATGGAATCCCAGGGGGTAAGCGTGCCTATACTCCCTGGTATGCCAATCCTCAATGTCCCCCCCTGCCTCGGTCCCTCAGCACCGGCGATAAAAAAGCCCGCAATAACACATACTAATAACCATAAGATAACTCTTCTCTTCATCCCCTCCTCCATTTTCAAAATATCACTTCTCTCTTTTATTGTAATCCAAAAATAGGGTAAATATCAACATTAAGCATAAGTTAATGATTTATTTGTTCTTAACTTATAAAGGAGAAAATACCATCTCGATGAGGGAAAGCTAAATATTGGTTTTCCTCCTCTATGAGGATATAGCCCAAAATTTTTAAGGAAGGCTTGATTTTCTTACCTCCCTTGAAATATCATAGTAATTGAGTTAAAACTTGGAGAAATGAAAATGAAATTACATCCTTTCGAAGAAGAACTAATAGCGGAATATCTTGATAAGCATCCCCAATCAAGAAATTACTTCGAACGGGCAAAAAGATCCTTAATAAGAGGAGGAAGCCACACCTTAAGGCTTTTCCCCCCTCTTCCCCTCTACGATGTGAAATGTTCTGGCTCTAAGATAACGGACCGGGATGGCAATACCTATCTCGATTTCTGGCAGGGCCATATGGCTAATATCCTGGGGCACAATCCACCACTTATCCTCGACGCCCTAACCCGCCACTTCAAAAACGGCGCCGGTCTTCAGACTGGTTTTCCCAGCAGCCTTCAGGTAGAGCTCGCTGAGATCCTTCTATCACGGCTTAAGACCGATAAAATCAGGTTCACCACCTCGGGAACCCTCGCCACGATGTATGCGGTAATGCTCGCCCGAGCAAAGACAGGTAGGACAATGGTCCTCAAGGCAAGTGCCGGTTGGCACGGAGCCAACCCTTACCTTCTAAAAGGGATAAACTACTACGAAGGGGAGGGGTTCTCCCGGCTGGAGTCAGCGGGGCTCCATAAAGGAGCTTCCGAGGACATCATAATAACCTCCTATAATAATGGTGAGGATCTGGAGGATAAATTCCGGAAGTACGGGGAGAGGCTTGCTTGCTTCATTGTGGAACCAGTCCTCGGTGGAGGGGGGTTTATTCCTGCTCAACCCGAATATTTAGCCAAGGCACGGAAGCTCACCGAGGAATATGGTGCTCTCCTCATCTTTGACGAGATAATAAGTGGCTTTCGCTTCACCGCAGCCGGGGTCCAGTCCCTTTACGGGATAAAGCCGGATTTGACCGTGTTAGCCAAAATAATTGGGGGAGGAATGCCGCTAGCCGCTGTTGCTGGGCGGGGAGATATAATGGAGCTTTGTGATCCCGATTCTCAGGCAGAACCAAAGGTGAAATTCGAGGGAGGAACCTTTTCCGCCCATCCAGCAAGCCTCCTCGCTGGTATCACTATGGTGACCTATCTCATAGAGAACGAGGACAAGGTCTATCCAAAACTGGCGAGGTTAGGAGAAAGGATCCGCCAAGGGGCGAAGAAGATATTTCAAGAAGAGGGGATCGAGGCAGAAACTACCGGTGATCCCAACAAAGCTGTCAAGGGAAGCTCTCTCTCTATGCTTCACTTCCCGAAAAAGGAGGGAGGAAACCTCGATTATCCCGACGACCTGTGGAACCCCGAGCTCTTCGATGTAGCCCTCAGGGTCAGGATAATGAAGATAGGGATGTTACTCTACGGGGTGAATATCGCCGATGGTTTAGGGGCAGTGAGCACCGCCCATAGCGATGAGGATATAGACTACTTCTTCGAAGCGCTAAGGAAATTTGCTAAGAGATTAAAGGAGGGATATTTCAGGAAAAGGGGTTAACTATTCCTCTCTGCTTTCTTCTTGAGTCTTTGAAGGAACATCTCGATCATCTGATTCTCGTAGGTTACCGTATTCAAAAAGAGGCTCTCGGTGAGATAGGTTTTTCGCTCTTCTTCGGACATCTGGGAGACGATGAGCTCTATCTCACGTTTCATATCGTGATAACTATGGGAAAACCCACTTCGCACCGCTACCTCTCGATAAAGGGCTTCCACTATCGCCATCAGATCCCCATCGAGGACTACCTCATATCCGGTTGAAAGTTTGACCTTCTTCATTTTGAAAGACCGTCCAATGCCTCTTTCTTCGTCTCGTAAACCTTGATCACCTCGTCCACCCGCGCCATTCCAAGCACGGCGCGCACCCGAGGATGGGCAGAGACAAGAACGAGAATGCCCCCCTTCTCCATTACCCGCCGATAAAGGTTCATAATGAAACCAAGGGCGAAACTATCTATCTGAACCACCTGGGAGAGGTCGAGGATAAAGTTTCTCTCTTCCCCCTCCACCTCGCGGAATATCTCTTCCTCCATCTCATTCAGGTTTTCATAATTGACCTTCTTCCCTAAAATAGTGATCACCTTTACCCCTTTGACGAGGGAGACATCGAAGGAAATATCCACTCCTCTCCTCCTATCTTAAAGAATTATGAGCCACCATAACTTATGGAAAAAACTCGATTTTTCCCCTTCCGCTTCGCTTGATAGAGCCGTTCATCCGCTACCTGCAGGAGCTCGGCACTGCTCTTCCCATCTATAGGAAAAACTGCAATACCACCGCTCACCGTCACTTTACCCAATGGTTGACGGTCAGCATTGAGGAAGGGATGACTCTCTATCTTCTTCCTGATTTTTTCCGCTAAGGCGTAGGCACCTTCTTCATCGGTATCAGGGAGGATTATCAAGAACTCCTCTCCACCGAAGCGAGCGGGTATATCATCCTCCCTTATTACCTCCTTTATGATCTTTCCCAATGTCCGAAGCAACTCATCACCTGCCAGATGCCCATTGGTATCATTGTAATACTTGAAATAATCGATATCGAGAAGAAAGATCGAAAGTGAAGAGGCTCGTCGATCGGCTTCAATGAGAGCATCTCCCAAAATGAAAGAAGCATATCTCTTATTGTAGAGTTTGGTCAAGCCATCGAGATTAGCTAAATCCTCCTTCTGTTTGAAGAGCAGGGTGTTCGCTAATGCGGTCGAGGCAACCTCGGCGATTATCTTGAGAAGCATCTTACCCCTCTTCTGATGGAGTTTCGCCCCACCAACGCTTATCACTCCAAGGAGATCGTTTTCATTAAGGATGGGCGCAGCAATCTCCGTCCTCATAAACCTGGGTTGGGTCGCCTCCACCTCGTCTCTAACCGTCCTGGTTTCAGTGATGAAATCTTCATCCGAAAGAACTATCTTCCGTCGGGCTACCAGCCCGATCCTCCCCTCGTAGAGGGACATCGTATAGCCAAGCATAACATCCGGCGGGACCCCGACAGCATAAACCAACTTCAGCGCTTTTCTGTCCCTGGTGGTGAAAAATATAAGTACCTGTTCCGGATCGAAAACATGAACCACCACCTGGGCAATAACCGGAGCCAGTTTCCTGCTCTGAAGGTTTTTCTGAAGCTCTTTGATCAAGCTCGGAAGAAGGACGAAGGAATCGGCAAGCTCCTGATTCTCTCTTTCAAGTTCCTCAACCGTCTTCCTCAATTCAGAAATGAGGTAATTGGCTCGCGATAGATCCTTGCGATAACCTTCCTCTACCTTCCTGAACTCTTTAATAAGCTTCCCTCTTCCCCCAGCTTTACCTAAAAGCAGACCGAGGATGAAGATGAACACACCCTCTCCTATTAACACAATAAAGAGATTAGTTGGGATAGCCATTATCCTCGGAAATTTCTGCTGCCTTTTTTAGTGTAAAGGAATTATACCCAGGATGCAAGTATTTTCTTATATAAAGCTATTCACAGAAGGGATTTCCCCTCTATATCTCCTGGAATCGGGATCCCAAAATAGCGAAGCACTGTAGGAGCGATATCCGTGATGTGAGGATGATTTGTATTTATCTTCTTATTTATGAAGAAGATACCATCAGATATATGGGTGTCAAAGGAACAATGATCCCCACTCCACTTCCGGGTGTTTGGCTCCACTATCTCCTTAGGGATGCCACCAAGACAGGTCTGCCAAGAAACCCGATACCCCCGATTGAACCCCACCTGAAGGTCCGGTGCTCTATCATAGTACTTCCCCCGGAAGATATCCTGCTTCTTATATACATCGTAAACCACCCGCTCACCGGTTTCAGGATCGCGAAGCTCTCTCAACCCGGCAATGATCTCATCCTGGACCTTCTCGTAATCGGCAGGATCGACACAACCCTTCCCTTCCCTTCCCCGGAGATTGATGTATATCTGCCCCAGCCCCATAGCGTATGCTTTGGTTCTCTCCCAAACCACATTGGGCCAAAAATCTCCTCCGTGACCGAACAGGTCCTCGAGGTTATATTGGGGGTTCTCCATACCTCGAAGGAACATAAACCCATTCCTCACCAGCCAGGTATTGAGATTGACCCCCTTACGGAAGGGATGGAACCCATGATCGGAAAGGACGATGAACACCGTATCATCCCGTCCTGCCACATATTTATCGTAAATCTCGCCTATTATCTTATCTACCTCCTTATAGACCTTGAGAATAGCATCACCATATTTAGCAGCAAGCTCAGGATCATATCTGGGATGCTCCTTATCTATCAATCGATAATAGAGGTGCTGTACCCGATCGGTAGCGGAGAAGACGGAGATAAACAGATTCCAGGGATAATTATCCAAGGCATAATGGGTTATCTCCCTCCTCTTCCCCATCACATAGAAGATATCTTCGAGGAGGGTCTTTTCATCTATCTTCTCATCCTGGAGGGCAGCGGTGTCGATCGCCCAGCCCCGGGTCTTGTAGATACCAACCGCCTTAACCAACTCTTTAGAGAAATCATCAGGATAGGAGATGGGAAGAACCGGGTTCCGGGGGTCGAACTCGATGGGACCCATATATACCTGAAGGGCAGGGCTCACCTGCTTCAGATAGAAATGGCAGATGCCCTTAACCGAAACGAGGGGAGTCACCCGGAACCTTATCTCGAACCAACGACTCCACTCACCCACCTTTACCGTATCCCGTTCTCCCCCAAGCTCGATGGTGATCGCATTCTTAGCCTCCTCCACGATGAACCGCACCGGGTGGGTGAGGATGCCCGGCTGTTCATTTAAATCATCGAGCTCTGTCTGTAACCTATCCAATTCCTCGTTCAGTTTCTCTATCTCGTCCGGGTCCTCTGCCCTATCGAGCTTTGCCGAGACCTCAGCGATCTCCTTCCCCTTCTCCCTCTTATACTGCTTGAGAAGTGGATCCCAGGGACCATAGATCTCGGTCTCCACCACTCCATTTACCACCTCAATCTTTACCACCTTCCCCCCCATCTCGGTGTTCACCAGCTCCTCCTCGGTGAGATCGGTGGCAAAATAGTGGTAGGTTCCCTGGGTGCCCCTTATGTCGGGAACGCCAAGCCCGGAGAGCATATATCCCCCGGGAAGTTCCTCCGGGGGGAAGGTAACCGGTGCTTGGATCACCATCACCGGGATGCGATTATCCACCACCCGCTTCCAAAAGGAAACACCCCCTCTATTGCATTTCGCCTTGGGCATCTTTATCGGGATGAGTCCGAAGAGAAACTCCGGGTCGGTCTTGCTCACCTGGGCGATATCGGGCATATAGGTCTTGGGATCGCGGATGAGGAAGTCGAATATATTATGGTTTCCCGGATTCACCCCCGTAGCGAACGAAGACCAGGCAACAGGCGATTCCGGAGGATTGGTCGTTCGGAGATGGCAATAGGTCAGCTCAGACATAAATCGGGCAAAGTTGGGAAGCTCCCCCGCCTTTACCCAACCCTCAAGAAGCCCGGGATCAACACCATCAAAACCAAGAATGATGACCCTCTCCCGAACCTTCCTCATATTGGGACCACAACTGGAAAGAAGGGAGGAAACCGCAGCAAAATTCCCCCCCACCATTCCGGTCAAGGCGACCCACTTTAAAAACTCCCGTCTATTCATTTTTCCTCTCCATCGATAGCCAAGTTATTTATTTTACCTCAATATAAAAAAAGAGCAAGGGGTAAACTGCGTTGAATTTAGCCACCAGTAATGCTAAATTTATCCTCGAAGGAGGCAGGAAGATGTATTTAGCGCCAATAGGCAAGATGCTCCTGTTAGCGGGCTTATTTCTCATCATTATTGGGCTCATCTTGATATTTGCAGGGAAGATACCACTCTTAGGAAGACTACCCGGCGACATCGTAATAAGGAAGGGGAATTTCACCTTCTACTTCCCCTTAGCCACCTCCCTCCTCTTAAGCCTCATCATCACCCTTATCTTAGCCCTCCTTAGGAGATAAAACTATGGGAAAGAAATCGATCGTCATCTCTCTTCTCCTCCTATTCATCCCTGCCGTCTTCCTCCTGGGAAAAGTGGTGGTCATCCCCTTTAATGGAGCAAATGGGAAGCAAGACCTATCCTGGCTGAGATACGGGACGAGCATCTATCTCACCTATATCCTCTCCGGGATAGAGGGGATCGACCCCATCAGCTGGGATGAATTCACTCGCTACCTGGACGATGAGGGCATCCCGCTCGATGCCTCGCTCACCTTGGGAAGCATAATCAAGATCGGGCGGGACCTCGGGGCAGAGAAACTCATCATCGGAAGATACAGTGAAGAAAGCGGGAAGCTGATCATACGGGCGAAGGTGATAGACATCAAAAAGGGGGGAATAAGCCACGAACTCGGCTCCTCCGGAAGAAAGGAGGATTTAGGGAGGATAATAGATAACCTCGCCTCAAAACTCATCACCGCCTCTTTTCCCGGGAAAAGCATCTTAGGGAAAAATCGCCTGAGTGGAATAAGCGAAAAAACCCTTCACCTCTACGCCCTTGCCAAGCTAACCGGTGAGAAAGAAAAGAGGATAGCCCTCCTTGAAAAGGCGCTTTCCTTCCCTCCGGATTTTCTTCCCGCCCGCCTCGAGTTGGGGGAGCTTTATTTCTCCTCTGGTTATTACCTAAAAGCAGGGGATACCCTCGCTAAGGTACCCCCTGGTTATCCTTCCTTCGCTACCGCTCACTTCAAAGCGGGCAGCGCCTATTTTGCAGGAAGAAGATATGAAAAAGCCCTCTCCTCATTCATCGATAGCTTCACCGCTCATCCCACCACCTCTTCCCTGTTCAACATCGGCGCCTCCCTCGCCTACTTAGGGAAATACACCGAGGCTTCGTTCTTCATCGAGAAGGTGAGCGAACTCTATCCAAAGGAGCCCTCTTTCCTCCTTTCTCTTGGTTATCTGGCTTTAAGGGAGAACAAGTTGACCAAGGCAGAGGAGTATTTGAGGAGAGCGACCGATCTCGATCCTTCCCTCGTTCCCGCTCGGTTCCTTCTCTCGCGGGTCTATGAGAGGATGGGGCGGATGAAGGAGGCGGAAGACGAGATGCTCCTCGCCCGGGGATACGCCGACTCGGATGAGATCCTCACCTCGCTCGAAAACGGCGATCATCCGTTCCTCGCTTTGATGGATGAGGAAGAAGGCGAACTTCTCCCCGATAATTTAAAAAATGAACTTCTCCCCCACATGAAATTCTCATATTACCAAAAATATTAAAAAAATTGCAACTGAACCTTTCTTTTCCACTTTCTAATTGGAATGTCGGATATCGGATATAAGAAAGAAATAAAAATTAGAAACTGTCAATATTTGACATTAACAGAGATTATTTTGATAATAAAAACATAAGATACTCATTTTAAGAAAGAAAAACGGAAATGAGATAAAGCTGAGATAAAGGGCCGTAAATTATGCTGGAAAATAATGAGGAGGAGTTTATGTGGGGAGTAGTTTTGTTTTGGGCCCTAGTTATTGGATTTTGGATTTTCTCTAAATATTTTATCCCATATCCAAGATGGATTAGAATACTTCCGCTCAATTTAGCACCTACCAATGTAGCAGTGATAAAGGAACTAGAAAAGTTACGAGCTGCTTTTAATATTCCTCATGAACTCTTTGCAATCAGAGTCTTATGCTCGCCAGCAACTACCCGAAAATTGCAAAAACAGTGTCTTGAAAAATTCAGAAGATTAAATCCAGGATTAAGTAAGAAAGAGCTGCTTGGAATGGTATTAGCCTCCAGAATAATTTCCGCAGAACAAAGCGGGGCTCCCTACCCAGTCACTCTGGAGGAAGTAGAACAAATAATAGAAGGGATAGATTCGATCGATGATCTATGTGACTATATTATCGAGCTTGATAGGATATCTGAGCCACCACGACTTCCTGACCCCATTGGCGACATAATAGATGCGATATTAGCCGAGGAAGAATTAGAAAAGAAATAAAAATTTAAAACTGTTACATCTAAGGGTAATATATTAAATATAAAACGCCATTTTAGCCTCTAAAGGTGTAAAAAGGCGTGACAACTAAAGGAAAAATGACTAGCCAGAGGTGTCATTAGAAGAAAAAGAGAGCTCATTTATCAGGAGAATAAGTACGATGTTTTAATCATCGAAATTTAACTAACGATAAGCAGGTTGAAAAAAGGAGGAATTATTATTTAAATATCAAGTGTCTATTTTATTACTTTATTCTAAATTTATTGGTTATTTATGAATAATAATTCTCGAGAGATTAGAACAAATATTAGGCCAAGAAACTAAGAAATGAACATTCACCGTTTAGGAAAATCTTTGTATCATAAGATTATTTCAGTTCAAACCTTCAGTGAGGTTATTGCATACCATGATGAAACCAAAAATATTGAGGGAAAAATAAACGGAGAAAAAACTAAGCTAAACGGTCATATACTCTTGCTTGTCCCCAAAAAAACAACGATAGAAAGAAAATACCCACTATTTACTAGCAAGAAAAATACAAATCCCCGGAAGTTACTTTACGATAAAGTAAAAGAAATAAAGGATAAATATAATTACGAAGGCAAACTTCACTTTTCCAAAATATCGGGAAAAAGATGGGGCAAATATAACTGCGCAGAGAAAGATATAGTAGAGCTATGTGTATATGCTCTAAGGAATAAAAAAAGTGAGATGTTTAAATTGCCACTTTTTTGCAAGGTTAATGTAATGTATTACCCTGCTTCTAAACAATTACACAAATATGGTGGTAATCATAGAGAAAAGAAAATACGATATTACGAAACCTTAATGAGAATCCTTTTAAAAAATACCTTGAATTTTTTATATGATAAAAATAACAAAGTCAAACTTGTTAAAATTATCTCTGATGGAAAGCCTTTCCATCGTAAGTTAAATGATAATAGAGTCCTGGGGTCTGTCAACGATTTAAGGAACTATGCCGAAATCCCCTATGAGACAACTATTAAACACCACTCTAAAGATCACAATAAATTTGAAAAGGACAGCGAAGAGTTTATTGATGCTTGTATACTGCAACTTGCAGATATGCTTTTAGGTTGCATAACTCTCTATTGCTTTGGGAATTCAGAAATTCCTCCGTTAGAACTTCAAATTGGTAGGAATAAAAACTTTGATAAAAAATCGAAGATTTGCAGCTCTATAAAGGAAATGCTAGACGAAAGAAAAAGGAGGTATCCCTCTGAAGAGTGTTGTTATTACAAATCATCTGCAGTCTCGATAGCCCTACCCAAAAACAACGGTTGGGAATTTAAAGATTTAATTCCCCGAGAAAAACTGTCCAAGATTTTCTAAACAAAATTCGTATATGACTAACATTTCATAACTAAATAATCATTTATTTGTAGCTTCATTTCCTCTCATTCGCTCTTTAAGCTGCTTATAACGGGTGAGCCTCTCCTTCACTCGCTCTTCGAAGCCGCGATCGGTTGGATGGTAGTACTTCCTCCCCAAAAGGCTCGGTGGAAGGCAGTCCATTGGCGCCACCCCCTCGGGGAAATTATGAGCATAGAGATAACCCTTACTATAGCCGAGTTTCTTCATCAGCTCCGTAGGGTCGTTCCTTAAATGCATAGGAACCGGCTCCGCCATCTTCTCCTTCACATCCTTCTTAACCTTCTTCATCGCGGTGTAGAGGGCGTTGCTTTTCGGCGCCTGGGAGAGATAAACCACCGCCTCGGCGAGGGCAAGATCGCACTCGGGCATCCCGATAAAATGAACCGCCTGATAGGCAGACACCGCTAACGGTAAAGCGTCGGGGTCGGCAAGACCGACATCCTCAGAAGCCACTCGGATAAGCCTCCTCGCGATATAGAGCGGATCCTCGCCTGCCTCGAGCATCCGGGCAAGCCAGTAAAGAGCAGCATCAGGATCGGAGTTCCTTATGCTCTTATGAAGAGCAGAGATGAGATTGTAGTGTTCCTCTCCCCCCTTATCATAAAGGAGGATCTTCCGCTCGATCACCTCCTCGAGCGTGCGCTCGCCGACACGCCGGATGCCATCAGTAGCCGGCTCGGTCTTTATGACCGCGAGCTCAAGGGTGGAAAGCGCCCGCCGAGCATCACCGCCGGAGAAAACGGCGATCTGACGGAGCATATCCGGAGATACCTCGGGGCGTAGCTTTGCCAGCCCCCGCTCAGCGTCGGCGAGCGCACGCTCGAGAATAAGCACTACCTCATCGACAGAAAGCGGTTCAAAAAGAAATACCCGGCACCGGGAAAGTAGCGGACCGATCACCTCGAAAGACGGGTTCTCGGTGGTCGCTCCAATCAAAATGATATCCCCCCGCTCTACATAGGGGAGGAAGGCATCCTGCTGAGCCTTGTTGAACCGATGAATCTCATCGATGAAGAGGATGGTACTCCGCCCATAGAACTTCCGCTCCCGCTCTGCCTCTGCCATTATCCCCTTGACCTCCTTGACCCCGGAAAGAACCGCGGAAAGGGAGAGGAAAAGGGAACCCGTCCTTTTGGCGATTATCCGGGCTAAGGTCGTCTTCCCCGTTCCCGGCGGTCCGAAAAATATCATCGAGGGAATCTCATCCCGTTCGATTAATTCCCGGAGAAGCTTCCCCGGGGAAAGAAGATGGCTCTGCCCCACAAACTCTGAAAGATCGCGGGGACGCATCCTATCGGCAAGTGGGGTCTTCGAATCGGCTGGATCTCCCTCTTTTCTATCAAACAGATCAGGCATAACCCTACCCTCACCGATATCATACTAAAAGGCTTAATATTCCGCAAATTTTTAAAAAATAAGGGACAACCTTTATGGTTGTCCCCCAAACTTTTATTTTGCTAACCTACTACTTAATCACCACCGCTTGCCTCATTATCTCACCGGGCATCTTGAAACCGATCAAATCAATTATCTTTTTATTGACCACCAACTTCACAAACCCAGGATATTCCGGTGGCAACTGCTTGACAGTTCTTCCTGCCATTATCTGATTCACCATCTCCCCTGCCTGACGCCCTATTCCTTTAAAATCAGCCACCACTCCTACCGCAGCCCCTGTTTTTACCAAATTCTCTGAGGGAACGACGAGAGCTATTTTGTTCTCTATACAAAACTGTCTCAGATAAGGAAAAACATTGAAAGAATCACCTAATTCAGATGGATGTCCCAGGGAATCGTAAAGGATATCGATTCTCCCCTTTGCCGCTTTAAGGACAGTAACTACCTCCTTAGACGACCTTATGGGCAGTGACATCACCCTAAGCCCTAAACGGGCACCTTCCCTCTTCGCCTGCTCGGCAATTCCCTTGTTTCTACGGGGATTATAGAGAATTCCCACCCTCGAATCTGGCTTCGCTATATTGCTTATCATATATAGAACTCCTTGAATAGGAACATCGATATAAACACCAGTTACATTATTCCCCGAGAGACCCAACCTTAAAGGATTGAGGACCGCACAATAAATGATGGGAAAACTATTCCTATAGGGTAGAACCGAAGAGGCTGCATCATCGCCGATTACACATACCACCTTGGGAGAGGAGCTTATGAGACTTTGAACCACCGTATTATTCCCTTCTTTATTCCCTACCAGGAAGTAAACATTAGGCGTTCGCTTTGAAGCCTCCTTTAAACCAGCTAAAGCATCCATATATATTTTTGATTTACTACTAACAAGAACCGCCACCCCTTGGGGGTAACACAAAACAGGCACAAAGAGGAGAAAAAGCAATAATATCATCAGCGAGGAGAACTTTCTTCCTCTCATCCTCTCTTTCTCCTTCTATAGTTTTCAAACGGCTATTTTATTATCTCATACATATAAAATTAAGTCAATCCAAGCTCTATTTTTAGAGGAATATAGAAAAAATCGTTAGAGAGAAATGAAACACTCATTATCAAGATACGCCGAGTCGTCTAGAGCTTAACCAACACAACAGAAGTAATGATATAATCATTTCTATGAAGATACTAAGGTTGAACGCCGAACAGATAGAGGAAGAAAAACTCAAATTAGCGGTTAAGGTACTAAAAGAAGGGGGAATCGTCTCCTACCCTACCGAAACCTTCTATGGCCTTGCCGTTGATCCCTTCAATAAAAAGGCAGCGGAAAGGATCTATCGGATAAAGGGACGGGATTTCCGACAACCGCTACTCCTCATCATCTCCGAGGTGGGGGATATAATAAGGTTCGGAATTAAACCTCCCCCATCGTTCCAGAAACTCTCCCACCATTTCTGGCCCGGACCGCTCACCATCGCCCTTCCGGCACCGGCAGGGATCCCTGAATACCTTATCGGAGAAGGAGGCGGGGTTGCCTTCCGCTTATCGAGCAATAGGATCGCGCGAGAGCTCTCCCGCCTTTTCGGACGCCCGATAACGGGAACAAGTGCCAATCGCTCAGGTGCTCCCCCACATACCACTGCCTCAGAAGTAGTTCGCGAACTCGAGGGCAAGATCGACATCATCATCGACGGAGGAAAGACAGAAGGGGGAGCCCCATCTACGGTGATAGACTTGACAATGGATCCGCCAAAGATCATTCGTGAAGGGGCGATAGGAAGAGGGGAAATAGAAGAAGTATTGGGGGTAAGGCTCAAATGAGGGAGGAATCCCTCTTTCCCGAAAAGGAGAAGCTAAAGCAGGTGATCTCAGCATCGAGGAGGACTGATATCCCCGCCTTTTACCTTGATTGGCTAATCGATGGGATAAAAAAGGGCTATGTGGCAGTTAGAAACCCTTACTCTGGCGAGGAGAGGAAGGTTTCCCTCCTTCCGGAAGATGTCCATACCATCGTGCTCTGGTCCAAGGACTTCGGGCGCTTCTTAAAAAAGCGGGATGCGTTCTCCCAGTTTTCCCTCTTCTTCAACTTTACGGTGAACGACTGTCCTGAGCTTGAGCCGAATATCCCCCCGCTTCCTGAGAGGTTAAGGCAGGTTGCTGAGCTCGTCCGAACCTACGGCAGCAAGCGGATAGCTTGGCGGTTCGACCCGGTCGTCTTCTGGGACGAAGGGCGAAAGAATAACCTCAAAGGATTTCCTCATCTCTGCGAGCGAATGGCAGAACTCGGCATAAGACGGGTGATCTTTTCCATCTTCACCCTCTACAAGAAGGTGAAGGCTCGAGGCGATCGGTTGGGCATCAATTTCTACGCCCCCTCCCCTTCGGAACGACGAGAGGTGGTGGAATGGATGATCGAGGTGGCGGGAAGATATAGGATAGCACTATATGCCTGCTGTTCCGATGATCTCCTTGCCATTCCCGGGGTCAACAAGGCACACTGCATAGATGGAAAACTCCTTTCCACCCTTTCCCCTGAGCCCTGCTCCTTGAAGAAAGACAAAGGACAAAGGCGCGAATGCGGTTGCACCGAAAGTATCGACATCGGAGATTACGAGCGGATGCCCTGTCTCCACAACTGCCTCTACTGCTACGCCAACCCAAAACTTTGAACCAAGAAAAAATAAAGCACCCATAAGGGTGCTTTGACATAAGAGATATCTTAGAACTTTATTCTATTCCTGCATTTAATTTCGCGGCGCGGAGGGTGTTCTTCATCAACATCGTTATCGTCATCGGACCGACACCACCGGGAACCGGGGTGATCTTGCTCGCCACCTCCTTCACCGCCTCGAAATCGACATCACCACAGAGCCCCTCGGGAAGCCGGTTCACTCCCACATCGATCACTACCGCATCGGGCTTTACCATATCTGCGGTAACGAACTTCGCCCTCCCCGCAGCCACGATCAGGATATCTGCCCTCCGTGTATGAGAGGCGATGTCCTTCGTCCTCGTATGACAGACGGTAACCGTGGCGTTGGCGTTTTTCTTCTTCTGGAAGAGGATGTTCGCCATCGGTTTGCCCACGATGTTGCTTCTCCCCACGATTACCACATCCGCCCCCTCGATGGTAACCCCGGAGCGAACGAGAAGCTCCTGGATTCCCGCCGGTGTGCAAGGGAGGAAATCAGGATCCCCTATCATCAGCTTTCCCAAGTTCACTGGATGAAAACCATCAACATCCTTCTTGGGATCGATGGCGTAGAGAACCCGTGCCTCGTTTATGTGCTTGGGGAGAGGAAGCTGAACCAGGATCCCGTGTATTTTCTCGCTCTTGTTCAACTTGTCGATGAGCTTCAACAGCTCTTCCTCGCTCGTCTCCTCTGGGAGGTGATAGCCTTCAGAATAGATGCCGAGTTTCTTCGAGGTCTTCTCCTTCATCCCCACATAGACTTTAGATGCCTCATCCTCACCAACGAGCACAGTGGCAAGCCCGGGGGTAATGCCGTGCTTTTCCGAAAGGAGGGCAACCTCGTTGGCTATCTCCTCTCTTATCTCGGCGGATATCTTCCTTCCATCTATTATCTCTGCTGGCATCTTTCCCTCCTTATAACTTAGAACAAGCCCACCGTCTTGCCCCTCTCGTCGATATCCACTGCCTGGAAGGCTGCCTTGGTGGGAAGACCGGGCATCGTCTGCATCTTCCCCGCTATGGGATAGAGGAAGCCCGCCCCAACAGATGCCCTGATATCGCGGATGGGGAAGGTATATCCCGAAGGAGCGCCCTTCCAGTTTGGATCATGCGAGAGGGAAAGGTGGGTCTTAGCCATATTGATGGGAAGCTTGTCATAACCAAGCTCGGTATAGAGCTTTATTTTCTTCTCAGCAAGTGGCTCATAGCTCACCGAAGAGGCGCCGTAGATCTTGGTGGCGAGGGTCTCGATCTTCTCCTTGATGGAGAGATCATCGGGATAGAGGAAGTGGAAATCGCTTCCTTTCTCGCAGGCAGCGATCACTGCCTTAGCGAGGTCGGTAGCGCCAGCTCCTCCCTTCGCCCACGCCTCGTGAGGAACCGCATCCTCGGCACCGAACTCTACCGCCTTTTTCCGCACGAACTCTATCTCCTCATCAGTATCGGTGGTGAATCGATTTATGGCAACCACCGCCGGCACCCCGTGCATCTTGACTATCTCAATATGGCGTCTCAGGTTTTCGCAACCTCGCTCAAGCGCCTCCATATCGACCTTGCCCGCCACCTCGGGATCGAGCTTCTGCCCCGGCTTTATGGTGAAGGCACCACCATGCATCTTGAGCGCCCGGATGGTAGCCACGATAACCGCACAATCGACCTTAAGCCCGCTCTGGCGACACTTGACATTGACCAACTTCTCAAACCCACAGTCGGAGCCGAAACCGGACTCGGTTACCACATAGTCAGCAAGCTTCAAGGCAATCATATCCGCCAACACCGAGTTATTACCGTGAGCCACATTGGCGAAGGGGAAGCCGTGAACGATCACCGGGGTATTCTCAGTGGACTGGACGAGGTTCGGCTTGAGCGAATCCTTCATCAGTACGGTCATCGCCCCTGCCACCTTAAGATCCTCAGCGGTTACCGGTTTTCCATCGTAGGTAAAGCCTACCACCACCCGGCCTAAGCGTTCCCTGAGGTCCTTTATGCTAACCGCGAGTGCATGGATAGCTGCCGTCTCAGTAGCAGCGGTAATATCATAGCCCGCCTCCCGGGGATAACCATTCGCCTTACCACCCAAGCCGATCACTATGTTCCTGAGCGCCCTGTCGTTCACATCGACCGCCCGGGTCCAGGTAATCGAGAGGGGATCTATGTTCAGCGGGTTCTTGTGAAGGATACTCGCATCTATAGCAGCGGCACAGAGGTTGTGAGCAGATTCGGTGGCGTGGATATCTCCGGTGAAGTGAAGATTGATGTTCTCCATCGGAAGAACCTGGGCATATCCACCACCGCAGGCGCCACCCTTGATACCGAAGGTGGGTCCTTTCGAGGGCTCGCGGAGGGTGTTTATCACCTTTTTCCCCAGCCGAGCCATCCCAAGACCAACACCCAAATTGGTAACCGTCTTTCCCTCACCAAACGGTGTAGGGGTGATGGCGGTCACCGTGATAAACTTGCCGCTCGGGCGGTCCTTTAGCCGATCCAGTATATCGAGCGATATCTTCGCCATATACTTCCCGTAGGGCTCGAGCTCCTCCTCGAGGATCCCGAGCTCCCGGGCGATCTCCACGATCGGCTTCAATTCAGCAGATTGAGCGATCTCAAGATCGGAAGGTATTTTAGCCATTTTCCCCTCCCTTAAGTGGTTAGAAGTTCTCACCTCATCTCGACACGAACCCATAAGTATAGAAAATGTTTTTGTCAATAGCAAGCGAAAATTTATTGGGCCGAGAGGAAAATATCATCCCAAAAAATTAACCACATCGAAATAAGTAATGGTATTATATAAACAATCAAAGGAGGAGATGCGATGAAAAGAACCGGTTTGAAACTGGCGCTTGCCCTCGGTTTAATTGCGGGGGTAATTATTGGTCTAAACATCATAGGATGTGGTAAAGGCTCGGGCATCCCCAAAGCAGCCAAGCTGGCAATGGATGAAATATCTCCCGAGAGGATAAAGGCACACATCCGCTTCCTTTCCGATGATCTTCTTGAAGGGCGGGGCACAGGAACCAGAGGGGATGATATCGCCTCACTCTACATAGCCACTCAGTTCGCCTTAGCTGGGGTAAAACCAGGGGTTGGGGGCTCCTACTTCCAGACCGTTCCTCTGGTAGGGATCACCACCCTTCCCGGAAGCTCCCTCAGGTTCTCGAAACGGGGCAGAGTGATCCGTCCCAAGGTGCTCGATGAATATGTGATGTGGACCGAGAAGGAGGTGCCGAGGCAGAATGTGAAGGGAGATCTTGTCTTCGTGGGCTATGGCATCGTGGCACCGGAGTACAACTGGGACGATTACAAAGGGGTGGATGTCAAGGGTAAGATTCTCCTTATGTTCGTCAACGACCCACCATCGAAGGACCCGAAGTTCTTTGGAGGCAAGGCGCTCACCTACTATGGCCGTTGGACCTACAAGTTCGAGATAGCGGAAAAGAAAGGGGCGATAGGTGCTATACTCATCCACACCACCCCCACCGCCAGCTATGGTTGGGATGTAGTTAAAAACTCCTGGAGCAGGGAACAGACATTCGTCTCGAGACCGAACAACCCGAACCTCCTCGCCCTTGAGGCTTGGATAAATAAGGGTACAGCGGAAAAGCTTTTGAAAACCTGTGGCTACACCTTGGATGAACTCTTTGCCAAGGCGGCAAAGCGAGATTTCAAGCCGATTGACCTTGGGGTAAAAGTATCCGCCACCATCAAGAGCAAGATCCGCAACATAAAGACGAACAATGTGATCGGCATCGTCGAGGGAAGCGATCCCAAGCTGAAGGAAGAAGCGGTCCTCTTCACCGCCCATCACGACCATCTGGGGATCGGTCCCGCGATGAATGGAGACAACATCTATAACGGCGCAGTGGATAATGCCTCTGGGGTAGCTACCATTCTTGAGATCGCCCGGGCAGTAGCCTCCGCTAAAGAGAAGCCGAAGCGGAGTTTCATTTTCATCTCCACCGCCTGCGAGGAGGGAGGGTTACTCGGCTCCTCCTACTATGCTACCCATCCCATTGTCCCTCCGGCAAAAACCGCTGCCGATATCAATATCGACGCCGTATCCGTATGGGGGAAAACCGCTGATTTCACCTTCTTGGGGTTAGAGAAAACTACCTTGGAGCCAATAGTAGCAAGGATGGAAAAGGAACTCGGGTTCAAGGTCGCCCCTGATCCTCACCCAGAGGCAGGCCATTACTACCGCTCCGATCACTTTCCGCTCGCTAAGGTTGGCATCCCAGCGATAAACCTCAACAACGGACCTACCTTCATCGGAGAAAGGGCGGAGTGGGCAAAGAGGATGCGAGAGGAGTATAGGAAGAAACACTACCACCATCCCTCTGACGAATTCAGCCCTGACTGGGATCTCTCCGGTGCTGCTCAGGTGGGCAGGGTAGCCCTCCTCTTCGGCTGGTACATCGCCAATGCACCGGAGCTTCCCTCCTTTAAGAAAGGGGATGAGTTCTATCAGGTACGGCAGGAGAGCTTCAAGGCGGTGAAACAATAAAACCGGTAAAAAGGGGGGAGGTTAACCCCTTCCCCCCTTTTTCCATTTAAAATAGTCCGCCAATATCTTCGAGTGATCGAAGGCTAAGGGGGAGGGAAGGCTATCTTCCGTGAAGATGGCAAGCTCTTTGGCATCATCAGCCGCCTTTGGTACCCCCCGCCCTCTTGCCACGAACACGGTAGAGACGGTGTGCTCCCTCGGGTCCCTCTCGGGATCGGAGTAAACACCGAGAAGCCTAAGATCGGATATATCGAGCGAGGTCTCCTCCTTCGCCTCCCTTACCGCGCAGTGCTCCACCGTCTCTCCATAATCGAGAAACCCACCCGGTATCGCCCAGCCATATGGAGGGTTCTTCCTCTTGATAAGGATGATCCCTTCCTTTCCCGAAGGGGCCTCCACCTCTATGATGATATCCACCGTGGGGATGGGATTACGATACTTCTTCACTACGGTGCCACACTTAGGGCAGATAAGAGGGGTGCTCATTTTCTCCTCCTTCGGTTTAAGATTAGATTATAATCGAAAAGAAGGAAGGATGGTATGAGGAAAAGAGAAATGGATCTTATCCTGTTTGGGGGGAGAATCTGGGGAGGGGAAGAGATAGGTTTCCTTCCCGGGCTTGCCTGTGCTGACGAACGGATTGTCGCCATTGGAAAGAAGGAGGAGCTCCTTCCCTTAAAGACGGCAAAAACCGAAATAATAGACCTAAAGGGAAGGCTCGCCATCCCCGGGTTCAACGATTCCCATCTTCACCTAATCGAAGGGGGGCTCAACCTCATTGCCCTCGATCTTTCCCAAGTGAAAAGCCGTGCCGAGTTTGTTTCTAAGATAGCGGAATATGCAAAATCCCTCACCAAGGGGGAGTGGATCCTCGGAGGAGGCTGGGACAACGAAGCCTGGGAGGATAAAACCCATCCCACCAAAGAGCTCATTGATCCCTTCACCAAGGATAACCCCCTCCTCCTTGCCCGGGTGGATTGCCACATCTCGCTCGCCAACTCATATGCCCTCGCCCTCGCCGGGATCAACGAGAATACGGAGGACCCTCCCGGAGGAACCATTCTCAGGGATGAGCGAGGAGCGCCAACCGGACTACTTGCTGACTCCGCCCAGCAACTGGTCTCGCAAATGGTGCCACCGCCATCCGAGGAGAAGCTCCTCTCAGCGGCGAAAAGGGCTCTTTCTGAAGCAGCGAAGGTAGGGATCACCTCAATCACCGAAAATGCCTTTTTTACCACCAATATCGCCAAGATCGCTCCGGAGATCATCCATACCTATCAAAACCTCTTGAAGAAGGGGGAGTTGACACTCCGGGTAAACCTTCTCCTTCCCATAGAGGCGCTTGATACCATCTCCTCTTTAGGTATAGAGAGCGGGTTTGGTTCATCAAGGCTCAGAGTAGCAGGGGTCAAGGGGTTTCTCGACGGATCGCTCGGTGCGGGTACTGCCCGCTTCTTCGAACCCTATACCGATAACCGGGAAACAAGGGGCATCTTCACCACTCCTCCTGAAAAGATACGAAGGTTGGTGAAAAAGGCGGTTAAGGGGAATCTCCTGCCAGCGATCCATGCAATCGGCGATGAGGCGAACCACATCCTCCTCGATATCTACGAGGAGATAACAAAGGAAAAAAAGACCCCCCCTCCTCGTCTCCGGGTGGAGCACGCCCAACATCTCAGGCGGGAGGATATCGCCCGGATGGGGCGACTGAAGGCAATCGCTTCCGTTCAGCCACACCACGCGGTGGACGACCTTCGCTTCCTCGAGCGTAAGCTCGGAAGAAAAAGGGCGGAAACAAGCTATCCCTACCGCTCCCTCCTCGAAGCGGGTGCCATCCTCGCCTTCGGCTCAGACTTTCCAGTAGCTCCCCTCTCTCCACTCGAAAGCCTCTACGCCGCGGTAGTAAGAAAAGGAAAGGAAGAGGTAGAAGACTGGTTCCTGAAAGAACGGCTTCCCCTCATCCCCGCCCTCACTGCCTATACCAGAGGAGGGGCTTATGCCACCGGCGAAGAGAGGGTAAAGGGAGAGTTATCTTTGGGCAAATTCGCCGATATCGTGGTCCTATCTCAGGATATCTTCGAGATTCCGGAGGAGAAGATAGCCGAGGTCGCGGTCGATCACACCATCTCAGGGGGGAAGATCATCTACTCCCACAGATGATTAATCTTCCTTGAGCTGATAGACGGAGATGAAGGAATCGCCACCGCGAAGTAGCTTTACCCGAATAAGCTTATCCACCACCTCGGGGAGGGTGAGCTTATGGAAATGCTCGAAAGCGGCAAGCCCTCCCTCAGAGATCAACCTCCCATCAGCGACAAGGGCAAGTAGCTCGAGGTAGTCGAACCGATGATAGGGAGGATCGAAAAAGAGGATATCGAACCTCTCGTCCCTCCATTTGAGCTCGTTCAATGCCCGCTCGTAGTTCAAAGGAAGGATGAGCGATCGGTCGCGAAAGCCACATTTTCTAAGGTTCAATTCTATCACCTTTATTGCTTCCTCGTTCTCTTCGATGAAGATAGCCACCTCTGCCCCCCGGCTCAACGCCTCGATCCCCATCGCCCCGCTTCCGGCAAAACAGTCGAGAAACCGGATACCTACTACCCTTTCTCCAAGGAAGTCGAAGAAACTTTTCCTGATCCTCTCCGCACTGGGACGGAACCTTCCCCTCCTCCCCGTTGAAAGCCTAAATCCTCTTTTATCTCCACCGATCACCCTCATTGAGCCAACCTCAACCCAAACCTACCCTCCCAGCGGTGGCGAAGATAATGCTCAAGCATCCGCCCCTCCACCGAGGAGGTTTCGATTATGGAAAATGCCTCTTTCCTCGCAAGCTCAAGGATCCCTTGATCCCGCACGATATCCCCCAACCTGAGACCGGGCATACCCGCTTGCTTCAAGCCGAGAAGCTCCCCCGGTCCCCGGAGCTTCAAGTCCTCCTCAGCCACGGCAAAACCATCCTTCGCCCTCTTGAAGGCGAGAAGCCTCCTCCTCGCTAACGCCTTTGCCTCTTCACTTCCCGGTGGCTTGGGGATGAGAATGCAATAGGAAGGATGCTCCCCCCGCCCCACCCTTCCCCGTAGTTGATGGAGCTGAGAGAGGCCAAACCGCTCCGCATGCTCGATGACGATGACCGAGACATTGGGGAAATCGATCCCCACTTCGATAACCGTGGTGGAAACGAGCAGGTTTATCTCGCCCTTGGCGAAGCGACGCATCACCTCTTCCTTCTCTTCGCTTTTCATACTTCCGTGAAGAAGCCCTACAACGAACTCAGGGAATACCCCCTTCAGCCTCTCCGCTTCCTCCTTCGCTGCCTTCAGGTCGGAACTCTCCCTCTCTTCGATCATCGGACAGATAACGAAGACCTGTCTTCCCTCTTCCATCTTCCTTCGGAGAAATTCATGCACCTCTTTTTCGTTCTCCTCGGTCTTGATGATCGTCTTCACCTCTTTCCTCCCCGGAGGGAGCTCATCGATCACCGAAAGATCGAGGTCCCCGTAAATGGTTAGGGCAAGGGAACGAGGGATCGGGGTGGCGGTCATAACGAGGACATCGGGGTTTGCCCCCTTCCCTATTATGTTCGTCCGCTGGAGGACACCGAAGCGGTGTTGCTCATCGATAACGACGAGACCGAGACGACGGAAGGAGACATTCTCCTCGATAAGGGCGTGGGTGCCAATGACGATGATCCTCTCCTCATCCTTAATAAGGGAAAGAACCTGCTCCCTCTCCTCCCCCTTGACCCCACTGGTAAGGAGAACCACTCGATAGGGAGTTTTTAAAAGGAGGTTTCCTATCGTCCTATAGTGCTGTTCTGCCAGGATCTCGGTTGGTGCCATCAAGGCTGCCTGATAACCGTTCTCCAGGGCGATTATCATTGCAAGAAGGGCGACGATGGTCTTTCCTGAACCGACATCTCCCTGGAGGAGGCGACGCATAGGCCGAGGGGAAGCCATATCCGAGGCGATCTCGGCAAGAACCCGCTTCTGGGCGTTGGTGAGGGAGAAGGGAAGCACCTCCTTCGCCCGTTTCCGTACCGCCTCATCGATTATGAACTTTATACCGTTCCTACTCAGCCTTTCCCTCCTCCTTAAAGCGAGGCCCGCCTCGAGAAGGAAGAACTCCTCAAAAATAAGCCGGTGATGGGCAGGAGAGCGAAAGGAATTGAGCGAAGAAACTGACCACCCAGCAGGAGGAAAATGGATGAAGGAGAGCGCTTCCTTCCTTTTGAGAAAGCGATGTTTAAGGAGCACCGATGAAGGAAGAACCTCCTCCACCTCGTCTAAAGACTGGATGAGCTGATAGATTATCTTCCGCAGGGTACGGCTTGTCATCGTCCCTACCCGCCGGTAGATGGGAACGATCCGTCCCATATGGGGAGAAGGGAGTTTCTCACCTTCCTCAACGAGCTCGAATTCCGGGTTCTCGAGCTCAAGTGCTCCCCTCGCTCCCCGAGATAAGGAGCCAAAGAGGATGATCCTCTTTCCCTTCTTGATCGAGTCCCTAAGATAAGGTTGATTGAACCAAATCGCCCTAACGGAAGCGGTGCCGTCATCGACCAGCGCCTGAAAGAGGACGAACCCCTTCCTCCTTGTTGGGACTACCACAGCGGAGATGATCCTCCCCGAGATCACCACTTCTTCGCCCGGGGTGAGCTCGGCGATATGGTGGAAGTTGGTCCTATCCTCATAGCGAAAGGGGAAATAATAAAGGAGGTCCTCAACCGTGGTGATACCCGCCCTGGCGAACACCTCTGCCCGCTTGGGACCAACACCCTTAACATACTGAATGCTGGTATCAAGCCTTAACATAGAACTCCTCAGGGGTTTATCCTACCACGCAACCCTCAAAATGACAAACGCCCCTTCCCTAATGATGGGGAAATCGCTTGACGAGAGGGAGAAGGGAAAGTAGAATTTTTACCGTGAGGTAAAAAACATTTATCTTAATCAGAATAGAGGAGAGGATATGAGGAAAAGGTATTTTATCTTTACCGTGATTTTGGTCTTCACCCTTATTTTGGCTCCATCATATTTGGCAATGGGAACCAAGAAAGAGAAGGGACGGGTCTATTTTCTTGAGCAGGTAGGAAACACCCAATTCGTAAGGATATACGCTGATGGCTTCGAGGAACTTCCCCTAAAGGAGAAACTCCTCGCCTATTACCTCTATAAGGCGGCGATAGCAGGGCGGGACATCACCTATGACCAGAACCACCGTTATGCTCTCGAAATAAGGAATATCCTTGAGGAGATCATCACCCACAGCAAAGGGATCGATGAGAAGGTCCTCGCAAAGATCACCGACTATACCAAGCTCTTCTGGGCAAACAACTCGAATTACAACGAACGGACAAAGCGGAAATTTATACCCGAGGTGAGCTTCGAGGAATTCGTCTCTGCTGCCAAGAAGGCGTTCGCAAACGGGGCGGACTTCGGGGTAAAGGACGAGGAGAATTTGGTGGCGAAGCTTCATCACCTCAAGCGAGCGATATTCGATCCAGATTATGAGCCATTGGTCACCAACAAATCACCTGCTCCCCCTGATGACATCATCACCGGATCCGCCAACAACTATTACTACAATGTTACCTTAAAGGAGGTTGAAGCCTTCCCCGAAAAATATCCCTTAAACTCCCGCCTCGCCAAAATAGATGGGAAGATCGTAGAGGAGGTCTATCGGGCAGGTGGGGATGGCATCCCTCCGGGCCGATATGCAAGAGAGCTCAAGAATGTGATCAAGTATCTGGAAAAAGCTCTCCCCTACGCCGAGGGGAAACAGAAGGAAACGCTTAAACACCTCATCCGCTACTTCAAAACCGGGGACCCTGCCGATTTCCGGCGCTATAACATCAGCTGGGTGAGCGATAATCCTCTGGTGGATACGATAAACGGCTTCATCGAGGTCTATAAAGACGCAAGGGGGATCAAGGGAGAATACGAGGCGTTGGTCTACTTCGTGGATAAGAAGAGGACAAAACTAATGCGGGACCTCGCCACGATCGCCCAGTACCTGGAGGACCGAGCACCCTGGAAACCAGAGTACAAGAAGAAATGGGGGAATGTCCCGGTGGCAAACTCTATAGCGGTGCTCATCGGGGTAGGGGGCGCTGGACCGATGTCGCCCATTGGCATTAACCTGCCAAACGCCCAAGACATCCGGGAGAAGTACGGGAGCAAGAGCGTCCTTTTAGGAAACATTATGACCGCAGCAAACCAGGCAGTGGGGGCGAAACTAACCAAGGAATTCGCCTTGACCAAGGAGGAACAGGAAAGAGCTTCCCGGTATGGTGAGATAGCGGGCTCGGTTCATGTCGCCCTCCACGAAGTGGTGGGGCACGGCTCAGGCAAGGTGAGCCCAAAATTGACCAAAGATCCCTCGGAATACCTCCGGGAATACTACTCCACGATGGAAGAGGCGCGGGCAGATCTGGTGGGCCTTTACCATATCTGGGACGATAAGCTGATCGAGATGGGAATCATCCCCAACGAAGAGGCGGCAAAGGCAGCGTACGACTCCTATGTCCGCGGCGACCTCACTATGCTGAGACGGATAAAGAGCGGAGATAGGATCGAGGACGATCATATGCGCGCCCATCATCTGATCGTGAGCTACCTCAAGGATAAGACGAAAGCGGTCGATGTGATCAAAAAGGACGGAAAGACCTACTTTAAGGTGAACGATTACAAAAAGATGAGGAAGGGGGTAGCAGAACTCCTGGCTGAGATTATGCGGATAAAGGCAGAAGGGGACTACCAAGCGATAAAGAAGCTGGTCAACACCTACGGGATTAAGATAGATACCAAACTTCGCGACGAAGTAGTCGCCCGGTGCAAGGCAATCAATTACCCGAGCTATACCGCCTTCGTGATGCCACGGCTCTCATTGGTGCGGAATAAGGAAGGCAAGGTCGTGGATGTCATCGCTCACTACGATGAGGACTTTGCCACTCAGATGCTCCGCTTCTCGGGAAAGCTCAAAAAATAAGACAAAGAGGGAGGGGTGAAAGGG
>Ga0190338_1000031_pt1 | contig 32797 bp, 27 predicted proteins | sample 4872041112_MG_FD_163434 | JGI IMG/M metagenome (GOLD analysis project Ga0190338, IMG submission 163434) | Hydrothermal vent sediment bacterial communities from Southern Trench, Guaymas Basin, Mexico - 4872-04-11-12_MG | ecosystem: Environmental > Aquatic > Marine > Hydrothermal vents > Sediment ... | reverse complement strand
ATAAGGAAGGGGAAGAAATACCCCGCTATAATCCGGGTTCATGGCGGGGGGTACTCCCAAGCGGTCAAAAACGCCTTCAGCTCCACCAATCTCTTTCACCTCCTCCTTGCCGAGAGAGGGTTCGTCATTCTCGATGTCGATTATCGAGGGAGCTCCGGTTATGGGAGGAAGTGGCGGACGGATGTCTACCTCAACTTGGGAGGACCGGACCTCGAAGATGTAATAAGTGGCGTTATTTATTTAAAGGGACTTCCCTATGTCGATAAGAAAAACATCGGCATTTGGGGATGGAGTTACGGCGGATTTATGACCAATATGGCGATGCTCAAAGCTGCTGGGTGGTTCAAAGCAGGTATAGCGGTTGCCCCGGTCAATAACTGGCGAAACTACGATACCCAGTACACTGAAGAGCGGTTAGGGCTTCCTGAAGATCACCCTGAGGCGTACCGCGATAGTTCGCCCATCACCTACGCCAAGAACCTCAAAGGGCACCTCCTTATGATCCACGGAATGGCGGATGATAATGTCCATTTCGAGGATACGGTTAAGCTCATCGATGCCCTTTTGTCCGCGGGAAAGGTGGATTTCGATGTGATGATCTATCCAAGGGGGAAACACGGGATAAGGAGGGATGAAAGCAGGATAAGCCTTTTCAGGAAAATCATCCGCCACTTCGAGCGATACCTGAAATAAGGGGGATTAAAAGGGGGACGGGATGCACTCCCGCCCCCCTTTTGTCTTAGAAAAACTACACCACCATCGACTCGAGGATCCTTATCCGCGCCTCGGTCGGAGGATGGGTAGAGAAAAGCGACTTCGCCTTCATCCCTATCTTCTTCACCGGGTTAACGATATAAAGATGCTGGGTAGCACGATTGGCTACCTCAAGCGGTTCGGGATCGGAGGCGATCTTCCTTAGAGCATTGGCAAGACCCCTCGGGTTCCTGGTAAGCTCCACCGCTGAGGCGTCAGCCAAAAACTCCCTCTTACGCGAGATCGCCATCTGAAGCAACTTGGCGAAGATGGGAGCCAAGATGGCAGCCAAAATGGCGATGACGAGAATCACCACCCCCCCTTGCCCCTTTACACTGACCTTCCTTTTCCTCCTTCCATAAAACATCGAGCGGAGAAAGGCATCGCTTATCATCGCCACTACCCCAAGGAGGATGCCGGCGATCATCGCGAAACGGATGTCGTAGTTCCGAATATGGCTGATTTCATGGGCGATCACCCCCTGAAGCTCCTCCCGGTTGAGTTTGTTGAGAAGACCCCGGGTTACCGCAATGGAGGCATGCCACGGATCACGACCGGTAGCGAAGGCGTTCGGTGCAGTATCCTCAATTATGTATATCTTGGGAAGGGTAGGGAGGCCAGCAGCTATCTTCATCTCCTCAACCACATTGAACAGTCGCGGATCATCCTCATAATAGACCCGTTTTGCCCGGGAAAGACCAAGCACTACCTCATCTCCCCTATAATAGGAGACGAGAAGCATTACCAACGCGATAACACCCGCAATTACCACCCCATAATAGCCGAGCCCCCAGACCTGACCGATGAGATAGCCGAGGACAACCACGAGGAAGCCGAAAAGCATCATCAGGAAGTAGCTTTTCCGCTTGTTCCTCTCTATCTCATCGTAGAAACTCCTCCTTGTTTGCAGTCTTTGGAGCTTTCTTCTTTTCCCTTCGTAGCGGAAGATATGCCCGCAAAGGTTACAGTATAGGGCATTTTCTTTGTTCTCATAACCGCAACGAGGACAAACCAGCCTACCCATCTTCACATTTTTCAGTTAGGTTGAGGTTTACCTCAGATCTACCCTTACTGCTTCCCGCTCCTCGCCAGGAGCCTCGAAGAACTCTTGAGGCTTAAAGTTGAACATAGAGGCGATGATGTTGGTCGGCACCACCTGAATCCTCGTGTTGTAGCGGTAGACGCTATCATTATAGAACTGACGAGCGAAGGATATCTTGTTTTCAGTAGCGGTGAGCTCCTCCATCAACCGCTGCACATTCTCATTCGACTTCAGCTCAGGATACCTCTCAACCACCGCAAATAGAGATTTCAAAGCTCCAGTGAGCATATTTTCCGCTTCTGCTTGCTTCTTCGCCCCAGATGCGTTTATCGCCATATTCCTCGCCTTTATCACCTTCTCCAAAGTCTCCTGCTCGTAACTCATATAATCCTTAACCGTCTCCACCAGGTTGGGGATGAGATCGTAACGCCGTTTCAACTGAACATCTATCTGATACCAGGCGTTCTTGACCTGATTCCTCAGCCGTACCAAGCCGTTATAGCTTGCTGCCATCCATAGGACTATCGCCCCTAAGATGACAAGGGCTACCACTGTACCCATCTTCTCCTCCTTTAAGATTCGTTCTTCACTTTATACTACGCTTAATTGATGCCTTATATTTTAACCAATAACCGATTATCGGTCAAGGAGATGGAAAGTTTTATTTGACCTCGCCTCTGTAATCTCTTGAAGCGATTTTTATAATTTGCATCTTGTCAATGGGATTTTCTACAATATGTAATTATATAAATGTAATACAATTAAACGGGAAATCTATAATGAAAAATTTTGCATAAAAGGAAAGATCGCAAAAATCCTCTTGGAGCTTTCTTGGTGATAAGAGATTTTTTGAGAATCTTCCTGCCCGTTTTCTTATCGTTCGTTTTTTCAATCACTCTGGCAGCGAAGAAGAGAAAAAGTAATATCGGAGTAAGTTTTGATTTTAAACCCTGACTTAAATCGATGATAGAGGTGCAGGATGAGTTTTAGAAAGGGATTACACGCCGGCATAATTGCTGGCTTGGTAATGGGGATGGCTTTATTTATCAATGGCGCGATCACAGCACGGATAATCTATGGGCCACAGATGGTGCCAGAGGGAAAGTTTAATCCAGAGCAGATCAACGCCTGGTACTTCTTCTGGACAAAGTTGGTTATAGGATGTTTCTTTGGTGTGTTCTTCACCTTAATATATTTAAAATTAACCCGTTATATAGGAGTTGGAAGTACCCTCAGGGGAGCTGGTTATGGATTCTTGCTCTGGCTTATAATTTTGCTATGGAACATCTCCCATCCCCTGGTGTATGAGTCAATTGTTAATAAGAATCAATTATTCTGGAATATTTATACCCTGGGCGGTTTTCTGACTTATGGAGTGGTGGTTGGGTTCATCTTCAAAAAGTGGGCTACGGGAGGAAAGGCGTAATCCATTTAGAAGACTGCTCTTATCATAACTTCTGATGCTCAATCTGAATTCAATACTCTTAGCTGAACTCGCCATACCTGTCTTTTCTTCTTAATAATTATCCTCATCCCGTCTTGCTAATTAAAAGGGTTGTGTAGTAATCTATGATGAAATTATTTTAATAAGGAGATAGTCAAATGAGAAAAGCTCCTTTCTTCTTGGTGCTTCTTTTTATGATAGCCAGTTTGCTTTTCGCTTCTGGTGAGAAGGTTAAACTGCTTACTATTCCCGAGAAAACCAATTTCAAGGAGACCTCTCGCTATTCCGATGTTATTGATTTCTTGACCAACCTCAAGGAAAAGAGCGATCTGGTAACAGTTACCTTCTTTGCCACCTCCCATGAGGGAAAGAGGATACCGCTTGTCATCCTCAGCCGCCCGAAGATTACCGAGCCGATCGAGGCGTTATCGTTAGGTAAAAGACCTGTCCTCATCGTGGCGGATATCCATCCGGGAGAGGTCTGTGCTAAAGAGGCCTCCCTTATGTTGATGCGCGATATCGCTCTGGGTGATCTCTCCTATCTTCTTGATAAGCTGGTGGTTTTGGTAGTCCCTATCTTGAACCCCGATGGCAACGATAGGATCAGCAAGAAAAACCGTCCGAGGCAGAAAGGTCCAGAAGGAGGGGTGGGGGTACGACCGAACGCCCTGAATTTCGATTTGAATCGGGATTTCGTCAAGTTGGATTCCAACGAGATAAGGGGGCTCGTTTCCCAAGTGATAACCAAATGGCGTCCTCTTATTACCTTGAATGGACATACCACCGATGGTTCGCCCCATCGTGGCGATCTCGGTTGCGCTCCTCCACTTAACCCAAATACCTATCACAAGATCTTCGACTACGAGATGGAGAAGCTCCTTCCCTATGTAAAACAGGAGCTCAAGAAGAAGTACGGCTTCGAGATCTATATGTACGGTAATTTTCGAGACAGGTACCACCCGGAAAAGGGATGGTATACCTATTCACCCGTACCTCATTTTGATACCAATTATGTCGGGATGCACAACCTGATGGCAATCCTCGCTGAGACCTATGCCTATATCCCCTATAGGAGGCGGATAGAAGTAACGAGGAGGTTCGATGAAGCTGTTATCAAATTCATCTACGACCATCTCAACGAGGTAGAGAACATTGAGAAAGAGGCTTTTGAAAAGACGATCAAATGGGGTAAAAATCCTGCTTCTTCTCCGGAGATAGTGCTCAAGGCAAAGATCGCACCCTTGAAAGAGCCAATCGTCATAAAAGGATGGAAGATTGAAGAGCGGATAGATGAGAAAACAGGTAAAAAAACTTATGCTATAACCAAGATTCCGGTGGATTACCGCATCCCCTTCTATGGAAAATTTGTTCCCAGCAAGAAGGTAAAAAGACCTTACGCCTATCTTCTCTTCCCTTATGAGAAGGATATTGTGGCTAAGCTCCTTCTCCATGGGATAAAGGTGGAGAGGCTGCTCAAGCCAATGGAACTTGAAGTCGAAGGGTATCTCGTGAAAAAGGTTGAAAGCTGGGGCAGGATTTACCAGGGACACCACCCAACCAGGGTAGAGGTAGAGCCGGTTAAGCTCAAAAAGATATTCCCTAAGGGAACCTATGTGGTCCCAATGGCACAGGAAGGGGCGAACTTGGCTTCCTATCTTTTGGAGCCGGAAAGCGATGATGGTTTCCTCTTCTGGAATTTCTTTGATTCCGAGCTAGTAAGCGAGTTTTCGGGAAGACCAAGGGGGGAGTTTCCCGTTTACCGGATTCTTTCGCCCATTCTTCTCCCCAGTTCGCTGGTTGAGAAGCATTTTCCCCTGCGATGCATCGAGAAAGTGGAATAGATTTCTTCTGAGAGATTTTGTAGAGTTTAGTCAGCACTGTTTATATTAAATGGCTACATAATAAAAGGGGGGACGAAGCCCCCTTTTTTCTCTTAGCCAAACCCGAGCCCGATGGTTCAACTGGGCATTTTCTTCCTTCGGGAGATTGAATGGTAATAGGTGATGCCGCCGAGGGCGAGAAAAAGAGCAAGCCCCCCTATCACCTTGACCTCATAAAGAAGAGCGCTTTTTGCCTCTGGGGGTGGAACCGCTGCCAGGATGATGGCGAGTAGTGTGGTGGCGAAACCAAGTCCACCAATAAGGAAGACGCCGAGATTTCCCCAGGGAATGAGGAGTACACTTTTATCCTTGTCGCGCGTTTTTCTAAGAGCGATGAGGGAGGCGAACATATAAAGATAGGGTACAAAGTAGACCATAATAAGGGTATCAAGAAGCACGAGGTAAGCCTCTTTTACGGTAGCACCAGCGAAGCTCATTAGGAGGAAGAGACTGGAAAGTCCTCCCTGTACCAGAATAGCGACATATGGTGTATGCCAGCGGGGATGAACCTTTCCTAACACCTGGGGCAGGTGTTTATTTAACCCGGCGACGAAGGGAATCCTTGCTGTTCCAATAAGCCAGGCACCGACAGCCCCCAGTCCCCCAAGGACGATCAGAAAGGCGACAACATTTCCTATCAGGTTGAAGCCTACTCGTTCCCCCACCTTGGCGATGACCTGGACGACTCCACTAATGATATTTATCTCCTTTATAGGAAGGGCGAGTAGTAAGGAAAGGGTACCTACAAGGTAGATAGTCCCGATAATTATTCCCCCGATTACTATCGCCCTTGGGATATTTTTTCTTGGGTTTTTTATCTCTTCGCTCATTATGGGAGCAAGTTCAATCCCAGAGAGAGCAAAGCAGATGACGGCAAAGAAAGATATGGTGTTGAAGCTGGAGAAATCTGGAAGGAGCGATTTGAGCGAAAAAGTGTTCGAGATTCCATACTTGGTCCAAGAAATAATTCCTAACACCACCAGGATAACAGCGGGAAGCCAAACGCCGATCGCTCCTACATTCTCTACCCACTTTCCTTGGCGGAGCCCAATTATGTTAAGTCCGATGGCGATCCAAAGGACTATAAGAGAGAAAAGGAGCACATAAAGCCTGCTTTCTCCGAGGGGTATGAGATGTTTTCCCCCCACATACACCGATATTCCGGCGATGAAAATAAGGAGGGAGGGATAGTAGATAAGGTTGTTCGTCCAATAACACCAACCGCTTAAAAAACCATGGAAATCTCCAAAGGCAAGCTTCGTCCAATAATAAAGCCCTCCTTCTTTTGGAAAGCGAGAGGAGAGTTCCGCCACGGTAAAGCCTTGAGGTATGAAGAAGATGATGACGGCGACTAACCAGAGGGTAAGGGAGGAATAACCTCGAGCAGCGGTTATTGCAATCCAACGGAGACCGATAACGGCCACGATGTTAAACATCACCAGATCGAAGAGGGTGAGTTCTCGTTTTAAATTCATCGCTTATCCCCCTTTCGCCGATTTTATTTTTCCTTTAGGTTTCTTGTCAACCAAAGAGAGCATTTCTGGAGTAAAAATCTTATTTTGACACCTCATTTTTGTGATATCATATAGCTTGCTTTTATGGGTTTGGTCCTATGTTAATTGAACAACTAAAAAGGGGGGAGAGATGAAGTTAAGGCTTATCCTATTTTCTTTTCTCGTCCTTTCCTTTCTCGTTGCTTGTGGTCCCAAAACGCCGGAGGGGAAATTGCAGGCTTTTATCGAAAAGCATGTAGCCAAAGTAGAACCGCTTATGACCCAAGCCAGTTTAGCGGAATGGGAGGCGACTACTACTGGGAAAAAAGAGGCATATGATCAGGTAAGCAGGTTAGAGCAGGAGATCGCGGATATCTACAGCGATAAGGGGGATTTCGAGTTCTTAAAAAGGCTAAAGGAGAAGGGGGAGATAAAGGACCCGCTTCTTGCCCGTCAGTTGACCATCCTCTACAACGCCTATGCGGAGCACCAGGTCGACCCAGAGTTACAGAAGGAGATAATCACAAAGTCAGCGGAGATCCGTCACATCTTCGATACCTTCAGAGCCAAGATCGATGGGAAGGAGGTAACAGATAATCGGATCTACGAAATTCTGGCGACTGAGACCAATAGAGAACTCCGCAAAAAGGCATGGGAGGCGAGCAAGCAGGTAGGAGCGGCAGTAGCACCGAAGCTTATTGAGCTGGTGAAGTTGAGAAATAAGGCAGCTAAGGCTCTCGGCTATAACAATTATTACGAGATGGAGCTGACCCTCTCCGAGATAAAGCCGGAAGAGCTTACTTCCATTATGGCGAAGCTGAAGGAGCTCTCAGATGAACCATTCAAGAAGCTGAAGGGAGAGATCGATAAGAAGATCGCCGCCAAGTTGATGGTTTCGGTGGACGAACTTAGACCTTGGGATTACGAAGACCCGTTCTTCCAGGAACCGCCACGGATCTACGATGTGAACCTCGATGCTTACTTTAAGGGTAGGAACCCGGCGATGCTCGCTGCCAACACTTATAAGAGTATGGGTCTCGTTGTTAATGACATCATAAAGCGGAGCGACCTTTTCGAGAAGCCGGGTAAGGAACAGCATGCTTTTACCATTAACATAGATAGAAAGCAGGACATCCGCATCCTCGCCAATATAAGGACCAACGAGCGATGGACAGCAACTATGCTCCACGAGCTTGGCCATGCGGTCTACGACAAGTACATCAATGGAGATCTCCCTTATCTTCTCCGAGAGCCATCGCATGCCTTTACCACCGAAGCGATAGCGATGATGTTCGAACGGTTAACCAGAAACCCCAACTGGTTGAAGGTAGCCCTTTCCCTTCCTGACGAGGAGTATGCCAAGCTTGAGGAGCCGGTAAAGAGCTCCCTTCGGTTGAAAGCGCTTGTTTTTGCTCGTTGGTGTCAGGTGATGGTTAATTTTGAACGAGAGCTTTATAAGAATCCGGATCAGGACTTGAACAAACTCTGGTGGGATATGGTGGAGAGATACCAGTTCGTTCATAGACCTGAGGGGCGAGATGCCCCTGATTGGGCAGCAAAGATCCACTTTACCACTGCGCCCGTTTACTACCACAATTATATGCTTGGCGATTTAATGGCTTCTCAGCTCGTCAGCTATATCAAGGACAATGTCCTGAAGGTTCCCTCTACTTGGGATGTTTATTTCTATGATCAGCGGGATGCCGGTAGATATCTGGTGAGCAAGATCTTTAGATCCGGAGCGAGTCTCCGCTGGGATGAGCTTTTGAAGAAGGCAACCGGAGAGAGTCTAAATCCGGAATATTTCATAAAGGAGTTTGTTACCGAGCAATAAAAAGGCTTTTGCTCGTTTCTATCAACAGCCAGGTTTAATCCTGGCTGTTTTTTTCTAAAATAATAGGCTTTATTTCCCAATGGGAGATGGTAAAATGGAGAAAAGTTCGCAATTGAATTAACTCGAGGGAGGAAGAGGGATGAAGAGATTAGCTACCTTTATTTTGATTTTACTGGCAGGCGTTTCCCTTTTCGCCGCCCAGGCAAAGCACCCTATCACCTTTAACGATTTGATCAGCATCGGTAGGGTATCCGATCCACAGATCTCTCCAGACGGAAAGCTGGTGGCTTTTGTGATCACTTATTACAGCACGGAGACGAATCGTGGTGACAGTGATATCTGGGTTGTTCCCTTTTCTGGTGGTGAACCGAGGAAGTTGACAAACAGTAAGGGAGCCGATTTCCATCCTCGTTTTTCGCCGGATGGGAAGAGGCTTGCTTTCATCTCAACCAGAAGCGGTAAGCCCCAAGTGTGGGTCCTTCCCTTGGAGGGAGGAGAGGCAAGACAAATCACCCATCTTTGGACCGGTGCTAACTTGGTAGAGTGGTCCCCTGATGGAAAGTACCTTGCTTTCGTCTCCCGGGTATATCCTGATGCTAAGAGTGACGAGGAGAACAAAAAGCGAGACTTGGAGAAAGCGAAGAGCAAGGTGAAGGCGAGGATAATCGATCACCTTCTCTATCGGCATTGGGCGAGCTGGCGTAATGGAAAATGGAGCCATCTTTTTGTAATACCAGCAGAGGGTGGCAAGCCGCGCGATCTCACCCCAGGCTATCACGATGTTCCTCCCATATCCCTTGGAGGTTCTCCTGCTTTCAGCTTCTCTCCGGATGGGAAGGAGATCTGCTTCGAGATGAATACCGATCCTATGGTGGCGATAAGCACCAATAACGATCTCTTCGTAGTTCCGGTAACCGGCGGGAGACCGAAGAGGATTACTACCAACAAGGCAAACGACAATCAACCGATCTACTCCCCGGACGGGCGTTATATCGCCTTCAGAGCTCAGATGAGACCTGGATTTGAATCCGACCGCTATCAGCTAATGCTTTACGATCGGGAGAAGGGTACTATTAGCAGTCTTACAAAAGATCTCGATCGTTCGGTGGGAGGTGCTGTTTGGTCACCGGATTCAAAGAAGCTTTATTTCACAGCTCAGGATGAAGGGTATTCCTCGATCTATATGGTTTCCATTTCCTCCCGAAAGGTGGTTAAACTTATCGGCAAAAGCTATAATACCAGTCTTAGGGTAAGTCCTGATGGCAAGTCTCTCCTTTTCTGTCGCCAGAGTATGAATCATCCAGTGGACCTCTATGTCGCTCGAGCCAATGGGACCGGGGTAAGACAACTAACCCATATTAATGACGCTCTCCTTTCCCAACTTGAGATGAACCCGGCTGAGGAGTTCTGGTTCAAGGGGGCTGGAGGGACAAAGGTTCACGGATTCCTCCTGAAGCCTCCAGGTTTCGATCCGAAGCGGAAATACCCGATGGTCTATCTTATCCACGGAGGACCGCAAGGCGCTTGGAGCGATTTCTTCCATTATCGTTGGAATGCCCAGATGTTTGCCGCTCCGGGCTATGTAGTGGTGATGGTCAATCCGAGGGGAAGCACAGGTTATGGGCAGAAGTTCACCGATGAGATATCAGGCGATTGGGGGGGCAAGGTATTCATTGACCTGATGAATGGTGTGGATTATGTCCTTTCCCACTATCCGTTCATCGATAAGAATAGGATCGCAGCTGCTGGCGCCTCCTACGGTGGCTATATGATAAATTGGTTAGAAGGGCATACTGATAGGTTCCGCTGTCTGGTAAATCACGATGGGGTATTCAATACGGTCAGTATGTATTTCTCCACTGAGGAGCTCTGGTTCCCCGAATGGGAGTTTAGAGGAACCCCCTGGACGAACAAGGAGCTCTATGAGAAATGGTCTCCCCACAATTATGTCGCCAATTTCAAGACTCCAATGCTCATCATCCACGGGGAACAGGACTTCCGAGTGACGGTGGATCAGGGGCTCCAGGTGTTTACTGCCCTTCAGCGGAAGGGGATACCCTCTAAGCTACTTTATTTCCCCGATGAAGGACACTGGGTGTTGAAACCACTTAACGCTGAGCTTTGGTGGAAAACGATCTACGAGTGGTTGGCTACCTATCTCAAGTAACCTTTTAATCAAAGAAAAAAGGGGGAGGTAGTAGATGAAAGCCTCCCCCTTTAATTTTTCTACTTCAACAGTTCCCTTATTCCTCGGAGAAGGAGATCTACCTCCTCATAGGTATGGTAGTAATGCGTAGAAGCCCTTACTGCATTCAACTTCAAGTTTCCCCCGATGGTTCTTATAACCAGGTAATACTTCTCCTTAAGGTAATCGACTATCTTCTGATTTTCTACCCCCTCCACAGAGAAGGTGGTTAGCCCAGCTGAAAGTTCGGGATCAAGCGAGGTGTAAAGTTTCACCCCCTTTATCTTAAGTAGCTCGAGCCTGAGATAGGTGGCAAGACTTTTTATTCTCCGTTCAATCCTCTTTTTACCTATCTTTTTCTGGAAATCTATTGCGTCTCCCAGGGCGATTTTCACCGGTATCGCCCTTTGCCCTTGTGGTTCAAATCTTCTCGCTCCTTTTCTTTTCTCCCAGTCGCCAGAAGTGATGGTGGGAAACAGCCTGTCTTGAACCTCCTTCCTTATATACAATATCCCATTGCCTACCGGTGCCCCTAACCACTTGTAAGGGCTGGTAGCGTAGAAATCGACCCCGAGCTTTTTCATATCGAGGTCCAGCATCCCTATCCCATGAGCACCATCGGCGAGCACGAGGATGCCCTTATCATGAGCGAGCTTTGAGATCTCAGCCATAGGGGTGATGAGCCCCGTTATGTACACGGTGTGGCTCAGGCTTATCACCTTTGTCCTCGGGGTTATCGCTCGCTCTATTGCCCTTATAATCTCTTCTTTCCCCTTCGGCTCAGGTCCAATCTCAGCCACCTTAATTACTATCCCTTCACGCTTTTCCTTCAGCTTCCACGGTCCTATTCCTGCCGGATGCTCGAGGTTGGAGATAAGGACTTCATCACCCTTCTTCAATGGAAGACCGTTCGCCACAAAGTTTATCCCTTCGGTGGTGTTTCTGGTAAGCACTACCTCATTGGGCGAGGCGTTTATGAAGTCCGCTACTTTCTCTCTAACCTCCTCCACCCCCGCACCGAGCATAAAGTCGCAGAAAGGATCTATCGCCTGCATCCTCCAATAATTGACGAGGCGACGGAATACCGGCTTGGGTATAGGACCGACCGTTCCATTGTTCATAAGGATCAGCCCGTCCTCAAAGGCGAGTTCCTTCTTCCATCGGCTCCAGAAAGTACCATCAGGTGCCTCTCGCCTTATATGCTTTCGGTCAAGCCTAAGAACCGATTGGAGGGAAAAAGCCTCCCTCGGAAAGAGACTCAATGTTATCCCCCCGGCAAGGATAGATCTTATAAACTTCCTTCTTTCAAAGACAGTCCCTTGAAAGACGCTTTCTTCTCTCATCTTATCCCTCCTCATTATATTTTTAAATTTCTGCCTTGACTAAAATCTTGACAAACCTTAAATATTTTGCCAAGATAAAAAAGAAAAGAGAAACCACCTAATGGTTATGTAAATATTTAAGCATAGGGGGCAAAAATAAGCAACATTTAAATATTACTTTAGAGAAATTATCAGGGGCGGGGGGTATGGATTTGGATAAAGAAAGAAGAATTTACGGTAAGTTAGGGAATGTAAGTTTGGTAGATATCATCCAGCTTTTAGGGATGACTAAACGAACAGCTACCCTCGTTCTCGAACGCGAAGGGAGGAGAGGAAAGATATTTTTCAAAGATGGAAAGGTGCTTCACGCATTTGCTGGTGAAGAGAGCGAGGGGGAAGAGGCGGTACTTCATCTTCTGGAGTGGGTTGATGCAGATTTTGTTATTGAAGAGGGGATAGCTACCCTTCCCAAGGTTACCATCAGCAAGGATACCGAAGCTTTGATGTTAAGCGCTTTCACCAAGTTGGACGAAACAAGAAAAGAATTTTTAGCGAAGACCCATCCTTTGGATTTGGAATCGGCTACCAAGGAGATCGGACTTACCCCAGGGTTTGGGGAAACGGTTAAGATTGAAGAAATAGATAAAGAAACGGTTGAAGAAACAAAAGGAGAGGAGGGGGTAAGCGATAGCCCCGTCTCAATGGTTGGAGGTGGGGAAAAGAAGAAGCCCATCATTCCAGTGATCGTTATCTCCATATTTGCGGTTGTCTTGGGCTTACTCTTCTATAGTAAGTTCTTCGGGAAAAAGGCTGAGACCTCGGCAAAGAGACTACCTGCCAAAGCCTCTGTGGGAATGGGAGTACCTAAACCAACAGGCGTTAAGAATGAGGTACCTTCCACTTCGGTTTCTCCTACAACCACTACGATAGAGGCTATCCCCCCTGCAGAAAAGATTCCTCCTAAGATGGCAGTGGTCAAAAAGACCTCCCCCGTTTCCAAACCAAAACCTCCTGGTTTCGGATATCTCCTTGTAATTGTCAATCCTTGGGCAGAGGTGACGATAGATGGAAAGAAAGTAGGGGAAACCCCTATGGGGAAGATCAAGTTAACTGAAGGAGAACACACTATCACTCTCTCAAACCCCAACTTCGTGGGAGTAATTACCGATAAGATCAGAATTTCAAATGGTAGCAGTATTACCAAGAGATATACCTTCAATAATTTCGGATACCTTCAGATAGTGGTTACTCCCTGGGCAGAGGTCTATATAGATGGAAAGCATATAGGACAAACACCCATGAAACGGATGAAGCTCCCTGTAGGACGACATACCGTCATCCTCAGAAACCCTTCCTTGGGGGAGAAGCGGAGAGAGGTTGAGATAAAAGCTAATCAAACCTTTTTATTGAAAATCACAATGTAAGATTTGGGGGACGTAGAGATGTACAAAGTGGGAATGGTGATAGCTATTGTAAGCACATTATTGCTTCCTCTCCAACAGGGAACACTGCTTGAGAAGGGGATTTCCCTTTATTGGAACGGCGAATACGAAAAGGCGATAGAGACCCTTTCTTCCATTCCTTTAGCCAGCTTGGATAGTAGAGAGAGGATCGAGTGTCACAAATATCTTGCATTTAGCCATGTCGCCTTAGGACAGAACGAGAAGGCACAAGAGGAGTTTATCAAGCTTCTTTCCATTGACCCGGGATATAGCCTTAATTTATCAATGGCTTCCCCCAAGATAATAGAGCAGTTTGAGTTGGCAAAGAAGAGGTTGATCGAGACCCTCTTTGCTCAGGGGAAAACCAGCTATCACAAAAAGGACTACCAGAAGACCATAGATATTATGAATAATGTCCTGCGCTTAGATCCCAATTATGATCTGGCGAAGGAATATAAGGATCTGGCTAATGAGCGGCTTGCCGCTATAAAACCAGCCCCTTCCAAAACAGCGGAAGTAAAGCCCAAGGTGGAAAAACCGAAGGAGCCGGAAAATAAGATATATCATTTGAGTAGTGATATCACTCCGCCAGTATTACTTAAGAAGGTTCTTCCTGTAACTCCTAAGATCGACCGACAGATTGGAACCAGGGGCAAGGTGATACTTTGGATAGTGGTGGGTAAAGATGGATCAGTGAAGGAAGCCCGGGTTCTCAAATCGATTAACAGTAGAATAGACCGAGCAGCCCTTTTTGCGGTGAAGAAGTGGAAGTATAAACCAGCTATGTTACAGGGAAAGCCGGTGGCAGTTTATTATCTGGTTGCCCTCGAGTTCAAATAAGCCGAACGAGCTCCCTCCCTTTAAAAAATCAGTTATTCTCTTATTTAATAATTGCAATTTTATCCTTTTCCCCTTTAGAATCATCTCAGTAAGGTTTCTAAAGGAGGTGTGTTATGCGAAGGAGAAAGGGTGTTCTCCTTATACTTTTCTTCTTAGCCCTTTCCTCCCTTCTTTTTGCCCAAGAGGGGAAGAAGAGGGCAATGACGGTGGACGATGTTCTCAATATGGTTCGGGTAGGAAACCCTCAGCTCTCTCCTGATGGGAAATGGATCCTTTTCACTAAAACCACCCTTAACTGGGAAAAGAATAAGTGGGTCTCAAAACTCTTTATGATCCCGGCAACTGGTGGTGAGGCGTTCCAGTACACTGCAGAAGAAGGGGATAGATCACCCCAATGGTCACCGGATGGGAAGTATATCGCTTTCCTCCGCCGAGGCAAGGACAAGAAGAAATATAGCCAGATATGGCTCATTAGGACAACCGGTGGTGAGGCGTTCCAGCTGACCAAGCATAAAGCAAGTATTATCTCCTTCAAATGGACCAAGGATGGTAAGAAGATAGTGTTCCTCTCTCCTGATCCGGTCGACCCCGAGGTGGAGAAGAAGATGAAGCAGGGAGATGATGTCATCTATGTCGACGAAGGACCCAATGGACAGTATCGAGGCAGTTGGTCCAACCTGTGGGTAGTGGATGTCAAGACCAAAGAGATAAAACCGATCACCAAGGAGAAAATGCGGGTTCAGGGGTTTGATGTTTCTCCTAAGGGCGACAAGATAGTCTTCGTAAGACGGCTCGAGAACCATCGAAACGAGATGTACCGAGCGGAGATATGTATAGTAGATATAAAGGGAGGCAAGATAACCCAGCTCACTCATAACCAAGCCCCGGAGATGGGTGTTTCTTTCTCGCCGGACGGAGAGCACATCGCCTATCTCGCGCCTGACGACAAGACCTGGAAACTTGCCAACGATAAGATCTGGCTCCTCAACATCAATACCGGAAAATACCGTATGCTCTCTGGAAGATTTGAGGGAAATATTTCTTGGTATCGGTTTAGTCCTGATGGCTCCAAAGTCTTCTTCAATGGACTTCAGCGCACTGCGAGCAATCTCTATGAGCTTGATGTTGCTTCGGGGAGGATAAGGAAGCTCACTAATTTCACCGGCGTTGCTCGTATCGCCTCGATGACGCCTGACGGAAAGAGGTTCGCTTATACCTATTCTGATTACAAGACCCCGCCTGACATATGGGTTGCAGATCTCCCCAGTGCTAAGCCGATTAGGATCACCGATGCCAATCCTTGGATAAGGAAGGAGATCGCTTTAGCTGATATGAAGATCATTCACTGGAAGAGTAAGGACGGGCTTAAGATCGAGGGTTTGCTCTATCTCCCAGCTGGCAAGAAGGGAAAGCTTCCTCTTATCCTCAATGTTCACGGTGGTCCTGCAGGGGTATTCACTAATAGGTTTAATGGAGAATACCAGGTTTATACCGGTTTAGGGTACGCAATGCTCTGTCCCAATGTGAGAGGGAGCAGTGGTTATACCGATAAGTTCCTCCGGGGGAATATGCACGATATCGGTGGCGGCGATTATTGGGATCTGATGACCGGGGTGGATTATGTGATCAAGAAGGGGATTGCTGACCCGGACAAACTCGGTATCCGAGGCTGGAGCTATGGCGGTATCCTCTCTGGGTGGACGATAACGAAGACCAATAGGTTCAAAGCAGCCTCCCTCGGGGCGATGGTCTGCGATTGGCGCTCGGAGTATGGACAGGGCTTCAACTACGATGTGAAACTGTGGTATATAGGCGGCACCCCTTGGGATAACCCCGATGGTTATCTAAAGCACTCCTCTTACACCTACATAAAGAATGTAAAGACCCCCTCTATCATCTTTCACGGAGAGCGTGATATCACCGATACCATTCAGCAGTCGATGAACTACCATAATGCTCTACGGGAGCTCGGCGTTCCTGTCCGCTTCATCCGCTTCCCGCGGGAACCCCATGGGATAAGGGAACCACATCACCGGCGCATTCTTATGGTTGAAGAGATTGCCTGGATGCAGAAGTACATCCGGGGGATAAAGTGGACCGCCCCACCACGGGAGAAGGAAAAAGAAAAAAAGGAGAAAAAAGAGGAAGAATAACCGAAAGTAGAAGGTAGAAGAAAAGTTTTTGGATGTGTGTCCCCCTCAGCTGAGGGGGACAATTTTTGTTGTCAAGATATTTTTCAAGGAGCTTTAAGAGCCTCCGATATCTAAGTACAAAAATAGGCCCCCTCCAGAACCTCTGGAGGGGGCTTGATATATCACCGCCTCCCTTCGTAGAAAGAGAGCTGTGCCGAATAGAAGTTTACTTTCATCCAGATCATACCGAGGATGAAGAGGAGGCCGAGGACCAATCCGAGGATGATCGAGCTGAGGCTTGTCTGATGGAAACAACCGGTCAGAAAGCCGTAAATTGCCATAATCGCAACTGATACCACACCGAGTAGATAATACAAGCCAAGGGTTTTGCCGAAGTTCTTAAATACAAAACCTATGGAACGGAAGGTCTCGACGAACATCGATCTCGATCCTTCTGCCACCGTCCTTATCTTGGCATAATCGAATATCATATCGACGAGGAAGAGCAGGAAAAAGGTGAGAGCGGTGATGATAGTTCTGAAGATGAATACCGGCATTTCAGCGCCATAATCGGCATATTTCATATAAACCAAACTACTCAAGTAGAAGGAGAGAAGGTAAACAGGAACGAAGAATATGAGAGAGAGGAAAAACAACCTGAGAAAGCGAAGGAAATAACCACCACAGCCAGCAAAGAAGTTGGAGAGAGAGAACTTCCCCTCGGTTGATGAGAGGATATTTAGTATCCCGCCAGCGAAGAATATCGAGAGCAAGAGATAGAAGATGCCGATCATAAACACGATCGCCTCTTCTCTCAAGAACCCTGCTCTTTCGAGAGCGGAGATGTTTTCGAGAAAAGCGCCGGCATTTATTACCTCTGGCTTAAACGAAGCAGCTAAACCTTTGGCATTCTGAGAGAATTGGAGAAACCAGGTATAGTCAAATCCTTTGAGCATCCTATCGGCAATGAGCCTCTTGCCAAATGAGCCCTTCAATGAATCGTACATCGGGACGAAAAGCAGGAGTGAGATGATAATGTTCACGATGAAGAGGAAGAAAACCATCCCTTTTGCCCGATGGGTCCTCGCAAACCCTTTTTTAAAGGAAGCAATTACCCCCATTTTTTTCTCCTTTCTCAGCTAAAGAAGCTTATCGTTTCCAGAAAGTGAGAGAACCATATCATCCAGCGGTAAGCCCATTTGAAAGCGGGAAGTTTCTTTTCCTCTCTGGTTAGGGAGTTGTTGATGTAATCGATATCAAGGGCTAATTTCCCCTCAGGATCAACCACCGCATACTTCACCCTTACCGGTTTATCAAAGGTAAACTTCACCCAGCGGTATTGATTCTTCCAATCCCAAACTTTTTTAACCTTCTCTCCATTCTCGAACACGATCAGTATTTCTACCGGTAACCTCACTTCACCTATCCTTCGAACAAGGACCGTGGAGTGGTATATCCTTTTCCCCTTTTGCTTTTTCTGCCCGGCGTAGAAAACCCTTTTCCCCTGTTCGTCGAACCAACCCACCTTTCTCCCAGTAGGATAGGAGGAGATGCTTGCCACTGAGTAATCTACTATCTCAGAACCATAGACCAACTGATTAAAGAACCAACTCCAATCCTCACCAGTAACATCGTTCACCACCTTGAAGTAATCCTTAGGTTTTGGATGGGTGAATCGTGCGCGCTCGAAGTAGGTCTTCATAACCTTCCCTTCAAGCTCAGGACCAAGGAGCCCCCTAAGGGTCCAGAGCATCAATGCTGGTTTTGAATAGGCGTTTATACCGTAGCTTGAGCCGTTCATATATTCCCAGGCGAAGCGCGAGAGGATGTCGTATTTAGCCCCTGTGCGATAGCGGGCAAGTTGGCGATCGATCCGCTTTATCTCGACTTCATTAAATACATAAGGAAACCCAAAATACCTTCGATAGAGTTTACCGGGAGGATAGGCGGCGTCAGCGGTCCGTTCGTCGGAATAGGAATTGAACCCCTCATCGAGCCAGGCATCCTCAAACTCATTGTTCGCCACCATCCCATACCACCAGTTGTGTCCCGCCTCGTGGATCGTCACCCCTTCGGGAGAAAGAGAACCCTTGGCGGGAAAGAGACTCGTTCCCCCAGTAAAGATGGTAGGATACTCCATCCCGCCAGCACCACTACCATAAGCGGGGTCGACCAAGGTAAAGTGATCGTAGGGGTATTCCCCAAACCAGGTACCATAGCATTTGAGCGCTGCTTTGAATGCCTTAAGATAACGATCTTTTTGAGATTTGTGTTCCTTCTGGATGAGGAGGGTGAGATTTACCTTATGTCCTGAAGGGTAGACAAACTGATCGTGATAAACGAGGTAATGCTTCCCTGCAGTCCAAGCGAAATCGTGGATGTCCTCTTCATAGAAATGGTAGGTTATCGTTCCGTCGGGGTTTTCCTTTTTGTCTATAAGCCTACCTCCTGCCCCCACAATGTACCCTTTAGGTACGGTCAATCTCACATCATAGATACCGAAATCGGCGAAGAACTCCGAGTTTGCGTGGAATTGATGGCAGTTCCACTTCCCCTCATAAAAAACCCCTATTTTGGGGAACCACTGGGCGACATAGAAGAAATCGCGGACCCACCCTGTTCTTGAAAAACAACGCGGAAGCTTAGTGACAAAGTCTATTTTAAGTTTTACCTTCTTCCCCGGAGCTATTGGTTTGGGTAGGATGACCTTCATTACCGTTTGATCGTAGGGGTTTCCATCATCAGGTTGAATGTAGGCCATCGTTTTGGTGAGGTCAGCAATTTCCTTCCCCGTTTCATCTACGAGCGCGATCTTTTTTACATCAATATAACCCCAATACTCCTTTTTCCCGAGAGCCCGTCTCCACGCTCTTCCCCGCCTTACATCCCGCAATCCTTCCCGAATAAAGGTCGACTCGGTGTTTTTAAAGGCGTTCATATAGAGGTGGAAACGAAGTTCCCCTATGTTTTGCTTAGAGGTGTTGAGCCAAGTAAGAACCTCGGTTCCGGAGACTATCTTCTTCTCTACATCGAGACGAACATTCATTTGGTAATTGGCGATCCTCTTGGCAAAAGGACGCTGAAGGGACGAGGCAAAAGAACTTGCGGAAAAAACGAGAAGGAGAAGAAAGATCCATCCTCCTATCCATCTTCTTCTCATATCCTTTCCTCCCTGAGCTATCAAGCCATTTCCCTTGCCTAAATTGTAAAAGACCAAGAGTTAAAAACGGTCTTTCCCCTATCACCCCCTTTCGTTAAGAGGCTATTTTGAGGGAAGCTTCCTCCCACTTCCTCACTATTAGCCGAGTAAGATAAAGATAATAGAATGGAGAATAGGGAAAATAATCTGCATAAGTGGAATACTCGAGGAAAGTCATCACCGGTTCGATCTGGGTTCCTTCATGGAATTCGTTGAATGAGGTTATACTGATAAGGTCCGGGGAGGAAGCGATCGCCTTATCCCCCATCAAGAGATAACGTGCTCCTCCTCGCCTTTCTATTACCACCGCTTCGCCACCGATCAACTCTACATCCCGACTGTTATTGAATCCCGGGGCAATACTGGGAATCCAAAGCAATCCCCGCTGATGGAGCTCCTCACTCCAATCACCCCACTGGTCCGATAAATTCCACCGGTCAATTGGATCGTAGGTGAACATCCCATCAAACCCTATCTCCTCCACTATCTTGGGATCGAGAGCTCCCCCTATAAACGAAGCATTGGTTGTTTCGTTTGATCTAAGCTCAGCAAGGGCTTTATGCCAATCGCTAAGGCTCATATAAGCTATATCCCACTCCGGGACCACGGGCGCAAATATGTAGATATAAGGCCTCCCTCTATTATCCCTGAAAAGGGCAGGATGATCCCGATAGATGGTTAGAAGATAGGCTACATCGGAGACAAAACGCTCCCTTCGTCTCCCATAGGGTTCAAAGAGAAAAGCTACCTTAAGACCATAGGAAGCCGCCTTTTCCATAAGCAATGGGAGACGGGAGGCAGATATAGATCCCTTTCCCCAGTAAGAGGCAACCAAGGTTCCGATCCGAGCGTACCTGAACCATTCCATATGTTGATCGAGCACCGAAGCGTCGGCTGAACTATAGGGACCAAGAAGAGGGTAGAAATTTGCTGCGATATCTGCCGGCGGGATATGACCTCTTTCTTGCCAGTGATACCAACATCCATCTATTAGTGGGTTCCCGTACCAAGGATAATAAAAGGCATGGACATAAGGGTTCGGTGGCTCCTCTCTTCCTAAGGTAGGTAGAATGAAATTAGCCCCGATAAGGGTTAACCCCCTTAAGAATTCCCTTCTCGTTATCTTCTGAAACATTGAAGATACCTTTGATCATATTATTATAATTCCATTTTAGTTTTGTGATATTGAATATTTTCACTTTTTGCACTAATTTTGAAGGGGAGATCAAACAGATGAGAAAAGAGAGGCTGGTAATCCTTCTCCTCCTTTTGTTTCCTCTTCAGTTTGCTTCCTCCCTTCGGGAGGTTCTACTTAATCTCACCAATAAAGAAAGGATAAAAAGAGGTATTCCTCCACTTATTTTGGACCCGATCCTTTCCAATATCGCTCAACATCATAGCGAAGAGATGGCTAAATACGAAAAGGTAAGCCATATTTCTCCTGTCTACGGATACGATCTCAAAAAACGGGTAGGATACACCTTCCCTTTGCTTAAACCGTTGGGAGAAAATGTTGCCTCGGGAAGGAGTATTCCGGAGATACACCGATTATTTATGGAGAGTTTGGGCCACCGAAGGAATATCCTGAACCCAAAATTCAGCCGAATAGGGATAGGAATAGCCAAAAGGGGAAGATTTGTCATCTATGTAACCGAGATATTCTCCGGAAACATTCCTAAATGGATGGTGGCTAAGAATCCCCGTTATTACTTCGATCTGCCCCCGACAAGGAAGCATCCTGAGGTGTTTACCCCTCCGGAAAGTGAAGTTTTTATCTTTACTCAGCCGGAAGAGGAGAAATTGGTGGTTGAAGGGATGGATCTCTATCAGCAGGGAAAATACGCGGAGGCAATAAAGTGCTTCAAAAGGGCAATAAGCGTAAACCCCAATTATATCTACGCTTACTACGATTTAGGACTTGTCTATTATCAGCTCTCGGATTACAGAGATGCTCTCCACTCTTTCAAAGAAGTGCTTCGAAGAAGAGAGGACGACCTCTATTCCCGGTATTACCTTGGAGCTACTTATTACCATTTGGGAGAATATAGGAGAGCCATTACTCAATTCCTCTCCCTCACCAAGGTTGATTATAGTCTCCATCCTGATGTTAATGGAGCTGAGCTAAAGATCGGCTCCCTCTATTTTTTAGCTCTTTCCCTCGACCAACTTGGGAAAAAGAAAGGACGATTTATTACTACCGTCGGTTTCTTGAAGAGGCGAAGAAAGGTCACACCAACTCTCCCTTCCAAATAGCATATGCGGCGAAGAGAATAAAAGAACTTAGCAAATAATCACTTAGCTTCCAGGGATGGTCTCATCTTCTCGGATCCTGGGCGACATAGTGATGCCCGTATAACCAAAGAAGATCGCTACTAAGAAACTAGTATAGCACATTACTGCCCAGGGGAGATATTTCAAGGTAGGAACTCCTAAGGTACCCGCCATAAATACCCCTGCCATACTCCAGGGGATAAGAGGAACCACCACCGTCCCTGCATCCTCGAGTATTCGAGAGAGGTTCTTGGCAGCTAACTTACGCTCCCGATAAGCGGGGGCGAATAACTCTCCTGGGATAAGGATCGAGAGGTAGGAGCTTCCGGTCATTATAGCGATGGTGATTGAGGAAAATACGGTAGCGGTGACCAATCTTCCCACCGTGCTCGCTATCTTTAGAAGGTGCTCCAAAATGACCCCGAGCATCCCAGTCTTCTGGATTATTCCCCCAAAGGAGAAGGCACAAAAGGCGATAAGGGTGACCCCCATCATACTCTGAAGTCCCCCTCTCGATAGCAGATCATCCACCACAGAAACTCCGGTCCGGGAGTGATAACCCACGGTCATCGCCTCTACCACTGCAGTAAGACTTTTTTTCTGATAGATAATGGCTAACAAAGAAGCGGTAAATGAGGAAAGAAGGATGCCGGGGATGGTCGGTTTCTTAGTAATCGCAAAGTAGATTATTATCGCTACCGGAAGTAAAAGGATCAGGTTTAGATCAAAATTTTTTCTAATGGTCCCCAGAATAATGGACATCTGAGGAGAGGTTATCTCTTTGCTTCCATAGCCTCTACCGGCAAAATAGTATACTATTAACCCCAATCCCCAGGCAGGAGTAGTAGTCCAGAGCATATGCTTTATATGGTCGAACAGGTTGCTCCTCGCTACTGCAGGAGCAAGATTGGTGGTATCGGAGAAGGGGGAGATCTTATCGCCGAAATAGGCTCCAGCTACGATAGCGCCAGCCGCTGGCCCGGCTGGGATCCCCAGCCCCTTAGCGATACCGATTAAAGCAACCCCCACCGTTCCCACGGTTCCCCATGAGGTACCGGTACAGAGGGATATCAAACTGCAGATAACACAAGCGGTTACTAAATACATCTTTGGAGAGATCAATTTCATCCCGTAATAGATGAGCAAAGGGATTGTTCCCGAGGCGAGCCAGCTTCCAATAAGGGTTCCCACCGAGATCAAAATAAGCATCGCTGGCATCGCCTTCGCTAAGGCTTCCACAATTCCTTCCTCCATTTCCTTATAAGAATATCCCAACCGTTGGCCAATGACTCCAGCGACGATGGCAGCGCATATAAGAAGTATCTCTGCTCTAAAGTGGTAAACGCCATAACCAACTCCTAAAAAAAAGCCCATACTAATCAGAGGAATAAGGGATTCAAGAAGGGTGGGTTTTCTCTTTCTTTTTGCCACTTTGATCTCTCCTTCTCTGAAATATAATACTTTGATATTAAACCTAAAGGCTTATATTCTATTAAATTGAGGTTCTCGGTGTCAATTTCTATTTCGGAGTTAACTAAATTTCCCTCCTTGAATTTATCTTGGCGTGATATAATAAGTTGAAAAGGAGAGAGATAGAAGAGGAAGGGTTCTGAAAAAATCTAAAGCTATAGGTGAAAGAACCGTTGAAAAAGAAGTGATCAAAGAAGCCACTCTTTATCAAAAACTGATGGAGGGGAGGGTACGCTGTCTCGTTTGTGAACGGCAGTGCGTCATCCCCGAGGGAGAAAGGGGATATTGTCTTACCAGGGAGAATAGAGGAGGAAAGCTTTACTCCCTTATCTATGGAGAGGTTTCTACCTTCTTCCCTGCCCCTATGGAGATAAAACCTCTTTATCACTTCTACCCTGGAAGTCGAGCGCTTTCTTTCGGTTCCTTAGGGTGCAATTTTCGGTGTATTCACTGCCAGAATTGGGAAATAGCCCACACCGCCCCCGGAAGGTCCTCGCGGGAGACGGAGTATATCACCCCGGAAAAGGCAGTGGAGCTTGCGATATCCTCTGGCTGTGAAGGCATCTGTTGGACCTATAATGAACCGGCCATTTGGCTTGAATACATTCTCGATACTGCAAAGTTAGCCAAAGAGAGGGGGCTCCATACCAGCATAGTGACCAATGGTTACCTAACCGTTGAGGCGCTTGATTTGATCGGTCCTTATATTGACGCCTTCAGGGTGGATATAAAAGGTTTCTCCAACGAATTTTATCAAAAGATCGCCAATGTACCCAATTTCTTTCCTGTGTTGCGCACGGTAATCAGGGCAAAAAAGAAATGGGGGATGCATATCGAGGTGGTAACCAATGTAATCCCCACCTTAAACGATAACGATAGGGAGGCAGAGGGCATTGCCGAGTGGATCGTAAAGAGTTTAGGTAAAGACACCCCATGGCATATTACCCGTTTCATTCCTCACTACAAACTCGAGCACCTCCCGGAAACCCCTGTTTCTACCCTCGAGCGGTTCCATAACATTGGGAAGAAGGTGGGGCTTTCCTATATCTATATCGGCAATGTGCCTAATCACCCTTTGGAAAACACCTATTGTCCTAAATGCGGCTCCCAGGTGATAACCAGGCGGGGACATAGGCTGATTTCCCATTCCATTTCAGAGGGGAAGTGTGCCGTTTGCGGAGCCCCGATACCGATTATCGGGGGAGTAAATGGTCCCTTCAAATCCTGAAAGTGACACAACCAAGTGTATCGGTTGCGGAAAGGTTGAAGGAGTATCAAGGGTCCTTTCTTTGTGTGTTTCCTGCATCAAAGAGGATTACGACCGGTTCCGTTACCATATTGACGGGGTTCATCAGAAGGCTCGGGAGCCCTTTTCCCTTCCCTCATCTCCTCCGAGGACGAAAGAAGGGGTTAAATGTGGCATATGTGTGAACGATTGTTCAATAGCTGAGGGGAAAAGGGGATATTGTGGAGTGCGGGAAAACGCTTCTGGGCGGATTGTTCCCGTTACTGGCAGTGAAGATATGGGGATGCTCGACTACTATTATGATCCTTTACCTACCAATTGTGTCGCCTCCTTTGTTTGCCCCGCTGGTTCGGGATACAATGAATCCGACTATTCTTATGCTGACGGTGCGGAGTATGGTTTTTTCAATTTGGCTGTCTTTTATCTCGCCTGTTCTTTTGATTGCCTCTTTTGTCAGAATTGGCATTTTAAAGCAGGAAAGGGGGGTAGGGCCTTAAGCGCCTCTGAACTTGCCGATCTCGTCAACGATAAGACCGCCTGTGTCTGCTATTTCGGTGGGGATCCCACCCCGCAGATAACCCATTCCATAAAAGCGGCAAGGATTGCCCTTTCGCGGACGAAGGGAAGGATCCTTCGCATTTGTTGGGAGACAAACGGTAGTATGGCTAAGAGGTTCGCCCAAGAGATAGGAGAAATAGCCCTTATCTCCGGTGGTTGCGTTAAATTTGATCTAAAAGCTTTGGATGATAGGCTCCATCGGACGTTAACTGGAGCGTCGAATAAAAGAACCTTGGAAAACTTCCTCCTCCTTGCTAAGATTGCCGAGAAGAGAAGGAAACCTCCGCTCCTTGTAGCAAGCACTCTCCTCATCCCTGGATATATAACTCCGGATGAGGTAGGGGCGATTGCTCGTTTTATAGCGGATATCGACCCAGATATACCTTATTCGCTCCTCGCTTTTTACCCTCAGTTTCTGATGAACGATCTCCCTACTACATCGCGAAGGGAGGCTTATCTCTGTTATGAAGCTGCTTGCTCATCCGGTCTTAAGCGGGTTCATATAGGAAATATTCATCTTTTGAGGTAAGGAGATGCTAAAGTTCATATCTGTTATTCTCTTGTTGTTCAATATGATACTTCCGGGGCGAAATCCGGATGGAAAGAAAGTCTATCTTATACCCATCGGTGATGAGGTAGATCCGGAGTTGGTTCGGGAGTTGCGTCTTAATCTTGAAGAGGAGTTTCACCAACCCTTTGTTATCGGTTCCGTCATTGGCCTTCCTTCCGGCGCATATGTACCTACTCGAAGACAATATTACTCTCCCGCCATCCTCTCATTGCTTAAGAGAAAATTTCCCAAGGATGCCTCTCGGGTGCTTGGGATAGTGAATCACGACCTTTGGGTTCCGGGATTGAATTTCATTTTTGGTGAAGCGGATCCGGAGGCGAAGGTAGCAGTGATCTCCCTTATCAGGCTGAGGCAGGAGTTCTATCACTTACCTCCTGATCCTGAACTATTCTTCCTGCGCGCTTTAAAGGAGGCGGTCCATGAATTGGGTCATACCTATGGCCTTCCCCATTGTTCTGATCCTAACTGCGTAATGCATTTTTCAAACAGCATTGCCGATACTGATAGAAAAAGTGCCCATTTTTGCCCCCGGTGTCGCCGATTATTGGAAGAGGCTATAGAAAGGGAGAAAGAACGATGAGCATCATCGTCGGTTGCTGCGGCTTCCCTATGAGGAAAGAGGAATACTTCAAGAGATTTTCCCTCGTCGAGCTTCAGAGTACCTTCTATCAGCTTCCTCGTTTGGAGACGGCGCTCAGATGGCGAAAGGAAGCACCAGCCTCATTCGTCTTCACCCTCAAGGCATCGCAACTGATCACCCACCTTCCCAGCTCCCCTACCTACCGTCGGCTTAGAAAGCCAATTCCTCAGGATAGGAAGAAAGCTTACGGCTTCTTCAAGAACACCTCCGAACTATTCCGGGCATTTGAGGAGACCGATGCCATCGCCAAAGCAGTTGAGGCAAGATTGGTACTCTTCCAGACGCCGGCAAGCTTTATCCCTTCCGAGGAGAATAAGGAGAATCTTTTTCAATTCTTCAAGAAAATAGGGAAAAGAAATTATCTAATCGCCTGGGAGCCTCGAGGGAAATGGGAGCTTCCCGAGATAACCAAAATTTGTAGAGAGCTTGGGATCATTCACGCTACCGATCCGTTTACCTCTCTCCCCAAAGATCAAGAGATTGCCTACTTCCGACTCCATGGAAGAGGAGGATACCGTTATCGTTATTCCGACGAGGAACTCTCTCAGCTTCTGGATATTTCGAGCCAGTATAAGGAAGCTCTTGTTCTCTTCAATAACACCAATATGGCCGAGGACGCCATCCGGTTTATGGAGATAGTCGATGAGGGAACTTGAGCCTATAACGGTAATCACCTATTCCGGAGGAAAAGGGGTGGAACGCCCTCAAATATTCTTCTATAATAATCACAGATTTGAGATAGAGATGATCATCTTTCGGGCATATGAGATAACCCATCATCCTCGGGCGGTCCCAAAGAGAATCTTCAGGGTCTCCGCTGAGGGGAGGGAGTTTACCCTAATCTATGACGAGGCTACCTTGGAGTGGTATTTAGAACGGGAAAGGAGAGAACTATGAAAAAGAAAGCCTTATTAATTGGTTTGTTGCTTATCAGCATCTCGGTCCTTCTTTCTGCACAAGATATTAAAACCCCAGGAGAAAAATGTGATTACACCCGCTATACTCAATACCCTGAGATAAGCGCTTTCTTGAGCACCATTTCCTCCGTTTCTCCTAATCTCGTGGTAAAGACCATCGCTAAAACCGATTATCCCAACGATTACAACGAGAAGAGAAATATCTACCTCGCCATAATAACGGAGAAAGGGATAGCTTCACCTAATGAAGTGGACAGGGAGAAGCCGACTATTCTCTACATCTGTTCTCAGCATGGAAACGAACAATCGGGAAAGGAGGCAGCTCTTCTTCTCATTCGGGAGCTCACCCTTGGCAAGTTAAAACCGCTCCTTTCCAAGGTAAATGTCCTTATCATTCCCCAGATGAACCCCTATGGAAACGAGAATGATACCCGAAGGAACGAGCAGAACCTCGATATGAATCGGGATCACATAAAGCTTGAGAGCCCTGAAGTGGAGGCAGCACATCGGGTCTTCATTCGCTGGCTTCCTGAGGTAACCCTCGATGTTCACGAGATGGGACCAAGTTATTACCAGGAGAATGTAGGGGTGGTCAGTAATCTCAATATAGATCAGAGGTTGCAAGATTTCTCTCGAGGAAAGGTTTTGCCCTATATAGAGGGATATCTCAAAAAGAAAGGATACACCTTCCATGAGTACCTTGTACGGCAGATCTTGGGAATAAACGCTGCCTCTGGTGCGAATTACGGGTTGATGAAGACTCCAGAAAAACCGGTTATCATCACTCGCTATTCCACCACTGACATAAACGATGGAAGAAACTCCTTTGGCATCTTTAATACCCTCTCCTTCATCCTTGAGGGGGCGTCAGACCACAGGGTGGCTACCCTGAAGGAGAGGACCTTGCGGCAATACGAGGCGATGGTGGCGCTTCTTAAGTTCGTAGCTGAAAATAAATCCGAGATAAAGAAATTGGTCACCTCCTGCCGGAGGAAGCTGATAGAGCAGGGAAAGAGATTTTCTCCTCGCGATCTCGTCCATCTGAGGATGGAGTATGTAGCAGATCCGGAAGCTCCTCCACTTGTGTTGAAGCGGTTGGTACCCCCAGAGCCGGGCCTTATCGGGTTTATGAAAACCGATAAGAAGAAGGGGGAGAAAATAACCCGGGATGAAATTATCCCGTTAAAGAGAGGAGAGATGAAGGTAGTAACCTATACGGTGCCTAACTGGAGACCTAAGGTTGTCCCTCGAGTCTCGGTAGTTCGTCCTTTAGGCTATATAATTCCTGCTGATAGAAGCGACATCGTAGCCACACTCCTTCGCTTGGGGGTGAGGGTAAATCAGGTGATGGAGGACAAGGAGATAGAGGTTGAGTACTACCGGGTGAAGGAGATAATCCCGGCGAGGTTCGATTACAACCCTCCGAAGAAGATAGAAGTAGAGCCAATACGCTCCAAGATAGTTGTAAAGAAAGGTAGCTTCGTCGTTTATACCTCCCAGTTGGCAGGAAACCTGGTACCTATACTCCTCGAACCAGCATCGAGCTATGGGCTCATCCGCTATTTCAAATATCGGTTGGTCCCAAAGGCAGGGGACATCTTCCCTATTTACCGGTTGGTGAACCCGGTTAAACTGGAAGTCATTCCTTATATGAGTTGGCTCTTTAATTGAGGAGCTTATGAATGAAATCAACGAAATATTGGTTATTCCTCATCGGTTTCCTCCTTCTTTATGGAGGATGGCTTCCTCCGGAGAAGGCACAGGAATCCCTGAAGGATTGGATCAACGGTCCGGTAAGGATAATTGCCCTTTCCTCTGAGAAAAAACTGTTCAAAAGGCTGAAAACGGATGCGGAAAGGCGCAAGTTTATCGAGATATTCTGGAAGCGTCGTGATCCGAACCCAGAGACATCGGAGAATGAGTTCAAGAAGGAATTTGAGGAGAGGGTGGAGTATGCCAATCTTCACTTTATTGAGCGAGGACTCAAAGGTTGGGAGACTGCCCGGGGACAGATATACATCCTTTTTGGTCCTCCTTCTCGTGAATGGCGAGAGAATCTTGTTGGGGTCCCTCGACTTGCCTACTTTTGGTATTACGATAATCCTCCAACTTCTTACTTAAGATGGGACGAAGCGCTTGTCTTCGCCGATATTTTCAACAACAGAAGGTATTATCTACTTCGCCCCTTTCCCCGTGATATCTTCGATCTTTACTTCTACCGTCAGACCCCTCGGTCTATGATAGACCTAATCCCGGTGGAATACTTCAGACCTATGGAAGATGTTCGGGAAAAGTTGATCGTGCGACGCGATATTGACTACTCAGAACTCACCGGAAAGCGAGAAGGGATTTCCGTTTCTGCTATACCTTTTGATCTAAGCTATCATCTAACCGGGAGAAAAAACAAAAGAGGAGAAGAGGTCCTCGTCACAATAGGGATAAATTATACCGATTTCACTTATTACCAGGAGAAAGGGCTGCTAAAGGCGAAATTGAAGTTGACGCTTGAGGTACGGACAGAAAAAGGAAAATTGGTAGAGAAAAGGGATAAAGAGGTAGAGCTCTCTTTAATGAAGAACGAATTGCTGCAAAGAAGCAAATCGAAGTATGAGGAACGAATAACTATATATCTTCCTCCTGGTGGATACTATCTTACAGCTAAACTCGAAGATAAACGGACAGGTGCTAAAGGGGTAAAGGAGCAGTTCGTAGATATCCCCCCCGAAGAGGAGGCCTACCAATGAGGAGGGGGTTTTCTTCTTGATTTCTTTTTTTCTTCTCCTCTCCCCAAAATGGTTTTGCCTCCAAAAGGAGAAAGAGCCCTTAAGAAATTGGATAAAGGGACCGGTTGAGGTGATCGTTCTTTCCTCCGAGAAGAGGTTGTTTGAGAAGCTGAAAACGGATACGGAAAGGCGCAAATTTATCGAGATATTCTGGAAGCGTCGTGATCCGAACCCAGAGACATCGGAGGATGAGTTCAAGGAGGAATTTGAGAAAAGGAAATGGGAGATACTATCTATTGAGGAACATTCCGGAGGTGACAGGGTTGGTAAGTCCAGCCAACACCTTAATGAAGGGGGAAGAACTTATCCCGAAGTGGTATCACCCTATGATCACCAAATTAAAGGAAAAACAGATTAAAGTTAATGGGTTAAGTTATCCCTTTTTAGAAAGAGAAATTACTGGTAGTTTCTCCCAACTTCCCTTTCCTTTCCACTATCGAGTAAAAATCGGTGAAAGTGGTGATGTTAAAGTAATAATTGAAGTAAACTACCGCTCTCTTACCTACTATCAAGAGGGGGAAAGGCTTCATCTACTTTTGCGGGTTCGCTGTGCCCTTTTTTCCCAAAAGGGTCTCTTTGTGAAAAAGGAGGAGAGCAAGTCCTTGTTCTTCACCAGGGAGGAGCTCCTGAAGAAAGGAGAGGAATCCATCCACTTCGAGCTATCCTTCACCGCACCTTCGGGCTCTTACCTTCTGAGACTATCGTTAATCGATGAAAAGAGCGGGGAAAAAAACGCAGAGGAAGTTAGGATCAACATCCCTTAAGGTAGGAACTGAGGAAGCCTCTTACTTCGGAAAGAAATCGCTCATTTTCCTCGATAAAGGGAAAGTGAGCGCTTTTTTCAAATATAACCAGCTTAGCGTTGGGCATCAGCCGGTAAAGACGCTCCCCTTCCTCCAAGGGGATGTTATTATCGTGCTTTCCTGAGATTATCAGGGTGGGAGTATTTATAAGAGGGAGTTCTTTCTCAAAATCGAACGAAGGAAGCTCAAATAGGTTGAAAAAGCGGTTGGCAATAGGAGAGAACCGGATTCTCTCGGTCATAGCGTCAAGTTCCTTTGGTGGTGGAGGTTGGTGAAATAGAAAGGGGAGAAAAGTGCGGAACGATCTCTTGAGTTCTTCTTCGCCAAAACTCTCCATTTCGCTAAATGCCTCTGCCTCTCTAAGCATTTCGTCTGGTGCCTTTTGGTAGAATCTCTCTATCGTTCGATACCGATAACGATTGCTTCCCGCCGTGGAGACGAGGATCAGTGTTGTTAAGAGCTCAGGATAATCAAAGGCAAACCTCAAGCTTACGAAACCACCGTAAGAATGTCCCAACAAAGAGACTTTGTCAAAGCTTAATTTTTCCACAAGCTCTTTTACACTTTTTGCTGCCTCCTTGATAGAATAACCGCGAAGTGAAGCTGGCTCAGGAGAACGTCCTTGACCTGGAAGATCGAGATATACCAAGCTGAACCATTTGGCCAATGGGGAAAGATACGGTAAGAAATAGCTGTGATCCAACCCTGGTCCCCCATGGATAAGAAGAATGGGGTTCCCTTTTCCCTCAACTTTATACCAAAGTTCGCCCATTACAGCTTATTTTAACATTATTCTTCTTTCTTTTCCTGCTTGAGGGATAAGAAAGAGTAAGCTATAATTAAAAAGTTAATAACTTCACTGAGAGCTTTTAAAGATGGAGGTGGAGCAATGGCTTTTTTTACAAGAAGGGAATTCATAAAGGGTTCTGCCAGCTTGGGTATTGGTTATAGCTTTTTAGGTGCTCTTTTCAAAAGAGGAAGTTCCATTTCTCTTCCCAAGGCTAAATTTCCCATCGTTCTCTCAAGCGGCACCCATGGACTTAAGGCAAATGAAGCTGCCTGGAAGGTTCTTTCTGCGGGTGGTAATTCCCTCGATGCAGTGGAGAAAGGAGCCAACGCAATAGAGACCGATCCCGAGGATACCAGCGTTGGTCTTGGTGGTCTCCCCAACGAAGAAGGAGTGGTTCAGCTCGATGCCTCGGTGATGTATGGACCAACTTTTGGTGCTGGAGCGGTTGGTGCCCTCGAGAATATCGCCACTCCCTCGTCGGTAGCCCGATTGGTAATGGAGAGGACCACTCGGATATTCTTAGTGGGAGAAGGAGCCTTGAAGTTCGCCTTAGCCCATGGGTTCAAGAAGACCAATCTTCTTACTGAAAAAGCGAGAAAGATATGGCTCCTTTGGAAGGAAACGATGAGCGATAGGGACGATTGGCTTCCACCGGCTGATTGGCGGAATAAATATCCTGAATTTGCTGCTGTTTTTGACGAGCTCTGGCTCCATGAGGGGACGATCAATGTCCTCGCTATCGATGCTGAGGGCAATATAAGTGGTATAACCACCACCTCAGGGCTTCCCTTCAAACTCGATGGTAGGGTGGGTGATTCCCCAATCATTGGTGCTGGCCTCTATGTGGATCAGGAAGTAGGGGCTGCTGGCGCCACTGGTAGGGGTGAGGAGGTGATAAGGACCTGCGGTTCTTACTATGTGGTTGAGAATATGCGAAAGGGAATGGATCCAGATGAAGCTTGCCGGGCAGCCGCTGAACGCATAGTGAAGGTGAATAAGGGGAAAGCGAATTTTCAAGTGAACTTTGTAGCTTTGAGGAAGGATGGTAAGTTCGGCGCCTTTTCTATCCGCAGTGGGTTTAAATTCGCCGTTTATAACGAGCGCGGTAACAACCTCTACGATGGGAAATACCTATTCAAAAGGAAAGGGAGATAAAACGAGTTAAAAAAATAGCCAGGGGGC